>Ga0302326_10008760_pt1 | contig 22258 bp, 21 predicted proteins | sample Palsa_T0_3_FD_202264 | JGI IMG/M metagenome (GOLD analysis project Ga0302326, IMG submission 202264) | Peat permafrost microbial communities from Stordalen Mire near Abisko, Sweden - Palsa_T0_3 | ecosystem: Environmental > Terrestrial > Soil > Palsa > Peat permafrost | place: Sweden: Abisko... | reverse complement strand
CGGGCCAGTGACTTTCCAAGCGGACAGCATGTACTTGGCGGCTTGAAACGCCAGCGTCTCGCCCAGTTGCTTGCTCTCGGTACTCATGAAGTCGCCCAGCAACTCCTCGCGCGCCTCAATCTGCTTTTCGTTCTTCTTGTATTCCTCGTACACGCTCTTCGGCACCATCGGATACTCGTGATACACGGTGTTAAGGAAAACGCCTGAGAGCGCGTAATAATCTTTAGTTGGGATTGGATCGTACTTGTGGTTGTGGCAGCGCGCACAGCCCACCGTCAGGCCCAGGAAGCCGCGCGACACAACATCCACCCGATCGTGCCGCTCGTCGGAGCGAGTCACTTCGACAGAGCCGTTGTCATAAAACCAGGGTCCTTGCCCCAGGAAACCCAGCGCGGGAAGCATTTTCGCGCGCGATTTTTCGTCCATCAGATCGGCAGCCAGTTGCGCTTTCACGAAGACGTCGTAAGGCAAGTCGTCGTTGAATGCTTTGATCACCCAATCGCGGAAGAGATAGGCGTTCGGATAGGGATTATAGCCGCGCCGCATTGGATCCAGGCTCCGATAGTCGTCTTCGCCATAGCGGGCGACGTCCAGCCAGAATCGTCCCCACCGCTCGCCGTATTGTGGGGATGCCAGCAGCCGATCCACAACCTTCGCGAACGCTTCCGGCGTCTGGTCTTTTTCGAAGACCTCAATTTCCTCAAACGTCGGCGGCAGGCCGGTGAGATCCAGCGTGGCGCGCCGGATCAGAGTCCGCTTGTCCGCAGCCCCAACAGGTTTCAATCCCTCGTGCTCCAGTTTCGCGATCACGAAGCGGTCGATATCCGTCTTCGCCCAAGCAACATCTTTGGGAGTGGGCGCGGGCGTGGTCTTCAGCGGCTGGAACGACCAAAACGCACGCTGTTCGGGTGTAATTACGTATTCGCCGGATTTCGGAGCCACCACCGGGGATGCGGATGCCGGCCAGATCGCGCCGGCTTTCACCCAAGCCGTCAGATCCTGGATTTCCTGATCCTTCAATTTGCCGCCCATCGGCATTTTGAGTTTCGGATTGGTTTGCCGGACGGCCTCAATCAGGAGACTCTTATCCGGATCGCCCGATACCATGGCGGGGCCGGACTTTCCACCCTTCAAGATGCCGTCGCGGCTGTCCACGCGCAGACCGCCCAGCGCGGAAGCGGCATGGCAGGTGAAACAATTGTTCGCCAGAACAGGCCGGATTCGAGACTCGAAAAAGTCTGCGCTATCCGGTGCGGGACCAGCGGCGAGGACCAGTGCGGCACACGCACCTAGTCCTCCGGCCATGCGTGAGATCAAGCCGATGGGCATCTTCACATAGTATAAAGGAGTTCAACCTATGACTCCTCGCCAACTGGCACTCATGGCTCTCGCGCTGGTACTTTGCGGACAGGAGAAGCCTGCGGCGAAACCGGGCGTCAAGGCGCCCGATATCAAGATACCCATCACAGCGTTGAAACCGGATGCGGTCTTCGAAATTCCGGGCTCGCCGGATTGGATCGCGGTTGGCGACTCGGTGTGGATCTCGAATAAACCCAAGAACAGCGTAGTGCGCATCGATCCCAAAACAAACAAAGTTGCGGACTTCGTGACGGTGGGCAAGGCCCCGTGTTCCGGGCTCGCCATCGGTTTCGACAGTCTATGGGTTCCCAACTGCGGCGACCAGACACTTTCTAGAGTGGATCTGAAAACCAACAAAGTTACGGTGACGGTACCGATGGGGATTGCGGATTCCGAGGGTGGACTTGCAGTCAGTCCCGATAGCGTATGGATGCTATCCGATAAGAACGGAACGCTGGCGCGAATCGATCCGGCATCCAATAAAGTGGTGGCCGAAATTTACGTGGCTCGCGGATCCTACATGGCGGCTTTCGGAGAAGGCGCGGTTTGGGTGACCAGCACCGGGCGAAATCTGGTGAGCCGCGTGGATCCCAATACCAATCTGGTTACCGAAAGTATTCCGGTGGGCAAGGCGCCGCGATTCCTGGCGATAGGGGAAGGAGCGGTCTGGACCCTGAATCAGGGCGATGGCTCGGTTACCAGAATCGATCCCAAGACCAATAAGGTGGTCGCGACTATTGAAGTGGGAGTTCCGGGCGAGGGCGGAGACATTGCGGCGGGCGAAGGATCCGTGTGGGTGACATCCTTCGGATTTCCGATTTCGCGCATCGATCCAACCTCCAACAAAGTGGTTCAGCAATTCGTGGGAAAAGGCGGCGACGCGCTGCGGGTTGGCCTGGGTTCGGTGTGGCTGTCGAATTACGAGGCCGGCACTGTTTGGCGGATCGATCCCAAGCGAATCGCCGCGACGCTGGCGGAATAGAATTGGTTCAGGCTCGCATATCCCGCCACCGTTTAAGCAAGACTGTTTAAGCAAGAAGGATCGGCAGCAGCACGCCCATTCCGAGTACGAATAACCACAGGGCCGGCGCGGCTGTTCCGAAGGGACGCCGCAAACGCTCCTCGCGCGCCGCGATGCGCGGATCCAACAATAGCCATTGATTATGCCGGCGTTCCAGCAGCCAGAATGCAGCGGCGGCTACAGCTCCATAAATCAAATGGCCGGTCATGGCGGGAAACTGTGCCTCGGCCACGGCCGGAACCCACAGGCTGGCGTTCCCTAATGTGATTGGAAATAGCGTGAGTGGTCCGATGTACCATCCCATCAGCCCATACACCAGGCCCCACGCGATCCCGGATGCCAGGTTCGGCGCTTCGCGCTGGAACAATAATCCGTAACTCACCCCCAGCAGAACGCTGATGCACAGGTGCACCGCGAGTCCCAGTGCGGGCGAACTCCCGCCCACGATAGCGGCAATTTCTCCCAGCGATCTGGTAGCCGCCAGCACCAGCACGTAGAGCAAGCCTCCCGCCAATCCGGCTAGCCCGCCCCACTGCGCCGTGCGGATGAAACGCAATCCGGGCCCCTCCGGCTCACGGCGAATGGGATCGGATTCGGTGAGAAATCGCACGCTCACTCGATCCACCACGGAATAGAGTAGCCCAATGATTAAGCCGGTAACTATGTTCCCGATGAACGGCGAGAATTCCGCGCTCGCGTGAATGTAGGACCAATCCAGCGGGTTCCCGAGCCACAGCGGCAGGATGGTGAGCGGTCCCAGAAACCACCAGAAGATCCCATACGCCATACCCCAGGCCATGCTGGAGCCGTAACCACGCACATCGCGCTGGAACAATAGGCCGAAGCTGGCGCCGATGATTGCAGCGAACAGATAGTGGAGCGCGTCGCCCAGCATGTTCGAAGTGGAACCCACCAGGCCGGCGATCACCCCGTAAAAATTCACCTGCTCCATCCATCTTCCAAATACCCAACCACCCGCAAGTCCAGCCAGGCCACCCCCGATGATGGCACGCGGAAGACTTAATGGGACCAGCGTGGCGCGATTGCGGCGGGCGCCAAAACTCCCCAGCATCAGGCCTAGCGGCATTCCGAAGCAGAGGATGTATCCCACCAGCTCCGGAAAATTGTCACGCTGCGTTTGGAAGATACTGGAGAGATTCGCGGCGATCACTTGTGCGCCGGGAATCACGGCGAGCCAGAGGAGAAATGCGTAGGCTAATCCCCAGAGAAGTCCTGAGCCGCGGTCTAGCGCGCGGTTCCAAAACACCAGCGCGAACAACACTCCGTATGACGTTCCCAGCACCGGCCCGAAGAGGATGGTCGCGTGCACGGCGAACATCAATACGGCTCCGCCCGCCGCGCCGGTGATGCCGCACGCGAGCAACGGTATTCCCTGGTTAGAACTTGTTGAATCACGCATAAGATCAGCGCAAATCAATGGTCTGAACAATATCGCGTGGGAAGAACAATTCGATCACCCAATCGATGAGCACGCGCACCTTGCGTTCCAAGCCCGGCAGTTTGCCCAAGTAAATGCCGCGCCACAGCAGCCACGCCAGCAGACCGCGGAATCGCACCGATTTCCGGCGTGCAAAGGGAATCGTAAGCTCTGCACACGCGGTGTGGTGTCCCACCACGCACAACGCGCCCAGCGAGTTGAAGTGAAACGGCTGCAGCGCGCGGCCTTGCTGGGCGGCGTGGATGTTCTGTGCCAGCGTGCGTGCCTCGCGCAACGCAAACTGCGCTGTGGGCGGACATGGGTTGCCGGTTTTACCGTCCTTAAGCGCCGCGCAATCGCCCAGCGCCCATAACTCCGGATGGCCCGGCACGGACATGCTGGTGTCCACCACTACCGCGCCCCTCTTATCCACCTCGATCCCTAAAGTTTTGAGCAACGGATTCGGCGCCGTGCCTGCCGTCCAGACCAGCGTTCGCGCGCGAACTTCGCCGTCACTCAGAATTACGCAATCCGGCCGGCAGTCGTTGAGCCTGCAATTCAAGCGGAAGCTGACTCCGCGCAGAGCCATGCTCTCCTGCGCATAGCGGCCCAGAGATTCGCTCAGTTCGGGCAGAATGTGGTCGCGCGCATGAACCAGAACTATTTGCACATCCGCGGGACTCAGGTTGGGATAGTCGGCCAGAATGCCGCGCGAGAAATCGTTCAATGCGCCGGCCAGTTCTACGCCCGCGAAGCCGCCGCCGGCGATCACGAAGGTAAGCAATTCGCGCCGCATTTCCGCATCGGTCTCGCGGTCGGCGCGCTCGAACATATCGATCACATGATTGCGGATTCGAATGGCATCCAACAGGGACTTAAAGTCGAAGGCCAGCTCCTGCACATTTTTCAATCCGAGATAGTTGGACACCGCGCCCAGAGCGAATACCGCATGATCGTAGACCAGGTCGCGCGTGGCGCCGTCTTCCAGAGCGATGCGAATCCGGCGTGCCTCCAGATCCACTTCGCTCACCCGTCCCCGGACCACCTTGGTGCGGCGCAAGCTGGTGCGCAAAGGCGTGCTGATGTGGCTCGGTTCCAGGCTGCTGCCGGCCACTTCGGCCAGCATCGGCGTGAACAGCAGAGCATTGGTCTCGCTCACCAGGGTGAATGCCACGGAACGGTCCGCGCCGAACACCTGCTCCAGATTTTGCGCGGTGGTCATCCCCGCGAAACCGCCTCCCAAAATCACGATGTGCTTGGGTTCCGGCAGCGCAAGCTTAGCTGGTTCCGGTTCCGGACCCAGCTTCGCCAGAGCGAGATCGTTCAAAGCTTGCGCGATCAGGCCCAGCGCACCACCGTACAGCACCCAGCCGATCAATTCAGGAAACAGGTCGCGCATGCCTTGGTTCGACCATTCGGGCGTCTCGCCCGCAATCAATGGGAACAGGATGACGCCGAAGATTACCCAGGCGGGCACTCCAAGCGCTGCCGCGGTCATGGCACTATCGGCATAAGCGCGCGGAGTGGGGCGGAAAGCGACGGCGTACACGATGCCTACCAGAATGGCCAGAAGGATTCCGATAGCCACATTGGTTTGCGTCAGAGCCAGGGGAAAGGCGGATGCCGAACCGGCGATGGCGCCTATTGCCGCGCGCCGAAAATATTTCATGAGGATTCTCGGATTGAGAATAACATTGGAAGCGCCGAGGTTGCCCATTCTAGATGTTGCGTGTGCTAGAGGCGGAGGTCGTAACCGGATTCGTGCAGGGCTTCGATGATGCGGGTTCGGATTATGGCAACTTCATCTGACGAAAGGGTGCGGTCTGGCGCGCCTACGGTCAGGCGGTAGGATACGCTCTTGCGATCTTCCGGGAGCGGGGCGCCGGTGTATTGACGGACGAATTCTATTTCCACCAGATCCGATGCGGCGGCACCGGCCAGCAGGCGCTCGATTTTGCCCGAGGGATCGCGCTGGGCCGCTACCACGGATAGATCGAATGCGCTGGTGGGGAAACGCCGCAAGGGCTGGTAGCGCGCATCGTGGGTGTCCAGGCGCTGCAGCAGCGCTAAATCCAGATCCAGGATTGCGGCGCGGCCTTCTACTCCTAGCGAGGGGTGGAGTTCGAAGAGGCGGCCGATGGTTTCTCCGCGCCAGATCACTTCCGCCGCGCGTTCCGGATGTTCATAGCACCGCGCTGCCGTTGTCCGCGCTTCGCAGTGCGGCATCAAGCATTCGGCCAGGCGCTTCAGTTCGAATAGTCCGGCGCTGCCGTCGCCGTCGCGGGTGTAGATGGCGGCCGCGAAGTGCGGGATTTCCTCGGGCAGCAGTTCGCGCGACGGATGGATTTCGCGGCCAATTTCAAACAGGCGGAACGAGTTGAGGCGCCGGCTGTTTTCGAGAATGTTCTTGAGGATTCCAGGCAGCAGGCTCAACCGCATCAGGGTTTGATCCGACGCGATGGGGTTGGAAACGCGCAGGTGCGCTTCGGGCGGGAATTGAAACGCTCGCGCCATGTCTTCGCTGATGAAAGAGTAGTTGGACACTTCGGTGAATCCCTGCGCGGCGGCCATGTTGCGTAACTGGCGTTGGAAGGTACGCATGGGATTTGCCGGCGGGACCACGGATTCGATGAGCGGTGCTTGCGGCGCGATGGAATCGTAGCCCAGCATGCGGCCCACTTCTTCCAGCAGGTCGTCCTTCATGGAAACATCTTTGGTGGCGCGCCAGCTTGGAACTTGGACTGAGAAAGTTCCGGGAGCGATTTCGGTGACGCCGAATTCCAGGGATTCCAGAATGCCGCGGACATCTTGCGCCGTCACGGGGCGGCCCAGCTTTTTGGCGATCCAATCCACCGAGAGCTCGATTGCGGGTGGGGTTTTGGATTCGGCCTTTTGATCCGCCAACCCGCCCACCAAACGAATGCCCGGCGAAACTTGTTCCAGCAATTCCAGAGCGCGCGCCAGGCCGCGCACGGTGTTGGCGGGATCTTGCGATTTCTCGAATCGCATGGACGCATCGGTGCGGAGCTTGAGAGCGACGGATGTTTTGCGGACGCTGACGGCCTGGAAGCAGGCGCTTTCGAGCACGATCCGCTTGGTGGCTGGCCCGATGGAGCTATGCAGGTCACCGATTACCCCTGCGATGCCGAGGGGTCCCGCGGAATCGGCGATGACGAGATTGGCAGGAGTGAGATCGTAGGTCTGGTGATTGAGCGCGACGGTCCGTTCCCCGGCGTGGGCGCTCCGGACGAGGATCGTGTCGCCGCGCAGCTTGTCCCGATCATAGGCGTGCATCGGCTGAGCGAGCTCCGACATGACGTAGTTAGTTACATCGACGATGTTGTTAATCGAATTCAGGCCGATGGCTTCCAGGCGGAATTGCAGCCACAGCGGGGACGGCGCAACTGTTACGTTGTCAAATACGAGGGCGCTGTAACGCGGACAGAGGGATAGGTCTTCGATTTGAACGTCGATAGCGCTTCCTTGCGGTCGCGGTTCGGTTGGCAACAAATCTAGACGGACTGGATCGTGCAGGCGGTGCTGGGTGATGGCCGCCACCTCGCGGGCCATGCCGTAGTGGCCCCACAAGTCGGGACGGTGGGTAAGCGATTTGTTGTCTACTTCGATGACCGTGTCGGACGCGAGCAAAACTTCCGATTCCAGCTCCAGGATGCCGGCGTGATCGCGATTAATCCCGAGTTCCAGGCCGCTCGCAAGCATGCCTTGGCTCTCAACGCCCGCGATCACAGCGGCAGCGAGAGGAAGATATGCCGTGAGCATTCCCGGGCGGCAGTTAGGCGCGCCGCACACCACAGTTTTCGCACCGTAGCGCGCGGTTTCAATCCTGGCGATTTGGTTGTGGCTGCCTGCGATGGGTTCGACAGCGGTGACGCGAGCCACGGCGGCCAATTCAAGTTGTGCGCCGGCTTCTTCCAGGCCCTCGCACTCGGCGGTCTTCATGGTGATCAGGCGCATCAGTTCTTTCGGACTCTGGTCGAGCTCGGGAACCAATTCGCGAATCCAGTTGTAGGAAAATTTCATTTGCGTCTTTAGAACTGCCGCAAAAATCTCAAGTCGCCGCTCTGCAGCAGGCGGATATCGTCGATGGCGAAGCGCATCATAGCCAGGCGTGTCAATCCCAGGCCGAAAGCGAAGCCGCCCCATTGGTCCGGATCGACGCCGCTCATCCGCAGGACATTGGGATGCACCAGGCCGCACGGCATCAATTCCACCCAGCCGCTTTGTTTGCAGACCGGGCAGCCTGGTCCGCCGCAGATCAGGCATTGGATGTCGAGCTCGAAGCCGGGTTCCACAAAAGGAAAATATCCGGGGCGCAAGCGGACGGTAACTTCGCGATGAAAGATGGCGCTGAGCAGCGTCTGCATGAAATAGTTCATGTGAGCGACGGAGACGTTGCGGTCCACCATCATGCCTTCCACCTGGTAGAACGTATGCTCGTGCGAGGCGTCCACTTCTTCATTTCGAAAAACGCGGCCGGGCGCGATCATGCGCAGCGGAGGACCCAGCCGCTCCATGCCGCGCACCTGGACGGGCGAAGTGTGCGTGCGCAGCAGGTTGCCATCGGAGAGCCAAAATGTATCCTGCATGTCGCGCGCCGGGTGCGTGGCGGGAATATTGAGCGCGTCGAAATTGTGATATTCGGTTTCTACTTCCGGGCCATCCAGGATCGCGAATCCGAGCGAGGTGAACAGATCTTCGAGTTCCATCTGGATAAGCGTGACTGGATGCAGGCTGCCTGGACGGGGTCCGGGAGCGGGCAGAGAAACATCCAGCCATTCTTTTTGGAGGCGTTCCTCCAGCGCCCCGGCCGCGAAGGCCTGATGTCTCGATTCAAATGCGGCTTCGATGGCTTTCCGGGCGGCGTTGAGCGCTTTGCCGGCCGGCCCGCGCTCGGCGGCACTCAGCCTTCCGATGTTGATTTGCGCCAGCGAACCCTTGCGGCCCAGCACGTCCACACGGACGGTTTCAAGATCGTCCGGATTCTTTGCGGCCTGGATGCGCGGGAGCGCTTCGCTTTCGATTTGTTGGATTTGATCTTCCAGCACTACTCAGGCAGCTCCGTGCCCCTGGGCCGCGGATTCATCTAACAAGTTCACCATAGCTTGGTAGCCTTTGGTAAGCGCGAAGTCGAGGGCGTTCTGGTTATTGGATGCGCGGGCTTGCACATCCGCACCTTTCGAAATCAGGATCTGGGCCATTTCCACATCGCCGGAAAGCGCGGCGGCGTGCAGCGCGGTCCATCCGCCTTCCTGGCGTGCATTCACATCGGCGCCATGTTCCAGCAGCGCGCGAACACTGGCCACGTTCCGGGCTGAAGCGGCGGCGTGCAGCGGCGTGTTGGTGGTTCCGTTTCGCGCGCGTGCGTTTACGTTCGCTCCCCGCGCGAGCAGCGCCTCAACGATGCCTGGCTGAGCGAAGAAAGCGGCCAGATGGAGCGGCGTCCAGCCGTCGTGACTGTAGCTGTCCATCAGAGCTGGGTCGGCATCCAGCATTTCCTTCACGCGATCGCGTGCCCCGGCCATACAGGCGGCGAACAGGTCCAGTGGGACGCCGTTTTCCAGCAGCATCGCCGCGACATCGTTCCGCTGCGCATATTTCGCGGCCACAAATGCGCTATTGCCTTTTTCATCCTTAGCGGCCAGCAGACCGGCGTCGGTGGAAAGCAGGGCGCTTACCTTGTCCAGGTCGCCGGCGCGGATGGCGTCGAAAAAGTCTTTACTCATGGCTCAGCCCTCCTGCGGTTGGAATATAGTCTCGGCTTTGGATACTTCCCAATCCAGGTGGTTGATGTAGAACAACAGTACCGCCGGAGGATATTTCTCTTGGAATTTCTCGTAGATTCTTTGCTGCCATCCTTCGGTGAGATACTTCGCGCCATGGATGTCTTTGTCGAAGAAGCCGTCCTGATTGGGTATTCCAAGTTCGTCGAGCACGGCTTTAATCATGTCGAGATAAGACACCAGGATAGCCTGCGAAAGGTCGGTTGCGAAGTCCTCGTCCCCTGCTCCCAGCCGCGCCCAGAAGCGAGGTTCAGCCTTGCGGACATGCTCGGAATTCAGTTTCGCCAGGTGCAGGCGCGCCTTCATCCGATCGTAGAGCTGGTAGGTTTTTAGTTTCCCGATGGAAATGCCGCGCAGCAGAGAAGTGAAGGACTGCTCACCCAGACCGATGAAGATTGCGGAAAGCTGCATAAAAGGCCAGCGTAGCATGGGGAAGGCGGATGGGTTGTGGGTTGTAGGTTGTGGGGCGCGAACCGGTTATTGGCGGCTGTAGCGTTTCACTAGCGCTACTCCGGCGAAGATCACCAGCATCGACAGGATTTCGCGGAATCCAATGCGCTCTCGATAGAACAGCCATCCGAGAAAGACGGCCACCACCGGGTTGACGTAGTTGTAGATGCTGACCACCGAAACTGGAAGTTTGTCCAGCGCGTAAAGATAGGCGCTGTAGCCGACTACTGAGCCGAAGGTTATCAGGTACAGCACTGCGGCGACGCCGCGTGGGGTCCAGTGTACGGGTTGTGTTTTGATGAGGAGGGCAGGGCCCAGAAAGACCAGTCCGGTGGCCAATTGTTGTACTGCGCCGCTGACTACCGGATGCGCTTTGGTGACGTGCCGGCGCTGCAAGATGGAACCAAAAGCCCAGCCGCAACAGCCGAGTTGCAGGACCAGGAATCCCTTCAACAACGGCCCGCTCCAACCTTGCTGGACCGCATTGGGGGCAACCAGCAGAGCCGTTCCCGCCAAGCCAACCAGCATGCCGAGCAAGGTAGGCGCGTGCAACCGCTCGCCGCCGGGGATCAGTGCCTCCATGCCGACCATCCAGAAAGGGGACGTGGTGATGAACAACGCCGCGAGGCCGCTCGGAATCCACACTTCGGCGAAAGCCAGGCAGCCGTTGCCGATGCCGATAATGATCACACCGTACAAGGCGGTGTAGAAAAGTTCCCTGCCGGACGGCAGGTGGGCCTTGGCAAAGAACGCCGCCAGTAAGAGGACGGTCCCTGAAATGGTGTAGCGCAAACCCACCAGCATCAGCGGCGTGAGCGATTCCAGCGCCATGCGAATGCCCAGATAGGTGGTGCCCCAGAAAAAGCAAACCGCGGCCAGCGCCAGGTAGGCTTTGGATTGGGGATGGCTACGCATTATTCAGGTTAACATTCGAGGTTAAGAATGCAGGCTAAAATTGAAAGTTGATACTCACTCTCACCGTCAACCCGGCGATCGACCGCAATATCCTGGCGGACCGTCTGGTGTTTGAAGACCGCGCGTATATTCTTTCGCGCAGCGATTCAGCGGGCGGACGCGGCATCAATGCTTCCCGTGTCCTCGATTCGTTTGGCGCCCAGACCGTGGCCGTCGTTACCTCCGGCGGTGAGAACGGAAACCGATTTGAAAAGCTGCTGGCAAAATCCGGATTTCCGGTGAAGGTGGTTTGTATCAGTCACAACATTCGGATCAACTTCGCCATTACGGACCGCCAGGGGCTGACGGTGAAGTTGAATGAACTGGGCCCGCACATTACCGCCGCGGAGTTGGCGGATGTCGAAAAAGCAGTGGAAAGCCGCCTCAAATCCGCGACCTGGCTGATGTTGTGCGGCAGCATACCGCCCGGTGTCTCTACCGATTTTTACGCCAAGCTGATCCGCGTGGCGCACAAGCACAAGGTGAAAACACTGCTGGATACCGACGGCGAGGCGCTGGTGCACGGTGTGGAAGCCGGGCCCACTGTGGTGATGCCGAACCAACCGGAAGCAGAGCGGCTGCTGAACCGCGCGCTGATCACGCGGCAGCACTTCATGGACGCGGCCGCCCGGATCAAAGCCATGGGACCGGATTCGGTGCTGCTGTCGCTAGGCAGCCGGGGGGTGGTGGCGCTGGACGCGCGTCACTTGCTGGAGGCTCTTCCACCACGCATCGATGCGCTCTCTCCCATCGGAGCCGGCGATGCCCTGGCCGCGGCGTTCGTATGGGCCGCCACCAAGAAAAAGGATTTTCCGGATTGCGTGCGCTGGGCAGTGGCGGCCGGGACGGCGTCCGCGAGATTACCCGGCATGGAATTCGCCAGTCTGGAGCAGACCAAGGAGATGTATCGGGCGGTAGAGGTGAAGTTAGTCGGGTGAGTCAGGCTGGTTGAGTCAATCCGGGTCGGATTTTTCTTTATCCGGTTTGGGACTGGTGAACAGGACCACGAAGAGCAGCACCAGGCAGAGCAGCGTGCCGGCGGCGCCCATTACCAGATAGTCGGTGGCCTGGTGTGGTCCCGGCATGACGTTCAGCAGGATCCCCACCGTGGCCGCGAACAGCATCAGCATGCCTACCGCTAGCACAATGTTGCGATTCATCAGTCGTATTTCTCGAAAATGATTTGCTTGCGATCGAAGCCCAATCCCTTGAGGATGGCGCGGACATCGTCCACCATGGCTTTCAGTCCGCAGATGTAAACATCCATATCGCGGCGCTCGCCAATGGCTTCGAGCAAGTGTACCTGTACGTGACCCGTGCGTCCGGTCCAGGCAGGATCGGGACGGCTGAGAGTGGGCCAAAAATGGAAGTTCGAGTGCCCGCGCGCGAACTCTTGGAACTCCTCGCGATAATAAATGCTGTTCTCGCGACGAAGCCCGAAAAGCAGCGTCAACTGCGCAGCATGGGGATGGCTCAAATAATCGGGCACCATGGCGCGAAAGGGTGCGATTCCGGTCCCGGTAGCGATGAACAATGCTTCTTTGGTGGGGTTTCGAACCACGAAGAAACCGAGCGGCGCGCTCATCTCCACCGAATCGCCAGGCTTCATCTCAAACAGAAAAGGCGAGAAAATTCCTTCCTGCACCAGATTGAGACAGAGTTCGAAGCGGTTCCCGTCAGGCAGCGAAGCGATGGAATAGGGGCGCGTGATCTTCTTACCCTGCAGCAATTCATTGAAAGAAACGAATTGGCCGGGCTTGAAATGCAGCCGCTCTACATCCGGCACGCTGAACACGAAATGGTGAACCTCTGGCGCCAGCTCATAGGATGAGATCAACTCCGCTTTCATGCAGAATGCCTTTCACCGGCCAGAGCGTGGCTGGCGCGATCCAGCAATGCCGCAAGCAATGCGGGATGCCCGTCCAGCGGCGGGGTAACTTCCATCTGAATCTTTCCTCCCAGCGACATTGAGGCCTCTCGCACCAAGCGCGGCAGATCACGCCGGAGATGCGTTCCCAGCGTGAGGAAATACGGAATCACGACAATGCGCGTCACGCCGGCCGCGCTCAAGCACTGGACGGCGCCCGCGAGATCCGGTTTTCCCAGCTCCAGGAACGCGGGTTCCACGGTATGTTCGCCGGACTCAGCCATCCGTGCCGCAACATCGCGCACCGCCTGGTTGGCGGATTCCACCCGGGACCCATGAGCGAAGACGATGAAACCAGTCATACCTGTATCAGGGACGGCGCACTGGCGGGGCTCTCTTGTTTTTGAGGAAAATGACCACGCATGTAATCGATGAAGGCCCGGCCTTTGGGACGTCCATTGTTTTGATGCAGCCCGACACGCTGCAGAAACACCAAAACGCCCAGGATTTCAGCATCCCGAACCGCAGTGGACCCCTTTTCGCTCAGTTCCTTGCGTAATTGCTGGATCGAATCCTGAAGCTTCTGATGAATCTCAGCGGCCACCAGATTGTCCGGCCGCGACTCATAATACAGCCCGGTTTGGAGTGTGCGATAGGTGCGGATCAGAGACTCCAGTGCCTCGCGAACGTCAGAATCCAGAGCGCCGGCGGTTTCAAGCGATGCCTCCAGTAGCTTCGCTCCCAGAAAGATCAGCAGCGGCTCATGCTCGCGCAGGAACTCTTCCGACACGCGAACGTCCAGATTGGGAATCTGTTCCGGATTTACAGCCGGGAATTTTTCATGCAGCCGCGCTTCCATCAGGTAGCTGCACTCGAGCGGGCAATTCACGGTCACTTCGCGTTCATTGCCGCAGCAGATGGAGCAAATGTCACCGCCCACTCCAGGGCAATAACGGCGCGGCTTGCGTATCCCGCAGATCTTGCATTTCATGGCGACGCCTTTATCGTAACATCGCTTGTTGATATTGCCGCAGGAAGAAACCATCCGTCATTCCGGCGATGTAATCGCACACCACGCGGTGTACCGGCGAAGCAGCCAGCGAATCCACATAGTTGGGTGGCAGCGTCTCCGGATGTGCGACGTAGAACTCGAACAGCTCCGCCAGCATGTGCGCGGAGCGACGGCGCTCTTCCATCATCAGCTCCGAATAATAGACCTGGTGATGCAGAAACTGCTTCAGTTCGCGATTGGTGGCTTGGGATGCGGCGGTGAACGACGCCAGACGCCGCGGATGTTCCCGCACTTCGGCGGCGCTGGTTACGCCGGCTCGCGCAGCCGCTTCCGAGGTTCCCTGGATGAATCCGGACACCAGCCCGTCCACCAACCCCCGCACCACCTCTTGAAAGCGCTCGTTTTCGGAGGCGCCGGGGTATTGGCCTTCCGCCGTTTCGTAGCGGCGCGCGAATTCGGGTACCGCGCCGCGAATGCCGCCGATTTCGAACAGGCCCGCGGAAAAAGCGTCGTCCAGGTCCGCGGTGTTGTAGGCGATTTCATCCGCCAAGTCGATCAACTGCGCCTCCAGCGGCGGCCGCAGCCCGGGCAGGTATTCGTCCAGCGCCGGATTTTCGCCCTTTTCGAAATCGCGCGAATGCTTCACGATTCCTTCGCGGACTTCGAAGGTGAGGTTGATGCCGGGAAAACGGGCGTAGCGATGCTCGAACGATTCGACAATGTGCAGAGCATGCAGGTTGTGATTGAAGCGCTCGCCGACGCGGCGCATCTGCCGGTCCAACTCCTCTTCGCCCGCATGCGCGAACGGAGGATGGCCGATGTCGTGGCCGAGCGCGAGGGCTTCGGTAAGATCCTCATCCAAGGCCAGCGCGGATGCCACCGTGCGCGCGATCTGCGCTACCTCGATGGTGTGCGTCAGCCGGTTGCGGAAGTGATCGGAAATGCCCGCCGGGAAGACCTGCATCTTGTTTTCCAGCCGGCGAAATGCGCGCGAGTGGATAATGCGGTCGCGATCCCGCTGGAATTCGCTGCGGTAGGGATGCGCAAGCTCCCCGTAGCGCCGGCCGCGGCTTTGGGCCACCGGAAACCGCAGGCCCGCGGTAGGCGGGGCGATCAATTCTTTTGAGACATCTCGTCCAGCGCGTTCAGTGCGCCACGGCTGATACCGCTGCGCGGGCTGCCGCGTAACGGCTCCAGCATCTTGCGCGCCCGTGCCGGGTCCTTGACCGCAACCAACTTCGCTAGCGCGATGGTGGCGGCGTCCTTGGAGACCAGTTCGGTGGGATGGTCGATCACTGTTTGAATCAGCTTCTCGCCCTCGGCTTGCTTGCCCTGCGCGGCGTAAATCTGAGCCAGCGACAATTTGGCCATGGAGGCGTAGGGTCCGCTTCCCTCATCCGTCACCATCTTGTAATGTTTCGCCGCTTCGTCGATATTGCCTGCATCGGCCGCGTTCGTGCCCAGGTAGAATTCAGCCAGCAGGCCTTCATCGGTTCCGGGATACTGGGCGGCGATTTCGGCGAACGCTTTCTTGACAGCCTTGTCCCGGTCAGCCGTGGTGGGATACGAAGGCGCGTATTCGCTGGGAGCTTGCCCGATGGTGGCATTCATGACGAGCATGGCCGATGCCAGTTTTTCCTGGCGAGCGGTGCGCTGATAATTCCGGTAGACGAACACGCCGGCGATGAGTAACACCACCGCGACACCAATGCCGGCCCATCGCACAACCTGCCGGCGGTGTTCCGCCACGTATTCCACGCTGTGCTGCACTTCCAGCGCGAAGCGGTCGCTTTTAAGTTCTTTTCGGGTAAGCCTATCCACTGAAACCTCTTAGAAGGGGAAAGACTAAGAATAGCATATTTAAAGCAGCGATCACGGGGAAATGGGGTGGCAGGCGAAAGCTCCCGCCCCACGTTATTCCTCGCGCAAACTGTCAGCCGGGTTCAGACGAGTGATGCGCAGAGCTGGCGCCAGGCTGGCTAGAGCCGCCACGAGCACCAGTCCGGCTGCGACCACTGCATAGGTTCCTGGATCCGTGGGGGTGACGCCCCATACCAGGTGCGTGAAGACCTTGGCCGACAATCCTGCCAAGAGGCATCCAACGGCCACTCCGACGAGCGCAAGCTGGATGCCGGGGAGGGCGGCTTCTCGGATGGATTCCGAGACCGTGGCCCCTAACGCCATGCGAATGCCGAGCTCGCGTTTTCGCTCCACTACAGATTGCGACATCAGCCCGTAAATCCCTACGATGGCCAGCACCAGGGCCAGGCCGGAGAGTGCTGCCAGCAGCGTTGCCTGGAAGCGTTCGGACGATACCGATTGGCGCCGCAGATCGTCAAAGGTCCGAAATTCCGCGATCGGAAGCAACGGATCGATGGCGGATACCGCATTTTGCATGCCCGGGATTACGCTCGCTGGAGCGCCGGCCACGCGCACTACCCAGCTTGGATCAAACCAGGTATGGACCAGTTTGAAAAACCCGCCATCCACTTGCGCTACTGGAACGTAGACGTCCGGCGCGGGGGCCAGCGGCCCAAAGTCGCCAAAACCAGAGCTCTGCTGTACGTCGCCCACCACGCCCACCACCTCGCGGATCTCTTTGTTCCCGAAATCCAGATGACTGCCGACGGGATCCTGACCTGAAAGAAATTGTTTGGCGAACGCCTGGGTGACCAAAACGATCTGAGCGGCTTTCGGACCGTCGCTGGCACGAATCAGCCGCCCACGCAGCAAGGGGACCTGGAGTGTCTCCAAATATCCGGGCGTGACATAGTCGAAATTGGTGATTTGCCAATCGGTGTCGGCCTGCGGCCCATCCACTCGCTTCACTCCGGTGTTCAAGCCGCGCTGGTAAGGCAGCGTGAGCGTGGCGCCGGCGGATTCCACGCCTGGCAGCGCTCGAATCCGCGCGAGCCCCGAATCGTACAACTGAGTGACGTGTGCGCCGTCGGAATAGCGGGCATCCTGCAGCGAGAAACTGGCTGTAATCAGGTGTGCCGGGTCGAAACCCGGGCGCAATTGGTAGAGGTGTGCGACGCTGCGGACCAGCAGTCCCGCCCCAATCAACAGCATTACCGCGAGCGCGATTTCGCCCGATACCAGCAGCCTGCGCGACCAGCGTTTGCGCCGGCCGGACACTCCGCGTCCACCGGCTTCGCTCAGGGCAGTCCGAAGATCCACCGCGCCTGCCTCGATGGCTGGGAAAAGTCCGGCCAGCACACTGACGAAGAGCGAGAGCAATACGGTGACCGCCAAAACGCGTGCATCCAGATGCGCGGATGCCGTCATTTGGTACTGATCGGCGGCGAGCTTCTTTAACCCCTGAAGACCTGCATAGCCCACCAACAACCCGGCCGCTCCACCAAGGATCGCCAGCACCAACGTCTCCACCAGCAACTGGCGGATGATGCTACTCCGTCCGCCGCCCAGCGCCATGCGTGTGGCAATCTCTCTTGAGCGCGAGGCCGCCTTGGCCAGCAGGAGACTGGTGACGTTGGCGCATCCAATTAGCAGCACCAATCCAACCGCGCCCCAGAGAATGAGCAGCGGTTTGCGCAAATCCTGGGTATCGCCATCTTGCAGCGAGATCAGATGGAGACGCGCGGAGGAGCCTTGCGGGACGTTCTTGAACAGTGGCGCTCCAATGGATTCCAATTGTCCGTCGGCTTGCGCCCAGGTAGCATCCGCCTTCAGGCGCGCGGCCACGGCGTAATTGGTGCCCCCACCTTCCCCGTTGATGCTGGGTTGAAGCGGCGTCCAAAGATCGGCGGGGACGTTGGAGTGAAAGCTCTCCGGCATGACGCCGATGATGGTGTAAGGCTCGCCTTTCAACAGCAGCGACTGTCCTACAGCCGCGGGATCTTCCTGGAAGATCTGCCGCCAGAGGGCGTGGCTGAGCACGGCCAGCGGCGGTCCGCCGGTGTGATCTTCCTGGGCCGTGAATTCGCGTCCAATCTGCGGCAAGATGCCCAGCACGCGGAAGAAACCCGCTCCCACCCTCTGTTGTTGCACATGCTGGACCTGGCCGGCAGCGGAGAGATTCACGCCGGAGGCGCCATTGGAATAGACAGCCGCGTCCAGAAATGTGGCATGCTCCCGGATCAGCTCCCAAGCCCGGCCGTTCTGCTCCACTTGATCGCCTTCCGCGCGCTTCCCCTTGAAGTGGGTCACGATGCGGGCCAGGCGTTCAGGCTCGGGAAAGGGAAGAGGCCGAAGCAACGTGGCATCCACCACGCTGAAGATGGCGGTGTTGGCGCCGATGCACAGCGCCAACGTCAGCACGATGATGAGGGAGGCAGCCGGGTTGCGGCGCTGGATCCTGAGGGCATGTCGAAAGTCCATCCAGAGGTTCATGATGCCCTGGCTCCCGGCGCCGGCTCATCGGGTAGAATAAATGTTGGTGCCAAAGACTATTATCCTGTTTGCCGGCTTCCTTGCCGTGGCGTGCGCCGCGACCACCACGAAAGTGCCGAAACAGAAAACTCACAAGGTCTCCACGCATTCCGGCAAGGCGCCCAAGTATAAAGCCGCAAAATCAAAGCCGGCGAAATACAAGTCACCAAAGTACAAGAGTCCGAAAAGCCAATACAAGGCTCCCAAGAGCCGGAGATCATCCCAGCAAGCGCCGACGACCGATCGATATAAAGAGATCCAGCAGGCGCTCGCCGGCAAGGGATATCTTCACGGTGAGCCGAACGGAGCCTGGGGCGCGGATTCCACCGATGCTTTGAAGCGCTTTCAGGCTGACCAAAACCTGGCGCCGGACGGCAAGCTGAATTCGCTCTCCTTGATTGCCATGGGCCTGGGTCCGAAACGGATGACACAATCGCGTGCGCCGCTGCCGCTTCCGCCGCCGGAAGCGCCTAAGACGGATCTGCCCTGATGATCGTCGGCGTCCCCAAGGAAGTAAAAGATCACGAAACGCGCGTGGGTCTGGTTCCGAGCGGCGTGATCGCGCTGTGCGAAGCAGGCCACCAGGTTTTGGTGGAAACCAATGCGGGCGCCGGCAGCTCGCTTCCCGACCAGGATTATCGCGACGCGGGTGCGGAGATCCTGACGAATGCGGCCGATGTTTGGTCCAAGGCGGATCTGGTTGTAAAAGTCAAAGAGCCGCAGCGGTCCGAATATCCGCATTTCCGGCCGGGCTTGATCCTGTTTACGTATCTCCATCTGGCTCCGCTGCCGGAGTTGACTCAGAAATTGATGGCGGCCGGTGTCAATTCGGTTGCATACGAAACCATTCGCGAAGCTGATGGCTCGCTCCCGCTGCTCACACCCATGAGCGAGGTCGCCGGACGCATGGCGGTGCAAGTTGGCGCGCAATATCTGGAAGCGCCGAACGGAGGGCGGGGTGTTTTGCTGGGCGGCATTCCGGGAGTTGCGCCCGCCGCGGTGCTCATTTTGGGCGGTGGGGTGGTGGGGCACAATTCGGCGAAGATGGCGGTCGGCCTGGGAGCGCACGTCACCATCATCGACCGTAACCTGGAACGCCTGCGCCAACTGGACGACATTTATAGCTCCCAAGTTGTCACGCTGGCATCCAACAGCCTCACCATTCGCGAGTCGCTGCGGACAGCGGATCTGGTGATCGGCGCGGTGCTGATACCGGGTGCATCGGCGCCAAAATTGGTGCGGCGCGACATGCTGAAGGGCATGAAGAAAGGCGCGGTGATGGTGGATGTGGCCATCGACCAGGGCGGATGTTTTGAAACCTCGCACGCCACCACGCATACCGATCCTGTGTATTTCGTCGACGGCGTACTGCACTATTGTGTGTCGAACATGCCTGCGGCGGTTCCGCACACGTCCACCTTTGGCTTGACCAATGCGACGTTCCCCTACCTGGCCGAATTGTGCGCCAAGGGCCTGGAGCGAGCCTGTAAAGAGAACCCCGCGATTCGCGAGGGCGTGAATACGTATGGCGGCCATATTACGTATCCCGGCGTCGCGGAGTCGCAAGGGTTGGGGTGGAAGGCGCTGTCGGCGGTGATGTAGCTTCTAGGCCCACTTAGCTAGGCACAGGTATTTTGAATTTGGAAGAGACTGAGCGGGAGACTTACAAAGCCCGATGTCTGGAGCATCACGCTCAGCCGCGAGGGCATTGAGGTTCTCAACTTCCTCACTTGCAGGCACGTGAATGGGGAGTTTGAGGTGGATCAGCGACCCGCGCTTAGTTTGCGCGGACGCTGCTTGGCTGAGATGGACCGGATGATCGTTTCTCCCCCGCCAGTAACTGGGAGCGGCTTGGCTTGCGCGGTTGCAGCACCGAGCAGCGCTTCCACTTCCGGCTTGGCGAGCACCGCGGCATTCGGGAGCCGGACGAACCGATTCTGCTTTCCGGCGCCTAGCAGGATCTTCGCGGGATCGGGCAACGTTGCGCCGTGGTTGAACGAGAGGCCGACTCCTTTGGCATTCGCCGCCAGTGACACGATGTAGTCCGTCGGCCGTTCGGTTGGAGAGTAGCCAATTACGAAGAAGTTGTAGTTGTCGTAAACCAGTTCGATGGCGGTGGGAAACCGCTTGCGCAGCGCCGCGCGGATGGAGCGGATGAGTTTTCCCATCGCCGGGTCGAACTTGGCGATGAACCCGTCCACCTGCTTCGAGGGCGAGATCACTAGAACACCTTTTCCGCTTTCTCGCTCTTAAGCAGATGACCGGTTTCCTGCTCCTTGATCACCAGCGTGGTGCGCACGCCGTCGGCCTGGATCTTCCAGTACTTGGTGATCTCGCGCTGCTCCTGGCGGTTCAGCACAAAGGCGGCCGGATGCAGCAGCGTGGCCGGTTTGTCCCAATGGCCATTGTTGCGGGCTTGACCGATGATTTCAATGTTGATAGGCGTGGTCACGCTGCTCTCGAGATTCGCCACTTTCAGCGTCACCAGAATCAGTTCGTCCGATTTCTTTTGGATGTTGATCGTAGTAGAAAGCTGGGGCGGGCGGGCGCATCCCGCCAACAGAAGCAGCAGAATGAACAACAGTTTTCTCACGCAGGTCTCCTTCCAACCATTAACAATAGCGGGATCGCCGCCAGTTGCGTCACCACCGCGAAAGTGACGGCCGCGGCTAAAGATCTCCCGTAAAGGATACCAATCGCGCTGCTGCCTGCGAACCACAGGATGCCGTAAGCAGTGTTGAAGATTCCGTAAGCGGAACCTCGACGTTCGGCGGGAACCAGGTCGGCGATTTTCGCGCGCAGCAAAGATTGTTGAGCGCCCATTCCGGCGCCCCACAACATCATGCCGGCGAGCGCGGTGTAGAACGATCCGAAAAAGGCCAGCGGACTGGAGGCCGCTGAAAGCAGGACGCCGACCATCAACGCCGGCATGCCGATGCGATCGAACAACTTTCCGAACACCAGAGCGGTGAGCGCTTCCACTCCCATGGCAGCGGAATAGAAGACCGGGATTTCCGCGGGCGTGGCCAGCGAGGTTTTGCTAAAGTGAAACGCGATTAACGGAAAGTCTACGAAGCCTGCAGCCAACAGACCGGCGGCGGCCATATAAATCCAGAAAGCGCGCGGTAGGCCGGAGGGAGTGATACCCGCAGCTTTCGGTTCCTCGAAACGCGATGGATCGGGATAGAATTTCATGGCGGTAAACAAACTCCCGAGCGCCAGGCCCGCTGGAATCGCGAGCACGGCATATGCTTGCGGGTAACGGTGCGATTTTGCAAGTACCAGCGCCACCAACAATGGGCCCAGGAACGCGCCCACTTGGTCCATGAATTCATGCAGCCCGAAACCCCAGCCGCGGCCGACAATTTTGGACGCCTGCGAAAGCATTACATCGCGCGCGGGAGTCCGGATGGCTTTGCCTGCGCGCTCGGCGATGATCAGCGCGGCCGCCACTCCCCAGTGTCCGGCCAGCGCCAGGAAAGGCACGGCCAGCAGATTGATGAAGTATCCGGCGAGGGTGAGTTTCCAATAAGCGCGCGTGCGGTCCGCGGCGGCACCGGAAAATAATCGCAGCAGGTAGCCCACGAATTCGCCGGCGCCGGAAACGATCCCGACCACCGCGGCGCTCGCACCCAGGGTCCCGAGAAACGGACCATTGACGCTCCGCGCACCCTCGTACGTCACGTCAGCGAACAGACTGATGGTGCCAAGCGCGACGATGAAGCGGATGGCGGACTGGCGCGAGGCGGCCACTAAGTGTGAGATGCGGAAACCGTCGATCTCGCTTCTTCGAGCGCTTGCTCCACCTCGGCTTGATATTCCTTCAGAAGCCTTTCATTGGCTGCTTCAAAGCGCATCACCAGAACCGGCTGCGTGTTTGAGCCGCGCAGCAATCCCCAGCCTTCCGGAAAAATAACGCGCACGCCATCGATGTCCACCGTCTTGCGGATCCTTTTGAAGTGTG
>Ga0302326_10008759_pt1 | contig 22258 bp, 22 predicted proteins | sample Palsa_T0_3_FD_202264 | JGI IMG/M metagenome (GOLD analysis project Ga0302326, IMG submission 202264) | Peat permafrost microbial communities from Stordalen Mire near Abisko, Sweden - Palsa_T0_3 | ecosystem: Environmental > Terrestrial > Soil > Palsa > Peat permafrost | place: Sweden: Abisko... | reverse complement strand
CTTAGCTATCGTCGCGCTCCTTTTTGCGGTCTCGTCTGTGTTTGCGGAAGACAGTGCGGCTCCCGAAGGAAATCATCCTGGATTTCAAAAGGCCGCTGCGGTTTTTGGTTATCCGAAGGCTGAGGATATGAAGGACCTAGCTTATTCGATGACCTCCGATTGGCGTGGCAAGTCAAAGCAGGAAATCGAGGATTACATAACTCGCGTTCTAAATGCACGAGGCAGTGAATTTGGCGCGATGCGGAAACCCGGGTCAATGACACTAAATTTCTTCGCCCCTGGTAAGGGGATTTCCACATTCACAATCGAATTTTCGTTCGATTCCGACGGGCTAGCCAAAGAAGCAATTGGATCCTCTACCGGACATTGAGAGTCGTGCCTTGGCCCAGAAGGAGCAGCACTTTGAAATTTCGAGTACTACGATCCAAAATGAACGTCGCCTTGCCTAACCTATCGACGAATACGCCGTTTTCATCAGGCACGCCTGGTGCTGGGTACTGGGCGCGCCATCCTTAACGCGGATCAATTCAACGTCAGGCGCGTCATGAAGAAATTTACGCCACTTCTCGCGTTTGGTTTCACGCTTGCTGGCTGCCTCACCGGGCAAGCTCAGTCAAATCAACCTGGAGCGATGACGGATCGACCTGGGGCCATAAATGAAGGCTCCGCGATATCGTCCGATATGCAGCCCGGCCTCGCACCCGGCCAACATGAGCAGAATGGTGATGTGCTCCCTGTCCTGTTGAAGATCAGGAATCCTGTGTATCCATCAGATCTACAAAGAGCTGGAGTGGGCGGCGTCGTGGTTGTTGATTTTATAGTCGGCCCGGATGGGACGGTGGTGAAGGCGACGGCGATCTCCTCGCCTCATCCCGAACTTTCATCGGCGGCGGTAGACGCTGTTTTAAAGGCCCGGTTTCGTCCGGCCTTAAGAAACGGGAAGCCTCTTCTTGTTCATTTACGGATGCCAATCACATTTGCTGTCCCTGGTGCAGCCGCCAAAGGAGGGGCGCCGGCACTTGCAGACATCATTTTTGATAGAGACGGATTCATTGCGCGACTTCCGAGAAAGTGTCTTACCTGCCCCAATTTTCTGGATGGTGTGGCTGGAATTGGCGATGCCACGCAGGCGTTCAATGCGGCGCTCTACGAATTGGGTGAGCCAAAGGGTGTCGAGTTCGTCGAGCTGCCATCGGGATTTGCTGCCCCAAGAATAACCGGCAGCCGACCGCCGGAATTTCCAGACGCAAAGGCTGGCGCGCAGCAATCCGGGCATGCGGACTTTCTGGTGTTAATCGGACGCACGGGCAGAATCGCTGCGCTCTATTGTGACTCGGCTACCGATCGACTCTTTGCCATTGCCGGGGCAAATGCCCTCGTTCAATGGACCTTTTCCCCGGCATATTACAGCCAACAGCCCCTCCCGGTCCTCGTGATGGCCAGAATCAAGTTTACCGTGATCCTCAACGGGGTCCCGCACAACGAATGACATCCGCCGAGAATTTTGTACCAGCGCTGGACGTCGTCATTGGAGTTTTGCAATGTTATCGGGCCATGAAGGCAGAGCCGAGCTACCGGGAACGACTTCTCCGTCGGTCACGTCGCCCCAATAAGGCGGAAGCCGCGTCGTGAGTCGCCGACTGGCATTAGGACGCAAAGGATGAGCAGGCATGAAAGCAGCACGCGTAGGTTGGTCGAGTCTTCCGATCTCGAAACGTTCTACGCGCATCAACTCGAGCCCGAAGCGATTAGGATGGCAGCATTTATCTGTGAAGACCCAAACGACAAGGTGGCGGGGGTCGTGTGGCTCCCGGCCGTTTCGGCTTGAATCCGTCCCCCGTGCGATTCGAGGCGAATGCGGGCTGTTGCAAGGCGGGCTTCGACGGGACGCCCGACACCGGAACGTGAGCGCTACCTTTGACATTGCCGCTCCCGAGCTCAGGACTCCGCGCCTGGTGCTGAGGCGCCTCTCGGTGGATGATGCGACGGCGGTGTTCGCCTACGCCCGTGACACGGAAGTCGCCCGATTCACCTTGTGGTCCACGCACACCAGCGTGGCCTTCACGCGGACCTTCCTTGAGGAACTGTGCCGCCCTTATCTCCTCAGCTGGGCCATCATTCCCGTCGATGCCCCGTGGCCCGTGGGCATGGTCTTTCTGCACACGTACAGCCGAAGGCACATGAAGGCGGAGATCGCGTTCAATCTCGGGCGGCAATCTTGGGGCAAGGGATTCGCTACGGAAGCCTCAACGGCCGTGGTGCGCTATGCCTTCGCGGACCTTGGGCTCAATCGAATCGAGGCCACCTGCATGCCGGAAAACACGGGCTCCCTTCGTGTCCTGGAAAAGCTCGGCATGACACGTGAGGGCACGATGAGGCTGTCCCATTGGCGTCATGATGGGTTCCACGACATGGTGCTCTGCAGTGTCCTGCGCGATCAGCATGGAGCCTAGCCCCGCGCAACACCAGCAGCGGCCGGTCGTGCTCCGTCCGTGGAAGGACGCCGACCTGGAGTCGTACGTTGAGATGAATGCGGATCCCGAGGTCATGCGTCACTTCCCCGCCGTGCAGACACGGGCCCAGGCGGCGGAATCCATGGACAGGCTTCGCCGGTCGCTCGACGCGCAAGGGTGGGGCGTGTGGGCCGTCGAGGTGGATGGGGTATTCGCCGGCATGACGGGCCTCATGGTCCCAAATTTCGACGCCCCGTTCATCCCGTGCACCGAGATCCTCTGGCGGCTCCGGCGCCGGTTCTGGGGTCAGGGGGTGGCGTTCGCCGCCGCCCAGCAGGCGCTGGCGTACGGCTTCACCACGCTGAAGCTCAGCGAGATCGTCGCGTTCACGGCGGTCGTGAACCTGAAATCGATCCGCCTGATGGAGCGCCTGGAATTCACGCGCGACCTCAGGGGGGATTTCAACCACCCCCGCGTTCCCCAGGGACATCCCCTGTGTCGCCACGTGCTCTATCGCAAGAGGTCCGCCGATCCCAAGGCCGTTCACCCAGCGGCATGATCGCTGGAGAAGTCCGATAGGGCTTTGGGAAGCCAGGGCCGTAGGATAACATGGCGTTATCCCAGGCCTTGAATCACCTCCTCGACAATATCATCTGGCAGACGCTCACGGGTGCCCACGCGGCGTTCTCCACCGGGACCGACAAGGCTCGGCGCTACGCGCCGGGATTCTCGCCCATCCTGGGGTTCGCGGACGTGGGAAAGGCCGACCTGGCCGAACTGGTCCCTTTCTGCGAACCCGGGGAACGGCTCTACACCGGGGGGTGGACGGGACCCGTGGCCGCGGGCTGGGAGGTAGTCGAGGAATCCAGCATGCACGTGATGCTGTGGGCGGGGGCGATCCCGGAACGGGACGAGGCGCCGGAGTCGATCCGCCTCGGCCCGGAGCACGCCTCCCAGGCCCTCGACCTGGCCGTGCTGACGCGCCCGGGTCCGTTTGGCCTGCGCACCATCGAGCTGGGCGAGTATTTCGGTCTCTTTGAGGGCAGCCGCCTGGTGGCCATGGCGGGGGAGCGCATGTGCGCCGCCCCCTACCGCGAAATCAGCGGGGTCTGCACGCATCCCGACTTCCAGGGGCGCGGCTTTGCGCGGCGCCTGACGAACAAGCTGCTCCGGCGCCAGATGCAGCGCGGCGAGGTGGCCTTCCTCCATGTCCTGCGTGACAACACGGGCGCAAGCGGACTCTATGAGCGCATGGGTTTCCGCAATCACCAAGAGAGGGCGGTGCGCGTTGTGGCGCGCTCGTGACACGGGCAACCCGCCGCGATGAGTCCCCGGCTTCCCCTCTATGTGCGCCAGGCCGCCCTTGAGGACGCCGACGCCGCGTGCGCCGTCCTGCGGCGCTCCATCACCGAGTGTTGCGCCCGCGATCACCGGAACGACCCCGCGATCCTCGCGGCGTGGCTCGGGAACAAGACCCCGGGGAACCTGAGGTCCTGGTTTTCCCCTCCCAACCACGCGGTGATCGCCGAGGAGAACGGGGTGACGGTGGGCGTCGCCCTGATGGGAGCCAACGGCATGATCACGCTCAACTACCTCTTGCCCGAGGCCCAGTACAAGGGGATAGGCAAGGCGATGCTGGAGGCCCTGGAGAAGGAGGCGGCGACCCGGGGCCTCACGGAGCTGACCTTGAGCAGCACCGTGACGGCCCACGGGTTCTATCTCAGGAACGGCTATGCCGACACGGACAGGAAATCGGGCCTGTTCGGGATGTCCTCAACCGTGATGAAAAAGACCCTGGCGCCGGCGCCCCCTGCCGCGTCTTACTGAGTGCATTCGGGGATTGGCCCCGGGTCCGGACCTTGGCTTAGGATGATCCCCATGCTTCCCGCCTACGATGACCTGTTGATCAAGCGGTTTGAGTCCCCGGACGAGGTCCGTGTTTTCGAGAAGGGCCGGTTCGAGATCGTGAAGCTGGGTGGCATGACGATCGGCCGCGCCACCTACGAGCCCGGTTGGAAGTGGACGACCCATGTCGCGCCCCTCGTGGGTTTAAAGAGCTGCAACGTGGAGCACGTGGGCATGGTGGTCTCCGGCGAGGCGGCCTGCGCCATGGACGATGGGCGGGTCTACGTCATGAAGGCGGGCGACGTCTTCTATATCGGGCCGGGCCACGACAGCTGGGTTGTCGGGGACAGGCCCTACGTCTCGCTCCATTTCCTTGGCGCGGAAAAATATGCGCACGCCTGACTCCGAGATCCGCGCCGAGCTGTGGCACGGGAATGTCCCGGAACGCGCGGACGATTCCCCCCTCGGGCTGAAGCCTTAGATGTGCTGCAGGGCCATCGACAGCTCCTGCATGAAGGCCTGGGCATCTGCCGGTGAGGGCCTATAGCCCGGCTTGCTGACCTCGGTGAGCCCGGGCCTGCCCTGGAGGTCGACGATCCACTTGCCGGTGACGCCATCGGGGAAGGTCACGGTGCCGCTCGCCATGGCGTGCGGGTTGAGGCTCACCTTGTCGACCGCGACGCTGACGACCGCGGGCGCACCCGCGGCCTCGTCCTCAACGGCGGCCTCGGGCTCGGCCGTGCCGATCCCCAGCTTCTCCTTGGCCTTGTCGAGGAAACCCTTCTTCTCCGGCTCCTTGGGGGCAGCGGGGCTCTTGCTGACGTCGCTCGCATCCGCCTTGGGCGCCGGGTCCTTCAACTCGAGGTTCAGGTCGTCGACCAGGAACCGGACGTCCATGTAGGTCATCGAAATCTTGAGGACGTCGGCCAGCTTCTTCTGGACGGCGTAAAGGTTGTCGCCGGCGGCGACCCACTCTGCAACGGCCTGCTTCTGCTCGGGGGTGAGATTCATGGATGGATCACACAAGCTAAGCCCAATTCACCCAACAACTCAAGCGGCCTGACAGGCCTCAGCGCGAGAGCTGCGTCTTGAGGAATTCGACGCTGCCGCGCATCGCCGCGTCCTGCTCCATCATGTTGTCCACGGCCTTGCAGGCGTGGATGACGGTGCCGTGGTCCCGGCCGCCGAAGGCGTCGCCGATCTCCTGCAGGGAATGCTTGGTCAGCGTGCGGGCAAGGTACATGGCCGCCTGGCGGGGGATGGCGATGTTGTTCGGCCGCCTCTTGCTCGTCATGTCGCTGTGGCGGATCTGGAAGTGGTCGGCGACCCGCTTCTGGATCGTCTCTATGGTGAGCACGCTCTGGGCCTGCTCGACCAGCATGTCGTGAAGGAGGCGCTCCGTCGTGGCGAGGTCGAGCGGCTTGTTGCTGAGCGCGCTGTAGCTCGCGACCTTGATCATCGCCCCCTCAAGCCTGCGGATGTTCTTCGTGATGTTCTGGGCGATGAACGTTATGATCGGCTCCGGCAGCCCGCATTTGAGGCTGGCGGCCTTGGTCCGGAGGATGGCGATCCGGGTCTCGAGGTCCGGCGCCTGGATGTCGGCCGGCAGGCCCCACTCGAACCGGGAGACCAGGCGCTGCTCGAGCTTCTGGATCTCGCTGGCCCGCCTGTCGCTGGACAGGACGATCTGCTTGCCCGACTCGAACAGGTCGTTGAAGGTGTGGAAGAACTCCTCCTGGATGCGCTCCTTGCCGGCGAGGAACTGCACGTCGTCGAGCAGCATCACGTCCGCGTGGCGGTAGCGCTGGCGGAACTTGACCATCCCATTCTCCTGCAGGGCCTGGATGAAGTCGTTCGTGAACTTCTCGGTCGAGAGGTAGGCCACGCGCGCGTCCGGGTTGTTGCGCAGGATGGCGTGCCCGATGGCGTGCATCAGGTGCGTCTTGCCGAGGCCGGTGTCGCCGTAGATGAACAGGGGATTATAGGCCTGGGCCGGCGCCTGGGCCACGGCGAGCGCCGCCGCATGCGCCATCTGGTTGTTCGCGCCGACGACAAAGGTCTCGAACGTGTTACGAATGTTAAGCGTGCCCGGAGCCGGGCCGCGGTCATCGGAACGTGACACTTTTCGGGGCGCCTGGGACTTTGAACGGGATGCCGTCACCGAAGCCTCGGCCGTCCTGTGGTTTGAGGAAGAACGCACGCTGGGCTCGCTCTTCTGCAAATTGACACTGACGGTGCGCCCCGCCGTGAGGCGAAGGCGCTGCGAGATCAGGTCCAGGTAATTGTCGTGGATCCAGATGGCTGCGAAATCGTTGGGCACGCCCAGCGTGATCGAGTCCTCGGAGGTCTCGAGGCACACGATGGGTTCAAACCACAGCTGGAAAACGTCTTCCGGGAAGAGGGACTTGAAGTCGCACTTAACCGTTTCCCACAGGTTAAGGGGCAGGGACAAATGGGGCATGGGCAGGCAGAAAGTCAGGTCTTATTCACATTGGCCTTGGGGAGGTGCTTCGGCACGTCATTCGGGCCGCCATGTGGACCATCCGCTGCGACTAAAGTGGTGCTATGGCCAGTGCGGGTGTTGGGGGGGGTAAGTGAAATGGGTAAGAGGTTGATGGCCAAGTAATAATGCTAAGTGTCGCTGGGCGGCCCTGGGGGGCGGCTAAAGTAACGTGTCAAAGAACGTCCGGGGCGCTAAATCGCTTGGACAAGGGCGCAGTAACTGTGAACGCCAAATCCATTACAAGGTCAACTTTCTGACAAGTTGTTCACATCGGTCCGATGATAACTTTTTTCCCTTTTTTCGTTGCGTCCGGCACGCATATTTAGGCGCCAAAAAAGCACCCGCCGCCGCGCGTAATCCCCGCAATGTTACATCGCCCTGAAACAGGCTTTCCAAGCCGCAAAGCAGGTTACGGCCCTGTTACGCGCGGGTGACGGTGCGTGGACTTTTTAGATACGATCCGGGGCGTGCGCTCACGCATGCGCGGGCTCCGGTTCGGCCCATTTTTTGTGCTCCTTGATAAGCGCAATTAATCGCGCGTCGGCGTCGCCCTGCGGGATGTTATACTGCACGCACTGCTTGCCGACGTAGAGATTGATCTTTCCGGGGGCCCCGCCGACGTAGCCGAAGTCCGCGTCCGCCATCTCGCCGGGGCCGTTCACGATGCAGCCCATGATGGCGATCTTGACGCCCTTGAGGTGCGCGGTCTGCGAGCGGATGCGCTGCGTTGTCGTCTGCAAATCAAAGAGCGTGCGCCCGCAGCTCGGGCAGGCGACGAACTCGGCCTTCGAGATGCGCGCGCCCGCGCCCTGCAGGACATTGTACGAGAGGCGCGCCGAGCGCGCGGGGTCGGCCTCGGTCTCGATGCTGACCAGGTCGCCGATGCCGTCGCACAGCAGGCTGCCCGTCAGGAAACTGGCCTCGATGAGGCGCGACAGGAAACTGTTGTCGCCGCGCACCGACGTGGCGGCCGTGTTGCGGATCCAGATCGGAGCCCGGCTTCCCGCCTGTCTCAGCACCTCGGTGATCCGGCGGTACGCGCCGACGGGATGCTCGGGGCCCTCGGCCCGGGCGCCCGAGCACGTGACCATGAGCGCGCCTTCGCCGACCCCGGCCAGCGCGCCGGAGAGACCGATGAAATCCGCGGGGGACCCATCGACCGCAAGGATGTGCCCCGTTCCCCGGGCAAGGGCGGCCCACGCCGCGAGAGGCGCCCCGTCGGCGGCGCCGAAAGCGCGCAGCAGGACGACCCTGCATGAGGCTCCGGTCAGGAACGGGGCGAGGTCCGCGGGTGTCAGGCCGGGCGCCAGCTCGAGCACCAGGAACAAGGCGTCGGCCCTGCGGAGCCCCTCGACCTGGAGCAGTGTCTGGAGATCCTGGGCCGTGGCGACAGGGACGAGAAGGCCCTCGGCCGGGGTGTCCTTGAGAAGAGGCGAGCGGAGCGCCTCCAGGGCGGCCTCGGCCTGGCCGGCGGCCGCCGCCCGGACAATGACCCTCGGCGGCTGCTCCGGGCCCACCGCGCAGGAACCGAGCGCCAGCTCCGCGACCACGCGCCGCTCAAAATGATACGGATCGATGGAGTCGGCCGCTTCCGGCTTCTGGGCGCCCTTGCCCCACAGGCTCATGGCCTTGTCGGCGAGGGCGCGCGCCACCGGGATCTCATAGACGCTGTCCTCGGTCAGGGACACCCGGATCGTGTCGCCAAGCCCGTCCATCAGGAGCGAGCCGATGCCGATCGAGCCCTTGATCCGGCCATCCTCGCCGTCGCCGGCCTCCGTCACCCCGAGGTGGAGCGGGTAATGCATGTCCTCGCCGTCCATCCGCTCCACGAGCAGGCGGTAGGCCTCGATCATGACCTTCGGGTTCGATGACTTCATCGAGAGGATGATCTCCCTGAAGCCGTGCGACTCGGCGATCCGCAGGAATTCCAGGGCGCTCTCGACCATGCCGAGCGGCGTGTCCCCGTAGCGGTTCATGATGCGGTCGCTCAGCGAGCCGTGGTTGGTGCCGATCCGCATCGAGCGCCCCAGCTCCCGGCTGCGCTTGACCAGCGGCGAGAACGCCTCGTGGAGGCGCTGCAGCTCGCGCTCGTAGTCGGCGTCGCTGTAGTCCCGCACGGCAAATCGCTTCTTGTCCGCGTAGTTGCCCGGGTTGACCCGGACCTTCTCGACGTGCTCGACGGCCTCCATGGCGGCCTGCGGCAGGAAATGGATGTCGGCCACGATCGGGATGCCGCCCCATCCGGCCGCCGTCAGGCCCGCGCGGATGTCACCGAGGCACCGGGCGGCCTGCACGTTGGGAGCGGTGACCCGGACGATCTCGCAGCCGACCTCGGCCAGGGCGACCGACTGGCGCACCGTGGCGGCCACGTCCTGAGTGTCGCTGGTCGTCATCGACTGGATACGCACAGGGTTCCTCCCGCCGACCATGATGGAGCCGACGGCGACCTCGCGGGTCAGCCGGCGCACGGTGTGGAAGCGCGAGGCGCAGTAGGCCATGCGCGGCCTCAGGGTTTGGCGGCGCCCTGGGCCGCGGCGGGCGCGGCCAGCGCGTGGCTGTCCCGGTTGTCGCGGCTCCAGCGGCGCACGTCAAATATGCTGATATAGATGACCAGCGAGAAAATCAGGACGACGAAGATGCTCTGCGTCGTCACGATGAAGTTGACCGGCAGCGAGCGGCCGCGCAGGCGCCCGATCGTCGCAAAAACGATCTGGCCGCCGTCGAGGACGGGTATCGGAAGCAGGTTCAGGATGGCCAGGTTGACATTGATCAGGATCGTGAGACGCAGGACCGTCCGGATGCCCGCCTCCGCCGCCATGTGGAAATTGTGCACGATGCCGAGGGGCCCGGAGACCTTGTTCAGGCCGATGTCCGAGCGGGGATTGATGAGGCCCCACACGGTACGGATGGTCATCTCGAAGGGAACGGCGATCTGCGCGATCGGCGAGGGGTGGGAGATGTGGTAGCCCATCGAGAACTCGACATCGCCGAGGCGCTCGGCCGTCCCGACATGGGGCGGCAGCGTCAGGCTGACGGGCTTGCCGTCGCGCACCACGGCGAGCCGGGACGGATGCGCGGGATCGAGCGCCAGCTCCTCGCTCAGGCCGGCCAGGTTCATGACGACGACGCCGTTGACCGACTCGACCCGGTCCTCCGCCCGGAAGCCGGCCTTATCGGCCTCCGAACCGGCCTCGACCGAGTGCACGGTGATCTCGTAGCCGGGAAGGACGCCGACCTGGCGCCAGTGCTCGTCGCCGGAGAGGAGGGGATGGAGCGTGATCTCCATCGGCTTGCCCGCGCGCTCAATTGCAAAGACCGTGCTCCGTCCCGTGGCATCGTGGCCCGAGCCCATGACGAGCGTGTCGTGGAGGTCGTCCCAGTCGGTGATGGGGTGACCGTCGATCGCCTTGACCACGTCGCCGACATGGAGGCCGCCCTCAAGCGCGGGGCTCGGCGCCTTCGTGCCGTCGGGCAGGTCGATCGTCTTGGCCACGTAGCCGATGGTCGTGCTCAGCGACTCGGCGTTCTCGGGCTGGCCCACGACCCACACGATGCAGGCGAGCGCAAAGGCAAAGAGGACGTTGAACGTGGCTCCGGCCACGAACACGAGGAGCTTCGTCCCATAGGTCACCGGGGGCAGGCTCGCGGCGTCGACCTGGCTTTCCCCCTCGAGCGGCCCCAGGTCGGCGATCTGCGGCAAGAGCACGAACCCGCCCAGCGGGAACCAGGCGACCTGGTACCGCGTGCCGTCCGCCCCCTTCCATGAGAACATCGGAGGTCCCATGCCGATCGAGAAGACCTCGACATGGACGCCCCGCGAGCGGGCGGCCAGGTAATGGCCCAGCTCATGGACAAAGATGGACCCCCCGAAAAACAGGACGATCAGGAAGATCGACCATGTGTTGGTCAGGAGGGAATGCAGGATTTCAGCGGACACTGGATAAGGTAAGGTATTGGCCGGCGGCTAGTTGAGCTTTTCAATGTCCCTCTCGGCGCCTTGGCGCGCCTGCTGGTCCACCCCGAGGACAGCGGTCAGGTCCGAGGGTTCGAAATTTTCAATCCGGTCGAGAGCTTGGCTGACGATCCGGGGAATCGCAAGAAAGGGAATCCGGCCCCTGAGGAAGGCGTCCACGGCCACCTCGTTGGCCGCATTGTACGCGGTGGGGGCGACACCGCCGGCCCTCATGGACTCGATCGCGAGCCGCATCATCGGGAAGCGGCCCTCGTCGATCGGCATGAAGTCGAAGCGCATGACCTTCGTGAAATCGATCGGGGGGTCCACGCCCTGGACGCGCTCCGGGTGGAGGAGGGCGTGCTGGATCGGGAAGGTCATGGACGACGGCGAGAGCTGCGCCAGCATGGCGCCGTCGTTGAACTCCACCAGGCAGTGGACGAGGCTCTGCGGGTGCATGACCGCGGTGCACTGCTCAGGGCGCAGGCCGAACAGCCACTTCGCCTCCATGAGCTCGAGGCCCTTGTTCGCCATCGTCGCCGAGTCCACCGTGATCTTCGGGCCCATCACCCAGTTCGGGTGCTTCAGGGCATCGGCCGGCTTCACGTTCTCCAGGCTCGCCACGGGCCAGTCGCGGAACGCGCCGCCGCTCGCCGTCAGCACGATCCTGCGGATCCCCGCGCTCGAGTGTCCCTGGACACACTGGAAGACGGCGTTGTGCTCGCTGTCCACGGGGAGGAGCCGCTTGCCCGTCTTCTCAATCGCCTCGATGACGAACTTGCCCGCCATGACCAGGATCTCCTTGGAGGCGAGGGCAAGGTCCTTGCCGGCCGCAATCGCGGCCAGGGCGGGCTCGAGGCCCGCGGTGCCCACCACGGCCACGAGGACGACGTCGGCCTGGGGCAGCGAGGCGACCTCCTTCAGTCCCGCCGGGCCCTCGAGGAGGCGCGTCTGCATCGGGAAGGAGCCGGAGCGCTTGGCCTCTATGTGGGCCTGCGCGTCGTAGATCGCCACATGCCGCACGGCGTATTCGCGCGCGATCTCCGCCAGGCGCCGCCAGTCCGCCTTCGCCGCGATGCCGACAAGCTCCAGCCGGTCCTTGTGCGAGGCGATGACACGGAGCGCGTTGCGGCCGATCGTCCCGGTCGCCCCCAGGAGGACGACCCTCCGGCGCAGGCCCGGCACCGGATCTATGGGATTGGTTTCGGCCAAGGGCGTCGGTCCTATGCCAGTTGCCCGATCAGGAAGAACCCGACAGGCGCGGCGAGGATCAGGCTGTCGCTCAGGTCGAAGATGCCGCCGATGCCCGGCACGCCGCCGCCCGAATCCTTCAGGGCGGCGCGGCGCTTGATGACCGACTCCACGAGGTCGGAGATGATGGCGACCGCCGCCAGAGGGACGGCCAGGATGGCCGCGTGGAGCGGCGTCATCTCCGGCGGCAGCACCGACCGGCCGAGCCACGCCACCAGGGCTCCGATGCCCGCGGAGACGAGGACGCCGCCGACGGCGCCCTCCCAGGTCTTCTTGGGGCTCGTCAGGGGCGCCATCGGGTGCTTGCCGATCGCCAGGCCCGTCAGGAGCGCCCCGACGTCGCAGAACTTGGCGACGGCGACGACCCAGAGGCACAGGACGAGGCGCCCATCCGCCGAGACCGTGTCCCCGGCGAGCGGCGTCGCGATGCGCACCAGGTACTGCAGCAGCAGGGAGACATAGATGAGGCCGAAGAGGGTGGAGGTCAGGGACTCGACGCGCTTGTCGGGCTCGCGCTCCGCCAGCATGCGGATGCAGAAGACGACAACAGCCAGGGCGAGGAGCGGGTGGGGCGGGATCCCGTAGCGGGCCTGCGTCCACGGCGCCAGCGTGATGAGGCCGCCGAACAGCAGGCCAAGTCCGGCAAAGGGCGCGTTGCCCGCGGCCGCCATCAGGCGGTAGAGCTCGCGCAGCGTCAGGACCGAGATGGCGACGATGGCGGCGATCGCGCCGTTCGTGCGGAAGAACCACAGCACGGCGAAGAGGACGATCCAGAGGACGATGGTGCTGATGACGCGCTTGGCCACGGTTCCTTACTTACCGGCGGCCTGAGGCTTGAGCTGCTCGCTCGTCATCCCGTAGCGGCGCTCTCGCCGCGCGTACTCGGCCACCGCCGCCTCGAGGTCGTCCTTCGAGAAGTCGGGCCAGAGGACGGGCGTGAAGACGAACTCGGCGTAGGCCGCCTGCAGGAGCAGGAAATTGCTGACCCGCGTCTCGCCCGAGGTGCGGATGACGAGGTCCGGGTCGGGCATGCCCGAGGTATAGAGGTGCCTCGCGAACTTCTCCCAGGACGCGCTTCCCAGCTCCTCGGCGCCGGAGCGCACGGCCGCGGCGTACGCCTGGGCCGCGTCGGCGACCTCCGTGCGCGAGCCGTAGTTCAGAGCAAGGACGAGCGTGTAGTCCGTGTAGGCGCTCGTCTCCTCGATCGTGGCCCTGAGCTGGCGCTGGACGCCCTCCGGCAGCCCGCTGATCCGGCCGATGGTCCTGAGCCGCACGCGGTCGCGCACGAAGGTCGAGAGCTCCTTGCGCAGGTAGAGCTCCAGGAGGCCCATCAGGGCGCCCACCTCGTCCTTGGGCCGGTTCCAGTTCTCAGCCGAGAAGGCATACAGGGTCAGCATCCGCACGCCGAGATCGCGGGCGGCGTAGGTCGCCGTCCGGACGGCCTCGACGCCGCGCCGGTGCCCCTCGATCCGGGGCAGGCCCCGCTGCTTGGCCCAGCGCCCATTCCCATCCATGATGATGGCGATGTGCCGGGGAATGTTCGCCGGGTCGGGCGCGTGGCTGGCAGGAGGCATTCGAATCGTCCAATCGTAGGTCCCAGCCGCCGGATTTGACAAGGGGGAAGGGCAGGCGAGACTCACCCACCTCCATGAGAGTCGCATTCATAAGCGGCACAAGCATCGTCAATTCCACGCTCTTTTCGTCCTGGGAGGTGCGGACGATCGACACGGAATACGGTGCCGTGACCTACAAGGCCAGGGGCGACCACGCCCTCATCAACCGGCACGGCTACGCCTTTCCGCTGCCCCCCCATTCGATCAACTACCGGGCCAACATCCGTGCCCTGGCCTCCCTCGGGTTCAAGGATGTCATCTCGCTCAATTCCGTGGGGTCATTGAAGCCCGACATCCCCCCCGGCACCCTGGTCTCCTGCTCCGACTACGTGTGCCTGCAGCAGGGCCCGGCGACCTTCTTCGACAAGGAGCTGAAGGGCGGCGCTCCCGGGATCGCGAACAACCTGGTCCCCATGCTCCTGAAGGCCCTGGCGCCGGAGTTCACGATCCCCACCGGCAAGGTCTACGTCCAGATGCGCGGGCCCCGCTTTGAGACGAAGGCCGAGATCCGGGCCATCCACACATGGGGCGACGTGATCGGCATGACGGCGGCCCACGAGGCGGACCTGTGCACCGAGGCGGGCCTGAACTACAACAGCTTCGCCATCATTGACAACTACGCGAACGGCCTCGAGGGCACTGAGATCGACTTCTCCAAATTCAAGGATCATGTGAAAATGAACCAGGAGCGCGTGAACAGGCTTTTCACCCGCATGCTCGAGATCCTAGGGTAGGGGCAACCGGGCCCATGAGCGAATTCCTCCAGTCCGACCAGATTGCCAACGCCAAGGGGGCCCTTGACCGGCTCCGGGCGAACATGCGCCAGGCCATCCTCGGCAAGGATGACGTGATCGAGCAGCTGCTCATCTGCCTCGCCGCCGGCGGCCACCTCCTGATCGAGGACCTGCCCGGCGTCGGCAAGACGACCCTCGCCTACGCGCTCGCCCGCTCGACCGACTGCATCTTCTCGCGCATCCAGTTCACGAGCGACCTGCTTCCCTCGGACGTGACCGGCGTCGCCATCTACGACGAGTCGTCGCGCGAGTTCGTGTTCAAGCCGGGCCCGGTCTTCGCGAACATCGTCCTCGCCGACGAGATCAACCGCGCGCCCCCGAAGACGCAGTCCGCGCTCCTCGAGGTGATGGACAGGGCCCGCGTGACCGTCGACGGCGAGTCGCACGGCGTCGGCACGCCCTTCATGGTCTTCGCGACCCAGAACCCCATCGACTACGAGGGGACGTTCCCGCTCCCGGAGAGCCAGATGGACCGCTTCCTCATGCGCCTGCGGATGGGCTACCCCCAGCATAGCGACGAGATCGAGATCCTGCGCACGGCGCGCAGCGGCTACGACTCCATCACGATCAACCCCGTGGCATCCCGCTCCGACGTGGCCGGCATCCAGGCCCTCGTGCCCCAGGTCTTCATCGAGGACAGCATCCTCGACTTCATCCTGCGGATCGTCACGGCCACCCGCACCGAGGTGGAGTTCAAGGCCGGCGCCAGCGTGCGCGGCGGCCTTGCGCTGCGCACGGCCGCCCAGGCGCGCGCCCTGGTCAACGGCCGCGACTTCGTCCTGCCGGACGACGTGACCGAGCTTGTCCCCGCGGTCCTCGCGCACCGCCTCGCCCTGTCGCGCCAGTCGGGCGACGCCCTCGAGGAGCGCCGCTCGGTCGGCGTCCACCTGCGGCGCATCCTCTCGGCGCTGCCGCCCCCGTCGTGAAGCCGTCGCCCGGGAGCGGCGACCTGCCCTTCTGGCGCCGGACGCTCTGGGGCCTGATCTGGCCGAGGCGGTACGAGCGGATCCAGCCGACCGTCTCGGGCGTGGTCCTGATCGGCCTGGCGCTCGGCATCGGCACGGCCGCGTACAACTCGGCGAGCAACATCCTCTTCATCGCCCTCGCGCTGCTGCTCGCGTGCCTTATCCTGAGCGGGGTCCTGGCGTGGCTCAACCTGCGCGGCGTCGACTGGAAGCTCGAGGTCCAGCCGCCGCTCATCGCCGGCCAGGAGGCGCAGGTGGGCCTGCTCCTGCGCAACGAGAAGCATTTCCTGCCGACCTACGCCCTCTGGTTTGAGTTTGCGGCGGCCCCGTTCGTGCGCGGCGCGCCCGCAAGGCCCGAGTCCACGATCACGGCGAAGGGAATCGACGTATGGGCCACCCTGAGGCGCCAGGAGGAGCGCGCGGCGGCCGGCACCGTCCACCTCGTCACCCGTCTCGACCCGGACGGGGATGCGCGCCTCGACTGGCTCTTCACGCCGGCGCACCGCGGCCTCCTGCGGATCGAGCTCCTCGGCGTCGGCTCCCTCTTTCCCTTCGGCTTCCTGCGCAAGCTGACGGGCACGAACCTCAGGCGGGAGGTGCCGGTCTGGCCGGCGCCGGTCGAGTACCGGCGCTTTGCGGGCGCCGCGCCGCGCCGGCCCGCGGGCGAGATCCGCCAGGCCCGGACCGGCAACGAGGGCGAGATGATCGCCCTCCGCTCCTACGAGCACGGCGACTCGCACCGCCTCATCCACTGGAAGGCGAGCGCGCGGACGGGGCGCCTGCTCATCCGGCAGTTCTCCTCGCAGAATTCGGACGCGTGCGCCCTCTGGCTGCGCACGGACGCCGCGGTGTGGACGCGGCAGGAGCAGTTTGAGCTGCTGCTCAGCTTCGCCGCCACGCTGGCCCAGGACCTCTTTCGCGCCGGCCGCCTCCAGTCGACGGCCATCGACGGGATGTCCCAGGTCCCGACGAAGCGCCTGGCCGACCTCGAGACCTTCCTCGACCGCCTGGCCGAGCTGCAGCCGGCTCCGGCGACGCCGGAGGCCGCCATGGGCGGGCCGATCCTCGGGCGCGCCCGCAACAACCTCATGACCTTCGAGCCCGACGGCACGCGCGGCGTCACCGCCCTCATCAATGGAAACAAGGCAGCAGCGACTTAGCCTGGAGGAGCTCCACCTGCTGCGGTGGCTCCTCGGAGGGCTGCTGATGCTCCTGTCGATCGCGACGGTGTTCTACATGGACATCGGCTCGGAATGGATGGCCGCGCTGACGGCGGCATGCGTGATCCTCCCGCTCGCCCGGCCCGAGCTCCCCGCGCGCGTGCCCAACTGGGTGCACCGGCTCGCGTTCCCGGCGATCCTCGCCTTCTTCGCGGGCGACCTCTGGCGCTACGGCCAGGTCCTCCCGGCCATCGTCCGGCTGGACCTGCTCCTCATCCTCTACCGCGGCATCAGCTACCGCGCCCGGCGCGACGACCTGCAGATCGTCGTCCTCGGCCTGTTCCTGATCGTCGTAGCCGGCGTGCTCACGGTCTCGCTCCTCTTCGCGTTCCAGATCCTGATGTTCACGGGATGCGCGCTCGGCTTCCTCATGGTCGTGACGATAGCCGCCTCCACCGAGGGCGGCAGCGCTCCCAGGCTCGCGGTGCGCGGCGTCGTGCCGCCGTGGGCCGGCTACGGGTGGTCGCGGCTCCTCTCGCGCCTCTGGTCGGTCGCGGACTGGCGCCTCCTCGCCTCGGGCATGGCGCTCTTTGCCGGCGTCGTCGTCATCTCCGGGCTCCTCTTCCTCGCCATCCCGCGGTTCCAGATCGAGAACAGCCTGTTCCTCGAGCGGTTCGTGGTCCACCGCGCGATGACCGGCTTCAACGACTCGATCAAGTTTGGCGACATCACCGACATCACGCAGGACGACGGCGTCGCCTTCGACGCGGACATCTCCGACCCGGCCCAGGCGCCGGCGGACCCGTACTGGAGGATGGTCGTCCTCGACGATTACAAGGACGGGACGTTCAAGCTCTCGCCGGTCCTGAGGGCGGCTTTCGAGAGGGAGCGGACCTCGGCCAATGTGCTTGCGGGCTACGGCGGCTCGTGGGGGGTGCCGACGTGGACCTTCTACCTGGAGTCGGGCGTCAGCCGCTACCTTCCCGTGCTCGGGCGCTTCACGGTGATGCGGTTCCGGGACGCCCAGCACTACCGGTACTCGACGGACCTCGGCCTCGTCGCCCTGCGCGACGAGCCGGCGACCATGACGGCGTACCGCGTGGAAGGCATGGCCGCCGGCGCCGACAGCATCCGGGACATCGCGTTTGCGGGACGCTGGAGGAAGCGCGGGCCGGCGGGCCTGCCGCTCCAGATCGGGCTCGACCTCTCCGACGCCGACAAGGCCGTCCTCACGAGGGTCAACGCATCGTACGGCGTGGCCAAGGGCATCGGCACGAAGGAGTTCGTAGCGAAGGCCCTGGCGTTCCTGCGGGCGGGCCACAAGTACTCGCTCTCCCCGCATATACCCTCGGGCCCCGGGGACCCGCTCATCAAGTGGATCGGCTCCAACGAGGCGGGCCACTGCGAGCTCTTCGCCGGCGCCATGGTGCTGCTGTCGCGCTCAGCCGGCATCCCCGCGCGCGTTGTCACCGGGTTCAAGGGCGGCACCTGGAACGGCTACTCGGGCAACTACACGGTCCGCAACTCGGACGCGCACGCGTGGGCCGAGGTCTGGGACCCGGTGACCGGCTCCTGGCTGAGGGAGGACCCGCTCGGCGCCGCCGCGGGATACGACCTCGACGAGGTCAAGGGCGACGCCGCGATCGCCGGCATCATGGACCGCAGCTGGTCGGCGCGCATCAGCAGCCTGCGCGTCTTCTGGTACCGGCGGATCGTCAACTTCGACCAGCAGGCGCAGGTGGATACGGCGCGCGCCGTCAAGGAGGCCACCGACAGCTCGGGCAAGTGGCTGCGCGACGTCATCGGCGCCGGCGTCGCCCGCGTCCGGGCCTGGGCCGCCGCACCTTGGGGCGTCGCGCGCCTGGTCCGCGCGGGCACGGCGTCCGCGATTGCCGCCGCGCTCATCTGGCTCGGGTCGTCGGGGCGCTGGCGTCTGGCGTCCCTCGGGCGCGGCGGGAAGATCGACCCCATCCGGCGCGAGGCCGGCCGGTGGCTGACCCGCGTCGACCTAGTCGAGCCCGTGACACCGGACCTCCAGCGTCTGCGGTACGGCCCCGCGCCGACGTGGCCGGATCCGGCCGAGGTCTTCCGCAAGGCCCGGCACGCCGCGGCTAGTTCGCGGCGACGGAGGCGCGCTTCTTCTCGAAGTACTTCCTGAGGATCGCCGAGGCGATGGGCGCCGCCTCGATGCCGCCGCCAAAGCTCTCGCCGACGGGCCCGTCGACCGCGATCGCGAGAGCGATCTGGGGGTTGTCGATGGGCGCAAAGCAGATGAACCAGGCCTCGTCCACCTTGCCCTGGGGCCGCGTGATCTGGGCCGTGCCGGTCTTGCCGGCGATCTCGACACCGGGCACGCGCTGATCGGGCAGGTTGAAGACGGGCGCCGCCGTCCCCCCGGGGTCCGAGGTGCAGCCGAGCATGCCCTTCAGGATCGCGCTCCTCTGCGCCGCGGAGAGCCCGGTGCGTTCGGAGTGCTGCTCGCGCCGGTTCGGGTCATGGAGGAGGGTGGGCTTGGTCCACACCTCGTCGCGCGCGAACGAGGCCGCGAAACAGGCCATGGTGAGCGGCGTCTCGCCCACGAAGCCCTGGCCGATCGCCATGTTGGCCGTGTCGCCCAGGCTCCACGCCTCGTCCCGCTCCTTCAGCTTCCAGGCGGGGTCGGGTATCAGCATGCGATGCGTCTCGCCCGGCAGCTCAATCCCGGTCGGGCGGTCGAGGTGGAACCGGCGGGCCTCCGCCGCGATGGCGTCGACCCCGGTCCGCAGCCCCACCGTGTAGAAATAGATGTCGCAGCTGACCGTGATGGCGTCCGGAAGCTTGAGCTCGCCGTGGCGGCCGTTGCCGTTCTCGCACGTGAAGCGGCGGTTGCCGACCATCATCACGCCCTCGCAGTCGGCGGGCATGTCCTCGGGCGTCACCGCTCCGTTCAGAAGCGCCGCCGTCGAGACGAGGATCTTGAACGTCGAGCCTGGGGCGTAGACGCCGTTCAGGGCGCTGTTCGTCCACGCCTTCCTGGTTTCGATATCGGCCGCCGCCGCCGCGGTCAGGTGCGGCGAGAAGACGTTCAGGTCGTAGCCCGGCCGGCTCGCCATGGCGAGCACCTCGCCCGTCCTGACGTCCATCGCCACCGCGGCCCCGGTCTCGTCGCCGATCGCGTCCTCGGCCGCCTGCTGGATGTCGATGTCGAGGCTCGTCGTCAGGCTGTGGCCCTGGATGGGGACGCGGCTCTCGATCGGGGGGTTGACCTTGTAGCCCGAGGGGTCGACGCGCAGGATCGTGTAGCCGGCCTCGCCCTGGAGCAGGGCGTCGAACTGCTTCTCGAGTCCGTCGCGCCCGATGCTGCCCTTCATCTTCAGGGTCGTCAGGCCCTCGCCGGGGAATTCCTCGTCATTGGCGCCCTCGTTCGTGCCGACATAGCCCAGGGTGTGCGCGGCCGCGTCCGCATAGGGATAGTAGCGCGTGTTCGACGTGTACACCTGGAGCGGGGAATTGACCGGAAGGTGCTCGATCAGGCGCGCGAACTCCTCGGGCTTGAGGTCGTCGACGAGCGTGTAGGGAAGGAGCAGCTGGCGCTCGAGGTGGCGCTGCAGTCCCGCGCCGTCGACCACCTCGCTGCGCCCCAGGAACTCGTTCACCTGGTCCATGTAGCGCTTGACCACGCTGACGTGGGCGATGCGCTCGAGCTGCGCGCTCGTCGGCAGGTCCTGGTCGCCCGTCAGGCGGTAGTTGTTGCGGATCCGGATGAACTCCTTGCGGAACTCGGCCCGCAGCTCGTCGAGGTAGAGGACGACCGCGAACCGCGGGCGGTTGCCGACGAGCAGCTTGCCGTTCCGGTCGAAGATGTTGCCGCGGGGGCCCGGCACGATGACGCGGCGCTCGTTCTGCTGGCGCTCCTCCTCGTGGTGGATCGCCCCCCGGTAGATCTGCTGGTAGCCGAGGCCGCAGGCCAGGACGAGGAGCATGAGCGCGACGATCCCGTAGAACGCGAGGATCCTCGGGTCGAAACCGGTCTTGGAATCAACGAGGCTGCCAGAGCGTTCGGTGGGCGCGGCCATCCTGGGGGAACGGCCAGCCTACGCCGGGCGCGGTGGATTCGCACGCGCCAATTCGAGCGAGCGCAGCTGCAGCGCGAAGAACCAGGGCGCAATGAGGGCGATCACGGCCTGCGACCACACGAGGTCGCTCAGCATCCGCGGCCACTCGTCCCAGGCGCGGTGCCACGCGCCGATGCGCATGAGGGAGATGGCGGCGAAGAGGGACACGTTGGCGACGAGGGCGACGACGACCCGGACGGTCGTCTCCTCCCGCTGGAGGCGCTCGCGCGTGTTGTAGACCACGGTGTGCGCGATGGCGAAGAGCCCCGCGTGCGTGCCGAAGGGAAGCGGGCTCATGGCGTCGCAGAGCAGGCCTCCCAGGATCGAGGCCCAGAAGCCCTCGTGGAACGGCATGGCGAGCGCCGAGTACGTGACAAAGAGCCCGCCCGCGAACAGCCAGAGGTGGTAGCCCGAGAGGGCGCTGTTCAGCTCGGCCACGAGGCTGCGCAGCAGGTAGAGGGTCAGGAACAGGACGGCGGCTCCGCGCATGGGTGCTACTCCTTCGAGACCGGCACCAGCACGGTGACCTCGGTCAGCTCCGCGAGCCGCGGGTCGAGCTCGACCTCGCCCGTCTTGAAGAGGCCGTCGGCGCTGGGCTCGACGCGGTTGATCTCCCCGATGGTCAGGCCGGGCGGGTAGACGCCCCCAAGGCCGGAGGTCGCGAGGCGCCGCGGCACCGACTTGCTCGCATAGATGTCGAGCGGCACGAACTCGATGACGCCCTTGGGATAGCCGAAGACCTGGTTCTCGGCGCCCTGGAAGCTGATGGGCCGCGTGTCCCCGTCGACGACGGCCGCGATGCGCAGGCCGGGGTCGCTCGTCAGCTGCACGACGGACGTGAACGCGTGGACCTCGGCGACGCGTCCCACGACGCCGCCCGAGTAGACGACGGGCGCCCCGACTGGTATGCCGTAGTCGGATCCCTTGCGGATGATCATCCGCTGCCACCATCCGGAGAAGTCACGCTCGGCGACGCGGGCGTGCTCGAAGCGGTACCGCTCGTCGGGGGGCATCCTGAGCAGGGCCTGCAGGCGCTCGACCTCGGCCCTGAGCTCGCCGTTCTCCTGCACGGAGAGGGAATAGGATGAGTTCAGGCGCGCCATGTCGCGGCCGGCCTCGATCAGGTCATCCTTCGAGTGCAGGCGCAGCGCCCAGAACTTCTGCAGGTCGCTCGCATACGAGCCCGCGACCTCGATCGGCGCCGTCATCTCGAAGAAGCTCGACCTCACGAGGGTCTTCAGGCCGATCGGGGCCAGCAGCCACGCCGCGAGCGCCAAACCCAGCACTGCGAAGGGTCGGGCTTGGTCGAATCGCTGGGATCGCCCAATCCTCACGCGTTCTGCATCAGCCAGGACAGGTCGTTCAGAACGGCACCTGTTCCATTGGCCACGGCAGAGAGGGGATCGTCGGCCACTGTCACAGGCAGGCCGGTCTTGTCGCTGAGCAGTCGGTCGATCCCGCGGATGAGTGAGCCGCCCCCGGCCATGACGAAGCCGCGGTCCACGAGGTCCGCGGACAGCTCGGGCGGGCAGCGCTCAAGCGTCGTGCGCACGGCGTCGACGATGGCGGCGATGGTGTCGGAGAGCGCCTCGCGCACCTCCTGGGACGTGATGTGGATGGTCTTGGGC
>Ga0302326_10008757_pt1 | contig 22261 bp, 16 predicted proteins | sample Palsa_T0_3_FD_202264 | JGI IMG/M metagenome (GOLD analysis project Ga0302326, IMG submission 202264) | Peat permafrost microbial communities from Stordalen Mire near Abisko, Sweden - Palsa_T0_3 | ecosystem: Environmental > Terrestrial > Soil > Palsa > Peat permafrost | place: Sweden: Abisko... | reverse complement strand
CGTCGAGGTTCTGCACCGGGGCCTGATGCAGGCGCCGGTAGGCGTTGCGTGCCGTCACCCACAGGCGGTTGATCCGGGCATAGCGGGCCGCGAATTCGCGGCGCAGGGTGATGAGGTCCAGGGCGATCTGTCGCATCGGGCGTATCACGCTTGAAAGCGCGCCCCGGAAAAAGTGCAGCCGTCACAATTCGCGTCGCGTTTTCTCACGCGGCACTCACACAGCCGGCGCTAAGGTCGGCCACTGCGTGCGTTTCTTCGCAATGGTGCCCGGTGGACGTCATTTTCATCCTCGCGCTGGCTGCGCTCTACGCTGCGACCTGCTGGCTGATCGTCGGCGTGGCGCGACTTAAGGGCCGACCGTGAGTGTCCTGTACGCACTAAGCGGCGTGCTGACGCTCGCGCTCTTCGTCTACCTGCTGTACGCGCTCTTCAAGCCGGAAGATTTCTGATGCCCGGCCCGGAGCTCACGCTCGTCGTGCTGTTCCTGCTGGTGCTGCTCGCCTGCGTGAAGCCGCTCGGGCTGTACATGGCGGGGATCTTCGAGGGGCGCCCGCTGTGGCCGTTGCGCCTCGGGGCAGCTCTCGAGCGGCGCCTCTACCGCCTGTGCGGCATCGATCCGGCGGCGGAGATGGACTGGAAGCAGTACACGATCGCGCTGCTTACGTTCAACGCGCTCGGCGCGCTCGTGCTCTACGCTCTGCAGCGCTGCCAGGGGTTCCTGCCGCTCAATCCGCAGGGATTCCCCAGTCTGCCGCCGGACCTGGCGTTCAACACCGCGGTGAGCTTCGTCACCAATACCAACTGGCAGAACTATTCCGGTGAGTCGGCGATGAGCTATCTCACGCAGATGGCCGGCCTCACGGTGCAGAACTTCCTGTCAGCCGCGAGCGGCATCGTGATCGCCGTGGCGCTGATCCGCGGACTTGCGCGCCACAGCAGTGCGACCATCGGTAACGCCTGGGTGGATGTGACGCGCTCCACACTTTATATCCTCCTGCCGCTGTCGTTCCTGCTGGCCCTCACGCTCATCTCCCAGGGCGTGATCCAGAATCTGGCTTCCTACCGCGAGGTGGCAACCCTTGAGCCGCTCGTCTACGAGGCACCGCGCACGGATGCCGCGGGCGTCGCCCTCACCGATGCCGCCGGCAAGCCGGTGATGCAGAGCCTGACCACCCGCACGCAGATCCTGCCGATGGGTCCGGTCGCCTCCCAGGAGAGCATCAAGGAGCTCGGCACCAACGGCGGGGGCTTCTTCAACGCCAACTCCGCGCATCCGTACGAGAACCCGAGCGCGCTTACCAACCTGCTGGAGATGCTGGCGATCCTGGTCATTCCCGCCGCGCTCACCTACACCTTCGGCCGTATGATCGGCGACACGCGCCAGGGGTGGGCGGTACTTGCCGCCATGCTGATTCTGTTCGTGGCGCTGCTCAGCGTCACACTGCACGCGGAGAACTCGGGAAATCCGCTCATCGCCCGCCTCGGGGTGGATCAGACCCCGGGCCTCACCCAGTCCGGTGGCAACATGGAAGGCAAGGAGACGCGCTTCGGCAGCGCCGCCTCGGCGCTGTTCGCCGCCGTCACCACCGCGACCTCCTGCGGGGCGGTCAACAGCATGCACGATTCGTTCACCCCGCTCGGGGGTTTCGTGCCGCTGTTCCAGATGCAGCTCGGGGAGGTGGTGTTCGGCGGCGTCGGCACCGGGCTTTACTCGATGCTGATCTTCGCGATCATCGGGGTATTCATCGCCGGCCTCATGATCGGCCGCACCCCCGAGTACCTCGGCAAGAAGATCGAGGCGTTCGAGATGAAAATGAGCTCGATCGCGATCCTGGTGATGCCGTTCATCGTGCTCACCGGGACCGCGGTGGCCGTCAGCGTCGATGCCGGGCGCTCCGCGGTCGGCAATCCCGGCGCGCACGGCTTCTCCGAGATCCTCTACGCGTTCTCCTCTGCCGGCAACAACAACGGCAGCGCGTTCGCCGGTATTTCCGCCGACACTGCGTTCTACAACGTCGCGCTCGCGCTCACCATGTGGCTGGGACGCTTCTGGCCGATCGTCGCGGTGCTCGCGGTCGCCGGCTCCCTCGCCGCCAAGAAGCGCATTCCCCCGGGCGAAGGCACCATGCCCACGCACGGCATCACCTTCGTGGTGCTGCTCATCGGTACGGTGCTGCTCGTAGGCGCGCTCACTTTCGTGCCGGCGCTCGCTCTGGGTCCGATCGTTGAGCACCTCATGCTCTGGCACGCAGGCCCGGGATGACACGCCCCGGCGCCACGCTGTTCGAGCGGGCGCTCCTGAAGGGGGCGCTCATCGATTCGCTCGCCAAGCTCTCCCCGCGCGTGCAATGGCGCAACCCCGTCATGTTCGTGGTCTACATCGGGAGCCTTCTGACCACGGGCCTGTGGCTGCAGGCGCTCCTCGGGCCAGGGGAGGCGCCGGCGTGGTTCATCTTCAACGTGGCGCTGTGGCTATGGTTCACGGTGCTGTTCGCAAATCTCGCCGAGAGCCTCGCCGAGGGGCGCAGCAAGGCACAGGCCGCAGCGCTCAGGGGACTCAAGCAGACGGTGCTGGCCAAGAAGCTTCCCGACCCGACCCAGCGCACGCGCATCACCAGCGTGCCTGCCGAGGCGCTGCGCCGCGGGGATGTGGTACTGATCGAGGCGGGCGACTACGTGCCCGCGGACGGGGAAGTGATCACGGGAGCGGCTTCCGTGGATGAGAGCGCCATCACCGGGGAGTCCGCGCCGGTCATCCGCGAGTCGGGCGGGGACTTCTCGGCGGTCACCGGTGGCACACGCGTGCTCTCGGACTGGATCATCGTGCGCGTCAGCGTCAATCCGGGAGAGACCTTTCTCGACCGCATGATCGCCATGGTGGAGAGCGCGCAGCGCCAGAAGACTCCCAACGAGATCGCGCTCACGATCCTCTTGGTGGCGCTCACGCTGGTATTTCTGTTCGCGACCGCAACCCTGCTGCCGTATTCGCTCTACAGCGTCGCGGTGACGAAGGCCGGAAGTCCCATCAGCATCACCGCGCTCATCGCGCTCTTGGTGTGCCTGATCCCCACCACCATCGGAGCGCTCCTGTCGGCCATCGGCGTTGCGGGCATGAGCCGCATGCTGCAGGCGAACGTCATCGCAACTTCCGGGCGCGCGATCGAGGCAGCGGGCGATGTCGACGTGCTGCTGCTTGACAAGACCGGCACCATCACCCTCGGCAACCGTCAGGCGGCGAACTTCGTCCCGGCGAGTGCGGTGAGCGAGGAGCAGCTTGCGCAGGCCGCGCAGCTGGCATCGCTGGCGGATGAAACCCCCGAGGGTCGCAGCATCGTCGTGCTCGCCAAGCAGCGCTTTCAGCTGCGCGAGCACGACCTGGCCGCGCTCGGCGCCGCATTCGTGCATTTCTCGGCCCATACACGCATGAGCGGGGTGAACATCGGCGAGCGCCAGATCCGCAAGGGCGCCGCCGATGCCATACAGCGCCACGTTGAAGGCCTGGGGCAGGTGTTCCCCAAAGCGGTGCTGGAGCGCGTGGCCGACGTCGCGCGCCGCGGCAGCACGCCGCTCGTGGTGAGTGACGGCGGGCGCGTGCTCGGCATCATCGAGCTCAAGGACATCGTCAAGGGCGGCATCCGCGAGCGCTTCGGGGAGCTGCGCCGCATGGGCATCAAGACGGTGATGATCACCGGCGACAACGCGCTGACCGCCGCCGCCATCGCCGCCGAGGCCGGAGTCGACGGCTTTCTCGCCGAGGCCACCCCGGAGGCCAAGCTCAAACTCATCCGCGAGCACCAGGCACAGGGTCGCCTGGTGGCGATGACCGGGGACGGCACCAACGATGCGCCGGCGCTCGCACAGGCGGACGTCGCGGTGGCCATGAACACCGGCACGCAGGCGGCCAAGGAGGCCGGCAACATGGTGGACCTGGATTCCAACCCCACCAAGCTCATCGAGGTGGTCGAGACCGGCAAGCAGATGCTGATGACCCGCGGCGCGCTCACCACGTTCTCCATCGCCAACGACGTCGCCAAGTACTTCGCCATCATCCCGGCAGCCTTCGTCACCACCTATCCGCAGCTGGACGCGCTCAACGTCATGCGCCTCGCGAGCCCGTTCTCGGCCATCCTCTCCGCGGTCATCTTCAACGCGCTGATCATCGTGGTGCTGATCCCGCTCGCGCTCAAGGGCGTGCGCTACCGCGCGCTCGGAGCCGCGCTGCTCCTGCGGCGCAATCTGCTGCTCTACGGACTCGGGGGCATCATCGTGCCGTTCATCGGCATCAAGCTCGTTGATCTTGCGCTCACGGTGGCGCACCTGGTGTAGGAGAGCAACCACGTGAACGTACCGCCCGCCACCTCAGCGCCGCGCTCCCCGCTCCTGCGCCCCGCCCTCACGCTGCTCGCGGCGCTGATCCTCATCACCGGAATTGTGTATCCGCTCGCGGTGACCGGCATTGCCAGAGTGCTCTTTCCGCGCCAGGCAGCCGGCGAGATCCTGATGCGCGACGGACGCGCGGTGGGCTCGGCGCTCATCGGCCAGAGCTTCCAGGATCCGCGCCATTTCTGGGGCCGGCCCTCGGCGACCACCCCGCAGCCTTACAACGGCACGGGCTCGACCGGCTCGAACCTGGGCCCGCTCAACCCCGCGCTCATCGAGGCGGTGCGCGCGCGCGTTGCGGCGCTGCGTGCCCTCGATCCGCAGAACACCGCTCCCGTGCCCGTCGATCTGGTCACCACTTCCGCCAGCGGTCTGGATCCGCACATCAGTGTCGCGGCGGCCGACTACCAGGCAGCGCGCGTGGCGCGGGTGCGCGGCATCACCCCGGCGCGGGTGCAGGCGTTGATTGCTGCGCATACGGAGCGTAGGTTGCTGGGCCTCATCGGAGAGCCGCGTGTCAATGTGCTGGAGCTGAACCTGGCACTCGATGCGCTGAAATGAAGTGACGTTAATGGCCGAGGCCCGGCCTGATCCTGACCAGCTGCTCGAGCGCGTCAACGCCGAGGAGGCGCGCGACCGCCGCGGCCGCCTGCGGATCTTTTTTGGCGCCTCGGCCGGTGTCGGCAAGACCTACGCCATGCTCGAGGCCGCGCACAGCGTGCGCGCCGGCGGCACCGACGTGGTGGTCGGGTACGTCGAGCCCCACGGGCGCGTGGAGACCGAGCGGCTGCTGGAGGGGCTGCCGCGCCTGCCGGCGCTGTCGGTGAACTACCGCGGTATCGTGCGCCTCGAGTTCGACCTGGATGGGGCGCTCGCGCGCAAGCCCGAGATCCTGATCGTCGATGAGCTCGCGCACTCGAACATCACCGGCGGGGAGCCCCCACCGCGCCACCCCAAGCGCTGGCAGGACATCATGGAGCTGCTCGCCGCCGGCATCAGCGTCTGGACCACGGTCAACGTCCAGCACCTGGAGAGCCTCAACGATCTGATCCTGCAGACCACCGGCGTGCTACAGCGCGAGACGCTGCCCGATCACGTGTTCGACGAGGCCGACGACATCGAGCTGATCGACCTGCCGCCCGATGACCTGATCGCGCGCCTGCACGCCGGCAAGGTGTACGTCGGTGACCAGGCCGGTACGGCGGTGGAGCGCTTCTTCCGCAAATCGAACCTGCTGGCGCTGCGCGAGATCGCTCTGCGCCGTGTCGCCGACCGCGTCGAGGCGGCCTCGCGCGCCTTGGCGGTGGATCGCATCGAGGCACGCCAGGCCCGTGATCGGGTGCTGGTTGCGGTGGGGCCGGATGCGCAGGCCGAGGAGCTGGTGCGCGCCGGCAAGCGCCTCGCGGATGCGCTCGATGCGCAGTGGACCGTGGTGTACGTGGAGACCCCGGCGCTGCTGAAGCTGTCGGAGGCTGAGCGCAACCGGCGTATCGAGGTGCTGCGTCTCGCCGAGTCCCTCGGAGCCGAGAGCGTGACGCTCGACGGTCCCTCGGCCGCGACCACGATTGCCGAGTACGCGCACGTGCGCCGCGCGACCCGTGTCATCGTGGGGGCGCCGAAGCGGCGCGGCTGGCGCGCATGGCTGCGGCCCTCCACCGCAAGCGAGCTGATGCGGCTCGCGCACGGCTTCGATGTGCTGCTGATCGCTGCGACGCGCTCGGCGCTCGCGCCGCTGCGCACGCAGGGCGCGGGGGACACCGCAGCTGCGGTGCATTGGGATCGCTACGCCAAGGCGGCGGGCGTGACTGCGCTGTGCACCCTGGTGGCCTTCGGCATCTACCCGCACTTTGAGCTGTCCAACCTCGTCATGATCTATCTGCTGGGGGTGACGGTGGCGGGCCTGAGGCTCGGTCGGGGCCCCTCGGCGCTCACTGCGGTGCTGAATGTCGCCGCGTTCGATTTCCTCTTCGTGCCGCCGCGCTACTCGTTCGCGGTGGCGGACGTGCAGTATCTGGTGACTTTCGGCGCGATGCTGACCATTGCGCTGGTGATCGCCACTCTCACCGCGAGCGTGCGCCAGCAGACGCGCGTGGCGGGCGCGCGCGAGCGGCGCACCGCGCTGCTTTACGCCATGAGCCGCGAGCTCGCCGCCACGCGCGGCAGTGCCAGCATGGCGCGCGTGGCCGTACGGCACGTCGCCGAGGTGTTCCAGTGCCAGGCCGTGGTGCTGCTGGCGCCGCCGGGGGGCAAGCTCGGCTACCCGGCGGATGCACCACTCGAGAGCTCCTTCCGCCACGCCGATCTGGCCGTTGCCCAGTGGGTCGCCGATCACGGCCGCCAGGCCGGCCTCGGGTCCGACACGCTGCCGGCCGCACGCGGGCTGTACGTGCCGCTCGGGGATGAGCGCCGCACGGTGGGCGTGCTGGCGGTGCTGCCCACCAATGTGCGCCGCGTGCTGCTGCCGGAGCAGAGTCATCTGCTCGTCACCTTCGCCGGCCAGATCGCCCTTGCGCTCGAGCGCGCGCGCCTTGCGGAAATTGCCGAGCAGGCGAGTGTTGCCGCCGAGCGCGAGACGCTGCGCAACACGCTGCTCGCCTCCATCTCGCACGACCTGCGCACGCCGCTGGCCGTCATGGCGGCCGCCGGCAGCACGCTCGCGCAGCGCGGCCCCGGCCTCGATGAGGCCACGCGCCTGCAGCTGGCGCGCTCGGTGGAGACCAAGGCGCGCGAGATGTCGGAGCTGGTGTCGAACGTGCTCGATCTGGTGCGCTTCGAGTCCGGCCAGGTGGTATTGCGACGCGACTGGCAGACGCTCGATGACCTGCTGGGGAGCGCGCTTTCGGCCTACGCGCAGAAGCTCGCCGCGCACACGGTCGAGATGCGCCTGGAGCCGGAGCTGCCGCCGGTATGGGTGGACGCGACCCTGATCGTGCAGGTGTTCGCCAACCTCTTCGACAATATCGCCAAGTACACCCCCGCCGGCACGCGCGTGCTGATATCGGCCGCCGCAGATGCGGACGGCCAGTTCGTGCGCGTGGTTCTCGACGATGAGGGACCGGGCCTGCCGCCAGGCGACCCGGCGCGCCTGTTCGAGAAGTTCCAGCGCGGCACGGGTGAGGGCACGGTGGTGGGGGTCGGGCTCGGCCTGGCGATCTGCCAGGCGATCGTGCGCGCGCACGGCGGGGAGATCGAGGCGCAGCGCCGCGAGAGCGGCGGCGCGCGCTTCGTACTCACGCTGCCGGCGGTGGAGAGCCCGGCATGACCCAGGCGATGCACCAGATCCTGATCATCGAGGATGAGCCTGCGATCCGCGGCGTGCTGCGCGTGCTGCTCGAGAGTGAGGGCTACCGCTGCGTCGAGGCCGACTCCGCGCTGCGCGCGGAGATCGAGGCCCGCACTCACAAGCCCGACCTGCTGCTGATCGACCTGGGACTGCCCGACGCGGACGGCCTGAAGGTGATCCGCCGCGTGCGCGCCTGGTCGCAGGTGCCGATCGTGGTGCTCTCGGCACGCACGATGGAGGAGCAGAAGATCGCAGCGCTCGACGCCGGGGCCGATGACTACGTCGCCAAGCCCTTCAGCACCCCGGAGCTCCTGGCGCGCCTGCGCGCGGCGCTGCGTCGCGACCTGCGCGGCGCAGCTCCCGCGGCACTCCTGCAGTTCGGCGCGCTGCAGGTCGACCTGGCGCGCCGTGAGACCCACGGCGATGCGGGTGAAGTGCACCTGACGCCGCTCGAGTACCGCCTGCTCGCCTGTCTGGCGCGACATCTGGGAAGCATCGTGATGCAGCGCCAGCTCATCCGCGAGGTGTGGGGACCGGAGCGCCAGGACGACTCGCGGAGCCTGCGGGTGTGCGTGAAGAACCTGCGGGCGAAGCTTGAGCCGGACCCGCGCCAGCCGCGCTATCTGCTCACCGAGACCGGGCTTGGCTACCGGCTGCGCGCCGATGAGGACCCCGCGGCGCAGGCCTCGGGATAGCGCCTCGCACCCTCAGGAGAGGGACACGATCAGCTTCGCTGAGTGGCTGCGCCAGTTGATGGGAATGATGAAGGAGCGCCGCCCGGGCTTGTGCGGGATGTCCGGCTTGTTCTCCCCGGACAGCACGCTCGGTACCGAGATCACGAAGTCGCGGCCGAAGTCGCGGCGCGCGTTGCCGGAGATGGTGTTGGCGACCTCACCGACCAGATCACGCATGGTCTCGTGGCTGAAGTCGTTCTCCTGCATCTTCATGAGCAGCACGGTCAGCATCGCCTTCGGGGCGGTGAAGTACACCACCCCCTCGCGCTTGCCGGAGATGTTGATGACCCCGGTGTACTCGTGCACCGCCGGAGAGCCCTCCATCAGGTAGGGGGAGCCGATCGTGGCGGGCTGTTGGGCCGCGACCTCGAAGAAATTCGTCGTTCCCTCGACGAAGGTCTTGAGCTCCTGTTCGTACAACATATATGCGGTGCTTCCTGGCAGACCTAGCGCATGAGTTCCGCGATCGCCTCGTTCAGCTGCCGGTCGCTGAAGGGCTTGTTGAGGAACCCGTTTGCGCCTTTCTCCATCGCCTCCACCGCCGTTGCCTTGTCCGCGAGGGCTGAGATGACCAGGATGCGCACCGCCGGCTTGAGCGCCACCAGACGGCCGATGCACTCGATGCCGTCCATGCGCGGCATGGTGAGGTCCATGGTCACCACGTCCGGGTCGGTCTTCTTGAAGAGCTCGAGCGCCTCTATCCCGTTAGCGGCCGTGCCCACCACCTGCAGCTCTTCGAACTGCTGCGAACGCTCGATACGCCGGCGCATGATGTTCGAGTCATCGACGATCATGAGCTTCAGGGAGCGTTTGCCATTGAGGGCTGAACCGTTGCGGATCATGTGTTTCCGTGCCGGCACTCAGGCGACCGCGGTGTGTGCCGCTTCCGACGGCGGCAGCACGATCTTGAAGCGTGTGTACTTGCCCGGACGGGTGCTGACGCCGATCTTGCCCCCGAGCGCGTAGACAGCGCGCGCCACGACGTCCATGCCGACGCCGCGGCCCGCGTCCATCGAAACCTCATCCTGCGTGGAGAAGCCCGGGCGGAAGATGAGCGCCATGGCGGTGCGCGCGTCCATGACGGCGGCCTCCTCGGCGGTAATGATCTGCCGCTTCAGCGCCGCGGCTTTCAACGCCTCGGGCGTCATGCCGGCGCCGTCATCCTCGAACACCAGCTCGTAGCCGTCGGCCGCCTTGCGGAAGTCGACGTGCACGTTGCCGCTGTCCTCCTTGGAGTTCGCGCGCCGCACCTCAGGTGCCTCGATGCCGTGCACCGCGGCGTTGCGCAGCATCTGGATGATGCAGTCCTTGACGGTAGAGGTATACGCCGGCGGTACCTCGGTGAGGCCCGTGAGAATGAGCTTGAAGGGCTTGGCGTGATCCTGCCCCAGCCGCTCCGCCATCGACTGCAGCGTGGGGGAGAGGTCCTCCGCCCGGCGGATCAGCCGCTCGCCCGCGCTCGCGGCCTTGGCCGCCGGCGGAACGCTGTCCTGGAGCGCGGTGAGCCGCGCTGCCATCTCGCGCACGCCGCGCAGGTGTGCGAGCAGATCGTCGAGCTTGAGCACCAGCGGCAGGAAGTCGTTGCCGGTGAGCTCGGGCTTCTGCTTGCACTCGCTCACCATGTCCTCGAGCGCATGCACCCGGATCGCGACGCTCTTGAGATTGAGAGCTGAGGCCTCGCCCTTGATCGAGTGCATCTCGCGGAACAGTCCGGCGAGCTTCTTGCGGAATTCGGCGTCGGTGCGCGCCGGCTCGCGCAGGATGGTGTTGACCAGCTTCAGGCTCGTCTCGGTGGTGTCCAGGAACGAGACCAGCTGTAGCGGGTCGACGTGCATCATGTTGAGCATCATGTCGAGCTGCGCGCTGGCGTTGTCCTGCGAGTCCTGCAGCTCGCGGGCGAGCAGCACGCTGGAGGTGATGTCGCCTACCGAGCACAGCACGTGCTTGATGCCCTGGGGGCCCATGACGCGGTGGAAATCGAACTGCAGGTAACGCACCTCCTTGCTGCCGTGCCCGTTGTCCATGGTGATCTCGAGCTGCCCGAGCGGGTTGATGCTCTTCATCAGGTTCTCGTGGGCGCGATCGCCCCACAGGAGCTTGATGTACTTGGTGGCGGTCGTCAGCGTCGCCGGTGCCACCAGGCCCTTCAGGAGCTCCTCGAAGGACAGTCCCGCAAAGTCATTGCGACTGAACATGTGCGTGAGCGCATCCGACCACACCGAGCCGATACGATAGTTGGCATCGAGCAGGAAGAAGCCCTCGCGCACGGTCTTGAGGATGTCGCGGGTCTGCTCCTGCGCATCGTGCGCGGCGCGCTCGTGACGCGAGCGCGTGACCTGGAAGTAGATGGCAGCCGCCGCGAGCACCAGTGCGGCGAGCACGCCCACCAGCAGCAGCGTGCGCAATCGGGCGGCGGCGTTCGAGGCGGTCTGCTGAAGGCTGGTGGCGAGGGTTGTGAGCTGCTGGCGCAGCGGCGCGGCGTTGTCGGCGGCGAACAGCTGTGCGCGCTTCACGGCCGCGTAGTGCGCCCTGCCTTCGCGCGAGAGCGCGCTGCCGGCGGTGTCGGAGTCGACGTACGGCTGGCTGTTGAAGCCGACCACCGGATCGAGCACCGGGGTGTACTGATGCCACAGCAGCAGGGCGCGCCCGAGCTGCGGGGAGTCGAGGTTGCCGTTCGCGCTGAGCCGACGCAGCTCCTCATCGAAGCTCTTGACCGAACCCTGCAGGTCAGTGAGCGCCTGACCGGAATAGGCGCGCTCCTCGAGCCGGTCACGCAAAGTGTCCAGCTGGCGGGCGATCTCCCCCGGATAGGCCTGCAGCGCGCTCGCGGTCTGCAGTGCGCTGATGTTGGTGCGCATGTGCGTGGCGAGGCGGAATCCGAAGATGAGCACCGCACCCATGATGACCATGAGCGCCGTCCCGATGCCTGCGGTGGTGAGATGGCCGCGGCGCTCGGTGGATGCAACTGTCATGTGATGATTCTCCTGGCTCACTTCGGCAGCTCAAAGCGCACGCGGGTCGTCACGGGCACTGCGACCGGCACGCCATCGACCAGCAGCGGCGCGTAGCGCCAGTGCTTGATCGCATTGATCGCCGCCTGATCGAACACCCCCGGAGAGCTCGCTTCCACGACGTGGATGTCGCGTGTCTCACCGTGCGTGTCGACGGTGAACTGCAGCGTGACGCTGCCGGTGAGATGCTGCGCCAGGGCATTGGGCGGGTAGTCGGGGGGTGCGGCGCGCGTGCGCTTGAGGTTGGCCGCGAGTGCTGCGGGGTCAGTGGCCGCTGCGGGCTTGGGCGCCTGCAGCTGCTGTACCGCGAGCACGGCGCTGGCATCTGCGCCCCATTGGCGCGCCTGCGCGAGGTCGGCATCCGCCGCCTTGCCGGCGAGCACTGCGGCGCGGGCGCGATCGATGAGCGCGCTGGCGAGCGCGTGACCGGCATCCGCAAGTCCTGCGTTGCTCGGGTCGTTCGACTGCAGCTGCGTCAGGTAATAGGCGGCGCTGTCCTGTGCGGGGTCGGTCAGGCGTCCGTCCCGCACGCGCTCGCGGGCCAGCTGCAGCATGTGCTCGCTCTCGAGCTGCACGGCTTTCTGACGTGCGCCGCTCAGCTCTTTCTGGAAGGTGAGCATTTCGGCCGGCTTCATGCCCGCGGCACGTGCCGCGCCGAGCCAGCGATCCTGCTCGGCGGTGTTCTTGGCGAGTGCCGCCTCGCGCGCCTTGTGCAGGTAAGCGCCGATCAGTTCGTGCGTGACACGCTCGGTGACGGGGTTGCCGGCGGCGCTGGCCTGCAGCTGCTCCACATAGGAGCTGGCGCTGTCCTCGCCGTCGTTGAGCCGCCCGTCATGGATGCGATCCTCGACCAGTCCGGCGAGGTGCTGCACCCGGGCGTCTTCCTGGCGGCGGGCGATTTCTGTGCGCCACCTGCCGATCAGTTCCGCGGGAATGGTGGGGGACTGCTGCGCCTGGCGCAGGATCGCGCTGGCGCGTTCCATGTTGCCATCGGCGAGCGCCCGGGCGAGCTCGGCCGAATACAGCCGCTGCTCGAAGTCACTCGTGCGGGCATCGCCCGGGGCGGCGAGCTTGAAGTTGGCGAGCGTGAGCGCGGCTTCCTCGAAGCGAGCCGCGCTTACGGCTTCCTCGAAGCGTGCGGCAAGCACGCCCGCCACGCGCTGCAGCCCGTCGTGGGCTTCGCCGTTGGCGGAATCCGCAGCCGCCGCCGAGCGGTAGTAGAGCAGTGCGTTGTCGCCGCTTGGCTCGGTGAAGCGCCGTTCGTGCATCGCCAGACGCGCCTTCTCGAGCAGCTCATCGACCTTACCCTGCACGATCGAGTTGTCGGGGCGAGCCGTGGTCGGGGCAGTGGCAGCCGGCAACGCATGGGCGAGAGGCGCGCTGTGCGGCTGCTGGAGGTACCAGAAGGCACCTCCCGCTGCCAGCGCCAGGGCGGCTGCGATGCCGGTGAGAAGCAGCGCGCGGGACTTGCCGCCGCCGGCGCTGTGATCCTCGGCGGGCGCAGCCTCGAGCCGCAAGGCTCCCAGGCCCTGATCGGCCGGCAGCGCAGGTGCGGCCGCGGCGGCGCTGGCCTTGGCAGCCATGGCGGCTGCGATGGTCCGCTCCAGCACGGACCGGAGCTTGACCGGATCGATCGGGGTGCTGAGCAGTGCGAAAGAGTTGGTCTTGGGAAGTGCGGCGAGCTGCTTCTGCAGTGCGCTCTCGGCGAACACCAGCACCGCCAGCTGCGGCCGCGCGCGATGCGCGGCAGACACCGTTGCGGGCACGTCGGCTACGGCGCGCGCATCGATCACCAGCACCTGGGTGCGCTTGCTGCCCGCCATGGCCTCAAGCGCCGCATCCAGCGTGTCGACCGGGCGCACCGCGGCATGACCGCCCAAGGCCTCGCCCAGCTCAAGAAGGAAGTCATCCTGTGTCGTGAGGGCGGTGAGGTCCGCCACCGGCTGTGCGGGGCGAGCACCTTCGGCGGCCGTGGTGGCCGCATCAGGAGCGCGGGAGGCGGAGCTGGCACTGACCACGTTGGCATGTCTCCAAAGACATCGAGCGAGTGCGGGCCTTTGAATCCCTTTGGGGTACGCCGCCGGCGACAAAAGCGCAGCGCGCAAGGCCTCGCCGTTGCAGGATATGTAGCCTCAGCGGCAGCGCAGTGCGTCAGTTCACAATAACGAGAGGGGCGTCGGGTCGCGGCAACGCCAGTTCCCCAAACTCGGAAGCATTGCTCGCTTTCGCAAGCCGCCCCGTCGTGCGTGCGCGCAGCCGCAGCTTTCGCGCCCTTATGTGCGCTTGAGCGCTTAGCTGAACGGCTGAGGCGCGGGAAGCACCTTTCCGGCGCAGCCTGCGCGCTGCTGCACCACGCGGGTGCACGCGCGCGCTTTGCAATCAGACACTTAAGGCGGGCCTCGCGCCGGCCGCGCGGCTCGGTAAGATCCGTACTGGTACGCTTGCGCGCGTAAGTGAACAATCCGTTGCTGTGACCGTCTTAACGTAATGGGTCAATCAGTATCTGAAGGCCGTCACTCATTGTGCGAGAGGTTGCGACTACGTTAAGAATGAGGAGGCTTGGCGCGCGTACCGCCACGCAGGTTCACTTCGCGCTCACAGGTTCAATGGGAGGGAAGGACGATGCGACCGCCCGGCGTTGACCAGAATTCCCACGGCAGCACTGCCGATTTCCTCGATACGCTGAGTTCCTTCAGCCGCCTGCACCGCGCGCAGCGCTGGGAAGGAACCTTCGGCGATTTCATTGCCAATGTGTTGCCCGCCAACCCGGTGGCGCTGGCGCGCACCAGCCACGAATACATCTGGGACATGCTGCGCTGGCACGGTCGCGCAAGCCAGCCCGATGCACCGGTGAACGCGCGCGCCCGCGATCTGTTCAAGCGCGAGCTGTTCGGCATCGACGAGCCGCTCGCGCGCGTGGTCGATTACTTCAAGGCCGCCGCGGCCGGCTCGGACGTCGGTCGCCGGCTGTTGCTGCTGCTCGGTCCCCCCTCGGGCGGCAAATCCACGCTCGCGATCCTGCTCAAGCGCGGTCTGGAGGAATACAGCCGAACGGATGAGGGGGCGATTTACGCTGTCCGCGGCTCGCCGCTGCGCGAGAACCCGCTCAACCTCATCCCTACCAGCCTGCGCGCGGAGTTCCGCGAGCGCTATGGCGTCAACGTCCAGGGCGAGCTCTCGCCGTGGGCACGCGACTTCGTCGAGCGTGAATTCGAGGGCGACTTCGTGCGCGTTCCGGTGGAGCGCGTGTTCCTCGCCGAGGCCTCGCGCGTCGGCATCGGCACCTACGCCCCGCACGATCCCACCACCGCTGACATCGCAGACCTGGTGGGCTCGGTGGATCTCGCCAAGGTTGCGCAGATCGGCGACGAGGGCGACCCGCGGGCCTGGTCGTGGTCGGGCGCGGTATACGCCGCCAGCCGCGGCGTGCTGGAGATGATCGAGATCCTCAAGGTCAAGCGCGAGTTCCTGTACCTGCTGCTGACGCTGACGCAGGAGAAGAACGTCAAGGTGTCGCGCTTCCCGCTGATCCACCTGGACGAGACCATCCTCGCGCATACCAACCTCGCGGAGTTCCACAAGTTCCTGCAGGAGAAGGAGAACGAGGCGCTGCTCGATCGCATGGTGATCATCAAGATCCCCTACGCGCTCTCCTACCGCGATGAGTCGCGCATCTACCAGAAGCTGGTGTCCGGTGCGCCGGCATTCCGCAACGTGCACCTGGACCCCCACGTGCTGAACCTTGCCTCGGTATTCGCGATCCTGACGCGCCTGGCGAAGCCGGAGCGCGAGGGACTCGACCTGCCGAAGAAGCTGCGCGTGTATGCCGGCGAGGCGGTCGAGGGAGTGGCGGAGACCGAGGCCGCGCGGCTGCGTACCGAGGCGCCCGAGGAGGGCATGACCGGTGTGAGCCCGCGATTCGTCATCAATGCGATCTCGAATGCCATCACGCGCGGCAATACCCACAGCCTCACCAGTATGGAGTTGCTGCTGGCGCTCAAGGACGCCATCGAGAGCGATGCCCGCATGGACATCAAGCTCAAGAAGGCCTGGATCGATCATCTGGTCACGGCCCGCAAGGAGTTTTACAACCGCTGGGTGAAAGAGGACGTGCACCGCGCCATGTTCGCCTCCTTCGAGGAAGAGGCGCAGCAGCTGCTCGAGAAGTACTTGGACGAGGTCGAGGCCTCACTCGATCACCGCCAGGTCACCGACCCGATCACCGGCGAGACCCGTGCCGCGGACGAGCGCTTTCTGCGCTCGGTCGAGGAGAAGATCAAGGTGTCGGACTCCGGCAAGCTATCCTTCCGCCAGGAAGTGGTGCGCAAGGCCATGGTGGCCTTCAAGGCCGGCGAGAAATTCAAGCTCGCGAGCCACGCGCGCATGCGCGAGGCGATCGAGCAGTACCTGTTCGAGGAGCGCCGCGACGTGCTGCGGCTCGTGACCTCGACTGCGCGCCCGGACGATGATGCGCGGCAGAAGATCTCGGTCGTGCAGCAGCGGCTCGTGAGCGAGTACGGCTACGATGACCACAGCGCCAAGGAGGCACTCAGCTACGTCACCACGCTGCTCGCGCAGGAGTAGCGGGCAGCGCGGAAAAGGAGTAGCACTAGACCGTGGACTCAGAGGACGGCAATCGCGGCGATTCGAGCGCGGGGAAATGGTACGAGCTGTTCTCGCGCGGCGCGCGCGACTGGCTGCGTCACGACGAGAAGGTGCGCGAAGCGGTGCGCGCCAACCTCCCGGAGATCATCGCCGGCGGCGACGTCATCAACGGCGGGGCCCGAACGGTGCGCGTGCCGGTGCGCATGCTCGAGCACTATCACTTCCGTCTGCGCCGGCCCGACGAACAGCAGGGCGCTGGACAGGGCAAGGCGAAGCCCGGGGATGTGTTCTCCGACCCGAGCAAGGAGCAGCGCCCGGGAGAGAAGGGTAGCGGCGGCCGTGATGAGGGCGAGGTACAGCTGCTGCTCGAGTTTAAGGTCGATGACATCGTCGACTGGCTATGGGAGGAGATGCAGCTGCCGAATCTGAAGGCGCGCACCGGGCCCTCCGATGAGAGCGAATGGGTGCGCGAGGGCTGGGACCGGCGCGGGGCGCGCTCACGGCTGGACCGGCGGCGTTCCTTCAAGGAGCTCGTGAAGCGCCGCGGTAACCCGGGCGCGAGCCCCAACTTCACCGACGAGGACCTGCGCTTCCGGCAGCTCTCACGGCGGCGCAAGCCGGCGGTGCACGCGGTGGTGTTCTTCATGCTGGATGTCTCGGGCAGCATGTCCGATCGCGACCGCAAGCTCGCCAAGACGTTTTTCTTCTGGGTGGTGCAGGGCCTGCGGCGCGAGTACCGCTCGCTCGAGACGGTGTTCGTGGCGCACACCACCGAGGCGTGGGAATTCAACGAGCCGGATTTCTTTCAGGTGAGCGGCACCGGCGGCACGGTGGCCTCCACCGGGTTTGCCAAGGTGCGCGAGATCATCGACGCGCGCTATCACCCCGGCCGCTGCAACATCTATCTCTTCTACGCCTCCGACGGCGACAACTCCGTGAGTGATGCGGCGGAGGCACGCACCGCTCTCAATGCCATCACCGCGGACGCCTGCTTCACCGGCTACGTCGAGGTCTCCTCGGGTCTCTCGCGGCAGCTGGCCACCGAGACCGGCAAGCTGTTCGCAGAGCTCACCGCCGCCGCCTGTGCGGCCGGCAGCTATGCGCTCAACGACTTCGACGACGTGTGGGGCGCAGTGCGCCACTTCTTCACAACCGGAGTCCACACGCCGGAGGGGGCGGGCCCGGCCCAGGCCCCGCATCCAGACGGCAGCCCGTGAGCGCGGACTGGCAAAGCTACGTGCGGCGCATCGAGGAGCTTGCGCGCTCTTCCGGACTCAAATTCCATCCGGTCGACTTCGAGGCGGTTCCGGATAGCTTCATGATGGAGATCGCGGTCTACGGCCTGCCGGTGCGCATGCCGCACTGGTCCTTCGGCGTGCGCTACATCTATCAGCTCATCCAGCGCCACATGGGACACTCGCGCTTGTTCGAGGTGGTGTTTCCCGGCAACCCGGGACATGCCTATCTGGCCGAGAGCAACGGCGTTGCCGAGAACATCCTGGTCACCGCGCACGTGCTCGGGCACGCGGACTTCTCCCGCAACAACCTGCTGTTCCGGCGCTGCCAGGAGCAGGTGAGCGAGCGTATCGTCGAGCATGCCGCCCAGCACGCGCGCCAGATCAGCCAGGCGATCGAGGCGCATGGCGCACAGCGCGTGGAAGCGGCGCTCGATGCCGCGCTCGCCCTCGAGCAGCACGTGGATATCGATCAGTCGCTGCGCCGCGAGCGCTACCCCGAGTACCTCGAGGAGTCGAAGGTGCTCGCCGACGACGGCTTCCGCAAGCGCTTTGCGGCGCTCGATCCGAGCGCCACCGGGGGCAGCATCGTAGAGGTGAAGAAGCGTGCGCAGGTCCCGCCGCATCCGGAGCGCGATCTGCTGTGGTTCGTCGCCAATTACGCGCCGGAGATGGAGAGCTGGGAGCGCGACATCTTCCTCGCGGTGCGCGAGGAGTCGTTCTACTTCTATCCGGTGTTCGCCACCCAGATCATGAACGAAGGCTGGGCATCGTACTGGCACGCGCGCTTGCTGCGCGAGGCGGACTTCGTGCCGCAGCAGGCGTATCTGGACGCCATCAAGTGCCACTCCGACGTGGTGCGCCCGGTGGCCGCCGAGCAGCAGGTCGCGCTCAGCATCAACCCCTATCATCTCGGCTTCTCGATGTGGGAGAAGATCATCGAGCGCGACGGGCTGGAGGCGGCGCGCAGCATCATGGAGCAGGATGATGACTTCGGCTTCGTGCGCAATCACCTCACGCGCGAGCTCGCCGAGGAACTCGGCTTGTTCCGCTACAGCGCGCGCAGCGACGGGCAGATCAAGGTGCTCGAGCACGACCTGACCGCGCTGCACGAGGCGCTGCTCGGACCGAAGTACAACTTCGGCACGCCGGTCGTCTCGGCCGTGCGCGTGCGCAACGATGGCACGCTCGAGCTCGCCCATGACGGCAGCACCGACGGCCGCGGACTCGATCTGGAACGCAGCCGCAAGGTGCTCGACTACCTGCAGAAGGTGTGGCGCCGCCCGATCGTACTGACCACGCTGAATCAGGCCGGTTCAGCCCTCGAGCTGACCGCTCCTTAGGCTCCCTCGCCGCCCGCGCGTCCGGGCAGTCAGCGCTAGCGCTCCCCGCCGGGCACGTTCTTGGCCGGTGGCGCGGGCGGGGCAGGCTCCGCGCCCCAGTCCTCCTCCTCGTTCGAGGTCACGATCGACACCGGATCACTCGCCGGAAAGCTGTCCTCGAGCGCCTCATCAAGCTGGCGCTGAATCTTCTCTGCGCCACGGCGGCGGCGCGCCTGCTCGGAATTCGGATCTGGCGGTGCATCGCTCATAGAATCTCCTTGCCTGCCCCCGGACAGTGTGTTCCGTACGATGGTACCCCTTGCGCTAGACTTGCGGCATGTTCCGGCCTTACCTGGTGTTCGTGCGCGCGGGGGCCGACTCGCTGCACGGCCGGCTGATCGCCGAAGACCCAGGGCGCAACTGGGACTGCTGCGTCAGCTGGTACGTGGCGCCCCTGGCCGAGCAGGTGGCCGAGTACTACTGCCAGGGCGGGTTCAACAAGTTCGACGGCTTTCTCGAGTTCTGGAGGCAGCGTCCGCAACCCTGGACGTATCGATACATCCTGCTGCTCGATGACGATGTCTATCTCGCCCCCGGAGAGGTCTCGCGCTTCCTGTCGCTGTGCGAGGAGTACCAGACGTACCTGTGCCAGCCGGCGCTGCACTGGTTCACGCAGACGACCATGAACGCACTGGTGCGTAATCCCGTGTGCGTGCTGCGCCGCGTGAAGTACATCGAGGTGATGGCACCGTGCTTCTCGAGCGCAGCTCTGGCGGAGCTTATCCACACCTTCGGCATGACGCGCAGCACCTGGGGCACGGATCTCGCCTGGGCGGGCCTGATCGACGGACGCCATCCGATCTACGTGGTGGACGCCGTCGGCATGGATCACACGCGCACTGGCGACGGGCGCCCTGGCGCCTTTTACCGCAAGCTCGCCGAGATGGGTGTTGATCCTCACACCGAGCTTGAGAGCGTGCTGCGCACGTATCCCGCCCTGCGCGGCAATCGCACGCTCGCTGACGGACACGTGTACCGCGCCGGCCTCCCGCGAGAGCTAGCGAGCGTTCTCATGTGGCTCATCGAGCGGCTGAAGTTCATCGTGCGCCTGCGCAAGCGGACGCTGTTTCGCCTGCGCCACTGGCGCGCGAGCCTGGAGGATGCCTTTTCGCGCCAGTAGGTCGAGCCGGCATGGAGGGATATCGAGAAGTCTGCACGGTGCGTAGGCTGATCTGGTGCAGAAGGGCGCTACTGCAAAGAAGCCGAAGCCCCCGCCGGTGAGAACCTTTGATCCCATTTGGTCGCTGGCGGCGGGGATTCACTTAACGTGCGACGATTGCGCCCATACGAATAGGGGAGCTAAGGGATGAACGGACGCGTAGCGCTCGTCACGGGTGGCGGCCGCGGGATCGGGCGCGAGGCCGCGCTACTGCTGGCGGCAGCGGGAGCGCGCGTGATGGTCGCATCGCGCAGCGCGACGGAACTGGCGGGCGTTGGCCTCGAATACGTCGTGGCAGACTTTGGCACGGCGGCGGGCTGTGCTCTGGCGGTTGCCGAGACCGAGCGGCGAGTGGGGCCGATTGACCTTCTGGTCGTGAACCATGGCATCGGCTCGGCCCACGAGCGGCTGGTTTGGGAGCAGGATCCGGAGGTCTGGCGCGAGACGATGCGCGTGAACCTCGACGGTCCGTTCGAGCTCGCGCGGCTGACGGTAGGCGGGATGTGCAAGCGCGGCTTCGGCCGGCTCGTATTTACCAGTTCGACCGCCGGGGAGAAAGCGGAACGCTCCGGCAGCGCATACACCGCTTCCAAGCACGGGGTCATCGGGCTCGCACGCGCGATCGCGCAGGACGCCGGGCCCTTCGGAGTCACGTCCAACGCTGTGCTGCCCGGGTGGGTGCGCACGGCAATGGCAGAGCGCTCGGCGAAGGCGGAGGCCGAACGGCGCGGCATCAGCGCCGAGCAGGTGTGGCGCGAGCGCGCCGCCATCTACCCGCAGAACCGGGTGTTGGAGCCGCGCGAGGTCGCGCAGGTTATCGCGTTCCTGTGCAGCGATGCTGCCGCGGGCGTGAACGGCGAGGCAGTCACTGTGGCTCTCGGGGGCATCTGGTAGGCGTTACGGCGCGTTTCGCATCGAGCGCGCGCCGCGGACTTGATTTGGCGACCATTCAAGCGATGCGCAGTCTTGATCTGTAATTTCCCGCATGCTCGCAGCGTCCGCTTGTCGTTAGACCGTTGTTTGCGTGTCGCTTACCGGAAGGAATGTACGCCGCTGAGCAAGCTACGCGCGGGCGGGCCGCTGGAAGAAGTCAGCTGCGATTTTTTTATGCGAACCGACCGCGAGAGTTATGTCCGAATCGTACGTGGCCACACCCGGGCCGCGACAGGCGTTGGAGGAGAGCGGCTAGGCATCGCGGGCTAACGAACCTGGCGAGCCCTCGGGTGACATCGCAACGTCTCGGATTGACCGAGACTGCGTAGAAACACATATGAGAGGCCCTGTCTGGTTGTCACTGGCAGAAGATGCGAAAGTGCTCACATGAAGAAGCTCAAACACGAGGCGGAATTGTTCAAAGCGGCGTTACTCGCCGGGGTTCGATATGCGGAAGGCCGCAAGGCGGTCGAGTTCGAGTTGACCGACTCGGCGAGCGAAAAGGCGCTATACATCTATCGCTTGCTCGTGCACGACAAGCTCATCTCGCCAATGCCGGAAGAGCAGGTCGGCGAGAAGACGATACGGCATCGGCTCGCCACCTGGTATGCGCATCAATTGCCTGACGGACATCCACTGTTGGAATAGACATGAACGGTGAAAGCGCCATTCGGCGACGTGAGCGGGATGGAAAGGCTCGCGCGACGCCGCGTAGAGCGCGGGCACGGCTCTGGATTCCAGGTGAGTCAGGGTTATGAATTCAATTCGATCAGTGTCTTGTCACTCGCCAGCGCCTGCCAACTTCGACTCCGGTCACTCCAAGGCACGATCACGGCACAGTCAATTTAAGCGAGTCGCGATCGTGGCTGGCCAACACGCGCAATGGCTCCAGTCGGCCATGTGTGGACACACAAGGCTGCAGAATCTCCACCCGATAGCGGTCATCGCCGACACGCGGATTGGCTACCCGGCGCGGCGCCGCACCCTGGAAAGGGCGGGTAGCAGGCCGCAGGTTGCGAGCCAGATCCGCCCGGCGCATTCTCTGGCTGGCGATCGAGCGTCGCGTTAACCTGGCGGCGCCGTCCGACCGATCACGCGGGGGGAAATCGTGCCACACGCCCAGCCAAGTGATCCCAGAGCATCCCTCACCGAGAAGCAGGAGCAGCAGTAGCTCGCAGAGCATTTGCGACCATTGCACCGGGGCGGCAAAATCATCAAAGCATTGAGGAAACGATGAGTAGCGACGAGGGCTTCATCCCGTATCTGGTGCTCATTCGCTTCGACAGGGGCGAAGACCTACGCGATCGCCTGCACGAATCTCTGTCATTGCTACAGGAGGCGCTCGCCGAACTCGGCCCGGTGGAACCGGTAATGTCATCTTACGACGGGTCTGCGGTGGCATATTTGCTGGAGGCTAGGGCAACCATCCAACCGCAACAGGTCGTGACTCAACTTCAGTCTCCCAAGTCACACAGAACCTCACCACTTAAGACTCACGACAAGCTGCTGGTCATCTCGGTAGAACTTGGCGTTGCCACG
>Ga0302326_10008755_pt1 | contig 22261 bp, 25 predicted proteins | sample Palsa_T0_3_FD_202264 | JGI IMG/M metagenome (GOLD analysis project Ga0302326, IMG submission 202264) | Peat permafrost microbial communities from Stordalen Mire near Abisko, Sweden - Palsa_T0_3 | ecosystem: Environmental > Terrestrial > Soil > Palsa > Peat permafrost | place: Sweden: Abisko... | reverse complement strand
AGGCCGAGGCGACAGTCGAGGTGAGCGACGCAATGCTTCCCGGCCACGCCTCGCTCCCGAACGGCTTCGGACTCGATTCCACCGCTGCGGACGGCACCGCGATCGTCACGGGCGTGGCGCCGAACTCGCTCACCTCAACGGAGTGGAGGGACCAGTTCGCCGGGACGCCGTGGCACAAGCACGTCCCGGCAAGGATCGAGCCGGCCGCGCGATGATGCGCCGCGGGGCTGATCGAACCGGCCGTGCGATGATGCGCGGCCGGGCTGATCGAACCGGCCGCGCGATGATGCGCCGCGGGGCTACTCGAGCCAGGTAGTCGCCGGCTCGCCCCCTCGCCAGACGCCGCGCGGCATCGCGCGGGTCGTGAAGGGCATCGTGACGGTGCCCGCGGCATCGACTGCGATCAGCCCGCCGCGGCCGCCACAGCTGCCCACCTCGTCGAGCACTGTCTGCGCGGCGGCCTCGAGCGCCTCCCCACGCTCGACCATGGTTGCGAGCAGGCGCGCGGCGCCGGCGCGGATGAACGCCTCGCCCTCGCCCGTGCACGATGTCGCCAGATGCCGGTCGGCCCATGTCCCTGCTCCGATCAGGGGCGAGTCGCCGACGCGGCCCGGAGGCTGCCCGGTTCGCCCCCCGGTCGATGTCGCGGCCGCCAGCGCCCCGGCAGAATCGAGGCACACGGCCCCGACGGTCCCATGCTCTGGCGGGAGCTCACGGGCAGCGTGCTCCGCGAGTCGCCGGAGCTGCCGTTCGGTGACGAACTGGTACGGCTCCCACTGCTCCAGCCCGCGTGCGGCCGCGTAGTCGTCGGCCCGAGCGCCGATCATCAGGACCTGTGGAGCGTCCAGTAGCGCCTCGGCCGCCAGGATTGGGTGCCTCGTGCGCGTGATCGCCGCGGCGGCGCCGGCCGCCCGGTCCGAGCCGCGCATCAGAGCCGCGCTCAGCTCGACCGAGCCATCGGCGCACAGCGCCGCGCCGTAGCCCGCGTTGAACAGCGGGAACGACTCCATCACGGTCACCGCCGAGCGGACGGCCGCGACCGCGCCCTGGCCATCCTCGATCGCCGCGGCGGCCGAATGGAGCGCACGAGAGAGAGCGTCACGGCAGTCCTCCTGCTGCTCGCGCAGGTCATTCCCGAACGTCCCCGCACCTGCGTGCACCACGACGACTGGCTGGCTCATGGATGGGACTATGGCCGACCGCGACCTCGGGCGGCAGTGCCGATCGGCGGGGTCGGCGTCTAATCGCCCCAACGTTACGGCTCCGAATGGGGCAGCGTTCCGAAAGTCCTAGGGTCTATTGCACACGACCCAAGGAGACCTCGATGGAATACCGGCAACTCGGCCGCTCTGGACTGCGCCTCTCACAGCTGACCCTCGGGACGATGGGGTTCGGCGGCAGCGGAAAGTTCCGTGCCGTCGGGGAGCTCGGCCTCGACGGGGCCAGACGCCAGGTCGACATGGCCTTGGATGCGGGCGTGAACGTGGTCGACACCGCCGACGTGTACTCGATGGGAGCGGCTGAGGAGATCGTCGGGCAGGTGCTGTCGGGCGGTCGCCGTGACCGGGTCCTGCTCACAACCAAGGCCCGATTCCCGATGGGGCCCGGCCCCAACGATGCCGGCCTCTCCCGCCATCATCTGATCGAGGCCTGTGAAGCAAGCCTGCGGCGGCTGCAGACCGACCACATCGACCTGTTCCAGGTCCATGAATGGGACGGGCAGACGCCGCAGGAGGAGACGCTCGGCGCGCTCGATCACCTCCTGCAGAGCGGCAAGATCCGTTACGTCGGCTGCTCGAACTTCGCCGGCTGGCAGGTGATGAAGGCGCTCGGGGTCGCGAGACAGCGCGGCCTGCCCGAGTTCGTCAGCCAGCAGGTCTACCTGTCGCTCCAGGAGCGCTCGGCCGAGTACGAGATCGTTCCCTCGGCGATTGATCAGGGCCTCGGACTGCTGATCTGGAGCCCGCTCGCCGGCGGGCTCCTATCTGGAAAGTACCGGCGCGGACAGCCGCCGCCACCCGGTTCCCGTCACGCAAGCGAGTGGAGCGAGCCGCCGGTGTACGACGAGGACAAGCTCTACGACACGATCGAGATCCTCGTCGAGATCGCGGAAGCTCACAGCGTTTCCGCGGCGCAGGTCGCCCTCGCCTGGCTGCTCGCGCGCCCTGGAATCACCAGCGTGATCGTCGGGGCGCGCACCGAGGAACAGCTCGCAGACAGCCTGGCGGCGGCCGACCTCGAGCTCTCGCCCGAGGAGCACGCGCGGCTCGAGGTCGTCAGCCGTCCGAGGTTGATCTACCCGTTCTGGCACCAGCTCGCGACGGCGAGCGACCGACTCAGTGAGGCTGACCTGTCCCTTATCGGGGCCCACCTGGAGGGGTGAGGCGGCGCGATCGGGCGTGGCGTGCCCTCTGGTCCTCATCGCTCGCCTCTCGGCGTGTGGCGACGCGAGCATCCCACGCGGCCTTGGCTTCGTCGGCGCGCACCGAGGCTTGCTCGCCCGCTCCGTGCGCTCGCCTGACGTCGTCACAGATCCGGGCGTACTCGGGATCGCTCCGTTCCCAACGCGCCTGTTCCTCTGCGAAGGTCTCGTGCTCCCATGCCTCGGTGCGGCGCACCGCGTTATCGGCATGGCCGAACCGGTGCCAGGACTTTCCTTCTCTGGAGCGTCCGCTGCCGCGCCTGAGCGCTTGCGGGATTGTCATCATTGACCTCCTGCCGGGACTCCGCAGGACGTGCGTGTCCTGCTTGTCGACCCTACGTCGACCATACTCCTCTTCGAGGCTCGTAATGAGCCGAAGTCCTCAGCGGAAGTTTGTACTAAGCCAAGCTGGAGTTCAGCAGCCCGAGCAGCACGAGCATGGACAGCGGTCTTGGCGTCTCTGCGGTGCTCGGGCGGGGGCGGTGTTCTTTTGCGAACCACTGGTTCGCAAAGGAACACCGGCCCCTGTCGCCGTGCGCTCCCCACCCGTTGTAGATCTGCGCGTTGACTCCAGCGCGGAACCAACTCATACCGCGACCCCGCTTCCAGGCTGGGCGAGCACCTCGCCGTCGGCGTAGACGAGCTCGCCGCGCCGGATCGTGGCCACGACGCGCCCGGTCACCTCAACGCCGGCCTGTGGGGTCCACGGATGCTTGTAGTGCAGCTCCGCAGGGTCGATCGTCCATTTCCGGTTCAGGTCGACGATCGCGAGATCGGCGTCGGACCGGCCCGGGAGCAGTGCGCCCTTGCGTGGGTAGAGCCCGTAGACGCGTGCGGCGCACGAGGATGAGAGGGTTACGAACCGCTCGAGCGAGAGGCCGCGCCGGTGGACCCCTTCGGAGAGCAGTAGCGGGTAACAGGTCTGGGTGGCTCCGGCGCCGTCCGATGCCTCCCAGATTGTTTCCACCTCCTTGCGGGCGGGCGATCCCCCGGAGTGATCGGAGATCACGTAGGAGAGGGTCCCGTCGGCGAGCGCCTCCCACAGGCGCTCGACGTCCTCGCGGGGACGTAGTGGAGGCGCGAACCGAGCCCAGGTCCCGTGCCTGATGTAGTCCTCGGAGTCCATCGTGAGCAGGCTGATCTGGCCCTCTCCGAGGACGTGCTCGGCGGCGGCGATCTCCGGCAGCGCGGCGACCGCGCCGACATGCATCACGTGAAGGCGGCAGCCGGCCTCCCGGGCCAGCACGATCGCCCGGTTGATCGCCTCGTACTCAACGAACGCGCTCTGCGCCCACATGTGCGCCTCGGGGTCGTTTCGCCCGGCGGCCTGCATCTGCGCCGTTCGCGCCTTCATCAGATCATCGGATTCGGCGTGGACGCCGAACGGAACTCCCAGGCGCGCCGCCTCCTGCATTCCGATGAGCAGGTCGGCGCTGTCGCAGTGGGGGAAGCCCCGGCTCTCGCGCATGAACGCCTTGAACGCGCGGGCGCCGAGATCCCGCATCGGTTCGAGCTCCTCGACGTTGCCAGGGATGCAACCGGCCCAGAGAGCGAAGTCGGTGATCGTCTTGCGCCCTACGACGGCGAGCCGGTTCTCGAACGTGGCCGCCGTGGCGGTGACCGGATCGTTGAGGGGCATGTCCATCACGGTTGTGATGCCGCCCGCCACCGCGGCGCGTCCGGCGGCGGTGAAGTCCTCGTGGTCGCTGAGGTTCTCATCGAGGAAGTGGACGTGGGCGTCGAAGAAGCCGGGGAACACGTGCAGGCCGGTGGCGTCGAACAGCAGCTCCCCGCTGAGCGAGCTCCCGACGGCTGCGATCGACTCCCCATCGATCCCAACATCCGCGCGAGCGGGACCGGCCTCGGTCACCAGCGTGCCTCCGCTCACGACCTTCATGGCGTACCCGTCGGGCGACTGGGCATGCCGTTCATGTCGGGCGCTCCGGCGCTTACCCGGACCGGACTTCCACCGGCTAGCCTGACGCAGCTTCCAAGGCGCAACATGTGAGAGCGGCTAATCTACAGCGTCAGTGGTTGGACCAGCGATGGCCCAATGTACAAATGATCGGACCACCCGAAACGACAGATGAGCACGCGCGACGATCGTGTCTGAAAGCCGTGTGATTCATGCAAAGGGAGCGTGACTGACATCGAACCGACCGTGGCCGCGACCAGCCGGTACCGTCGCGTGCCCATCTACGCGAGCGTACAGGCGAAGCTGCGCGAATTCGTCCGCCAGCGGAACCTCGGTCCGGGCGACCGGCTACCGCCCGAACGCGAGCTGGCGCGTCAGCTTGCCGTCAGCCGCACCTCGCTGCGCCAGGCGCTCACGGCTCTGCGCGTCGAGGGCCTGGTCGATATCCGCCACGGCGACGGGATCTACCTGCTGCAGTCGGCGGACGACACGGTCCCGCCGATCGCCGCCGATCTCGCGACCGCCCACCCGGAGCTCCCCGCGCTCGGCGAGGTCCGCAACGCGCTCGAGGCGCTCGCCGCTTGGGGGGCGGCGCTGCGCCGCAGCGACGACGACCTCGCCGCGCTCGTCGCCGCGGTCCGCTTGATGGAGAAGGAAATCGCCGACGGCGAGGCCGGCCTGCGTGGCGACCGCGCGTTCCACGGGGCGGTCCTGCACGCCGCATACAACGAGGTGCTGACGATGCTCCTCGACGGAATCGAGGAGGGGTCGGCGCAGATCGCGCAGGCATCCCTGTCGCGTCCCGGTCAGCCCGAGCGCTCGCTGGCCGCCCACCGGCTGATCCTCGACGCGATCGTCGGGCGCGAAGCGGAGCTCGCCCGCCGCCTGATGTCCGACCACCTCGAGCTTACGGGCGAGATCTCGGTCTAGGCGTAGCCGCGTCCGCGGCCCTGGTGGATCCGCGGGCGGCGGGCGGCGGGCGGCCGGCGGGCGTCCGCGGCGGCGGGCGGCGGGCGGCGGGCGGCGGGCGGCGGGCGGCGGGCGGCGGGCGGCGGGCGGCGGGCGGCGGGCGTCCGCGGCGGCGGGCGGCGGGCGGCGGGCGATCGTCATGCAAGCGCTCGCGCCTCGGGCCCATGCGAGATGACGGCAGCGAGGCCGTCGCAGAGGCCTTCGAACAGGAGCCGCCCGTATTCGGCAGAGGCCAGCTGCGCCGCGGCAAAGACACCGTTGGCGGGGATCCGCGTGAGCCGGTCAGGGAGCACGTGCCAGGGGTCGACTACGGGCTGTTCGGGCGCGGCGCTCGGGATCTCATCGGTGCGGATCAGCTCGGGCGCGAGATGGAGTATCAGCGAGGTCTCGATCGTGGCCGCGTGCTCGGCTACCCACCCGGGGAAGGCACCGCCCGGATATTTCTCGGCGAGCAGGTGGGCCGGCATCAGGTCTCCGGGGGAGTCGACGAGCAGCACCATCGCCCCCGGGACGTCGTCGGCGGCACGACGACAGGCCTCCCATAGGAACCCCGCGTTCTCGTAGTGCCAGCTGAGGACCACCACCCGCCAGGCGCCCGACCTCGCCGCGTCGGCCACGACCCCGCGGACGATCGCCATCAGCGGCTCGGGCTCCACGGCCAGTCCGCCAGGGAAGCGCTCGCCGCCGCCGCTGTTGGCACGCGAGCGAGCGCCGAACGGCAGCGTCGGCAGCAGCGCGGCCCCGGTCCGCTCCGCGACGACCTTCGCGACCCGCTCGGGGATGAGTAGATCGGTTGCGAGCGGAAGGTGCGGGCCATGCTGCTCGATCGCTCCAACCGGGAAGATGCACGTCGCCGGCGCGCCGGCGGCGATCTCCGTCGATGTGCGATCTGCCCAATTCATACGCGGCTGCAGCATACCCACGGAAACGTTCTCGGAAACGTTCTCGGAAACGTTCTCGGAAACGCTTTCAGCGTCGTACCGCACAGCGTATCGTTTGTTGCGCTGAGAAGCCGTCCTACGACATCATCTGACGATGCAACGCACCTCCGCCACCTTTCGCCGCCCGACGATGCGTGAGGTGGCGCAGACCGCCAACGTCTCGATCTCGACCGTGTCAAGGGTGATGAGCGACCATCCTGACGTGCGCGAGGAGACGCGGGCCTCCGTTCAGAAGATCATCGACTCGATGGGGTATCGCCCGTCGGTCCTCGCCCGGAGCCTCGTGCTGAAGCGGACCAACTCGCTCGGGTTGCTCGTCTCCGACATCACGAACCCGTTCTATCCGCAGCTTGCCAAGGAGATCGAGCACGCGGCGAGCGAGCGCGGCTGGGTGGTGATCATCGGTCACACGGACCGCGACAGCAGCCGCACCCAATCGCACGTCGACGCGATGCTCGAGCGGGCCGTTGACGGGATCATCTTCGGCTCGACGACCAGCTACGACCGCGCGGTGCCGCGCCTGCTCGAAGCCGGGTATCCGATCGTCCTGGTCAACCGGCGCCATCCCTCGGCCGACGCCAACTCCGTAACCGCAGACAACGTACTCGGCGCCCGGATGGCCACCCGACATCTGGCTGCGCTCGGCCATCGGCGCATCGGCCACATCGCGGGTCCGGACTGGGCAGCCAACGCCGTCGATCGCGAGTCGGGCTATGTCCAGGCCCTGACGGAGGCCGGGCTTCCGCTCGATTCGGAGCTGATCAGCCACGACGAGTTCAGCGTCACCGGCGGCGCGAGCGCAGCTGGGCGCCTACTCGCGCTGCCCGATCGGCCAACCGCGATGTTCGTTACCAACGACATGATGGCGCTGGGCGCACTCGAAGCAATCAAGGACGCGGGACTCAGGTGCCCGGATGACGTGGCCGTGGTCGGCTTCGACGACATCGAGCTGGCCAGCTCGCGGCTGATCGAGCTCTCCACCGTGTCTCACCGGAGCTATGAAATGGGCACGCGGGCCGTCGACATCCTGCTAGACCAGATCATTGCGGGGCCCACGGAAGCCCCCGTCCAGGAAGTGCTCACGCCCAAGCTGATCATCCGGGGGACGTGTGGCGGATGAGCTCGAGCCGCGAGCTGCAGCAGAAGGCACCTCGCGCGACGCGCCCGCAGCTGGTGATGCCAGATGTGCTGGACGGGGCGGCCGAAACGTTCGTGGAGGGTCACGGCGACACCCTGATCACTTCCGACGGCAGGTCGGTGATCGACGCGGTCTCGGGGATCGGTGTCACGTGCCTCGGCTATGACGTGCCGGGCGTCGTTCAGCGCATGGCCGAGCAGGCCGCCCGGCTGCAGTTCGCCCACGCGCTGCACTTCGACACCCCGCCCGCGCAGGAGCTGGCGGCACGGGTCGCCGGCCACGCACCTGACGGGCTCGACTGGGCGTTCTTCGTCTCCGGCGGCTCGGAGGCAATGGAGAGCGCGATCAAGTTCGCGCGCCAGTACTGGCTCGAGCGCGATCGACCGGGAAAGTGGCGGGTGATCGGGCGTTGGCCGAGCTTCCATGGCAGCACGATCGCGACCCTGTCCGCGGGATGGCACCAGGCCCGGCGCTCCCGCCACAAGCCGCTGCTGCTGGACTTTCCGCACATCGAGGCGCCCAACCTGTATCGGGGCTGCAGCCACTGCCGCGAGGCCGGCGGCTGCACGCTGGCGTGTGCCGACGAGCTCGAGCGGGCGCTGATCCGGGAGGGCGCCGATACGATCTCCGCGTTCATTGCCGAACCCGTCGCGGGAGCTGCGGGGGCCGCCGCCACGCCGGACGACGGGTATTTCGCGCGGATCCGTGCGATCTGCGACCACTACGAGGTGCTGTTCATTGCAGACGAGGTGATCACCGGCTTCGGGCGGACCGGGCGCTGGTTCGCGATCGACCATTGGGACGTCGTGCCGGACATGATCGTGTTCGCGAAGGGGATCAGCGCCGGTTTCGTGCCGCTCGGCGGGTTCGTCGCCAAGACTGAGCTGATGCGGGCGTTCGCGCGCGGGTCCGGCCGCTTCGAGCACAACTTCACGATGGTCGGCCATCCCGTCGCCTGCGCGACGGGCTGCGCGGTGCTTGACGAGCTCGAGCGGATCGATGCGCCGGCTCGGGTGCAGCGTGACGAGCCGGCGCTGTTCGCGGCGCTCGGGCAGCTGTTGGCGGCCCCGCTTGTGGGCGACGTCCGCGGCAAGGGCTTCCTGGCCGGCATCGAACTGGTGTCCGAGCCAGCGTCCAAGACTCCGTTCGAGCCGCACCAGGCGGTCGCCGCGCGGGTAGCAGACGCCGCCCTGGCCGAGGGCCTGCTCGTGTACCCGTGCGGTGGCAGCGCCGACGGGAGCGGCGATCACCTGTTGATCATGCCGGCGCTGAACATGGCCACCTCGCGTTTCACCGAGATCGCCGAGCTGCTCGGCCGCGCACTCGCCGCCGTCGGCTCGGAGCTTGGGGTGGCGGGCTGAGGCGGGCGGCGCCGCCCCGGCGCGGTACTCGGTGCGCGCGGCGCTAGAAGCCGTCGCGCATCGTGTCCTTGTAGAGCAGGTACTCCCCTCCATCGGGACCGGCGAGGAACCCCTGCGGGCAGTAGGGCGCCATGTAGATGAAGTCCTCGCGCTCGACCGGAAGCTGTGCGTCCTCGAGTAGATAGGTACCACCGCCGGCCGTCATGTAGAGGCCGTGTTCCTCCTCGTGCATCTCGACGACGCCGAGGTCCCCGTTTGGCTCGAATCGCATGATGCTCATGGTGAAGTCGTGGCGCGGGTCGTTCGCCGGCAGCAGCTCCCGGCGCCACAGTCCAAACGGATGCTCCTCCTCCGTGAACCCGGCCGAATCGTCGAAGACGGCGGGCGGGCGGGCGAACCCGGGCAGCGGTTCGTAGCGGCGCTTTATCCACAACACCCGGCAGAGCGCGTCTGAGTCGTTCTCCAGCACCAGCGCCTGGTCGTCGGGCAGGTAGATGAAGGTGCCTGGGGTCATCGTGCGCGCGAGGCCGTCGACCAACGTCTTGACGGTCCCATCGAGTACGAACACGAAGTGCTCGAAGTCACCCCCGACCGGCCACTGCGTCCCGCCGCCGGGCTCCAGCTCGACCAGGTACTCGGCAAAGCGGGCGGGTGCGTGCCTCGGCGTCACGAACTTGCACACCGTCGTGTCGTTGCCGACCTCTGCGAGGCGGCTCGGTGCTCGGGCGGCGGGCGTGAGCAGATAGAACAGCGCGCCCGTCGCCGCCCTGGTGACGTTCCACTCGGAGCGCTCGGTGACCGCTCGCCGGTTCTGATTCACAGGCCTGCCATGCTACCAAATACTCCCTGTGGTCCCACCAATTCGAGCATTCCCGGGTCCCTTCCAGAGGTAGTGGTCCCACCATTTGTGTCGCCGGCCACAATCGCGGTCTGGACAGCCGAGCGGAGCAAGCACTTGTTCGTCGAGAAGCCGGGGGCTGCTCTAGCCTTACGGCATGGACGTCTTCCTGGCTGTGACGAGTCGGCGCGAGGTGCGCGATTACGCGGACCGTGCGATTCCTGAGGACGCGGTGCTCAGGATCCTCGATGCGGGGCGGATCTCCGGAAGCTCGAAGAACCGCCAGCCGTGGCGATTCTTCGTTGTCGAGGACCCACAGCTGCGCGAACGGATCGCGAAGTCCGTCTACGCGCCCGGCAATGTCCACGGCGCCGCGCTCGTGGTCGCGATCACGGTCAGCGGCAAGGGGCCGACGACCTTCGACGCGGGCCGCGCCGCACAGAACATGATGCTGACCGCATGGAACGACGGGATCGGCGCGTGCCCGAACGGCATTTCGGACGCCGAGGCGCTCCAACAAGCGCTCGAGCTCGCTGAGGACGAGCGCACCGCGACCGTCCTCACCTTCGGCTACGCGGCACGGCCCCGTGATCCGGAGCGCCGCTCACCGGAGGAGTGGATCACCCGCGCCGACCGCAAGCCCGTCGACGAGGTCGTCCGGCGCCTGTAGTCGCGCGGCGCCTGTAGTCGCGCGGCGCCTGTAGTCGCGGGGCGCCTGTAGTCGCGGCACGGCGGGCCGGTTTCAGCCGACCGGCGCGCGCTCTCTGACTATGCGCAGGTTGCTGGTTCGCGCCTCGAGGCGGTCCATCGCCGCTGCGATGTCGCTGGGAGGCGCTTCGGCCGACCAGCGGCTGCCGACGCGCTGGATTTCGCCACGGCGCTCCAGGTCCTGTAGCCGCGCGAGGGTCTTGTCATTGTTGAGCCCTGCGGCCCGGGCAGCCATTGCGGTCGAGAACGTCCCGGTCATCCCGCTAAGTGCCGCCTTGAGACGATCCGGCGACGGCTCGGTGCGGCGGCTCTCATCCGCGGCTGCGTTCGGCGGCGAGACAGGCTTTGCCGGCGATGGCGGCTTCCGCGACGAAGCCGGCTTCCGCGGCGACTGCGGTTTGTGCGATCCCTGCGTCTGCGACTCGGCAGCGGCGCGAGCGGTTGCCGGCACGGAGGCCGCGCTGGCGGTTTTCGGCGCGGGTGCGGCGTGGACCGGCTTCGCCGCGGGCGAGGACACGGACGCCGGCGTGCGCGCGGCAAGGGGGTTGTCGCCGAAGCGGGTCCGGCAGTTACCGCACAGGACGACAGGCTCGCTGTCGGCAGGCCGGACTACCTCAAACCGGCGCCATCCGCGACGGGAATGGCACACGGCACAGCTGCGTCCGGCGCGTTCAATCTCTATCAGGTCTTCTCCGCTCATCGGCTTTCTTCTTCGGCGCTAATCAGTTTTCTATCTCCACCATAGAAGATCGCCCACCCAAACATGCGACCGGCCGGTGTCCGTTCGGGGTTTCGAGGCCTGGGTTCGCCTGCATTGGTGCGAATCTCGCCGATCTTCGGTGCGCCGCGGAGCTCTCTAGCCGCAGGGCGCGGGGCCCGCGTGGGACGAGCAACGGATCTCAGCGCCGGGACCGAGCGGCGTTCTGCGCGGCGGCGACCGCCAGCACATCGGCTCGCTCGTTGAGCCGGTGGCCGATGTGTCCCTTGACCCAATGCCAGCGAACCTGCTCGTGGTCTGACGCCGCGGCTTCGAGCTGGACCCAGACCTCTTTGTTCTTGACCGGATCGCCCGATGCCGTCTTCCAGCCCTTGCGCTTCCAGCCGGCCATCCAAGAGGTCATGCCGTCGTGCAGGTAGCGCGAGTCGGTCACGATGCAGGCCCGCGAGCCGGACGGCAGCGCGCGCAGGCCCTCCAGGGCGGCCATCATCTCCATGATGTTGTTCGTCGTGCGGGCCAGGCCGCCGCTGTGCTCCTCGACGACACCGTCCTCCCAGCAGAGCAGCACAGCCCACCCGCCGGGGCCGGGATTGCCCTGGCATGCACCATCCGTCCAGACCAGCACCTCGCCCGGGGCGGTTTCCGGGAGGTGGCCTGGCAGTGACCTGGATCGGCGACGGGGGCTGACGGCCATCGGACTCGATTCAACCATCCCCGGAACACGGAACGCCGCAGCGGACCTGGGCAGGCTCCGGTTGGTGATCAAAAACTTCCATTTAGTCGCGTTTGCAGCCGATACACGTACTCATGCGATCCCATCCGCCTCGAGCGCGTCGCCGATGAAACGCCTGATCGCCATCATGACGGCGCTGGGCTGTGCGCTAGTACTGCCTTCGGGCGCCTTGGCGGCGCAGCCCAGGACCGTTACGGGCACCGTGACCGCGATCGAGCCGTATTCGCTGACAATCCAGACGGCCGGTAGGCGAACAGGGGTCATCAACGCGCTGACAGATGCTGCCAACGCCGTCACAAAAGGCGACTACCCATATGTGTGGGGCGGCGGTCACGCCGAGGCCGGCGATGCCAGCGTCGGCATCAAAGGCCCGGGCCACAACGGTCGCCGGATCGGCTTTGACTGCTCGGGGTCGGTCGCGGCGGTCCTCGCCGGGGCCGGGCTGTGGCCGGCCGGCAGTCCGGTTCCGAACGACGCCGGCGTGATCAGTCAGCTACAGCAGGAGAAGCTGATCGCCCGTGGACCGGGCACCGCGCCCGACGAGGTCACGCTCTACGACGATCCGGGCGTGCACATCTTCATGAACATCGACGGGCGCTTCTTTGGCACATCGGACGGTGGTAGCGGCAACGCGAGCCAGCCCAAGGGCGGCGCCGGCTGGCTTGACGATGGCGCCCCAGATGCCTCGAACCGGGTGTTCAAGCGCTACCACGTACTCCCGTCCGTGCTCAGGGACCAGACCACATACGGTCACAGTTTCACCTTCCAGATCGATCCGAACGACAGCATCTTCGCCGGCGTCGAGGTCGGCGATGCCCTACGGGTCAGCTATCAGGGCACCAACGTTGGCAGCATGGTCGCGAGCACCATCGGGTACGTAGGCGCTGTCACCACGAGCGGCACGGTCGCCTCAATCGCGGCTGACGGGTCCTCGTTCACGATCGCAACCGCGAACGGCCAGAGCGTGACGTTCTCCACCGGCGCGAACCCAGGCCTCATCAACGGCCTGCAGCTCGGCGATACGGTCCAGGTGATCTACACCAAGGGCCCCGAAGCCGCCCTGACCGCCCGCATCCTGACCGTCACGGCCACCCCTGTGGTCTCCCAGGCAGCGGGCACCATCATTGCCATCGCGAATGATCTCTCGTCGTTCACCCTCGAGACCGCGAGCGGGCAGGAGATGACCTTCCTGACCGGCGGAACCGCGAGCACCCTCGCCGGCTTCGTGGTCGGCGATCAGGTCCAAGTGAGCTACACCCAGGCAGCCGACGGCGCTCTGACCGCGCAGCAAGTCACTGCCACAGCGGCCCCTCCGCCCTGACCGATTCGGTAGCGTCTTGTCGATGTCGTCCTCGGACGTCACCTACGTCGGCCTGCGCGGCCGCCAACCGGATTACGGGCACGGCGGCCCGGTCGTGGTCGGGGTCTGCCGCGGCGATGAGCGACGCAATCTCGAGCCGGACGATGATTGGCTGACCGAAGCGGAGTTCGAATGGGGCTACGAGGGAGCCGGCCCAAGGCGCCTGGCGCAAGCGATCCTGAACGACTTTCTCGGGCGCAAGGCGAACGTGATCCTGAGCAACCTCTTCCTGCGCGACGTCGTCGCACACCTGCCCAGCGAGTTCGAGCTAACCGGCCGCGAGATCGCAGCGTGGATCGACGAGCGGCGCGCAACCGCGTCGGGCGAGACACGCCCGGACCCTTCGGCCTAGCCGATCGACGCGAACGTCGCCGGGAAGCCGCACCTGACAGAGGACCGAACTCGCTCGACTGGCCGTCACCCGTACACGCGTGAGCTCTGGCCGATATGGATCCCGACGAGCAGCTCGATGAAAATGACGCCGAACGCCTCCCTCATGTCGCTGCTGGAGAATTCGGTAATCCGGGGCGTGGTCTTCTTCACCGTCGGAATCAACTCGCAGAGCGACGCGATCGTGGTCGAATTCCAATCGATCCCAAAGCGCGCCGGGCCCTCGAGCCGGTAGGGCGAGAAGCTGTCGAGCCGCGCGAGCGCGCGCGCCACCCCCTGCCGGATCCCCTTCTCGGTCACATCTGGATGGAGACAGCGCGCGGCGAACTTGTCGATCCCCTCCTTCACAGCGAATGTCTCGAGGTTCGAGCCAAGCAGAGCCTCAGCCTCTTGACAGGCCTTGTCATCGCCAGAAAGAAAGACCACTGGCACTCCGAAATCCCCCGCCATCAGTGAGTTCAGTTTGATCTCGCCGATCGGCTCACCATCCATCAGAAGATTCTGGATCTCCTTCCCGAGCAGGCTCTCGTTCAGTACTGCGCCCTCGGTGCCGGTCCGCGCGTGGTAGCCGACGAACACGACCGCATCGGTGTCATCGGTCAGCCCCTCCATCATGATCAGAGGCTTGTGGAAGCCTTTGATATAGATGACACGCGGGTCGAGATCCTCCTGCAGAATATTCCGGGCCTCCCAGTGCGAGTCGTTGACTATTACTTCGGTGGCGCCCGCGTCGAATGCGCCCAGTGCGGCGGCATTGGCATCGCGAGTCATCATTTGGCGGGCACGCTGATAATCGTCGCCGTCCCGAAGGACGTCCTCCGGATCCGTCGTGCCAGTGGCGCCCTCCATGTCGACCGAAATCAGAACTTTCATGTCGTCTCCTCGGTGGCGTGCCGAGGGGTGAGATTACAGATGTGGCACACGCCCGCGCGGGGACCGCAAGGGTCGGGGACCCGGCGTCCCAGCCGCGCCGCGTCAGTGGTGCTTGGGGCGCGGCTTATGCCGGCGATGGTGGCGGGCAGATGTCTTGGGCTTCGACTTTGACCTCGGCGTGATGTTGGTCGTTGGGCCGGTGACGTGATCGACCCAGTTCTCGGCGAGCATCACTGCGTAGGCGGGCCAGAACTGCGCCGTGGGCGGCGCGCCGGGCACGCACTGACCGCCACTATTGCCGGGACTGTCGAACCAGAGGAAGCCATCCGCGTCGGGGTAGCCGGTTGGGACGGCGACCCCCTGGCTCAGGCTCAGCGGGCCGAGTCCTCGCCCGGGCGGATTGCAGAGGACCTCGTTGCCCGCCGTGACTCGGTGCGCGGGGACTAGCGGTCCTCTGCCGTTGTCGCCGGTGTTGATGATGAAGTGTGCGCCGCCGAGCCGCCGGGAGATGTCATCTCCGTATTGCAGCTCGCGGGCCGTCCAGTCAAAGTGGGTCGCGTTCACGAAGAAGCCCTGCGCCTGAGCGACGCCGGCGCCCCGCAAGAGCTGCGCCGTGCGGGCGGCCGATACCGCGTCGGCCGCGCCCGCGTCGATGTAGACGAGCACGTGCGGGTCTCGCTCGAGCGCGGAGACCGCATAGCGCAGCTCGGCTAGGCGGATCGCCAGCTCAGACGGGGTCAGGCACGGCGTCGTGATCAGCGAGTCGATCTCGAGGAAGTAGATGACGTGGAAGTTCCCGATCCCCGCCGCCGTCTGGTTCATGTAATTCTCGTACTGCGCCTCGACCGCGGGCGTCGCTGTGGACCCGCACGCGCCATGCACGAGGTTGTAGCTCGAGAGCATCACCGTCGTTCCCGGCTCTGTCACCTGCGTCGTCTCCAGATAGTGCGCTACCTGTCCCTCGACATTGGGACCCATGTTCCACATCCAGAAGCGCTGGGTGCCCGGCTCGTCGGCGATCCGGGCGAGCATCGATGCCCACTTCGGGTTGCTCTGCGCGTAATGCTGCTCGGCCAGTGCCGCCTGTGAGTCCGGGTCGACGTACAGCTTCGCTCCAGCCAGGAGGTTGCCGTCGGTCGGTGCGGACACGCCGAGCGGGTTGGCCGCATCACGCTGCTGCAGCGGATCATCATGGAGGATGGTGATGATGGCGGTGGTGTCCGCCCCCACCGGCGCGGGCCAAGCCGTAAACAGATAAGCCCGCGCGTGCACGGGCGTGGCATTCATGCCCTGATCGATGATCGGCACGTTGATCGTGGCAAAGAGCTGGCCGGGGCCCATCGTGATCATCGTGTTCGGGATCGCGTCGAAGTCGATCCCGGTGCGGGCATCCTGCTGCGCGACCCCGTAGCCGACGTGCTCGGTCCCGAGCAGGTCGCCGGTACGAAGGATTGTGATCGTCAGATACCCCTGGTCCTCATGCGCTGTGTACGCCGACTGGATGAACGACACGTCCCCCAGGCCCAGCAGTCCCGGCGTCGCGGCCGCCGCCACCCCGGTGCTGCCGACCAGCGCCAGCGCCGACAGCAGCACCGTCGCGCATCCAACCGCACCCAAACGCAATAACCACTTCACGCTGCCCAGGACCTCCGTGTCGTCGATGTAGGGCCATCCCGGCCCTCCCAGCTACCCCTCTAGCTATCGGCGATCAACGACAGACTTTGATCGACTCGACCACGGCGTGCGCGAACGTTTTTCGGTTCGACGGCTGGCGCTCGTAAGTGGCCGCCGGGCTAGCGAGAGTTGGCGGCGCCAGACACGGCTACGTGGTCCGGCCATCGAGCAGGATCGTCCAGCGCTCGACCGACTTGATCGTGAGCATTCCGTTCTGAGCCCAGCTGTCTGCCGCGAGTCGCTCCACGACCGCTTGCTCGGAAGGCGCGGAAACCGCATGCAGGATCTCCCGCTGGCCGGCGAGCGGTCCGCCCAGGACGATGAACCCGTCGTCTACGAGAGAGTCCATGAAGCGCGCGTGCTCATCCCAGCCTTCCTGTTCGCGCAGGTCGCGCGACCAATCCCAGGGACCACCGCGCTCGAGCCGAACTGCGAAGAACATCAGGTGAAACTTTGATCGACGCTGCGCACCAGCCCTATCACGACCGCGGCCTCTCATCCATGTAGCGAGCGTACCCCCAGGTCAAGACCAGCGCCGGGCGACGTCGCGGTGCCGGCCTTGTGGCCTGCCGCCTAGCGGCGCCAGAAAGCGAGCCGCTGCACCGAAGCCGTGAGGATGTGGCCCCAGGTGATCTGCGTGTTCTTGCGCTCTGACACCGCGTCGAACGGGCTGAAGCGCGTCTCGCCGCCGGTCCCGGGCTTGATCGTGCCATCGTCCTGCCGGGTGCCGTTGACGTAGATCCAGCCACGCTCGATGCGGAGGTTCTCACTCATGGCCTGAGGGTACCCGATGGTTCGTGGCGCGCGGGGCTCGACCCCGCGCGGGGTCGAGCCGAAGGTGCGGGACAATCGTCCACATGATGCGACTCGCCGACTGGTCCGCCGAGCAGAGCGCAAGGGGGGTGCTCACGCGCGCGGTGGGTGGCTGGCTGCTCGTCGGGCTGCCGGTCATTGCAGCGCGGGCTTGGTGGTCGGTCGCCGCCGCGATTACCGTCTTCGTGGTCGCCGTGACGATGTACGTCGCGACAGCGGTCCGCTATATGCACCGGCACCGCCGACAACCCCGAGACTGACACGCGAGTCGTAACAGCTGGCGCAGTCAGCGGGCGACCGACCGCTCAGTGCACCCGTCAGCCGCGGCCTGGCGGGAATCCGACTTGGCGCCGCCCGTCGCTCCAGAGGATGGTCGGGACAATCCCTCGATTGTTGGTGTAGCCCATGAGATCGGCCTTCCATGCCGCACTTTGCGTCGCGTCCCGTTCCTCAACGGTCTCGCCCTCGACCCCGAAATGCTCGCGGGCTGCCTGGCAATAGGGGCAGCCGGGTTTTACGTACATGACGACGCTCATGGCGCTTCACGAACAGGATAACTCCCCCGACGGCGCGGCTGGCACTGCCGAGCGTTCCCTCAGCCTGACGGCCAGACGCGGCGTGTCTACTGGTAGAGCACCAGCTTGTACGCGAGGAATGCGAAGCACAGGCCGAACAGGCTCCAGATGATCGGCCAGCTCACGGTGCGTATGAACGCGGTTTCGAAGCGTCCGAAACGCAGGACGTAGACGAGGATGACCACAAGTAGGACCGCGTAGCAGATGATCGCCGCCGTTGCCGGAGGGGCGAGACCGAGGATCGGAGCGATTATCAGTCCGAGGAAAATCCAGGTGGCGATCGCCACGACGTCGACCGCGATGCTGGTCCGCTGCCGCCCCAAGATGGTCATGAACCCGGCGGCGCCGACCAGAGCCGCGACCATGAACACGCCGAGCGACCAGCGAGCGCTGAAGCCGAAGATGCCGCTTGTCAGTTGGCCCCCGCACCACAACAGGAACGGATCGACCACGGCGATTGCCGCGAAGCAGGCGAACATGTCGGTCTCGGCATCCCAAGGGTTCCCGAACACCGGCCGGCCAGGGACTAGAGCCGCTCTCAGAGCGGCGGGCGCAAGTGCCTCGCGGAGCGAGGGCGTGTTTTCCGGTTCCGTTTCCAAGCCTGGATGCCTCCGCACCGAATCCTACGCAATCAGCGAAGCGAGGAGCAGCGCAGGGGGCATCCTGGCGCCGCCGACGCGACCGGCGCGAGTAGAGGTGCTGGCGATCTACAACGCCAGGTGAGCTGCCCCCCGTTTCTGCGACCGCTCGGCGGCTATGCGCTCCAGTCGGTCGATGATGTTTCGACGGAGCCGATTGCGGTCGCGGCTGCTGCGCATCTCGGCGCGCAGCTTGCTCGCTTCGATGTGGCCCGAGCCTGAGGCAAGGGTGACTTCGATCTCGGCGATGTTGTTCGCGAGGTTGGGATCCTTGACCTGGGTGGAGCCAACGGCGACGGCGATCAGGACGGTCTTGTTCGTCTTCTGAGCCACTTTGAACGTGACGGTGTAGCTAACGGTCGCTCCGGATAGGAGTGATCCGTCGGTCCAGTACACGACACCATCGGTGCTGGCGCCGCCATCGGTGCCGGTGACGGTGACGCCCCTGGGGACGGTCAGGCCGGTGAGCACATCGGTCGCGGGGGCCGACCCGGCGTTTGCGACCTTCACGGTCTCGGTGAACGTGGCGCCATGAGCACGTTTGGTAGCGCCGATGATCGTGACGCCGACATTGGCGCTGCTGGACGCGACCGTGTACGTGATGGTCTTGGTCGTCGATTGGCCATCAGTGCTGGTCGCGGTTACGCTGAACGAGTGGGTTCCGGTAGCGGAGGCGCTGATCGCCGCGCCGTTGGCGACGGTCCCACGGCACCCGGACGTTCCGGCTTCCAGACCGGGACCAGAGACTCCGTCAGCGCAGCTATATCTAGCATCGACCTTCTGCCCTTGGGTGTAGGTGGCGCCGTCCCCTGGGGTGATGATCGTCACCGTCGGTGCCGCCGCGACCGTCGGCGCAGCGCCCTGCGGCGTGCCCCCGGTCGGCGTGCCCCCGGTCGGCGTGCCCCCGGTCGGCGTGCCCCCGGTCGGCGTGCCCCCGGTCGGCGTGCCCCCGGGGGGCGTGCCCCCGGTCGGCGCGGCCGCCACGGTGTAGCTGATGCTCGCCTCGTCCGTCTGGCCGTCCTTGCTGGTAGCGGTGACCGTGTAGGTGAACGTCCCGGCGCTGTTCGTGCTCAGCGTGCCGCTGCCACCGGAGACCGTGTCCGTCCCGTTTGAGTCATCGCACGAGGTCAGGCCCGGGCCGCCGGTCCCCTCGGCGCAACTGAATGACGTCGCCACGCTCTGGTTGATTGCGTAAGTCTGGTTGGTCGACGGCGAGGAGATCGCAGCCGTTGGCTGGTTCGCGACAACCTGATCTAGAGCGGTCGAAGTCGACTTGGTGTGGGCGCTATCACCCGAATAGGCGGCCGTGATCGAGTGGCTGCCGGCCGATAGCGAGCTGGTCGACAGACTCGCCTTTCCCGCATCGCTTAGTTCTACGGACCCCCCACCAAGCACCGTCGACCCGTCGCTGAACGTGACCGTCCCAGTCGGCGTCGTGCCACCGGTGACCGTCGCGGTGAAGGTCACCGCCTGACCTGTCTCGACTGGATCAGCCGAGGACGCGAGCGCCGTCGTGGTGGACTGGCTGGGAGCGGTGAAGGCAGAAACACCGTTGGGGGTCCCCAGTCCGGTGGGTCCGTCGTAACCCACTTCGGCGGTACACAGATCGGCCGGCGAGCAGCTGCCGTCACTACCGGACGTGACGTCGTTCAGCCCTGATGGGTCCGCGTAGGGGTAGGACGCCGGATAGCTGCCCGAAGCCGGGGTGCCGGCAAGGGCATACACCGCGGCGATGATCGGCGATGCGGCGCTCGTGCCGCCGACCTCGAGCCAGCCTCCCTCACTGTATGAGTCGTACACCGCTACGCCCGTGTTCGGGTCGGCGACCGCGGCGACGTCGTTATTGGTGCGTTTCGAGCAGCCTGTGTCCGTCTGCCAGCTCGGCTTGGGGTCATCCGCGGAGCAGCCGGACCCCGTGCCCTCCCCTCCGCTCGAGCTGCCCCACACCGTCTCCGACCAGCCGCGAGAGTTCGAGGACGTCGTCAACGAGGTACCACCGACAGAGGTCACGTACTGGGAGGCGGCTGGATACTCGACGCCGTAGCCGTCGTCCCCGGCCGATGCCGTAACCGCCACACCCGGATGGTCGTAATAATCCTTATCGTAGGTGGAGTCCTCGGACGACTCGCCTCCGCCGTAGCTGTTCGACACGTATTCGGCGCCGGCCGCCACAGCCGCGTTGACCGCGGTGCCGAGGTCAGTGTCGCTTGCAGTGTCGGCTTCGACGAGCATCACGTGGCAGTTGGGACAGATCGCGCTGACCATGTCCAGGTCGAGGCTTTCCTCCACGTCCCAGCCGTTGCTGCCGGCATTCGCCGGCAGCGGGCTCGTCTGGCCGTTCTGGTTCAGGATGCTCAAGCAGCCGTTTGCCACCGTGCACGCCGGCAGGCCCCACGCGCTGCGGTAAGTCGCAAGGTCGTTCGCGGCGTCCGGATCGTTGTAGGCATCGACGACCGCGACCGTCTCGCCGGTGCCGGCACTCGCGGCTGCCGCGGTCAGGCCGTATGCGCTCTGGAGGTCCGCCGGACCGTAGCCATCGCCGGTCGGTTCTCCGGCCAGTGGGCCGAGCGCCGACTGCGTCTGAAGCTGGCTCTCGTTTACAGCCTTGATGTCAGTGCGCAGCAGCGCCATGCATGCGAACTCACCCGCAGAGGGCAGGGCACAGACACGTTGATACGCCGCCGCGGCGGTGCTTGCCAGGACTCCGGACAGAGCCGCTGCCGCGAGCAAAAGCAAACCGACCCGACGACCTACACAGGCAAACCTACAGCCCGCCACGAAAGCCCCCGTCCGTCAAGAAATCGATTGTCACCCCGGGCCGAGCCAATATACCAAGTGGCGGTGCAACGGAACGGACGCACGAGATCCTGCTTCCGGCCACAAGGTCAACAGCGGTTAGCTGACGCTGCGCCGCCGCCGCACTCTTGGTCTCAGCCCGGCGGCGAGCTTTGTCCCCAGCGCTCCAGCGCAGCGCGTCCGCCGATTGTGACTGCCCCGCTGGCGGCGATCCAGTCGCGAGCACGCAGCTCGCTGACGACACCGTCTCGCTCGCTAGGGCTCGGTCCGTCGCCGGCGGAGATCAGCTCGTTGGTCCCCGGCTGCACGCTCCACCGACCCGACTCCAGCGCGCTCAGGACGAGCCCCTGTTCCTCGGTGGGCGTGTCAAGGGGATGCGGACCGACGCGGAGCAAACGGCGCTGACCCGTGCCCGCGCGCGGTTCCCCAGCCGGCGCCGAACTCCGGGCGTCGGGGTCCTGGAACTGATCGGTGAGGCGCTGCCCCGCGAACTCGGCCAACTCCTTGAGTCGTTCACCGCCGATCGCGATCCGATTGGCGATCTGGTCGAAGTCGAGTTCTCCCGAAAGGCGGTCAACCGACTTGCCGACCTCTCGAGCGATCGCGCGCAGCTGCTCGAAAGCGTCGCGTCCAGGATCTCCTCCGCTCATGACGTAGATCATGCCAGGCCTGCCCGTGAAGTCAGGGGGCGATTCGGTCGCTCGTCACGTGGGCGAGCGCGTGCGCGCGGGTGAGGGCGGGTGCGGCGCGCAGCGGGGTGAGGATCGCGACGCGTCGATCGCGGTCTGCAGGTCGTGCTGGACGGTGTCGTGCCGGCCCTCGGCGGCGTTGAGGAGCGCGCGGCCCCGGGCGAGGTGCGCGCGCAGGTACGGCGGGACGTGCCCCGGCGGCCGGTCGGCTAGCATGCTCACGATCCGGTGGGCGTCCTGGTGGCGGGCAAGCGTGAGCGCGGCCTGGAGTACCTGCGGCCAGCAGTCGCGGACCGCTTGGACGGCCGGTCCCTGGGTGTCGATCACGGTCTGGAGGGTGGGAAGGCCGTGCGCGAGCGCCTGCTCGGGCTGGCCCTCGGTGGCGCGGACGAGCACCACGCACCCGTCGTAGCAGGAGCGCAGCTCGGTGTCATCGGTGTCCTTCCAGGCGGTCACACCAAGATCACCGGCTCATGCGCCGAGAGCCGCTCAAACCGGACCGAGGCGGTCCAGCGGGCGCAGCCGCTTGGGCTGGTGGCTTAGGCCTAGTCCGGCGGTGGCGCGGCCGGATCGGGAACCTGGTCGAGAAGCGCAACCCACAGTCGCGTTTCTCGACCAGGTTCCCCCAGCACCGACAGGAGCGGCCCCCAGCACCGACAGGAGCGGCGGTTAGTCGCGTCGGCAGCCCGGATTCCCGCGTTGAGGCGCCC
>Ga0302326_10008754_pt1 | contig 22263 bp, 16 predicted proteins | sample Palsa_T0_3_FD_202264 | JGI IMG/M metagenome (GOLD analysis project Ga0302326, IMG submission 202264) | Peat permafrost microbial communities from Stordalen Mire near Abisko, Sweden - Palsa_T0_3 | ecosystem: Environmental > Terrestrial > Soil > Palsa > Peat permafrost | place: Sweden: Abisko... | reverse complement strand
GATGAAGAAAACAACTCACCAACTTCCTTCCCCTCAGGCTCACGCACCCCGCGTCGCCGTCGCCATCATGGCCGCCGGCAAGGGCACGCGCCTCAAGTCGCAACTGCCGAAGGTCCTGCACGAAGTCGGCGGCAAGCCCCTGCTCCTTCATGTGATCGCCGCAGCCACGCGGGTCGTCCCGCCGGAAGATGTCTTCGCCATCATTGGTCACGAGGCCGACCGCGTCCGCTCTTCTATCGCCCATACCGGCATCAATTTCGTGCTGCAATCCGAGCAACGCGGCACCGGCCATGCCCTCATGGTCGCGCAACCCGCACTCGCCGCTTACGACCACGTCATCGTCCTCTCCGGCGATGCTCCCCAGATCAGGCCTCAAACCATCGCTCAGTTGCTCAACTTCCACCTCGACCAGCACGCCGCCATGACCTTGCTCAGCGCGGACCTCGACCACCCAACCGGCTACGGCCGCGTCCTCCGAAAAAATCCTGGCAGCGCCGAAGTCCGGGCCATCGTCGAAGAGAAATCCGCCAGCCCGGCCCAGAAAAAAATTCGCGAGATCAATGCCGGCTTCTACGTCTTCGCCGTGTCCTTGCTGTTCTCTCACATAAAGAAACTCTCCACTGCCAATCCGCACGCGGAGTATTACCTCACCGACATGGCCGAAGTTCTGCGCCGAGCCGGTCAATCCGTCGTGGCCTGGAAAACGGAAAACTCCGCCGAAGTTCTCGGCGCCAACACCCGCGCCGAATTATCTTTCCTCGACCAGCAGATGCGCCTTCGCAAGTGTCACCAACTTATGGCCGAAGGTGTCGCCATTTTTTTCCCCGCCACTTGCGTCATCGACGACGACGTCGAAATTGCCCCCGACACGATCATCGAGCCGTTCGTGCAGATTCTCGGCAAGTCGCGCATCGGCGCGGCCTGCCGCATTCGCTCCTATAGCGTGATTGGCGACTCCCAAATCGCCGATGGCGTCCTGATTCGACCGGGCTGCATTCTCGAACAAGCTCGCGTCGGCCCCAACGCTGTCCTCGGACCCTATTCGCACCTGCGTCCCGGCAGCGAAATCGGGGAAGGCGCCCATGTCGGCAACTTCGTCGAGACCAAGAAAATCAAGCTGGGCAGGGGATCCAAAGCCAACCACCTCACCTATCTGGGCGATGCCGAAATCGGCGCAGGCGTCAACATCGGCGCCGGAACCATCACCTGCAATTACGATGGTGCCCACAAACACGCCACCATCATCGAAGATGGAGTTTTTATCGGCAGCGACAGCACCCTCGTCGCCCCAGTGCGCGTAGGCAAAGGCGCATACGTCGCCGCCGCCTCCTGCATCACAGACGACGTCCCCGAAGACGCCCTCGCCATCGGCCGCTCGCGTCAGATCACAAAAGAAGGCTGGGCCCGCGAAGAGCGCGTCGCCCGCAAGCAGGTAGCCCAGCCTGCAGCACCGGGGAAGAAATGAAGGGGAAGAGCAAGAAATGGGCGGGAAGGGCACGGCTTCAGCGCTGCCGCCAGAGGCGACAACTGCTTCCGGCTTCAGCCAACGGGGAGCGCCGGACCGCCTTTTGCGCGATCGCGAACTCTCTAGTGTGAAACCGCCGCAAACAACTCGGAATGCATCAACCCCTGGAACTGCGCGTTGCTCGCCTTGAAGTGCATTGTCAGATTCGAGCCGTCGGAATCCACCGTGGTGTTGTCCATCGCCACCTTTTCCGTGGCCGTCGCACTCATCTTCTTATAAAGCAGTCCCGCCTTCACCAGCGATGACATAGTCGCCGCCGTCATCGAGTCCGAAGTCAGCACGCTCAAGTCAAAGTTCACTCCGCTCGAAAAATCCATGGTGTATCGGGATCCCAGCAGCCGCTTCTTCACCGTTTCATAGTCCGCAACTTTGGCCGCATCGCCCAGCGCCGACCGCATCATGTTCTGCGTGCCCTCCTGATCCAGAATGCTCCAGACCGGGGCCGAATCCACATTCGACATCATGTCCGCCATCGTCGGATTCGTATCCACATTCAACATCTCGCCATCGCGCGTATTCAGCGCCATCTTCACCGCCGAGGAGTCCCCAAACAGCAGTGTGCTGTCATCCAGAAAGCACATCACCATCCCCCCGTCCATCGGGTAAAGACTCGCCGTCCGATACTTGGTGGCCTTGATCTTGCGCAGGGTCATCTTCTTCACCACCGTCTTCATGGCGAACGGACCGGCCGCCACGCCGATACCCTTGACTCCCTGCTTTGCGGTCCGGAACGAGGCAAAGGTCAGCGAGTCGACATCTTTGTCGGGATCGATTCCGATCCCCTTCAGCGCTCCCTCAAACTCCTTCAGATTGTCCGGCAGCACCTGCTGCTTAAGCTGCATGGCGACCGAAGAATCCTTCAGAGCGCGGTAGTCGACAGAGATCAACTGCAGCAGATCGGCGGGAACCACTGCCCGCGCCGAAGAATTCATCGGAATCGCTCCCGCCATACCCTCCATCAACAGGGCCAGCATCGCAACACTCAGAATCGAGCCCTTCACAGAAGCCAGACAAGCCTTTGCGGTTTTCATCACAGTTACGAACCTCATCATTGGGGTTTTCCTGAACGGAACTTCCTTAAACTGGAACTGCCTCTACAACGAACGCCTAATTTTGAGAAGCTTGCAATCCGAATCCTAAGTCGGACACTTGCCACTTAGATGCGAGTTCCGCCCTGGCCGTTACGACGCCTCCCATTCTAAGCCAGCCCATCCGTACTCCGCTCTACCGAAAGTACTAGCCCCATGACCAGTTTGGGTCGGCACGCGGCCGAAGGTGCAGAATTTCTGGTTCCGCGCCGGGCTTTTGTAGGAGTGGCAGCCCGCACCCTTCAATCGTCATCCGGATCGCCGGGAGGCCCCGTGTCGGCGATGCATGCGGCAGAGTCGGCGGGCGGCGGGATGGTCTGAAATGCGGTTGGCGTCTGGGTGAAATTGAAGATATCGGAAAGATCGTCGGCCGGAGCGTCCGCATAGCCGAGCGACGGCAGGCTGAACGTCGTCTCAATAAACTTCAGAATGCTTCCAAAATCGTGCGTGCCGTGCGAGATATAGGCAGGCTTGGCGTAAGGTGAAATCACCACCATGGGCACGCGAAATCCGTACACGTACCCCGCTCCCCAACTGCTGCCGTTACTGATCACCGCCGGCGGAACGTGGTCGTACCAACCGCCCCAGTCGTCCCAGGTGAGAATGATCACGGTGTTCGACCAGTACGGGCTGTTGCCGATGCCGTTCACGACCTGAGTTACCCAGGATGGGCCGCAGCCGTTGTTGCTGGCGGCGTGGTCGGAAAACTTGGCGGCGGGAATCACCCAGCTCACTTGCTGAAGCTGATTGGCCGCGATGTCGGTGAGAATCTGCGCGTTCGCCTGGGTTTGGTTGAGGACCACTTTGGGCGACGTCCCAGTCCAATCCGCTCCCACGCAGGCCGTGGCGTTGGGCGGGGTTGCGTTCGGTCCGCACATGTGTTGAATTGCGTCGGGCGCAGTCCAGATGGAGCCGGCGGAAGGAGCGTAATAGCGCCAGCTGATGGTGGCCTTGTCCAGTAAATCGGTCAGCGTTGCATGCTCAAAGCAGGGATAGATCGGGGGGTTGCTGGACTCGTCACCCGAGGAATCAATCACCGCGACGGTCGCGCCCGGAGGAGCGATGCAACCCGCCACGCCGTTCGTCCCGTCAGGGTTCTCGGACGCAAAAAGACTGCTCGTTGCCGTCGGCGCCGAAGTCCCGGAAATAATGAATTGGTGCGCCGGAAAACTCGGCCCCTCGTTGGTCTGGAACATGTGATCGGCAAAGCTGTACTGCTCGGCCAATGTGAGGTAGGGCTGCACGTCTGCCGGATTCACGTACATGAATTGCGGGTTCGCGGGCGGGCAACCACTCGCCCCCTTCGAACATGAAACTCCGACTAGATCCGCGCCATCCATGGCGCAGGCCCCGGTCGACGCATTCAGGTCGCACATGTCCACGAAGGCGGAGTGCGCGTGGCTCAGATCGTAGTCGTCCGGGTTGGCTCCTGCCGTGCCCAGGTCAATCTGACTTAGAGGGATTGTCTGTTGCTGCGAGTTCACTCCGCTGCTCGAAATGTCGTATTGCGAGCCGGTCGGGTTGGTGCTGCAGGAACTGCTTTTGCCGTAAGGTGGGAGACACAATCCCTGAAACAGATTATCCGGCGTGCGGTTCTCCTGGAAGATAATCACTACGTGCTCGATCTTCCCAACCGGAGGGGGGATCGTGATCGACGTTGTACTCTTCCCCCCGCAGCCGTTCAGGCCCAACAGCAATCCGGCCGCGCAAAGCAGCAGGATTGAGCTTGATAACCATGCCGTGCGACTCATGAATGGGAGATCCTGGCGCAAACGACCATTTCCACCTTCACACTAAACCCCGCCGCGGAACTTTGCACTCGGTCGGCGCAGAATTATTCGACGGAACCGTGGTGGCTCCCAGACTGGAACTACAACCTCACGGTCAGCACTCTCTTCTGCACGTCCGCCGCGAACCCCCGATCCTTCAGTGACGCCAAATTGATCTCCACGTTCGCCAGTGCCCCGGTGACCGCTGCCCGCGCCAGAGCCTCCGCGGTGGTCAAGTCCGATTTCATATTTGGGCTGGTGATGCCGGCAAGGTTCTCTGCGATCTGCTTAACTTCATAGGCTTTCTCGGCCACGCCGAGTGGAACGCTGATAGCCAGCTTCAGACTCGCGTCAATCACGGCATCCGCACTTCCCGGATCAGTCTTGGCCTGCTTGTAAGCCTTCCTTACCGCATCGTAGGACTCCGCATCCGCATCCACGGCCGCCTTCAACTCCTCCCGCAGCGTTCCCAGCCTCGCGATCGCCGCGCCAAGTTGCCCTTCATATTGCAGAAAAGCTTTCTTGCCTCGCGACATCGACGCCACCATCGCCGCCAGCCCGGCCGCCATCGCACCCGCAGCCGCGGCCGCACTGCCGCCGCCGGGCGTAGCGGTTGGAGCCGCAAGCTGTTCCACGAAGGGCTCGACTCCCGCCCGCAGTCCGCCCACCGCCATCTTCCCGCCCATCACCGCAGCCAGCCGGTTTTCCAAAATCAAAGACGAATCAAAGTTTTCCACCTGCAGAAACCACTCCGCCGCTTCTTCCAGCGCCTTCTTCGGAATCAATCCCACGATCTCGCTCGACACCGGCGTCACCCCATATCTCGCCGCTTCGCGTTTCACCATTTCAAACACGCGATGCACCGGAGTCTGCTCAAAATCCGTCAGATTCATCGAAACCTGCGCCAGCCCCCGCACCAGAAATCCCGCACCCTTCACAAACCGCATCCCCCCGCTCGAGAACCGCACCGCCTTCGCAATCTTCTTCGCCACCTCAACGTCGGCAGTGTTCAAAAACACGTTGTAGGCGATCAGAAACTTCCGCGCTCCCACCACCGTCGCGCCCGCAGTCGGATGCACTCGCGCCTCGCCAAAATCCGGCTTTCGCGCCACGTTCGTCGCAATCTCCGCCCGTATCCCCTCAAACTGTCCGCGCCGGATGTTCTCCAGATTCTGCCGCTCCGGCATCACCGCCGCCGCCTCATACAAATAGACGGGTATCTCAAATCGCTTCCAGATCTGCTCCCCGACGTGCCGCGCCATCGCCACGCAATCCTCAATCGTTACACCATCAATCGGAATGAAAGGCACCACGTCCGCCGCCCCCATCCGGGGATGCGCCCCCTTGTGCTCGCACAGGTCAATCACCTCCGCGGCCTTCCCCACGCCGCGAATCGCCGCCTCTTGAATCGGGTCCCGCTCGCCCACCAGCGTAATCACGCATCGGTTGTGATCCGCGTCCATCTCGCGATCCAGCAGATAAACCCCATCGATTTTCATGGCATCCACAATGGCGTCAACCTTCGCCTTGTCGCGCCCCTCCGAAAAATTCGGCACACACTCCACCAGCGTTGACATAGGTGAGAAGAATAGCTGGGCCTGGAGGATCGAAGCAAGGGACGGCGGTTGCTAACTCACTTGGAGAAGATGCTCGTGTGGGGCAGCCGCCGCCCTCGGCTGTCCACTCGAGCGAAGCTCGACAGCTTCTCTGCCGCAGCCAGCAACGGACAGAATTCCCGCGTGGGCGCAATCGCTCCCTCCCCGCCTTGACTGCTGCGGTGCCCACGCCTGCTTTCGCTTTGGCTTTCCCCTGCGCTTGAGTTTAGAATTACCCCATTCGGCGGGCCCTTCGTCCATGCCAGATCAGATCAAGACGCCCCCTCCCGCGGTGCCTGCGGCTCCTGCCGCCGACGCCCTCACCGGCACCACGGTCGGCCGCTTCGTCATCGCCAAACGCCTCGGCGCCGGCGGCATGGGACAGGTCTACGGCGCCGAAGACACCACCCTCAAACGCTTCGTTGCCATCAAGCGCATGTCTCCGCAAGCCAACTCCACCGAGGCCGACCGCAAACGCCTGCTCAAGGAAGCTCAGCGCGCCTCCGCCCTCAACCACCCCAGCATCGGAGCCATGTACGACGTCGTCGAACACGCCGGCGAACTCTGGCTGGTCATGGAGTACGTCGAAGGCGAGACCTTGCGCCATCGCCTGCAGCGACCGCTTTCGATGGAGGAATTTTTCGCCATCGCCAAGCAGTGCTGCGAAGGCCTGCAGGCCGCCCACGACAAGGGCATCATCCATGGCGACATCAAACCCGAAAACATCATGCTCGCCCCTGGCAACCGGGTGAAGATTCTCGATTTCGGTGTCGCCCGCCGCGCCTGGAACAGCAATCCCGACGAGGCCACCAAGAGTCTTGAGACCATGACCGCCACCGGCGGCACTCCCGCCTACATGGCCCCCGAAGTCCTGCTTCAGCAGCCCGACGACGGACGCTCCGATCTTTTCTCCCTCGGCCTAGTCTTTTACGAAATGCTCGGCGGTGATCAGCCCTTCCAGAGCGCCAGTCTCGCCACCACCATCGCCCGCATCGTCCACACCCAGCCGCCCGAGCTCAAAAATGTTCCCGCGCCTCTAGCCGGCGTCATCAAGCGCGCCTTAGCCAAGGATCCCAACGCCCGCTATCCAAATGCCGCCGCGCTCCTGGAAGATCTTCGCCGCGTCGAACAAGGAGGAAAGCCCAAGCGTGCCCCAAGAACTGCCGAAACTTTCCACCACTACCGCGCTCCGGCAGCGCTCGGAGTGGTTCTGGTAATCGTCGCTGTCCTTTTAGCCTATCGTCCCATCCGCCATCGCTTCTTCCCGTCGGCAGCGAGCAGTGCGCAGGGCCAGCCCGCCGGGACCATCTCATCTCTACCTCAAGCCAAGATCCTCGCAGTGCTTCCCTTCACTTCCACCACCCCCGACCCCAAACTTACGGCTCTTGGCGAAGGTCTGGTCGAAAGCGTGGGTGAAAAGCTCGCAAAGCTCACCGAGGATCGCCCTTTCGAAGTCGTCCCCGCCCGCAGCCTGCAGGAAAAAAATGTCTCCACGTTTCAGGACGCGGCCCGCATGTTTGGCGCTAACCTCGGCCTGATCCTCGCCTTGGAGCCGCAGTCTGACGTCCTCGTCAAAGTCAACTACTCCCTGCTCAGTGCCCAAAGCAGCGACCCCGTGGCCAGTGGTTCCTTGACCATCCCCATCGCGGACGCTTTCTCGGCCGAACAAACCCTCACCGACGGCGCAGTCAAGGCTCTCGGTTTGAAGCTGCGTCCAGAAGAAGAAACCGCCCTCAAATACCATGGCACCGACCAGGCCGCCGCCTACGAGTATTATCTGCAGGCGCAGGGCTACCTGCTCGATCACAGCAAAGCCGAGAATCTCGACAACGCCGCAGTGATGGCTCGCGAAGCTCTTAAACTTGATCCTAACTTCGGCATGGCCAAAGCCGTTCTCGGCCAGGACTACTGGCTTAAATATTCCGACACGAAACAGAAGCAGTGGATCGCTCCCGCCCAGGGCAATTGCAATGATGCCGTCAAGCTCGGCAATGCTGGCGCCGCCGGCCACGTTTGCCTCGGCCTCATTAACGACGGCAGCGGGCGCTACCCCGAAGCTGCTTCTGAGTTTCAGCTCGCCCTCGGCCTCGAACCCACCAATGAAGAAGCCGTTCTGGGGCTGGCTTCAGCCTACGAACACGAAGGTAAAATCACCGAAGCCGAAAAAGCCTACCAGCAAGCCATTGAAGCCCATCCCAACAGCCGCCTCAGCTACAACGATTTCGGCGCTTTCTACCGCGATCGCAACGAATACGATAAAGCGCTCGAGATGTATGCCAGAGTCATCCAGATCGCTCCCGAATGGTATGGAACCTACGTAAACATCGGCGCAATCTACGATCAGAATGGACAATACGAGAAGGCGATTGAGCCGTCCAAGAAATCAATCGCCATCCGGCCAAGCTATGCCGGCTACGTCAACCTCGGCACCGCATACTTTGGACTCAACAAATTCGCCGACGCGGCCAGCGCCTTCGAACAGTCGACCAAACTCGACCCGCAGCAGTACGTCACCTGGGGCAACCTCGGTGACTCCCTCTACTACGGGGGAAAGAAGGATCAATCCGTCGCCCCCTACCGCAAAGCCATCGAACTAGCCTCGGCTGAGTTGAAAGTCAACCCTCAGGATCCCAATGTGCTCAGCAGCCTGGCAGGCTACTACTCCATGCTGGGCGATCGCAAGAATGCTTTGCTCTACTTGGGGCGAGCCCTCCAGTACGGACACAATGATAAAGAAATGCTGCTGGACGCCGCCGGGGTGTATAACCAGTTGGGCGAAACCGGGCTGGCGGTCGAGTGGCTGTCGAAGACCTTGCAGGCCGGCTATACCGCCGATAAAATTCGTGGTCAGCCCGAGTTCGCCAATCTGGCTGACAACCCAGGCTTCCAGCAGTTGATGAATTCTAAGTGACTCCGGCGGTAACGCTGGAGGGGCTCACGCGAGAACCCGCTAACAATAGAGACCACAAAAAACTTAAGGAGGAACACTCATGTCGAAAGACAGGGACAAAGATAAGAAAGAAGGCAATCCGCCGCCCTCACCGGTCAGCACCGATAAGTGCACAGATTTTCAGGCCCAGGTGGGCGCGGAGGTTACATTCCTCAACATCACCGGAACCTGCTCCATCACCAAGGGCAATACCAAGTGGCCATTTTCATGGGGACCTCCCATTCCCTTTCCCGGCCTCGACAATCCTGCCATCTACATTGCGAGTGATCTGACGGTCGGCAATGTCTACCAATACGTGGTAAGTTGCTGCTCCACCGCCAGCGCACCACACAATGTAACCATCAAAGCCTGAGGATTCACAACAAAGACTCACAACGCGAGCCGTCACGCCCGCGCTTTCCCCGCCCTTGTCCCTGCGCTCTTGGCAGGGATAAGGGTGGGGATTCGAATCTTCCTTCCAGACGCCCACCCTCATGAGTTCGAAAAATGAAAGCTCGCGTCGCATTAGTGCTTCCCTGCAAAGAACCTTCCCACTCCCACCCGCACCTCCACCGTGTTCAGCCCCGGATTAAAATCCCCCAGCCCGGCGTTCGATATATGCAGGTACCGCGCCTCCACGCTCCAGTTGTATTTCGCTCCCAGGATGTGCATCCCCAGCGCCGCGCTGGGAGTGAAATTCACGGTATTCGTATAAGTGGGAATATCCCGCCTGCTGAAAAGCGCGCCGCCGCTTAGTTCGAAGTACGGCGAGACCCTTCCCCGCCGCTCGAAATTCCATTTCAATCCCAGCGGATTAAATCCCCATCCATACGCCGTATACGCCGGCTGAAAAACCTCATAGACCGGAACCACGTCCACCGCATACTCAAATCTTCCCCGCAACAGTCCCGGCCAGTGCGCCCCGGTAATCACCCACCCGTACCGTAATCCCGCATCAAACACTCCGGTCTGCGAAGTCCCGCCAGGCACCGAGTATCCTCCGCCCGCCCATACCTGCACCTCGTGCCCATCCTCCTCCGGTCCGGACTCGGTCTGCGCCCATCCTGCTGCGCTTAGAAAAAATAAGAAGGAAACCAGCGTCACCCATCCCGTTCGCATGACAACGAGGTTGCCCGACCCCAACCAATTTTGCAAGCGAAGAGGTTTTCCGGTCGTGGGCGGTTTGAGAAATTGTGGGCTCGTTCCTTTCTAGCGGCGTCATCCCGAAAGCCCCGCGCTTTCACCAGCCGGGCGAGGGATCTCCCATGCATCGCAACTGCCCTCAGGGTCAAACGGCGCCACCACCGGTTTACCCTGTCAGACCCTGGGGCCGCTGTATCGAAGATTTTCAGCCGTGATGCAGATCAAAGCATTGGCCCGATCGCGCGCCTATAATCAACTCCTGGACATCCTGGTTCCTGGGAGGCTCCGATGATCAGACTTCCGTTCCTTCTCACCGCAACGCTATTGTTTTCCCTGGCGGCGCTTTCCGCACAGCAGGGACAAACTCCGTCGAAGGCGGTAACCTCGCCCTACACCGCTATCCCCGTCGAGGCCGCCAAACAGCCCAATCCCGTCAAGTCTTCACCCGAGTCTCTCACTCGCGCCAGGAAATGGTGGGGACTCGACTGCGCCATGTGCCACGGCAAAAACGGCGACGGTAAAGGCCAACTCGCCGCCGACATGAAGCTGAAGATCGCCGACTTCACCGATCCCAACACTCTCAAAGACCGCAGCGATGGCCAAATCTTCTACATCATCAAGAACGGCCATCAGGATATGCCCCCCGAAGGCCAGCGCATCAAGCCCGAAGAAAACTGGGACCTGGTCAACTACGTCCGCTCTCTGGCCAGGCCCGAGCAGAAGCAATAGCTGGGCGCGCGCCACTTTTACAAGCAATCCGCTCTCTTTGGATTGTCATCCTGAGGCTGGGGAGTCGCACGCGAAGCGAGCGACTCCCAACGAAAGACCTATGCGCTTTGGGCCGTCTCTGCGCGTGCCGGGAGCAAGATCGGAAAAGGCACGACTTCAGTCGTGCCCGCAACGGTCGAAAAAAGATGCGGGCTTCAGCCCGCCAATTCTGAAACAGTTGGGATGCGAACCTTCCAAAAACCAGAAGTGGATCACACCGCGAGCTGGTTTCGCGACTTCGCTGGCCAGCTCTTCACCAATTCGCCCAAGCGATCTAAGGCCAGCGGAAACTTGTCTCCGGTGGCCGCGAAGCCGAGTCGAAAATGCGACGGAGCGTCGAAACAATCCCCCGGGGCGAGCAGAATTCCCTGTTCCGCCGCAGCCAGGCAGAATGGCCTGGCGTTCTCTCCGCTCACCAGCCAGGGAAATGCCGTCATTCCTCCTTGCGGGCGAATCCACCCCAGGGTTTCGCCATGCCCAGCCATAAAGCGATCCAGGAGCTCCAGGTTCAGGCTTGCGGTTTCTTGCGTTTTCCCCAAAACCACATCGCGTTTGCGCATCGCGATTTCAGCAAGCATCTCTCCGGCCGAATTGTTCGAGATCGAAAAATATGTTCGGGCATTCCAGTAGCGCTCCCGGCGTTTTCGGTCATGCTCAATCATCCATCCCGTACGCACGCCGGGCAGAGCAAACGCCTTCGAGAAATCGTGGATCACCGTCGCTTGCGCCAGTCGCGACGCCGATTTTGTCTCCCGTCCGTGATAAATCGGCTGGTACACCTCGTCACTCACCAGTTGGATTCCGCGCGCCGAGCTGAACTCGTGCAACCGGTCCAGCTCCACGTCGCTCATGGTCGCGCCCGTCGGGTGATGCGGGCTGTTCACCATGATCAGCTTCGTCCTCGCATCCGCGAACTTCATGATCTCTTCAATGTCGACGCTGAAGTTGTTTTCCTTGCGTATCCCGTAAAAGCGGGTCTCAATCCCCAGCGACTGGGGCAGCGCGGAGAAGGGTGCGTAGCCGGGCCGAGGCAGTATTACGTTGGCTCCAGGCTCAGCCGCCAGCCACATCAGGACGACCAGAGCCTCCGAAGCGCCGGTCATGATCTGCACACACTCCGCACTCACATCGTGCATTTCCGCGATCGCTTCCCGCAGTCCCTCGGCCCCCGCTGGACGGCCATAGACCAACTCATGATTCAGAAACCGCTGCCGCTCTTCCTCCCCCGCAAGCTCCAACACGGCATTGACCGTCCACCTCGGCCCCTCGCTCGACGCCAGGTTGTACTCGATATCATGCTCGTAGCTGTCCAGCCACAAATCCAGCAGGAAAGGCTTCAATTGCATGTCGCACCTCGAAAAATCAAATGCACCGACCCCCTCCCAATCGTTTCTGGTCAGAAGATTCGCCACCAACGAAGGATTGTCGACATCGTAGCAGTGCCACTTGCTCTTGAATCGATTTTCCAGACGGTAGAAAACCCTACGGGAGCCCCCTTGACAATCGCGGGCTCAACTCACTATAATTGGCACTCGATGGTTGAGAGTGCTAACAGCTCTCCCTAACCCATAATAAATCATAGGTTTACGTAACCTAAAACCTTATACCCAACCCTTGAAAGGAGTTACAACCATGGCTAAATTCAGCCCACTGCACGACCGCATCCTGGTACGCCGCGTGGAGGAAGCTTCCACCACCCGAGGCGGCATCATCATCCCTGACAGCGCAAAAGACAAGCCGCAAGAAGGCGAAGTCATTTCGACCGGCAAAGGCCGCACCAACGACGAAGGCAAGACTTTCCCCCTCGCCGTTCATGAGGGCGACCGCATCCTGTTCGGCAAGTACTCCGGCACCGAGATCAAGATCGATGGCGAAGACTTCATCATCATGAAGGAAGACGAAGTCCTCGGCATCCTGACCGGTTCCTCGAACGCCGCCAGCTCCAGCAAGAAAGAACTAGCCGGCGCGCGACGCTAACAAAAAGCACTGTCATGCTGAGCGCGTTCCGCGGTGTTGTCGTCCTGAGCGCGTTTGTTGCGCGAAGGATCTCAACCGAACCGCACGCTCAGTCTCATGCTTTTGAACGGGAATTGAGAACCCAAATCATTTAGAAGCTCTTCTTAAGGAGAAAAGAAAATGGCAAAACAAATCGTACACGGCGAAGAGTCCCGCCAGGCAATCCTGCGCGGCGTAAATCTTCTGGCCGACGCTGTAAAAGTCACCCTCGGTCCCAAGGGCCGCAACGTTGTCATCGAGAAGAAGTTCGGTTCGCCCACCATCACCAAGGACGGCGTGACCGTAGCCAAAGAGATCGAACTCAAGGACGGCCTCGAAAACATGGGCGCCCAGATGGTTCGCGAAGTAGCCTCGAAAACTTCGGACGTTGCCGGCGACGGCACCACCACCGCGACCGTTCTCGCGCAAGCGATTTATCGCGAGGGCGTGAAGACCGTTGCTGCGGGCGCCAATCCCATGGCCATGAAGCGCGGCATCGAAAAGGCCGTCTCGCTGGTCTGCGGCGCCTTCGACAAGAAAACCGGCGAGCGCGCCAAGGGCGAACTCGACAAATTCTCGAAACCCGTCAGCGGCGAAATGATCGCCCAAGTCGGCACCATCAGCGCGAACAACGATGAGACGATTGGGCACATTATTGCTGAGGCGATGAAGAAGGTCGGCAAGGATGGCGTCATTACGGTTGAAGAGTCGAAGACGCTGGAGACGCAGTTGGAAGTGGTCGAGGGCATGCAGTTTGACCGCGGATATTTGTCTCCTTACTTCGTTACCGATCCGGAGCGGATGGAAGTTGCGTTGGAGAATGCCTACATCCTGATCAACGAGAAGAAGATCAGCTCGATGAAAGATCTGCTTCCGTTGCTCGAACAGATTGCGAAGAGCGGCAAGCCATTGCTGATCATCGCGGAAGATGTCGAGGGTGAGGCGCTGGCTACGCTGGTCGTGAACAAACTGCGTGGAACGCTGCAAGTGGCGGCCGTTAAGGCTCCCGGCTTCGGCGATCGGCGCAAGGCGATGCTGCAGGATATCGCGATTCTGACCGGCGGCAAGGCGATCACGGAAGACCTGGGCATTAAGCTCGAGAACGTGCAGATCAGCGATCTCGGCCAGGTGAAGAAGCTCACCATCGACAAGGACAACACGACCCTGGTCGAGGGCAAGGGCAAGCACTCGGAGATCGAAGGCCGCGTAAAAGAAATTCGCAGCCAGATCGACAAAACGACCAGCGACTACGACCGCGAGAAGTTGCAGGAGCGGTTGGCCAAGCTGGTGGGTGGCGTAGCCGTAATCAAAGTCGGCGCCGCGACCGAGACCGAAATGAAAGAGAAGAAGGCCCGCGTCGAAGATGCCATGCATGCGACTCGCGCAGCCGTGGAAGAAGGAATTGTCCCGGGCGGCGGAGTGGCACTGGCTCGGTGCGTTGCGGCTCTGGACAAGCTGAAGCTCGAGGGTGATGAGCAGATCGGTGTCAACATCGTGAAGCGCGCCCTGCAGGAGCCGATGCGCCAGATCGTCGAGAACGCCGGCGAAGAAGGCGCGGTGGTGCTCGGCAAGGTGCTCGACTCCAAGGACAGCAACTACGGCTTCAACGCCCTGACCAACGAGTATGAGGATCTGGTCAAGGCAGGCGTGCTCGATCCCACGAAGGTCGTGCGCACCGCACTGACCAACGCCGGCTCGATTGCGTCGTTGATGCTGACGACCGAGGCCCTGGTGGCGGAGATTCCGGAAAAGAAGGAAGCTCCGATGCCGGGTGGACACGGCGGCGGCGGCGGCATGGAAGGCATGTACTAAGGACTGGCCATCCAGGCAGACGCGCCTTCGGCGCAAAACCAGAAGCCCTGCTCGCAAGAGCGGGGCTTTTTTTCGTTAGTTAAGATGGTGGTTCGTGCTTTTGACAGAATCCGCGCATGCCGACTGTGCTGCGGTCTGGTTCTTGTCGCTTCTATTTTTACAGTCACGAGCCGGACGAACCGCCGCACGTTCCTCTTGACCGCGAGGACTTGTCGGCGAAGTTCTGGCCGGACCCAAGTTGAGGTACCTCAGCGGCTAGAAACCGTCTGATTCTTGGCCTTTATCGCAGCGCTGAAAGAGCTGCCCCCCGCAGAGGCGGAATAGAGCGGCGCGGCGCCCTTTGCCGGTTTCAAAACAAAATCAAACTAGCTTCGGAGGACTGGGCGAGTTGTAGCCTACTGTGTCGAGAGGATTCCGCCGGGACCGCTTCTGGGCTGGGGTACGTCTGGGGGAGGCAGGGGCTGGGTGGGGGACGGGCCGTTCTCTGGGCGGGGGGCGTCGCCCGGATCTTCACCCGGGCGGCGCAGGCTGGGGGCGTTGGCAGGGCGCTCGCCGGGCTCGGATTTCGCTTCTTTGTCCTGGTCTTTTTCTTTCTCTGTATCCGAGGGCTCCAGGATGATCTCTTTGTCGGTACGAACGATTTTGGTCCCCCCCATCTTCATGGTCTCGACGCGAACGACTTCGTCGCCCACGATGCGGACGAAATCGACATCGGCCGGAGGCTCGCCGTAAATCCACTCTTCGTATTCGGTTTCGCCGTCTCGCTCGCGCAGCTTTTTGGGGGGCTTGCCCATGGCGTGCAGGACCATTTCCTGATTCATCCCGACCAGGACGTGATGGGCGACGATGGCTTCCTTGGCTTTGGCGGGGACGGTGTCGAGGTAAGCCTGCTCTTTGTTGCGGGCCTTGAAGTCGAGCACGGGAAGGAGCAGCTCGCGTAACTGCTGCGCGGTCATCTCGGGAACATATTTATTGAAGGCGACGTCGACATAGGAGCCGTGGGGATTGGATTGGGGCTCGTCCGGCCCTGGCGTGGGGCCGTTCGCGCCGGAGACTTGAATGTGCTGATACCACTTTTTGCGGCGCACCGGGCCACCGTTGATTTCAAAGTGAATGTGATCGTCCTTGATCTGAACGAAAGAAATGTGGGCCGGGTCTCCGGGCTTAACGGCGGGGCCCCAGAGCGCCAGAGCCTGGCGCATTTCTTCGCCGTTGGGGGTGATGACTCCTTCTTTTAATAGCAGTCCTTTGGTTCCCATGGGAAAGGCGGTGCGAGCGTACACCAGCTGCATTTCAAAGTCACGGATGATGTGGTAGCGAGTTTCTTTCGAGATGCGCGGGGCGTTGGGAGAGATCGGAGGTGGGGGGGGAGCTTCGGGAGTTGGCGCAGATGGAGAAGGCGGTGCGGAGGATGGTCGAGAGGCAGATCGCCTTAGTCCAGTATCGCTTGAGCCGGGATCGGCAGATTGAGCGGACGACGCCGAAGCGGCGAATGCAAGGATAAGAACAAGAAGGGCCGAGCTCCGAGCCTCATGAAACCGGGAACGCAACATGCAACACCCCAGGGCCTGCCGACCATTATATGCGATGGAGTCGAGGGACGGCGGGTTGCCGGCGACGCAAAATTCAGCAGGTGATCATGCGGGCTCGCTGCCGCTGCTCTTCTTCTTATGCTGCTGGCATTTGGTCATGATGGCCGAGCGCAGGCGGGAGCGCAGATCTTCGGGTAATTCGTAAAGCTGGGAGTCGCGATAGATCTCGATGGTCTTCTTGGTGGTGTCGCAGACCACGTAGCAGTTGTGGCACCAGGAAAGATGGTTCTCCAACTCGACTTTTGTGGTCTGGTCGAGGACGCCGTCCAAATAATTGGTCAGCTCGTGCAAAAATTCAGAGCATTTCACTGGTCGCCATCTCCGCTCTCGCGTTTCTGGAAGAATCGTCCCAACCGTTCGCGGAGCTGCAGGCGAGCCCGCAGCAGCCTGGATTTCACCGCAGGCACGCTCAACTCCAGCGCCGCCGCAGTTTCCTCGGTGGAAAGTCCTTCCACATCCCTCAGTACGAACACCGTCCGAAAGCCCGGGGGAAGGCCCTGGATGGTCTTGCTTAGAATCTCGCGCAGCTCCGCCTGGTTATACTGCTGCTCGGGATTCGGACTCCAATCCGCGATCTCCCGCGGAAGAGAATCGTCTTCCGTTTTAATATCTTCGTCCAGCGAGACCGTGCGTTCGGGCTTCCTGCGGCGCAACTTCATCAACGCTTCGTTGACGGCGATGCGCACCAACCAGGTGTAAAACTTCGACTGCTCCTGGAATTTCGCCAGGTTGCCGTACGCTTTCAGGAACGCTTCCTGCACCACATCTTCGGCATCCTCGCGGTTCTGCGTGATGTGCTGCGCGATCCGAAAGACGTTGCGATCGTAACGGCGAACCAACTCTTCAAAGGCGGAATCGTCGCCCTGCTTGGCCGCCCGGACCAGTGTCAGCTCATCACTGACAGGCCCCTCTAGTTTGTTTTGGATGGCTTCCATTCTCTTGACGATGCAGTATTTTGCGGCCAACAAACCGCAGTGCGGAAAGCAAACTGTTATTCTACTTGGTAACCGAAGAGTTTGCCCAACCGGTTTCGGGTTTGCTCGGGATAGGATTTGCGATAGAGTCGAGAGGGCGAGAGATACGCGGTCGAACACGTCCTGACGTACTCTGGGACACTCCCACAAGTGCCGTATAATCAGTGGTTAAGGCCGTTGTTTGGGCCGAAAGCGGCGGCCAGCAAAGGTTTTGACGCGAGAGGTCTTTAAGGTTTGAGATCTTGGACGCTTGAGCACATTGACGTTTGAGATCTTCAGCGAGAGATCTTCAAAGCGAGAGAGCATTGCGGGGGAATCAAGGTCTTCCAAGCATGGCGGAACAAAACGCAGAACGCGGCGACGCGCATTCGATTGAGACTCGACAGATGATCGAGGGCGCGGTAGCGCAGGCTTTGCAACGGCACATTCCAGAATTGCAAGCGCTGGTGGTGCGCAGCGTTCTGGAAGCTTTGCCAGCTCCAGGAAGTGCGTCTGCGACTTCGCCGGCGGAGAATTCCAGCGGGCTGGTCCAAGCGGTTTCGAGCATTCATGCGGGTTCGACGCAGAAGGAAATTCTGCGGGCGCTGCTGCAGGCGGGAAGCGGACAGTGCTCGCGCATCGCGCTGTTCGTGGTGAAAGCGGGGGTCGCGTCGGGCTGGCAGTCACGCGGATTCGGCAATGACGATGCCATCACCGATTTTCCGCTCGATCTGACAACCGGCCCAGCGGCGCACGCTTACCAGAATCGAGTGGCCACGCCGGGCAACGTGGCGGAGATGGACCGCAGGTTCGTGGAGCAGGTCGGTGGTCCGGCCAACGAACAAGTGCTGGTGCTGCCGCTGACCCTCAAAGACAAAGTCGCGGCGCTGATCTACGCCGATGGCGGAGACAGCGGGAGACTGGACGGGGGCGCCCTGGAATTGCTGGTGCTGGCGACCGGCGCCTGGCTGGAGGTGGCTTCGCTCCGCAAGCAGGCAGTGGCACGAACCGAGAGCGAGGCGCCGAGCCCCGTGGAGCGCGCGGCGCCGCCGGTGCAGACGGTCTCGTCGTTTTCGGATCCGTTCGCCGCGCACGCGCCCAGGCATATCCCCGAGGTTGCGGCGCCGCGGCCTGAGCCTGCCGCCGAAGTGGTTGAGGTAGAGGCAGCGCCAGCGCATGCGGGGGCAGCCGCCGCGCCAGCCGCGGCAACCGATCCCTGGGCGGGACTCCCGCCCGAAGACGCCGATGTGCATCGCAAGGCACAACGCTTTGCGCGACTGCTGGTGGATGAAATCAAGCTCTACAATCAGGCAAAGGTTGCCGAAGGCCGGCGCAACAAGGACCTGTACGACCGCCTGAAAGAAGACATCGACAAGAGTCGAGGTACCTTTCAGAGGCGATACGGCAGCACAGTGGCGGCAAGCGCGGACTACTTTCAGCAAGAGTTGCTGCGCAGTCTGGCCGAAGACGACATCTCTATTATGGGTTCAAATTTCCGCCGCTAGAAACGGCGGCTGGTTTTCCGGCGGTTGCGTTTCTGCACGAATTGTAAAAACGCGAAAAGTAAAAGTGGTCCGATCAGTTTCCAGGTGGCGGGTACTTTCAGCTGCAATTCTCTGCGGCTTCTTTGGCGCTCTGCTGAGTTCAGCAGAAGCAGTGTCAGGATCCTTGCCTCTGGTTGCTCAAGAACCTCCTCAAAAACAAGAGTCCTCAGGCACACCTGAGGCCAGCCCTGGGCAAGCTTCCGCGGGCACAGCGAGAGCCAGCGGCGCTAAACAGAGCACGGGGACGAAAGCAACTCCCGCGAAAAAATCCGCCCGAACCAGCCCCAAGCGAAGCCCGGCAAGCACTCGAAAGACCCGAACCATCTCTCCGCGAGTGCGGCGCATGCGGCAGGCATTCGTGGCGTCGGCCAGCCTGCGGCCGATGGCGCAACAACTTCTGCAGGACCGCTCGCTTCCGGCTTACGCCGGCGTACAAGCCTACGCACAGGCCCATACGAAGGAAGACGCCGGAGCACTGGCATGGCTGGTTCTGGGATACGCGCACGTGCTCGATCACGATTACGCCAAGGCGATCGATGCGCTGAATCGCGCCAAGCTGCATGCAGGGGACCTGGGCGATTACGTTGCCTATTATCTCGGCACGTCATACGTGCAGACCGGACATACGGCGGAAGCCATGGCCTCGCTGGCCGACTTCGCCAAAACGCATCCCGACTCTCTGCTGGATAGGGATGCGAGCGTGAGCTATGCCGAGGCGCTGATGTTGGAGGGCCAGGCGGCAGAGGCGGTCGACCGGTTGGAGCAAGTCCGATTGCCGGTGCGCCCTGACGTTGAGCTTGCTCTCGGCCGTGCGTACGCAGCGGCCCGGAACGTGAAGGCAGCGGAAACGTTCGAAAACATTTATTACACCATGCCCGCCAGCGCCGAAGCGGATGCGGCATACAGCGAGTTGAAAAAACTGCCGTCGGTGCCGCCGCCGACTCCGGCCCAGCGCAAAACCCGGGCCGACGCCTTGATGAGCCACCATCGCTACGCTGAAGCGGCAGACGAATATCGCAGCCTGGTCAACGAGACCGACCTTGGGAATCACGACCGGCCCGCCCTGCAACTTGCCCTGGCCGATGCCTTGCACCGCGGTGGCAAGAACCGTGACGCGAAACTAGCCTTAGCTTTGGTGGGCAACGTGAGCGGCGACTTGGATGCACAGCGCCTGTATCTGCTTGGTCAGGTTGCATTCGCCAGCAACGACAACGACGCGTTTTACCGTTCGGTCGATGAACTGCGGCAAACCGCACCGGCGAGTCCATGGCTGGAGCAGGCGCTGCTCTCCGCCGCCAATCTACATCTGGTGCATCACGAGTACGATCAGGCGCTGGACGCGTTCCGGGAGGCGCAGCAGCGATTTCCCACGGGGGCGCGGGCTTCTTACGTCCACTGGAAGGCGGCCTGGCTCACCTTGCGGCAGGGCCGCACTGAAGAGGCCAAGAAGGCCTTCGAAGAACAGATCGCGCTCTACCCCTCGGGCGCGGAGACGCCAGCGGCTTTATATTGGCGCGCGCGTCTGGCGGAAGAAGACAACGAGCCGGTGATGGCGCGGGCCTTTTATCAGAAGCTTTCCGATCGTTACCGGAACTTTTATTACGCAGAGCTAGCCCGGCAGCGGCTGAAGAATCTACCCGGGGCAGCCGAGACGACCGCCACCTACGCCTTGCTCGATCGTGTGGCGCCGCTTGACAGCAACGTCAGAATTACGGAGTCGGAACCGCCGGCGGATGAATTACACGTGCAGAAGGCAGAGTTGCTGGGCAACGGCGGACTGGTCGATTTTGCGGTACGCGAGCTGCAAGCGGCCACAGCGATCGATGGCGGAAGCTGGTGCACGGGGGAAACTGCGCAGCTTTACCTGGAGACCGGCCACTACGACCGGGCCATCGAGTTCATGAAGCATTCCGCCCCCAATTACTTCGCCCTGGATATTCCTGACATGCCGCGGAAGTATTGGGAGGCGCTTTTTCCCAGGGCTTACTGGAGCGATCTGAAGCGTTCGGCATCAAGCAACGGATTGGATCCCTACCTGGTTGCTTCCTTGATCCGGCAGGAGTCGGAGTTCAATCCCAACGCGGTTTCTCGGGCTAACGCGGTGGGTTTGATGCAGTTGCTGCCGAAGACGGGGAAAGCTGTGGCTCGTGAAGTGAAGCTGAAGCGGTATAACGCCAGCCAGTTGTACACTCCGGCGGTGAATATGGAGCTGGGAACGCGCTACTTCCGCGGCATGGTGGATAAGTTCGGAGGGTCATTCGAGTACGCGCTGGCGGCCTACAACGCCGGATCAGAGCGCGTGGAAGAGTGGCTGGGCGAGGGCAAGTATCGCGACCCGCAGGAGTTTGTAGAATCGATTCCCTTCACCGAGACCCGCGAATACGTGCAAGCCATCATGCGCAATGCCAGCGTCTACAAGCAGCTTTATGGAACTCCGTAGGCATTCGCACAATTAGATTAGGGTATTAGAAATCAATCTTGGGAAGCAATATTCGGCTTCCGGCGCGTTCTTGCGTAAGGCAGCTGATCCCGGCGGCTTACAATTTGGGAGAGGTTGACCGCTACTTTGATGGGATGGGGAGGCGGTTCATGAAATCAGCGTTTTGTCTTATCGCTGCTGCGCTGGCAGCGGTTACATGCTTTGCGCAGGAACATCCGAGCGTCAGCGCGCTGCCAAACACGGTTTATGTGGGCGCCGACGGAAAGTTTGAATCGGCTCCCGATACGGCAGTCATCCAGTTCAATATTTCGGTGCAGGATAATACGGCGCAAAGCGCTTACCAGCGTGAATCAAAGGAAGTGGAGCAGGTGCGGGAGGTTTTGCGCGGCAACGGCATCGAGCCGAAGGCCGCGAGCATCGGGTTCCTGTCGGTGCAGCCGATGTACGACTGGAAAAATTCGAAACAGAAAGTGATTGGCTATCGAGTGACGACCAACGTCAGCCTCAAGCTTAAGGAGTTTTCCAAGATCGGCCCCGTCACGGAGCAACTATCGGAAGCGAACGTGAGCGAGAGCCAGACGTTGAACTACACATTGGAGAACATCGACGGAGCCAAGGAGAAGGCGGTGGAAGACGCTTACCGGCGGGCGCGCAGCTCGGCCGACGCCATAGCGCGCGCCAGCGGACGGGCGGTGGGAGAACTTTCTTACGCGTCGGTTGACACCTTCGAGAACCAACGGATTCCGGTGCCGCGCAAGGCGCGGGCGATGGCGGCGACGGTGAGTGCGGCTCCAGCTCCAACAGAAGAGTTTACGCCGCAGAATGTGACGGTGACGGCGCACGTGAACGCAATCTTTAATTTGAAATAGGAAAGTTTACGGAGTCGCTTTGGCGACTGCGATGCGGCTCGCATCCACGGTGATGGGGCGCTGAATCTCCATTTCGATCGACGTTCCTACATCCAGTCTCACGTCATTGCCGCGCTTCAGCAGGGCCCAGGCGATGCCCGCTGCCGCGCCCGCCCCGGCTCCTATGCGAGCTCCGTTGAACCCTCCGCTAGCCAACCCACCGCCGATTCCGCCGATCGCGCCTCCATAGGTGCCGCTTTTC
>Ga0302326_10008753_pt1 | contig 22263 bp, 20 predicted proteins | sample Palsa_T0_3_FD_202264 | JGI IMG/M metagenome (GOLD analysis project Ga0302326, IMG submission 202264) | Peat permafrost microbial communities from Stordalen Mire near Abisko, Sweden - Palsa_T0_3 | ecosystem: Environmental > Terrestrial > Soil > Palsa > Peat permafrost | place: Sweden: Abisko... | reverse complement strand
TTTCTGGTGTTTTCCAATGCTGAACTGACACTTATGCGCGAAACGCGCCGCCGAGCCCTTCCGCGCAGCCCAATGTTCGAGTAGGCTTCATTTGCAGGGCTGACATGACTTGCGCCTAGGCTGCGGAATTCCGCAAAGTTGAGGAGAATAGTCATGGGTTTGTTGGATAGTTTAGGCCTCGGCGACGCACTGAAAGGCGCGTTGGGGCAAGTCGAAGCGGCCGCCCTACCGGCTCTCATCAACGGCGTGCTGGCGAAAACGCAATATCACGATCTCAACGGCCTCGTCACCGCGCTGCAGAACGGCGGCTTGAACGCCCAGGTCCAATCATGGCTCGGCCCCGGCGCCAATATTCCGATCACCGAGGATCAGCTCAAAGCGGTGCTCGGCAATGCTCAGGTGCAGGAATTCGCCCGTCACCTCGGATTGCCGGTCGATCAGACCCTGGCAATGATGGCGAAGTTTCTACCCGATATCATCGACAAGGCTTCGCCGAACGGCGTGTTGAAAACGTCTTAGGCCGATCCGCGATCAATTTATTTTTGCTCGCGGCACGGCCGCTTCTTGAGAGGAAGGAAAATGAAGCACATCGCAATTGTTCTTGCCTCGTTTTTTGTGGTCACCGCCGCGCTCGCCGACGATACCTGCAAGGTGCAGGCTGGCGCCAAGAACCTGCATGGCGCGGCGCTGACAAGCTTCGCCACGAAGTGCTGCAACGATCAGGCCGCCGCGCAGAACTTGCATGGCGCCGCACAAACAAGCTTCACCAAGAAGTGCCTCTCTGACGCGACCGCCAGCTAAGCGTTTTCATCGAAAGAAGGATCGGAGCCTGTCATGCTGATACGTCATATGACCATCTGCGCCGCCATGCTGCTCGGCGTCACCGCCTTGGCGGCAAATTCGGCGCAAGCGCTGTCCAGCAAAGAGTGCAGCGCCAAGTACAAGGCGGCGAAGGAAGCCGGCACACTCAACGGCCTGAAGTGGAACGAATTCCGCAAGGCCGAGTGCGGGAGCGCCGCCGCTGAACCAATGCCTGCACCGCCGCCGCCTGCGCCAGCCGCCGAGAAGCCCATGGCGCCACCACCTGCGGGGGCACCCGCGGCGAAGACCGGCTCGCCGGGCCGGCAGGCGTATCTCGCCCGCCTGCACGCTTGCTCCGCCGAATGGAAAACACTCAAGGCGTCGGGAAAGCGTCCGGAAGGATTGCATTGGCCGCAGTTCTGGCACGAGTGCGACGTGCGCAAGAAGGCCGAGGGAATGTGAGTTGTTTCGATCTTCGGCCGTGCTGCGGCGTCACTGCCGTAACACGGCTGGGGGGGATGGTGGGCGGTGCAGGGATCGAACCTGCGACCCCTTCCATGTCAAGGAAGTGCTCTCCCGCTGAGCTAACCGCCCGAATGACCGGTCAACGCGATCCATTTCACAGGGATCGCGGGTCAAGGCCGGGGATGTAACGTCGCAGCCGTCGCAGGGTCAAGCCGCTTGCTCAGTCCGGGCTTGCTCGGCGACCGGCGCCGTTTCAACGCGGATCGCCTCCTCCGAAAAGCTTCTTTCGCTTTGCCGTCTGGCCGACCCCAGACCAGCGCGCGCTTGGGCCATACTACACGTTATGCGGGTCTAAATCTATATTGACAATCAATGGATGTATAGCGCACGGTATGGTTGTGTCAGACTGGAGGGAAAAACCATGGCTTTGCTCAGTGCCGCTCAAGTGACCGTACTTCAAAAAATCGTAAAGGATGCTTCGTTTCGGCAGGCATTCACGGCGAACCCCCAAAAGGCCGTGACGGACGCCGGAATACAAGTGTCACCGGCCGAAATGCAGAGACTGACCAAGATCACGCCTGAGGCAGTCGGTCAGCTGCAAGCCGGCGTCAAGTCGTCCAAGATGGGCGACGCGGACGGCACCAACACTCTGTTGTACGCGATTGTTGTCGCCACGGCGATTGCGTGATGGCAAACTTCGTCCCGCACTCCACCACCCTTTTCGACGCCATCACGCTGTGTCTGCGGCGCGATGGCGTCGTCTCGCATCGTCCGGAATACGGTTGGGAGGTGGATGCGGAGGCGGCCTGCGAATTCGTCGACAACATCTGCCGCGCTCTTCGTGGCGGCGCAAGCGGCGGCTCATTTCCCGGCGCGCTTGAACTGCGCGTCGTTGGCGCCGAGCCCTTTGCGCAAATCGAAGGCCTGGAAAAGATATTGCGGTGTGGCGCGGCCAATAAGCTCTTAGGACATATCTGGACCACCGGCGCCTGGGTAACCTCGGCGGAATCGGTAAGTACAGTCCTCGAGCGGTTGAGCGGCACTATCCACGCCGTTACGCTGCGCGTGGACGCCGATGAGATCGATGGGCTTGGATTGGCGCCCTGCGAAACGCTGCTGGGCGTCCTTCGCGAAAAGCGCTTGGGTGCGGTCATCGAGTGCTGCGTCCGGCCGGGGTCGCAGCTTCCGCTCAAGCTCCTTGGCTCGGAAAGCATCAACAACAACTCGAGCTTCATCCGCATCGTGCCGACGCCCGAATGGGCGGGCCCCCGGGGAAACGACGGCGACTATTTTCTCGAAACGGCGCAACCCTACGACCGTTGCGCCGAGCGTCTCTCTCTCACCGTTCTACCCAATGGCGATGTCCACCCTTGCCTGCGCGGCATCGGCGTCGACGCCATGAAACTCGGCTCGCTATCGGGGGAAAGCGCCGAAGAGATTTTGCATCGAGCGCGAAACAGTCGACCGCTCGCTCGCTTGCGCGACGAGGGGCCAGCGCATCTGTTCAAACTCGCGCAGGCGGCCGGCGAGTGGAATGCGGAGACGAACTTTGTCGATTCCTGCGAGCTCCACGTTCGTCTCCTGACCGGAGCTTCAGGCGCCCTATATGGCTTCCTTACCGAACCGCAAACCCTCGGCGCGTGATGGCTAAGCTGCACTTCAACGCCCTCGTCATCGAGTCGACCGAGCGCTGCAACGCCCGCTGTGCGATGTGCTATCAGGCGGCCGGCCCCAAAGGCTCGGATATTCGAGGCGATTCCGAGCTCGATTTGGCGGCCATTGAGCGCATCATCGATCAGGCGATACATCTGCCGAACCTCGGCAAACGCGTTCATTTGTCAGGCGGAGAGACCTTTCTCGATTTTTCCAAGGCGCTCAGCATCTTTCGCCACGCCAAGCATGCCGGTTTCGACCGCATCGGCACGACCACCAATGCCTTTTGGGCGACGAACCGGCAGACCGCTTACGATAAGACGCGGCAACTCGCGGAAGCCGGGCTGAATTATTTCGAAGTGTCGATCGATTACTGGCACCTGCCTTACATAAAAGTCGAACGCGTCCGCCATCTGCTTTGGGCAGCCCGCCGTCTTGGTATTACGGTCATCCTGCGCACGCTGTCGACGAAGAGCCACCACATCGATGAGATTTTGAGGTATTTCCAGCCCTCCGATCTCATGCACGTGCTGATCGGCAACGGCCGCGTTCATCCCGTGGGCCGGGGCGCTGCGCCAGAGATCGCAGGCGACGCATATCCGGGAAGCATCGACGGCTGCTGCGAGCGCGTACTCAATCTAACAATTTCGCCGAAGGGCGACGTCTTTCCGTGTTGCGCCGGCGCCGACATGACCACCTCGCTGGCTTGCGGCAACACGCAGAACGATACGCTGGCTGAGGCGGTGTTCCGCATGGAAACCGACAGAATGATCGCCGAGTTGGTCCACCGCGGACCGGCGGTACTTTTGCCCGTCGTGAGAGACCTCGGATACGGCGCCCACGTCGACAAGGAATATACCGGCATTTGCCACCTGTGCTGGGACATATTTCGCAACGACGATTTGAGCGCCGCCCTGCGTGCCCATTTCGAAGACGTTCATTTCCGCGAACTTTTCGAATTCGTCACGACCGATCAACCCGGCGCGGAAGATGCCGTCCGGGCTCGCGAATAAGCGCGCGAGCGTGTCGGAGCGAGCCGGGACGGCAACCGGCCAGGGCATAGTCAGGCTGGATATATCGACTCGCGCCGCAGCCCCGGCTTCCTGCGTTGCCAAGGTCGCGTCATTGCGCGAGGTCGCCGCACATCGGCTCGTCGACGCGGCATTGCCCCGACTGACGCCGAAGTTTTTTCAGGCCGTATCACTCAGCGACGAGAACCCAGCGCGAGAACGCTACCTTCTGCTCATGGAGGACTGCAGCGCCAAAGCACCGGTCACGACCTTAACGGCCCTATTTTCTGGGCCGCATGGCCGGCGCGGAGCGCAAAAGCATCTGAAAGCAGCGATCCAACAGCTGGCTGCGGTTCATCGCCGCTTCGAGACCTGCACCGCCGAGTTGGAGAGGCGCGGCATTGGCCCGGCGCTGACCGGCCGGGTTCCCGACGCGCAGGAGGTCGGAAGCATAATCGAGCGTGGTCTTCACCTCGCTGGAAGCAACAGCCGCGACGAGAGTCTTGGCGCGCGATGCGCCGTGGTGTCGCACCAAATGAGCGACTTCTTCGGCCGGATGCAAAACAAGGAAAGGCATACCTTGGTCCATGGCGACTTTCACTTCGACAACGTCCTTGTGCGCGAGCCGGACGGACCGATCGTCGTGGACTGGGGTGCGGCCGCCTTGGCAAATCCCTGCTGGGACCTGGTGTTTTGCGGGTTCGGCGAACTTGCGATTTACCTTTACGCAACACGCACCCACGCGCATCGCCAAAAAGATTTTCTCGAAGATCACCGCGCCGCCGTCGCGGTGCGTATGCTTGGCCTATTGCGGGCAGCCCTCGTCTTGCAGCAACACCGACCGGCTGCGGTGCGATCGGCCGTACCCATCATCATTCGCAACTTCGCCCGCGCGGCGTTAAGGCCCTATCGAGGCGGCACCGGGTTTGGGATGGCGCGCGGCCTACGCGAAAACCGATGGTTGCAGACGCCTAGTGTCCCGATTCCGAAGTTCGCATGACCAGCCGCAATCCCCATGTGCGAACTTCGGAATCAAAGGGACACTAGCAAACTATCGATCCAGTGTGGCTTTGGTTCAGAAGTCCACATGAAGCGGTGCCGGCAAAAATGATGCGGACTTCTGAACCGCCACACTAGAACTTGACGCGATCGGCGCCTTTGAGGCCGAGCGTCGCCCGTGCTTCGCTTGGCGTTGCGATCTCGAAGCCAAGCTCTTCGACGATGCGGCGGATTTTTGCCACCTGCTCGGCGTTGCTCGACGCGAGTTTGCCGGGCCCGATATAAAGCGAGTCTTCAAGCCCGACACGAATATTGCCGCCCATCATCGCGGCATTGGTGCCGAAGTTCATCTGATGCCGGCCGCCGGCGAGAACGGACCAAAAATATTGGTTGCCGAACAACCGATCGGCGGTGCGTTTCATGAACAAAAGATTATCGAGATCGGCGCCGATGCCGCCGAGAATTCCGAAAATCAGCTGCACGAATACCGGCGGCTTGAACCAGCCGCGGTCGATGCAATGAGCGAGATTGTAAAGATGACCGGTGTCGTAACACTCGTGCTCGAACTTGACGCCGTGTCCCTCGCCCAGCGTTTTGTAGATCTTTTCGATGTCGCGAAACGTATTGGGAAAAATGTAGGCGTCGGAATTGAGTAGGTAGCCTTCTTCCCAATCGTACTTCCAGTTCTTGAAGCGTCGCGCCATCGGGTAGAGCGCGAAATTCATCGAGCCCATGTTGAGCGAGCACATTTCCGGCGACAGTTTTTCGGCTGCGGAAATGCGCTGATCGACAGTCATGGTAACGGCGCCGCCGGTAGTGATGTTGATCACGGCATCGCAGGCTTGCTTGATCCGCGGCAGAAACTGCATGAAGACGTTGGGATCCGGCGACGGCCGCCCATCTTTCGGATCGCGCGCGTGTAAATGCAGAATCGCGGCGCCGGCCGTGGCGGCATCGACCGCCTGGGTGGCGATCTGATCAGGCGTGATCGGCAACGCATCCGACATGGTGGGGGTGTGGATCGAGCCGGTGATCGCGCAACTGATGATGATTTTGTTTGCCATGGTCGGTTTCCTCCTTCGCCGCCGATGGTGTGCAGCATGCGGCGAGATCGGTCAAACGGGCCGGCCGGCGCTCCAGTGTGGCGGTTCAGAAGTCCGCATCATTTTTGCCCGCACCTTATCCTGCGGACTTCGGAATCGGGACACTGGCACGAATCCCTGTGCGCGAACGATACCGCCAAATTGTCCGATTTGCGGCTATTCCGCAGCCGTCGCAGCCGGGCGCCCGGCGTGATGGGTACTCTCTTCGCGCGGCTTGCCCATAAGCACTGGCTGAAACAGCGCCGCCGCCGTCATCGTGGTCAACAGCGAGATGAAGAGAAGCTTGCCCATGCTCGATGTACCGGGATCGCTCGAAAAATACAGGCTACCGAAGGCAGTCGCAGTGGTGCAGGCGCTGAACGTCACCGCCCGCGTCAGCACCGATTGCAGTAGTCTGGTCTGCCCCTCGCGCCACGCCATGATGTAATAGATCTTGAACGCCACGCCGACGCCGAGCAGCAACGGCAATGCGATGATGTTGGCGAAGTTGAGCGGCATATCGATGGCGACGCAGATTTCGAGCGTGACCACGCCCGCGACCAGCAGCGGAATCAGCGTCAGCATGACGTCGCCGAGCCGCCGCAACGTGATCCACAAAAGCACGGCAATCGAAAGCAGCGCAAACGCGCCGGCTTCAAGGAACGCGGCCAGGATCGTCTTGCGCGCCTCGAGAATGGAAATCGGCCCTTCGGTGCCGTTCGGCTCGACGCTGACAACCTCGTGGGCGAATGCGCGTAACGTCGTGTTGTCGTTGGCGTTGCCACTCGGCGCCACTTCGAGCCGCGCTTGACCGTCCGGCGTCATCCATTGCTTCACCAGATCCGCGGGCAGCGTCTCGCGCGTGACTTCCTTCGCCTGCAGGAGACTGCGCAATTCACCCAGCACGGTCTGCAACGGCTGCACGAAAGCCGTCGCCGCCCGCTGGCGCACCGACGCGTCAGCCTTGGCGAGTGCGGTCATGTCGGCGGACAAACGCTTGGCGGCATCAACACCCGGGCCGGGAGGAGAGTCCTCGGCGAGCTTGTCGAGAATTTCGACTGTGGAATTAATCGCCGCCACGTTATCGGCATCGGTCGGTGGCGGATCCATTTTGGTCGGATAGAGCGACTTGTTGAGTGTCGCCGCCGCATTCTGGATCAGTGGCAGCTTTTCGCGCTGTTGATCCGGAATAAAGGTCGAGAGCGTGACCACGCGCGAGACTTGGGGAAGCGCCCGTAACCGCGCCGCAACCGCGTCGGCTTGCGCGAGCGTCGGCTCAAGCGCCTCGATATTGTTGGAGCCGCCCGCCCCCTCCTTCTCCAGCTGCAGGTAGGTGGCAACCGATTCGACATCGCGATTGCGCAAGTTCATCGGATTGAAATCGAACCGCAGCCAAAACAGCAGCGGGCTCGCGCCGAGAACGGCGAGCGCGGTCAAGATCAATATCGGCGTTCGATGGCGCTCGAGAAATTCGTCGACCGGGGCAAGAAAACTATAGCCGAGCTGACGCGGCTCGCTGCGCGGCTTGAGCTGGCTCAACAGCGCCGGCAGCAGCGTTATGCTGGTCAGAAACGCGATCAGCATGCCGAAACCGGCGATCAAGCCGAGTTCGGACAAACCCTTATACGCCGTGGGCAGGAACGCCAGGAACCCGGCGGCGGTGGCCAAGGCCGCGAGCGTCAGCGGCGCGCCGGCACGCCGCCCCGCATGCAACAGCGCCTCGTGCAAGCCGTCGACGTCATGCCGCTCGGCGCGGTAACGGACGCTGAACTGAATGCCGAAATCGACCCCGAGACCGACGAACAGCACGGCGAAGTAGACGGAAATCAGATTGAGCGCGCCGACCAAAAGCAAACCAAGCGCAGCCGTCATCGACAGTCCGACGGCGAGGCTGACGAACACGGCGAAAATAATTCGCCACCACCGCAACGCCATCCACAGAATGAATAGAACGACGGCGATGGTCAGCACGGCGTTCAGCGCCGCATTCTCCTTAATGGTGGCAAATTCGTCGTCATTCATCGGCACCGGGCCGGTCAAGCGGACGGTGGCCTGGTACTTCGACGCCAAATCGAGATCGGCTGCGGCTTTGCGGATTCCATCGCTGGCCCGCAGCCCCGGCTGCAGTTCCGAGTAATCGAGAACCGCTGTGATTTGCAAAAATCGCACTAGGTCGCTCGCCTGCGCCTCGTGGCCCTGTACCAGCACCTGCCACGAGAAACTCGCCGGCTTACCTGCATTGACCAGTTCAAGCGTTTCGGCCGCGCGCGTCAGCGGCCATTTCATGTCGTCGAGCGTGAGTTTGTCGCTTTGCACGCCGAGCAGCGCAAACTGCAGAGAGCGGATCACGCCGCGCAAGCTCGGATCGGCCGCCATAGTGCCGATCAGGCGTTGCGCCTGAGTCAGCATCTTCATCTGCTGTTCGAGTTTATCGGTGGGGAGAAACAACAAGCCGCTCTGGGCAAAGAACGACCCGCCCTGCGGCTGCACGACCGAGCGGTAAAGATCCTTCTGCTCGGTCAGCCGCGCCGCCAGCGCCCCAGCAGCCTCCTGTACGAGCTCCGGCGTCGGTGCGCTTACGACAGCGATAATCGTATCGAACTGCGGAAACGCCTTCTCGAAAGCCAATTCCCGTTGCCGCGCGGGACTGTTGCTTGAAATCAGCTGATTGATGTCGGTGGTCAGGGAAAAGTGGGTGGCCGCGTACCAGCCCGACAAAATGGCAAGAATGATCGATGCAACGATAACGGACCGCTGATAATGGATACAGACGGCGATAGTGCGAACGACTGAATTGGTGATCGTCTTCATGCAGCGTGGGCGGCCAACCGGCGTTTTGAGGCGTTATAACGACGGCAAAATGGAGGCGCGCAGGTTGATTTGCCTACATATGCGACGCGTCCGATCGTGCAACCACGCACATCGACATGCCGGTCGTCGTCCATCCCCGAGACGGGCTGGCGCCACTTACTGCCTGAAACCGGGGCAAAGGGAAATCGTGAATATTTTCCTAGGTCTGCGGTAAACCTATAGCGCCGCGAGGCCGTTAGTTCGAATATGGGACGCGGGAGATAGGCGCGCTGGACAAGCCATGCATTTCCGCCCCATAGGTGGCTTCAGGAAGGCCTGACTGGGCCATCCGGTCGCGGAAGGCAGGCTTGATTGTCGCGGCCGTGTGGCCAATTATTGCGAACGGCCAAGGCATTGCGCTGGGTCAGGCCTGCCGTGCCCTTGCGGCGCAAGGCCGCATCCGGGCGCGGCCCGGAGGTAATGGATGAAAGTGATACTCGCTCAGCCCCGTGGTTTCTGCGCGGGGGTCGTGCGCGCCATCGAGATCGTCGAGCGGGCCCTGCAGAAATACGGGCCGCCGGTCTATGTGCGCCATGAGATCGTGCATAACAAACACGTGGTCGAGAGCCTGAAGGCCAAGGGCGCGCATTTTGTCGAGGATTTGTCGGAAGTTCCGGCGCACGCGGTTACTATCTTCAGCGCCCATGGGGTCGCAAAAAGCGTCGAAGAAGAAGCCGCAGCGCGCGAGCTGCCGGTATTGAATGCAACCTGCCCGCTGGTGACCAAGGTCCACAATCAGGGCAAGCGCTATGTCGCGCAAGGCCGAAGGCTCATTCTCATCGGCCACGCCGGCCATCCGGAAGTCGAAGGCACTATGGGCCAGATTTCCGAGCCGGTGACGCTCGTGCAAACCGAGAGGGACGTCGATTCGCTCGATATTCCGGACGACACCCCGGTCGCCTACGTGACGCAAACGACGCTGAGCGTCGACGACACGCGCGGCATCATCGCCGCTCTGCATCGGCGCTTCACCGACATCGTCGGTCCGGAAACCCGCGACATCTGCTACGCCACGCAAAATCGCCAGACCGCGGTCCGTGAACTTTCGAATTTGGTCGACGTTATTCTCGTGGTTGGCGCCAAGAACAGTTCAAACTCAAACCGGCTGCGCGAGATCGGACACGAGGCCGGCACGCCCTGTTATTTGATCGCCGATGGCAGCGAAGTCGAACCGGCTTGGTTTCACGGAGCGCAGACGGTCGGAATTACGGCCGGCGCTTCGGCTCCCGAAGTGCTGGTGGAAGACGTTATCGACGCGTTGCGCCGCTTGGGCCCCGTTGAGGTCTCGGAGCTCACCGGCCGGCAGGAAACCATCGAATTCCGCCTGCCGCCTGAATTAACCGACGGCCGCTCGTCGGTACGGGCGACCGCGAAGGTCTAGCCAGCCCGTAATAGGACGCGAACGACAAAGAACAAGAAGGACAGGATAGTGACTGTATCAGTTCGACAAAAAATCGCCGTCGGTTCGTATGTGTTGCGGCAGAAGCTCGCCGGGCGGAAGCGTTATCCGCTCGTGCTCATGCTTGAGCCGCTGTTCCGGTGCAATCTCGCCTGCTTTGGATGCGGCAAGATCGACTACCCCGACGCGATCCTGAACAAACGCCTGTCGGTCCAAGAGTGCCTCGACGCTGTAGACGAGTGCGGCGCGCCGATGGTCGCTATTCCGGGCGGCGAGCCGCTGATCCACAAGGAGATCGGCGAAATCGTCAAAGGCATTCTCGCGCGCAAGAAATTCGTTTCGCTATGCACCAACGCGCTGCTTCTGGAAAAGAAGCTGCACCTGTTCGAGCCGTCGCCTTATTTGTTCTTCTCGGTGCATCTCGACGGTCTGAAGCAGCACCACGACAAATCGGTGTGCATGGCGGGCGGCTTCGAGAAGGCAGTATCCGCCATCAAGGCCGCCAAAGCCAAAGGCTTCTCCGTCAACGTCAACTGCACCGTCTATGACGGCCACCCGTCGGAAGACATCGCCAAGTTTCTCGACCTGACAAGTGAGCTGGGCGTCGGCGTATCGATCTCGCCGGGCTACGCCTACGAGCGGGCGCCCGACCAGGATCACTTCCTTAATCGCCGCAAAACCAAGGAATTGTTTCGCGAAGTGTTTGCGCTCGGCAAGGAGAAGAAGTGGAACATCACGCATTCCAGCATGTTTCTCGACTTCCTTGCCGGCAATCAAGAATTCCATTGCACGCCCTGGGGCATGCCGACGCGCAACATCTTCGGCTGGCAGAAGCCTTGCTACCTGCTCGGCGAAGGCTACGCCAAGACCTTCACGGAATTGATGGAGACCACCGACTGGGACGCCTACGGCACCGGCCGCTACGAGAAGTGCGCGAACTGCATGGCGCATTGCGGTTATGAGGCGACTGCGACCGAAGCGATCTTCCAGCACCCGCTTAAGGCGCTCGCGGTGTCTCGGCGCGGCGTAAAGACCGAAGGCCCGATGGCGCCGGAGATCTCACTCGCCAATCAGCGCCCGGCGCAATACGTCTTCGACGGCAACGTGCAGCTGACGGTGTCGCAAATGCGCGCCAACGAGGCGCGCGAAAAGGCGGCGAAGGAAGCCGCCAAGGCGGCACCCCAAACCTCGGCGAGCGCGGCGTAGGCTCCGTTATTCCGCGGCGCGGCCGTTAATCCTACGGCTGGAGGACGATCACATTCCCCACGCCACCGCGCGCACGTTGGTGCGCTTGAGATTGCGGTAACGCGCCAATGCCCACAGCGGGAAGAATTTCGCATAGCCGTGATAGCGCAGATAGAACACGCGCGGGAACCCGGTGGCAGTGTAGCGCGGCTCGTCCCAAAAGCCGTCGGCGCCTTGATGGCCGGCGAGATATTTGATCCCGCGCGCGACGGCCGGATGATCGACCTCGCCCACCGCCATCAAACCGAGCAGCGCCCAAGCGGTCTGTGACGCCGTCGAGGGTGCTTTTTCGTAACCCCGATAGTCGAGCTTATAGCTCGATCCGTCCTCGCCCCAGCCGCCATCGGTGTTCTGAATGGCGATAAGCCAATCGACGGCCTTGCGCATTTCCGCCGCGCCGCGTTCTACGCCGACGGCGTTGAGCGCGCACAGCACCGACCACGTGCCGTAAATGTAATTCATGCCCCAGCGGCCGTACCAGCTGCCCTCGGCAAGCTGGGTTCGTTTGAGATAATCGACAGCGCACGCGACGGCCGGACTTTTCTCCACGGTTTCGCCGAACTGCGCCAGCATCGACAGACAGCGCGCGGTCACGTCCTCGGTCGGTGGATCGAGCAGCGCGCCGTGATCGGCGAACGGAATATTGTTGAGATAATAATACTCGTTGTCGGCATCGAACGCGCCCCAAGCGCCGTTTGCGCTCTGCATGCCGAGAATCCATTCGCGCGCCCGCGCGAGGCTGCCGTCGAAATATTTGCGGCCGGAAAGATTTTCAGTCCGATCCATCGCCATGGCGACGACTGCGGTATCGTCGACGTCGGGATAATGCGGGTTGGCATATTGGAACGCCCAGCCGCCGGGCCGAAGATCAGGCCGCCGCGCGATCCAGTCGCCGCGTATGTCGAGCACCTGCTGCGGCACCAGCCAGTCGAGGCCTTTTTTGACCGCGCCGATCGCGCGTTCGCCGCCGACCTCAAGCAGCGCGTGCGCGGTCAGGCCAGTGTCCCAGATCGGCGAAACGCAGGGCTGGCAGTAAACCTCGCGCTCGTGCACGACCAGGAGCTTCTCCACCGATTTGCGCGCAATAGCGCGCTGGGGATGGTCCTCCGGATAGCCGAGCACGGCAAACATCATCACGCTGTTGGCCATCGCCGGAAAGATCGCGCCGAGCCCATCCTCGCCGTTCAAGCGCTCGTTCACCCAAGCGACCGCACGATCGATAGCGCGGCGGCGCGTACGCGCGGGAAAGAACGGCTCGCTGGCGCGTAGAACAACGTCGACCGCCCGGAAAAACCAGAACCACGAGGCCTTCTGCTGCGGCGCCTTTGCCACCGGACCGACGCTGTGCGGGGGTTCGAGAAAGAGTTCGTCGATCCGCACGCCCTTGGCGTTGCGCGCCACCGGCTTTTTCGCCAGCAGCACCAGCAGCGGGACGATGACGGTGCGGCTCCAGTAGGAGATTTTGTCAAGATGGAACGGAAACCATTTCGGCAACAGCATGATCTCGACCGGCATCACCGGCACTGCGTGCCAGGGAATGAACCCGAACAACGCCAGCATGATGCGCGTGAACACATTGGCCTGTGCGGCGCCGCCGCGCGTGCGCACCGCTTCGCGCGCGCGGCGCATGTGATCGGCATCGATCGAGTCGCCGATCATCTTCAGCGCGAAATAGGCCTTCACCGTCGCGCTTATATCGACATCGCCGTCGCGGAACAGCGGCCAGCCGCCGTGTTCGCCTTGGGTACGGCGCAGGTAAACGGCGATTTTGGCTTCCAACGGGCCGTCGACCGGCTCGCCGAGATAGTGCCGGAACAGCACATATTCGGCGGGAATGGTGGCATCGGCCTCGAGCTCAAATATCCAGTGTCCATCGGGACGCTGGCGCTCCAGCAGCGCCGCGGCGGCCTTGTTGATGTTTTGCTCCACGTCTTCAAGGAGCGTGCGCGCCAACACAGCCTCGGTCGCGAGTTCAGTCTTGCGGTCGAGGACGGCTTCGGTCATGGCAGCTGAGCGATCATCTGAGCGGCGCGATTGCCTGATCGGATCGCGCCTTCGATGGTAGCGGGCAGCCCGGTATCTGTCCAATCGCCGGCGAGGAACAAATTGGACCAATTGGTTGCGGCGCGCGGGCGCTTGGCGTCTTGCGCCGGCGTTGCCGCAAAGGTGGCGCGCCGCTCACGCACGATTTGCCACGGTGGAAGAGCCGCCGGCAGATCGGTAACACGCGCCACCTCGCTCCAGATCGTGGCAGCGAGTTCCTCGCGCGGGCTGTCGATGAGCCGATCGCCGGCGCTGATAGTGACGGAGACCCGGCCGGGAAAACTGAAAAGCCATTGCGTGGTCGCGTTGAGGACGCCGAGAATCGGCGGCAAATCGGCCGGCGGCGCAATGCGAAAATGCGCGTTAACGATGGCGCGGAACTCGTTTGGAACCTCAAGACCGCGCACCAGCATCGCGGCCGCATAGGGCGGGACCGCGAGAATGACGGCGTCGTCTGTGCCAAGCCCGATTGTCTCAGCACCGAAGTCGAGCATTTCGATGCGGCTGTCGGCAAAGGCGAGCGCCCGGAGCTGGTGCTCCATGTGAAGCGTCGCCCCGTGCTGTTTGAGAAACGCGAGCGCCGGTTCGACCAGCGTCGGGCCGAGGCCTTCGCGGGCGATAAGCGGGCGGCACGCCCGGCCGCCGACGGCAAGGGTTTCGCGCACGATCGCGGCGGCGAGCCGCGCCGAGCCTTGCGGCGGATCGATATTCAAAGCGGCGAGGATTAGCGGCTCGACCAGCCGCTGATACAGCAATCCCTTACAGGAGATCACCTCGCCGACGCTTTGCCCTTCGCGCGCCCACAAGAGACGCGCCAACGACAGATAATCGAGCGGCCGCGTTCCCGGCACGCGCCGATGGCGGTCGAATATCCACACTGGCAGTGGCCCGTCGTTGAATCGGAGCGTCCAGCGCTCGCCGCTCTCAAGATCGACAAAAGGAAATTCCGCATGCCGCGGGCCGACCAGCCTTTGCTCAGCGCCGATGTCGCGCAAATAAGCCAAAGCGGCGCCATTGCCGGAGAGCAAAAGGTGGTTGCCATTGTCGATGGTCATGCCGATCGCGGCGTCATGGTAGGAGCGGCAGCGACCGCCCGCGAACGCGGTCGCCTCGTGGATGACCACCTTGCGGCGTCCAAGCTGCGCGAGGCGCACTGCGGCGGACAGGCCGCCGAGCCCGGCGCCGATAATGTGCACTGTCCCAGTCATCGTTTCAGAAGAAATTGCGCAATACGATACCTAAAAGTTTCAGGCGCGGCAGGCGAAGGGGCAAGCGTGGCGCGGTGAAGCCGCGAGCCACCAAGGCGTCGAGAATCGTCCGGTAAGCCTGGCCCATGATGCGCGGAGCCCGCACCATCCGTCGCGGACAGCGTGCCATGATGGCGTCCGCTTCGCCAAAGTGCCGGCCAGCGAACTCGACAATGTCCGCGCAGACCTTGCCGATCGCCGGATGTGCCAGCACTTCATTCGGATCGGTCGCGATGATCCCGTGCGCTTGCAATACCTCGCGTGGTAAATAAAGCCGGCCCAGCGACGCATCTTCGTCGAGGTCGCGCAAGATATTGGTGAGCTGAAGCGCGCTGCCGAGATGATGCGCGAGCGCCCGGCCGCTATCGGCTGGCATGCCGAACACGTGCACCGAAAGCCGGCCGACTGCGCACGCGACCCGGTCGCAATAAAGCTCGAGCGTCGGCCGATCCGGCGCGCGGATGTCGGCGACGACGTCCATTTCCATGCCATCGATGACGGCGATGAAGTCTTCGCGTTCAAGCGCAAAGGTGCCGACGGCCGACGCGAGCCCGGCAAGCTGCGGCGGCGCCGCGCCGCGGTAGAGCGCATCGATATCGGCGCGCCATTGCGCCAACTGCGCGCGGCGGCCCTCGCGTGGACCAGGATCGTCGGCGATATCGTCGACGGCCCGGCAGAACGAATAGATTTCAAACATAGCCTCGCGCTGCGCGAGCGGCAAAATGCGCATGCCGAGATAAAATGAGCTGCCTGAGGCGCGCTCGGCCGCCGGACTTGACGTCATCACTTACGCACCCCGCGGCGTATGCGCAGTTGCGGAAGCGCGGCGGTTCAGCCGGCGGAACGCGCCGCCGACAATGCCGATGACCGTCACGCCGGCGACCGCCGGCATGGACAGATGCACGCGATCGCTGAGCGGATCGTGCGTCATGAGAATTCGCGTCAGCCGGTGCGCCAGCGCATTGATCACCGACACTTCCAGCCCGAGTCGGCGGTCACTGATCAGAAGCGGGAAGACATCGCTCTCGGTGAGCAGCTTATCAGTGCGTTCGGCCAATTCGTGCAACGCGGCGAGGAGCGCCGGCGATGCGTGCTGCGCATCCAGCGCTTCGACGCCGGTGGCGTGAGCCGCCAGTGTGTCGAGGGGAATGTAGACGCGGTCGAGATTGCGATAATCGTCCTTGCAGTCTTGCAGATGATTGATGATTTGCAACGCGGCGCACAACGCGTCATTCGCCGGCCAAGTGCTGCGGTCCTCGCCATGAACATCGAGCACGAAACGGCCGACCGGCATCGCCGAATAAGAGCAGTAATGTAGAAGGTCGTTCCAATCGGTGTAGCGCAGCTTGGTCACGTCCATCATGAACGCCGTGAGCAGATCTTGCGCGTGCCGGGGCGAGAGGCCGCGCGCAGCAAGCTCCGCGCGCAAGCGGACCGCGGGGGCATCGGCGTCGTTGTCGCCGGTCAGGCCGCCACCGAGACGATCAAGCAAAGCGAGTTTTTTTTCGGGCGCGAGCGATGGATGGTCGGCGATGTCGTCGGCGGTGCGGACGAAATTATAGAATGCAAGGATCGGCGCGCGGTAACGCGGGTGAATCAGAAAGGACGCAACCGGAAAGTTCTCGTCCCGGTGTCCCTTCCCGGAGCGCCAATCGGCGGCATCGGCGGTCTTTGCTTCGTTCATCGCAATTCCGAAACCTTGCCTCGCAGATCGCCTTGGGCGCGGCCTTTCCACATCCCGCTGCGCCCGCGCCAATGCTGATAGGCGGAATCAACCGTGAAGGCCATATAGATTGCGGCAATGGCCGGCAACGCTACGCCCCACAGCGGCGAAACCCGATAGAAACGGAGCGTAGGCTGGAGCGCCAACGCCATCAGCAGCCACGCGGCGAGTCCGAGGAACCGGGCGGCGCCCGCCGCGAACAAGGCCAAAACGACCGGCGCAATAAACGTTAGCGCCAAGCCGATTACGGTGCCCGCCAACAGCAGTGGCGAGTAGCGAAGTTGCGCGTAAGCGGTGCGCGAGACCATGTGACGAATGTCGGCGAGCGCCGGATAGCCACGGATGCTGGACACGTTCTGCGTCAGTCCGATCCAGATCGGACCTTGCGCCTTCAACTTTTTTGCCAGCGCGCAGTCGTCGATAAGCGCGTCGCGGATCGCGGTCATCCCACCGGCTCGCACAAGCGCGTCGCGGCGCACGAGCATGCAACCGCCGGCGCCGGCGGCGGCGGCGGCGCGGCGCGGATCGTTCGCCCACGCGAACGGATAAAGCATCTGAAAAAAGAAAATAAAAGCCGGAATGAAGAAATGCTCGGCAAGCGTCGTGCAGCGAAGTTTTACCATCAGCGAGGTCAGCACGTAGCCACCCCGCCGCGCGCGCAGCGTGAGCGCTTTGAGCGCGTGCGGCATGTAAACGATATCGGCATCCGTCAGCAGTAAATAATCTGGCGGAGGCGAAACCGCCAAAGCCGCCTCGACCCCTTGTTGCTGCGCCCAGAGCTTGCCGGTCCAGCCTGCGGGCAGCTGTCGCCCGGACACCACCGTCAACCGCTCGGCGTCGCCAAGCGATGCGGCGGCCGAGCGCGCGATTTCCGTGGTCCCGTCGCGGCTCTGGTCATCGACAAGAAGTATGGAAAATTCGCCGGGATAATCCTGTTGCAGCAGTGAGGTTATGGTTCCGCCGACGCTTTCCGCCTCATCGCGGGCCGGGATGACGGCGGCAATCGCCGGCCACGGTCCCTCGCCCGTCCCGGTGGCGTCATCGCGCTCGCGGCCAAGCCAAAAACCTCCGCGCCCGATCAGAAGGTAGACCCAGATCGCCACCACCATTGACGCTAACAGATCGTTGGCCACAGATAGTCCTCAAGCGGCTTGGATGGGGCATTCGTTAACGATCAAACGCCCGGAACGGCCTGCCGCCCGCTGTTCCGGTCGTCATTATAAAGTGAGATCGGAATAAAGTGAGATCGCATCTAATTGTAGACGGTGCAAAGGCCGATAAGACAACAATGAGTAGCAGTCAAAGTGCATTTCTTCAGCATCTCGACGCCGCTGCCAAGGAGATCGAGAGCGTGCTCGAGAAGCTCCTTTCGGCGACCCCCGTCGAGGGCGAACTGACCCGGCCGCCGCGCCTGATCGAAGCGATGCGTTATTCGAGCCTCGGCGGCGGAAAAAGATTCCGGCCCTTCCTCGTTGTAGAAAGCGCCGCTTTGTTCGCGGTCCCGCGGTCGCGCGCGTTGATGGCCGGCGCGGCGCTGGAATGCGTGCATTGCTACTCTTTGGTGCATGACGATCTACCGGCAATGGACAATGACGATTTGCGGCGCGGGCAACCGACCGCGCATAAAGCATTCGATGAGGCGACCGCCATTCTTGCCGGCGACGGGCTGCTCACACTTGCATTCGATATTCTTTCCCGCCTCGAGACCCATCCAGACGCCGCGGTAAGGATCGACCTCGTCGGTTCGCTTGCGCGTGCCGCGGGACTTGGCGGAATGGTGGGCGGGCAGATGCTCGACCTCGCGGCCGAAGGCCGCTTCGCTGGCAATGTGCCACTCAAGCTCGACGAGAACAGCGTTCGGATGTTGCAGGCGATGAAGACCGGGGCATTGTTGCGTTTCGCCTGCACGGCCGGAGGAATCCTCGGCTCGGCGAATGCGGCGCAGCGCAAAGCGCTCGAACGCTACGGATCGGCGGTCGGCCAGGCTTTCCAGATTGCCGACGATCTTCTTGACCTTGAAGGCGACCCGGCGCTGGTTGGCAAGCAGACTGGCAAGGATGCCGTGGCGGGCAAGGCGACCATTGTGGGCGTACTTGGCGTACCCGGCGCGAGGGCGCGACTAAAGGAGCTGGTCGCCGAAGCCGAAAACGCATTGGCGCCGTTTGGCAAAACAGCCGAAATTCTCGTTGAGGGAGCACGATTTGTGGCCGAACGGCACATGTAGAGTTGCAGTGACTGTGGCGCGTTTAGCGGATATTTTCCTAATACAGCGTACAAGTTCCAGATTGGATTGAACTCTGTCTGCTGCCGCCTTATCTCCCCTGCGAAATCGCACCCCCCATGCGGTTGCCGTCACCGACGGGCTTGAGCTGTCCCGCAAATTGAGGAACACCAACCGCCATGACGTTGCCGCATAAACGATGGGGCGTTTGCGCCGGGGCTGCCGTTTTTTCGGCCGTTTTCGTTTCAGCGGCGTGGTGTGACGAATGGGCGGCAAATCGCCCGGATGGGCAAAATCTTCGGCCCTTCCTTGTCGCCGAAGTGCACGCCAAGCGGTCCTCCAACAAAAGCGACACTAAACCTCAACAACCGCCTTCTTCAGCCTCCGCGCAAACGCAGCTGCCGCCGCGCACCCCCTTCACCGCCGCCGAAGACGCCGTAGCGACCATTCCCGGCATACCGAATGCGCGGTTTTGGGCGGACTCGGAGGCGGATTTCAAGAATACATTGCCGGCCGACCCCGGACCGTGGCTCGCCCTCTCCAGTGGTGGCGAAGATGGCGCGTTTGGCGCGGGCCTGCTCGTCGGCCTCTCGGCTGCGAACAAGCGTCCCGACTTCGCGGTGGTGACGGGCGTATCCAGTGGCGCGCTGATGGCGCCTTTCGCCTTTGCCGGCAGCCGCTACGATGAAGCGCTGAAGAAGGCCTATACCACCGTGACCGCCGCGGACATTTTTGAAGCCGGCGGATCGACCGGGGAAAGCTTTGTCAATTCCTGGCCGCTGCGGGATTTCATTGCCAAAGAGATCACGCCAGAGCTAATGGCCGATGTCGCTGCGGCCGACCATGCTGGCCGGCGCTTGTTCGTCGTCACCACGGATCTCGACGCCGAGCGCAATGTCGTCTGGAACATGGGCGCGATCGCCGCCCATGGCGGCGAAGACGCGCGCAAATTGTTCGTCCAGGTCCTGCTGGCCTCGGCGTCAGTGCCCGGTGGATTTCCTCCGGTGCTGATTGACGTCGAAGCCGATGGCAAGCGGTTCGCCGAAATGCATGTCGATGGCGGACTGGGCGGCCAGTTCTTCGTCGCGCCGCACTCGCTCATGGCGACCACGAGCGATTATCGCTTGCCGGCGACCACGCTCTACGTTGTAGTCAACACCGGACTTGAGCGCGATTTCAAGGTGGTCGATCGCTTCGCGCCTTCGATCTTGACCCAAGCGGTCGGCGCTGCCGTCAAAGTCGACACCCGATTGATGCTGACGCTGAGTTACGCGGTCGCCAAGCGCAGCAACGTGCCGTTCAATGTCGCGAGCATTCCGCCAAGCTTCGATATGCCGAGCCAAGGCTCGTTCGATCCGAAATATATGGGTGCATTGTTCCAGGTCGGATTCGAACAAGGCAAAGGCGAGAATGCGTTCAGCGCAGAACCTCCACCCTATCCTAGCGGCGCACCAAAGCCGCCAGCCAATCACACTGAGAAAACCGGAGCAAACTAAAATGCAGAGATCTATTTTGCGTTCAGTTTTTGTTGCGCTGATCGCCGGCTTCACGGCGACAAGTGGTACGGTTATGTCCGCTCCGCGCCCGAACTCGTTCGACGGCAACTGGAGCGTGGTCATCCACACGCGCCAGGGTGATTGCGGCGAATCGCTGCGCTACTCGGTGCGCATCGTCGGCGGCCAAGTTCAGTCCGGTGAACAAAACTATCGGGCCGCGGGCGCGGTTTCTCCGAACGGCGCGATTCGCGTCATGGTCGCCGAGGGCGACCGATCGGCAAGCGGCGCTGGCCGGCTTGTCGGCAACGCTGGAAGCGGACTCTGGCGCACAGATCGGGGCGATTGCTCCGGCGACTGGACGGCCCAGCGCCGCACCGACAACTGGTAAGCGTTGCTCAACCGGTCTTGCGCGTGGCGACGGTGGCGTTCCACCAAGGACAAACGTCGCTGGCGCGCAGGTAGTTGCCATCCATCACGTTGACCGGTGCGCGGCCTCCGGCTTGCGCAACGCCAATGCGCAGGTCGCGCGAGTCTTCTCGTCGGTCCGGCGGCAACCACATGCGGTCGTGTCCCCACAGGCTCGGCCCATCGGCGCGCAACTGCGGCGTCCAGGTCTGCGGATCGATGCTGCGGCCACCCCAGCCATATTCGACCAGAAATTTCGACGGCGACCAGGAATAGAACGACGTGACTTGGTCGTTGGTGTGGCGACCGAGCGTGGTGCCGATCATCTCGGGCCGGCGCAGCGCGAGATCGTAGGCCTGCCCTACGTCATCGAGATAACAAAGCTCGACCATAAGATGGTGAATGCCGTTCTTCTCGGCCTCGATGAAGGCCAGGCTGTGGTGGCGCGGGTTGACGTGGAAGAAGTACGCCTTGAACGGGCGCAGGAAGTAATCGCTGAGGCGAAAACCGAGAATATCGGTGTAGAACGGAACGACGTCGTCGATCCGTTCGGCCGTGAGCACGGCGTGACCCATGCCGAGCGGGCCGGTGCGAAAGCCGGATATCGACCGTCCCGGTTTGAACGGCTCGGAAGCGATCTCGGCGCCGTAGAAAGCCTCGAGGCGGTTGCCGATCGGATCGGCAAAGATGATCAAATCCGTCACCCGGCGCTCGTTGGCGAGCGCCCGCGAGCCGCGCGCGACATCGACCCTGCAACTCTGCAAGTGCGCGGCCAGCGCGTCCAGAGTGGCGGCATCCGCGACTTCCCAACCATAGAACGAAGGCGCGTCGTCGCCGTCGGCATGGACAATGACCCGCTGCTTGCGGTCGTCCATGCGCAGCGTCAGCGTCCCGCCGGTCTGTTCGACCAATTGCATGCCGAGAAAATTCGTGCCGTACGCCGCCCATTCGCCGAGATCTTTGGCGCGGATGCCGACATAGCCTAAAGCTGCCAAGCTCATCCCGGCTCCCTTCAATGCACTACGCAATAGCTAATAATATTGAAGGTAAGAGCCAAATTCCACTTGTGAAAGTGGCGTCCGCTGCTCAGGCGCGCAGCGCGCGCGTCGTCTCGTCAAAGAGTTCCTCAACCGTATAGCCTCGCGGAATAAGCTTCATTTCCAACGCATACGCGCTCATCAGCTCGAGCGCCGGCCTAACGGCATCGAAGCCGAATGGAACAAAATCGATCGCGCCTTGCTTCGGCAGACCGGCGGCCTTTTTGCTCTCGAGCATCATGCGGAATACTTCGCGCACTGCCGCCGGTTTCGATTTTGTCAGACTGTCTTTGACCACCACCATATGATTGATGGGCACGGTACCGTGCTTGCGGGACCATTCCTCGCCGGCGGCCTCCGGATCGGCAATGACGCTCTTGAGCCGGGGATCGTCCGGCATGTTGCCGCCGAAAATAGCCGCGTCGACTTCGCCGTCCAGGAGCATCTGCGTGATGTCCTTGCCGGCAGCGGCGCGCTCCACACCCGGCGGGTCGTGGTACTCGGCGACGTGAGCGTCCTCGAACGTCACCCACTTCACGCTGTTGAGATCGAGACCGTAATCCTTCCAGAGAATGCCGCGGATCCAC
>Ga0302326_10008752_pt1 | contig 22266 bp, 23 predicted proteins | sample Palsa_T0_3_FD_202264 | JGI IMG/M metagenome (GOLD analysis project Ga0302326, IMG submission 202264) | Peat permafrost microbial communities from Stordalen Mire near Abisko, Sweden - Palsa_T0_3 | ecosystem: Environmental > Terrestrial > Soil > Palsa > Peat permafrost | place: Sweden: Abisko... | reverse complement strand
GTCCTGGCCAAGCGGCCGGACGCGACGATCATCCTCCTGCTCCCCCCTTCGGTCGACGTCCAAGCCGCCCGACTGGCCGCCCGTGGGGACGACGAGGAGCACATCCGGCGCCGGGTGGAGAAGGGACGTCAGGAGGTGGAACGGGGGCGTCTCGTGGCCACCGCCACCGTGGTCAACGACGACATGCGCCAAGCTTTACATGAGCTGACCGCTATAGTTGAACGGACCCGAACGGCTGCAGGACGCGCCGCGAACCCGGAGGACACCTAAATGGCCAAAGGCCGCAACACGCTCATGGATCCCCCCATCGAGGATCTGTTGGACAAGGTGGACTCCAAGTTCACGCTGGTTGCGCTGGGATCGGCCCGGGCCCGGCAGGTCAACTCGTACTACAACAGCCTGGGCGAAGGCCTGGGAAAGGTGGTGCCACCCCAGGTCGCATCGGTCTCGGGCAAGCCCGTTTCGATCGCCTTCGAGGAGATCGCCGCGGGGAAGGCGACGTACACCCGCCTGGATCCCGAAGAAGAGGCCGCATTGGCCGAGGTAGAGGCCGAGGTGGTCGCAGAGTCGGTCGCGGCCTCGGCCACATCCGACATATCGGCCACACCCGACATAGAGGACGAGCCGTTCCTGAGCGAGGTGTTCGCCCGCGCGGAGCCCGACGTGGAGACGTCGGAAGAGGGTGCCAACGCATTCGAACTGGACACTCTCGAAGTCGGGGACGGGGACCCGACGGCGAGTTAGTCGGATCGGGACGCGGCGGGCCCCGCCGATGGTCGACGAGCCGGACGTGCCGCCGAAGCTCGGTCCCCGTGTCGTTTTGGGCGTCTGCGGGGGTATCGCCGCCTACAAGGCGGTGGAGGTGTGCCGCGGCCTGGTTGACGCCGGGGTGCACGTGACCCCCGTCCTCACCAGCGAGGCCACCCGCTTCATCGGTGCCGTGACCTTTTCGGCGCTGGCCTCCGAACCGGCCCAGACGTCGCTGTGGGACGAGAGCTCGCCGATCCCCCACACCCGCCTCGGACAGGCCGCCGACCTCGTCGTCGTGGCGCCGGCCACGGCGCACCTCATCGCCCGCTACGCCGCCGGCCTCTCCGACGATCTGCTGACGGCGACGCTGCTGGCCACGCGGGCGCCGGTGCTGCTCTGCCCGGCCATGCACACCGAAATGTGGGAGCACCCAGCGGTGCGGGAGAACCTGGCCACGTTGGAGCGCCGTGGCGTCGCCATCGTGCCCCCGGCCGTGGGGCGATTGGCCGGCGGGGATTCGGGCGAGGGCCGTCTGGCCGATCCGGCCGCCATCGTCGGGCGCGCCCTGGCCGCCCTGGGCCCCTTGGGTCTGGGGGCGGGGGTGCACGGCGACCTGGCCGGGATCCGGGTGGTCGTGACGGCGGGCGGCACCCGCGAGCCACTCGATCCCGTCCGCTATCTGACCAACCGGTCGTCGGGCAAGCAGGGGCACGCCCTGGCCGAAGCGGCCGCCCGGCGGGGTGCGTCGGTGACGCTGGTCACCGCGTCGGCGCTCGCCCTTGCCGGCGACGTACGGCCGTCGGTGACCAGGATCGACGTGGAGAGTGCCGCCGACATGGAGGCGGCGCTGGAGGGTCCGTGCCGGGAGGCGGACATCGTCGTCATGGCGGCGGCCGTGGCCGATTTCCGGCCCAAGGCGGTGGCGGAGCGTAAGCTCTCCAGGGATGACGGGCTGCCCGAGCTGGTCCTCGAGCCCACGCCGGACATCCTGGCCGGCCTGGTCTCCCGTCGCCGCCCCGGACAGGTGATGGTGGGTTTCGCGGCCGAGACCAACGACGCCGTCGAGCACGGCCGTGCCAAACTCCGCCGCAAGGGGGTCGACCTGCTGGTGGTGAACGACGTCACCGCCCCCGGGGCGGGATTTGACCACGACACCAATGCGGTCTCTATCCTCGGTGCGGACGGCACCATCACCGAGATCGCCTTGACCTCCAAGGAAGCAGTGGCCGAAGCGGTACTCGACAGGGCGATAGCCCAAGAGCGTGAGAAGCGGAGCTCCCAGTGAAAACGACGTTCACCTCGGAATCAGTGACCGAGGGCCACCCAGACAAGATGGCGGACCAGATCTCCGACGCAGTGCTCGACGCCATGCTCGCCGGCGATCCGGCTAGCCGCGTCGCGTGCGAGACGCTCCTGACCACCGGGCTCATCGTGGTGGCCGGCGAGGTGACGACGTCCACGTACGTCGACATCGCCACCCTCGCGCGCGAGACGGTGTGCGAGATCGGCTACGACGACGACAGCTACGGCTTCAACGGGAACACGTGCGGCGTCTTGGTCTCCCTCGACTCGCAGTCGCCGGACATCGCCCAGGGGGTGGACTCCGCCTACGAGTTCCGCACGGGTGCCGGAGGCGAGGACACGCTCAACGCCCAGGGTGCGGGTGACCAGGGGATGATGTTCGGCTACGCCTGCGACGAGACGCCGGACCTCATGCCCTTGCCCATCTGGTTGTCCCATCGCCTCTCGGAGCGCCTGGCGCAGGTGCGGCGCACCGGCGCGTTGGCCTACCTCCGACCCGACGGCAAGACGCAGGTGTCGGTGGTCTATGAGGGCGGGCGCCCGGTGCGTATCGACACCGTGCTCATCTCCACCCAGCACGCTCCCGGGGTCGATCTGACCGAGCAGCTGCTCCCCGACCTCATCGAGCACGTGATCAATCCGCTGCTCCCCACCAACCTCGACACCGAGGGCGTGCGGATCCTGGCCAATCCGACCGGCATCTTCGAGCTGGGAGGCCCCCATGCCGACACCGGTCTGACGGGCCGCAAGATCATCGTGGACACCTACGGGGGCATGGCCCGCCACGGTGGTGGTGCCTTCTCGGGCAAGGACCCGTCCAAGGTCGACCGCTCCGCGGCCTACGCCGCCCGATGGGTGGCCAAGCACGTGGTCGCGGCCGGGGCGGCGACACGATGTGAGGTGCAGGTGGCGTACGCCATCGGTGTGGCGCACCCCGTCTCGCTCCTGGTCGAGACGTTCGGTACCGAAGTGGTGGACCCCGAGAAGATCTCGGGGGCGGTGGGAGAGGTCTTCGACCTGCGTCCCGCGGCCATCGCCCGCGACCTCGACCTCCGGCGGCCGATCTACAAGAAGACGGCGGCCTACGGTCACTTCGGCCGCTCCGAGAAGGACTTCACGTGGGAAGCCACGCCCCGGGTCAAGGACCTGCGATCCGCGCTGGGTCTCTGATGTTCCTCGCGCCCCACTGAGCGGGGTCGCGACGCCCGCTCGGCGCTTCGTGCGCGTGCGCACCGACGTTCCGGCGGTGCCCAAGTTGTTCGACTACGCCGTGCCGGAGAGTTGGTCGGACGACCTGACCGTCGGCTCGCGTGTGCGTGTCGTGCTCCACGGGCGCCGGGTCGGGGGCTGGGTGGTCGACGACGACGTCACGCCGCCCCCGGGCGTCGAGCCCCTCCCGCTCAAACAGTGGTCCGGGTGGGGTCCTCCGCCCCGGGTTCTCGAGCTCGCCGAGTGGGCGGCCTGGCGGTGGGCCGGCCCCGTCTCGTTCTTCCTCGGAGCGGCGTCCCCCCAGGGCCCGGTGCGGCGCCTGCCGCCGGCACCGGCCGACGCCCGGCCCGGCGGAGGGAGCGTGTTGGCCGCCTCCCCGACACCCGGACTCGACGCCATGGTCGGCGGGGCCGTGCGGGCGAATGGATCGACCGTGCTGCGCCTCCCACCGACCCTCGACCTCATCGACGTGGTGCTGGCGGTCGTCACCGACCCCGAGATCACGGCCCGCCCGGGGGGCGTGCTTGTCCTGGTCCCCGCACTCGGCTGGGCCGAGCGTCTCTGCGCCCGGCTGGTCCGGCGCGGCTATCGGGCCACGACGGAGTGGGACCGGGCCAGGGCGGGCTGGCCCATCGTAGTGGGCAGCCGTTCCGCGGCCTGGAGGCCCCTGCCGAGGCTGGCTGCCGCCATCGTCCTTGACGCCCACGATGAGTCGTACCACGAAGAGAGTGCGCCAACCTACGGCGCCGTCGATGTGGTGACCGAGCGCACCCGGAGGGAGGGGAGCCCCTGCATCGTCACCTCCCCCTGCCCGCCCGTCGTGGTGGCCGCCGGGCGATCGGTCATGGCCTTGCCGGCCGGCGTGGAGCGAGCCGGATGGCCGACCATCGAGTGCGTGGACCGGCGGGCGGCGGACCCGCGAAGCGGCATGTTCTCCGACGAGTTCGTGCGCGTGGCCCGTGCCGTGCTCGACGACCCTGAGCTGACCACGCGCCGGGGGCCTCTCGTCTGCTTCTACGACCGGACGGGACGGGCACGCCTGCTCGCCTGCGCGCACTGCGGCGAGCTGGCGCAGTGCACCGCGTGCGGCGCGGCCGTCGCGCAGGGGGGTACCGGACTGCGCTGCCCCCGCTGCCACAGCGAGCGGCCGCTGGTGTGCGCGGCATGCGGATGGTTGCGAATGAAGACGCTGCGGGCCGGCGTGACGCGTCTCGGAGAGGAGCTGTCGGCGCTTCTCGGCGTCGAGGTGGGCGAGGTGTCTGGTCCTTCGCGATCGGCGGCCGTGACCGCGGTTCCCGACACGCGGGTTCTGATCGGCACCGAAGCGGTGTTGCACCGGGTCCGCCGCGCCGCCGCGGTGGCCTTCCTCGACATCGACCTCCACCTGTTGGCACCCCGGTTCAGCGCCACCGACGAAACCCTGGCGCTCTTGGTTCGCGCCTCTCGTATGGTCGGTCCGCGCCACGCCGGTCCGCCCTCGTCGCGCCTCCTCGTGCAGACGAGGGTGCCCGATCATCCGGTCCTCCTCGCCGTGCGGAGGGGCGAGCCGGCCGCCGTTGCGCTGGCCGAGGAGTCGATGCGCCGGAGCGCCGGGCTGCCCCCCTTCTCCGCGCTCGCCGCCCTCTCGGGACCTCTCGCCCCGGAGTACGCCGATGCGCTTCGCGCGGCCGGCTCGGTGAGCGGGCCCGGCGGGGTGAGCGGGATCGGCGGGGCCGGCGGGATCAGTCTCTCCCAGCTTCCCGACGGTCGGACGCTCGTCCAGGCTCCGGACCACACGACCCTGTGCGACCTGCTCGGCGCCGTGCCGCGCCCGAGCGGGCGCGGGCTGAGGGTCGAGGTGGATCCGACCGCCATCTGAGGTCGGGGATGCCGGGCCCCTCGTTAGAATGTTGTGGTGCCCGCCCTGACCATCCGCCAATACGGGGATCCCGTGCTGAGGGAAGCGACCCGAGAGGTGCTCGAGATCGACGGCTCCGTCGCGGCTCTGGCCGAGTCCATGATCGAGACCATGTACGAGGCCCCCGGGGCCGGTTTGGCCGCCAATCAGGTCGGGGTCCAACGCCGGCTGTTCGTCTACGACATCGGTGAGGGCCCGCGCACGGTCATCAACCCCCGCATCATCGAGAGCGACGGGGAGTGGACGTACGAGGAGGGCTGTCTGTCCATTCCGGGCTTGAGCTGGGACCTCGTGCGGCCGAACGCCGTCCACCTCGTCGGGCTGGACCTCGAGGGCAACGAGATCTCCATTGAGGCGACCGAGCTCGAGGGGCGGGTCTTCCAGCACGAATTGGACCATCTGGACGGGATCCTGCTGGTCGAGCGGTTGGACGCCGACCAGCGCAAGGAGGCGATGAAGATCCTCCGCGGCCGGGCGTTGCACCTTCCGACCGGGGATCCGGACGGACTCTCGAGCATCCTGGCGAAGTAGCGCACCACCGGCGCCGGTGGCACGACTCGCCTTTCTCGGCACGCCGGACCTCGCCGTCCGACCGTTGCACGCCCTGGTCGCCGCCGGGCACGACGTCGCACTCTGCGTAACGCGTCCGGATCGGCGCCGAGGTCGTGGTGGGGCCGTCTCGCCCAGTCCCGTCAAGGTGGCCGCCGACGAGCTCGGCCTGCCTGTCTCCCACGCCATGGAGGACGTGGCCGGTGCCGATGTCGAATTGGCAGTGGTGGTGGCATTCGGCCGGATCATCCCCTCGTCGTTGCTCGATCGCGTGCCCATGGTCAACCTGCACTTCTCGCTCTTGCCGCGCTGGCGCGGCGCGGCACCGGTCGAGCGGGCCATCCTCGCCGGCGACGAACAGACGGGCGTCTGCCTCATGAAGGTCGAGGAGGGGCTGGACACCGGTCCGGTCTACGGCTGCCGTTCGCTGCTCACCGACGAGCTGTATCTGGACGCGCTGCGCGCCGAGCTGGTCGACGCGGGGACCGCCCTCCTGGTCGAATCGCTGGCCGGGGGGGCGGCGGGCCTCCCCGTTCCCGAGCTCCAGCGCGGCACCGTCACGATCGCGCCCAAGGTGATACCCGACGAACTCCGGCTCCGTTGGGACGAGCCCGCCGCGCAGCTCCATCGCGTGGTGCGCCTCGGCCGTGCGTGGACGACGTTCCGCGGACGGAGGCTGGGGATCTTGCGGGCGTCGCCGGTCACCGAGAGTACCGGGGACGGGCCGCCGGGGACCTTGGTGGGGACCGAGGTGACGACCGGTCTCGGGAGACTCCGGCTCGAAGAAGTGCAGCCCGAGAGCCGGACGCCCGTGCCCGCCGCTGATTGGGCCCGCGGTGCCCGGCCGTCGGTTGGAGAGCGTCTCGGCAGCTAGTAGACATGAGGCCGGTGACGGTGACTCCGATTGAGGGGTGGAACCCTGAGCAGTACGAGCGATTCCACGCCGAACGACGGAAGCCCTTCGACGATCTGCTGGCGCTGTGCGCGCCCGTGCCCCAGGGTCGGGTCGCCGACCTGGGCTGCGGCACGGGCAGCCTGACCGTTGAGCTGCACCGTCACATGCAGGCCGCCGAGACGGTGGGCATCGATTCGTCCGCATCCATGTTGGCGCGTGCCCACGCCGACCACGGAGACGTTGCGGGCCTCTCCTTTGCCCGGGGCGACATCGCAACGTGGCTCGGCGGCGGGTTCGACCTCGTCTTTGCCAATGCCTCGCTGCACTGGGTGGACGATCACCTGAACCTGTTGGCCCGGATGCGGACGGCCCTCTGTGCGGGAGGGCAGCTGGCGTTCCAGGTGCCCTCGAACTACCGGCACCCGTCGCACGTGCTGGCCCAGCAGGTAGCCAACGAGGCTCCCTTCATCGACGCGCTGGAAGACGACCCACCCCCCGACCGCGGGCGCTTCGTCCTGTCGCCCGAGATCTACGCCGACCTGCTCTACGAGCTCGGGGCGCGTCAGCAGGTCGTGCGCATGGAGGTCTACGGCCACGAGCTGTCGTCGACCGGCGATGTCGTCGAGTGGGTGATGGGAACGCTCCTTACGCCGTATCGGACCCGTCTCAGCCCGGAGCTCTTCGCGGCGTTCGTGGAGCGATATCGCGAGCGGCTCCTCGAAGAGTTGGGGGAACGTGAGCCCTACTTCTACGGGTTCCGGCGCATCTTGTGCTGGGCCCGCTTCCCATGAGCGGCCCACTTCCCATGAGTGGCCCGTCCCCTGAGAGCGAGCGGTCCCCACTGAGCGGCCGGCCCGCTCGTGACCCCGGGCGTCCGGGCACTCTACGGATCGCCCCCTCGGTCCTTTCCGCCGACTTCGGGGCGCTGGCCGAACAGGTGGGGGAGGTGACGGCCTCGTCGGACTGGCTCCACGTCGACGTGATGGACGGGCACTTCGTGCCGAACCTCACCATCGGGCCCCCGGTGGTGGCCTCGCTTCGGCGCCATACCCCTCTGTTCTTCGACTGCCATCTCATGATGACCAACCCGGGGAAGTACCTGCAGGACTTCGCCGATGCCGGTGCCGATGGCTGCACCGTGCACGTGGAGATCGGCGGCACGTCCGAGTTGATCGAACAGATGCGGGCGCTCGGGCTCCGCGTGGGGGTAGCGCTGAACCCCGACACCCCCTCCGCTGCGGTCGCCCCTTTCTTGGAGGACGTGGACCTGGTGCTGTGCATGACGGTGTTCCCCGGCTTCGGTGGTCAGACGTTCATGGCCGAGGTGCTGGACAAGGTGCGCGAGGTCAGGCGTGCCGTCGATGCCCGGTCGCTTCCGGTGGACATCGAAGTGGACGGCGGCATCGACGCGCACACCGCGCCCCGGGCCGCCGAGGCGGGTGCCAACGTCTTCGTGGCCGGCAGTGCCATATTCGGGCACGAACGCCCCTGGGAGGCCGTCGACCAGATCAGGAGGTCCATTCCCGAGCGACCGGATGTGCGCTCATCCTGACCGGTGAACGTTGCGCGAACTGACCGGCGTGCCCAGGGATCGGGCCGTTTCGATGTGATACTGCCCTCGTGAGGCGGATCGCCGGTGCCCGAGTGAACGTGAAACGGCACTGTCCGGCGTCCCGAGCGACACGAAGTCCCGCATGAAGGTCCGCCTGCGTGCCGCTCTGGCCGGCGTTGTCGCCCTCGCCGTCGGTGGCGCCCTCGCCGTCGGTGGCGCGTTGACCGGGTTCGGCCCACCGAGCGCCGGGGCGGCGGTAAACCCGTCGAAGGCGACCTCCGCCGCGGCCTTCGGCGGGATGGCCGGGCTGGTCAAGGCGGCCAAGAAGGAAGGCACCCTCAACGTCATCGCCCTTCCCGCCGACTGGGCCAACTACGGCACCATCATCAACGACTTCGAGAAGAAGTACGGGATCACCGTCAACTCGGAGAATCCCGACGGCACGAGCGCACAGGAGGTCACGACGGTCAGCGCGGAGAAGGGTCAGTCCCGCGCGCCCGACGTGTTGGACCTGAGCACGTCGTTCGCTGTCGCCGCGGCCGCAGATGGGCTTCTGGCTCCGTACAAGGTGGCCAGTTGGAACGAGATCCCCACGGCGGCCAAGAACCTCAATGGGGACTGGTACGACGATTACGGTGGATTCGTGAGCATCGGGTACAACTCCAACGTCGTCAAGGGCGCGCCGACGTCGTTCAAGGACCTGCTCAAGCCCATCTACAAGGACCAGGTGGCGCTCGCCGGGAATCCGACGCTGTCGGGTTCGGCGTTCGCCGCGGTGTACGCCGCCGCGCTGGCCAACGGCGGTTCATTCGGTGACATCGAACCCGGGATCACCTACTTCCACAAGCTTGCGGCCGAGGGGAACTTCGTGCCGGTGACCGGGAGCGAGTCAACGGTCGAGAGCGGGCAAACGCCCATCGTGATCTGGTGGGACTACCTCGAAGAGTCCCAGGTCGCCCACCAGTTCCCCGGCTGGAAGGTGGTCATCCCGAGCGACGGTCACTACGCCGCGTACTACAGCCAGGCCATCAGCGCCTCCGCGCCGCACCCGGCGGCCGCCCGGCTGTGGGAGGAGTACCTCTACTCCACCACGGGTCAGAACCTCTGGCTCCAGGGCTCGGCCCGGCCCATTGAGCTGGCCAGCTTGGTGAAGGACGGCACGGTGGACAAGAAGGCCTACGCCGCGCTGCCCGCGGGCCCTAAGGGGACGATCACCTTCCCGACGGTGGCGCAGACCACGGCGGCCGAGAACCTCGTCGCGCAGGGCTGGGCCTCGGCGATCGGCGGGTGAGTCCCGTCCGCGCGGCGGATTCGCAACCCCTCGGACGGCGGCGGGCGCGTGCGGCGTTCCGCGCCGGGGCGGGGATCCTGCCGTTCGGCATCTACATCACCGTGTTCCTGGCCGTGCCGGCGGTGGCGGTGATGGTAGGGGCGTTCCGCAGCCCGAGCGGCCACTGGACGTGGCAGAACATCTCCATCGCCACCCATGGGGTCTACGCCCACGGCTTCGTCATGAGCATCGAGCTGTCCCTGCTGACCTCCGTCGTGCCCGGCGTCCTCGGTGTCGTGGTGGCCAATGCGGTCCTCACCTCCCGTGGACGCGTGCTGCGCCGCATCGTCTCCTCGGCCTCGGGTGTCTTCGCCCAGTTCGGCGGGGTCCCCTTGGCCTTCCTGTTCATCGCCACGCTCGGCACCACCGGTCTGGTCACCGACTGGATGAAGGCCCTGGGCTTCGACCCTTGGAACCACGGCTTCGATCTGTACACCTTCTTCGGGGTCGCGCTGGTCTACACGTACTTCCAGCTTCCCCTCATGGTCCTGGTCATCACGCCGGCGTTGGAGGGGCTGCGCCCGGCCTGGCGCGAGGCGGCGTCGGGCCTCGGCGCCCGGAGTTGGGGCTACTGGCGCCACGTGGGAGGACCGGTGCTGTTCCCCTCCTTCCTCGGCGGGGTCCTCCTCCTCTTCGCCACCTCCCTGTCGGCTTATGCCACGGCGGAGGTCCTCACGAGCGGCAGCATTCCGCTCACCTCCATACAGATCGGCTCGTTCCTCAACGGCAACGTCATCGCCGGGCAGCAGAACGTCGGCAAGGCGCTCGGACTGGGTCTGATGGTGGTCATCGCCGTGGTGATGGTGCTCTACGGCATGGTGCAGCGAAGGGCGTCCCGTTGGTCGCGCTAGGCGAAGTCGACGCTCTCTTCGACCCGGGCGACGCGGTGGCCCGGCCACCACGGGCCTGGGCCGCCGGCCGGCTCCGCTCCATCGCATGGTGGCGCGGCATCGTCTTGGTCTGCACCGGTGCCTTCTTCCTCATCCCCCTCTTCGCCGCCCTGCGCTTCTCACTCGAGAGCTTCTCCGGCGCCCTCACCTTCTCGGCCTTCACGGCCATACCGACCCAGCCCGGCTTCACCGCCGCGTTGAGCCTGTCCATCCATCTGGCCGTGGTGACGACCCTCATCACGCTCGGTCTGATGGTGCCCACCGCGGTCTACGTACACCTTCGTTTGCCCCGGTTGCGCCCGATCTTCGACGGCATCACGATCCTGCCCATCGTGATCCCCCCGGTGGTTCTGATCGTCGGGGTCCTCCAGGTCGCCCCGACCTCCCTCAAGGGCACCCCCTATCTGCTCGCCCTGGTGTACGTCGTCTTGGCCATGCCCTTCGTCTATCGGTCGGTCGACGCCGGCTTGCGGGCCATCGACCTGAAGACGCTCGTCGAGGCGTCGCGCTCACTGGGCGGTCGTTGGCCGTCCACCGTCTGGCGGGTCATCGTGCCCAACCTGCGGACCGGCATTCTCTCGGCCACGGTGCTGACGGTGGCTCTGGTGCTCGGGGAGTTCACCATGGCGAGCCTCGACCTCTACCAGACCCTCCCGGTGTGGATCTACAATTTCTTCTTGTCGGGCAACGGGCACGTCTCCACCGCCGTCTCCCTGCTGGCCCTGGTCGTCACCTGGCTCGTGCTGCTGGTGATCTCGTCGTTCGACCTGCGCCGCATCCGCCGCATGGCCCAGGCGCGCCGGGACGCGTGACGATGGCCGTGACCGCCAGCGACCGGCGGCACTCGACCGACGTGGTCGGCGCCGCGGTGGAGATGACCGGGCTGCGACGACGGTTCGGGGCCACGCAGGCCCTGGACGGCTTCACGCTGACGCTGCAGCCCGGTGAGCTGGTGGCACTCCTCGGCCCGTCGGGTTGCGGCAAGACCACCGCCCTGCGGGTCCTGGCCGGCCTCGAGATGCTGGACGCCGGAGGCGTCCTGGTCGACGGCGTGGACCAGGCGCGCATCCCCGCCCAAAAGCGCGACATGGGGATGGTCTTCCAGAGCTACAGCCTCTTCCCCAACATGACGGCCCAGGACAACGTGGCCTTCGGTCTGCGGATGCGCAAGGTGGGGGCGCAGGCCCGGCGCGCCCGCGCCCTGCAGCACCTCGAGCGGGTGGGACTGGCCTCCGAGGCGGCGAAGTACCCCCACCAGATGTCGGGCGGTCAGCAGCAGAGGGTGGCCCTGGCCCGGGCGCTGGCCATTGAGCCACGGGTCCTCCTGCTCGACGAGCCCCTCTCGGCGCTCGACGCCAAGGTGCGCCTCCAGCTGCGCGAACAGATCCGTGTGCTGCAGACCCGCCTCAAGATCACCACGCTCTTCGTCACCCACGACCAGGAAGAGGCCCTGTCCATGGCCGATCGCGTCTGCGTCATGCGCGCAGGCCGGATCGAGCAGGTCGACACGCCGTCGATGCTGTACTCGGTCCCGGCGACGCCCTTCGTGGCCGAGTTCGTGGGCACCATGAACAGGATCCCAGGCGTGATCTCCGGGGACCGGGTGCGCCTCCTCTCCACCGAGGCCGCCGTCCGCCCGTCGACCGGTGCTCCGAGCGGACCCTATGCCTCGGGCACCCCGGTCGACGTCTTCGTCCGTCCCGAAGGCCTGGCCGTGACGCCGTCGCCCCAGGGGGGCGGCACGGTGGTGACCACGACCTTCCTCGGGTCGATCACCCGTCTCGGGGTGCTGCTCGACGAGGACGTGATGGTCTACGTCGATCTCCCCACCACGGCGGATCCCGTTGTCGCGGGGTCGGCTGTCGAGGTCACCCTGACCGAGCGCGACGTCATGGTGGCCGAGCGCGCCGCCACCCCCGGTGCCGCCGGTAGTCTGACTCCCTGACCTGCACCTCCAGAGGACGGTGAGCGCGTGGACGACGGGGAGTGCATGCACCGGGCCATTGCCCTCGCCGACTCGGTGCGGGGGACGACGGCGCCCAACCCCTGGGTCGGTTGCGTCGTGGTCTCGGCGCTCGACCCGTCCCAGACCTTCGAGGGGGCGACGGCTCCGCCCGGCGGCCGACACGCCGAGATCACCGCGTTGGCCCGGGCCGGCGAGCGACACGCCCGCGGGGCCACCCTCTTCACCACCCTCGAGCCGTGCGCCCACCACGGGCGTACCCCTCCCTGCACCGACGCCATCGTGGCGGCCGGGGTGGCGCGGGTGGTCGTCGGGATAGAGGACCCCGACCCGCTGGTCGCCGGGCGGGGGGTCGCCGCGCTGCGGGCGGCGGGGATTTCGGTCACCGTCGGCCCGGCCGCAGCCGAGGTCACCGAGCAGCTCGCCCCCTACCTCAAGCACCGGACCACCGGCAAACCCTGGGTCGTCCTGAAGATGGCGGCCACCCTCGATGCGCGTTCCGCCGCGCCCGACGGCACCAGCCGTTGGATCACCGGTCCCGAGGCGCGCCACGACGTGCACCTCCTCCGGTCCCGTTCGGACGCCGTACTGGTGGGAGCGGGCACGGTCCGGGCGGACGATCCCGAGTTGACCGTCCGGTTGGGCGACGGGGGCGATGCGGCCACCCGCCAGCCGCTACGGGTCGTGCTCGGCGCCGCCCCCGCCGGGTCCCGGGTCCTCCCGGCCCTCGAGCTTTCGGGCCCGCTGGGCGACGTCCTGGCCGAGCTCGGCCGGCGCGGCGTGCTGCAGCTTCTGGTCGAGGGCGGTCCCTCGGTGGCGCACGACTTTCACGCGGCCGGTCTGGTCGACCGCTACGTGCTCTACCTGGCGCCGGCGTTCTTCGGGGGTGACGACGGTCGCCCGCTCTTCGCCGGCCCGGGAGCTGGCACAATTGGGGATGTGTGGAGAGGGAAGTTGGTCTCGGTGCGACAACTGGGAGAGGATCTTCGAGTGGAGGTGGCAGCCTGATGGGCTTTTCCGAGGTTCAGGAGGCCATCGATGCCGTCGGACGCCTCGGCATGGTCGTGGTGGTCGACGACGAGGACCGCGAGAACGAGGGTGACCTGGTGATGGCGGCGGAGGCGGCAACCCCCGAGCACATCGCATTCTTCCTGGCCCACACCTCCGGGGTGATCTGCGTGCCGCTCCTTCCGGAGCGGGCCGACGCCCTCGACCTCCCCCTCATGGTCATCGCCAACACCGAGGTCCAGCGGACCGCCTTTACCGTGAGCGTCGACTTCCGCCACGGCACCACGACGGGGATCTCGGCCACCGATCGGGCGGCGACCATCGGCGCACTGATCGACAAGGCGACCCGACCCAGCGATCTGAACCGGCCCGGTCATATCTTCCCCTTGCGCTACCGGCCGGGGGGCGTGCTGAAGAGGGCGGGGCACACCGAGGCCACGGTCGACCTCAGCCGGGCCGCGGGCCTCTCGCCGGCCGGCGTCCTGTGCGAGATCGTCACCGAGGACAAGTCGGAGATGGCCCGTCTTCCCGAACTGGAGCGGTTCGCCAAGAAGCACCATCTGCCCATCATTTCCATCGCCGACCTGATCCGCTACCGGCGCCGCAACGAGAAGTTGGTCCGGTTGGTGTCCGAGGCCCGGATTCCCGCCAAGGGCGGCGAGTTCCGGGCCTACGTGTACGAGTCGGTCCTCGACGGTGAGCAGCATCTGGCGCTGGTCATGGGCGAGGTGGCCGGCCAGGACGACGTGCTGGTCCGCGTGCACTCGGAGTGCCTGACCGGGGATGTCTTCGGATCGCTGCGCTGTGACTGCGGGCCGCAGCTCAGGGCCTCGCTCGACAAGATCGAGCTCGAGGGCCGCGGGGTGCTCATCTACCTGCGGGGCCACGAGGGCCGGGGCATCGGGCTCGGCCACAAGATCCGCGCCTACCAGCTCCAGGAGGAGGGGCACGACACCGTGGACGCCAACCTGCGCCAGGGGCTGCCGGTCGACAGCCGGGAGTACGGCATCGGCGCGCAGATGCTGGTCGACCTCGGCGTGACCACGATGCGGCTGATGACCAACAACCCGGCCAAATACGGCGGCCTGGAGGGATTCGGCCTGGACATCACCGAGCGCGTCCCGCTGCAGCTGGCGTCCAACCCCGAGAACGTCGCCTACCTGCGGACCAAGCGCGAGCGCATGGGTCACCTGCTGCACGGCCTCGACGACGCGTTGTGACGGTCGCTCCCACCTGATGGCCGGCGCGGACCTCATGGCGGTGCCCGAGGGCGCCCTCGACGCTGTGGCCGCCCGCGTCGGCACGTCGTTGCGGGGCGAGCACAACGGGACGGGGCTCCGCATCGGCATCGCCTGCGCGCTCTTCAACGGCGGTATCGCGGTACGCCTCCTCAACGGGGCGCTCGACGCCCTGGCCGAGGTCGGGACCCATCGCGACGATGTCACCGTCGCCTGGGCGCCCGGCGCCTTCGAGCTCCCCCTGGTCGCCCGCGCCTTCGCGTCGATGGGCAAGGTGGATGCCGTGCTCTGCTTCGGGGCCGTCGTCCGCGGCGAGACCGGCCACTACGACCTGGTGGCCGGCGAGTGCGCGGCGGGTATCCAACAGGTCCAGCTGTCCAGCGGAGTTCCGGTCGTCTTCGGCGTGCTCACGACCGATACCCTCGAGCAGGCGCTGGCCCGCTCCGAGCCCGACGAGTCGAACAAGGGTCGCGAGGCGGCCCTCACCGGGATCGAGATGGTCCGGCTCCTGCGCATGCGCCCTCTCTCCTGAGCACGCCTGAGCGCGCCTGAGCGCGCCTGAGCGCGCCTGACCACGGCTCGCTGCTCGGGTGGCCCCCGGTCTGCGATGATCTCGGCATGCTCCGTCTGGTCCTGCCCAAGGGCTCGCTCGAACGCGCCACCCTGCAGCTGTTCGAAGATGCCGATCTGGCCGTCTCCCGGGCCTCGGACGTGGCCTACCGAGCCAGCATCGACGACCCCCGCATCGGCGAGGTGAGGATCCTGCGCCCCCAGGAGATCCCGGTCTACGTGTCCGAGGGCCTGTTCGATCTGGGCATCACCGGGCGCGACTGCATCGAGGAGCAGGGCAGCGACGTGGTCTCCCTCGGCGAGCTCTCGTACTCCAAGGCGACCAATCAGCCCAGCCGGGTGGTGCTGGCGGTGGCGAGCGACTCGCCGGTGAACAGCCTGGCCGAGCTGGCCGCCCGGACGGGAAGGGTGCGGATCAGCTCGGAGTACCCGGAGCTGACCCGCAAGGTCATGGCCAGCCATGGCGTTCAGGCCGACATCTCCTTCTCCTATGGGGCCACCGAAGCGAAGGTGCCCGACATCGCCGACGCGGTGGTGGACATGACCGAGACGGGCAGCGCGCTCCGCGCCGCCGGCCTGCGCATCATCGAGACCCTGCTGATCTCACACACCGAGCTGATCGCCAACCCGACCGCCGCGGCCGATCCGGCGAAGCGCCACGCCATGGAGCAGATCCTGACCCTGCTGCAGGGCACCCTCGAGGCACGCGGCAAGGTGCTGGTCAAGCTCAACGTCTCGAGCGCGCAGCTCGAGGCGGTCCTGGCCGTGCTGCCCTCCCTGCGGGCTCCGACCATCTCGGAGCTCTCGGGCGGCGGCGCCTTTGCGCTGGAGGCTGTCGTCGCCAAGTCGGACATCAACATCCTGATCCCGGCCCTGCGTGACCAGGGAGCGACCGACATCCTGGAGATTCCCCTCTCCAAGATCGTCCATTGAGCACCGTCCATTGAGCACCGTCCATTGAGCACCGTCCATTGAGCACCGCACCGGTCCGCCGGCCGTTGTTGGGGCGCGTCGCCTCCTTCGATCCCCGGCGGGGGTGGGGCACGGTGGTTGACGCCGAGGGCACCGAGTTCGGATTCCACGCCACGGCCATCGCCGACGGGACGCGCCGTATCGATCCGGGCACCGACGTCGCCTTCGCCGTCCTACCCGGTCACCGGGGTCTGTACGAGGCCAGGGGCCTCACCCGGGTCTAATTCTGATCGGCGTTGGCGGCGCTCTCCGCCGCGGCGCGCTCGTAGCCCTCGACCTGCACATAGGCCAGCCGGACCTGGGAGAGGCCCTCCACGAGTGAGGGCTCGGCCTCGCCGAGCCGCCCCTTGAGCCCGTCGAGGATGGAGCCCAATCCGTCGATGGCCAACCGGGCCTCGAACAGCATCGGGGGCGTCTGCGAGAGGTAGATCGTGGCGAGCTCGAAGATCCCGTAGCAGTGGTTGGCCATCACGATTTCGGCCGGGGTGCTGGCCAGCTGGCGGCGTATCTCGTCGATCTCGACCTGGGGTGCGGGGGGCGGTTGATCACCCCCGTCCCCCTCTTTCTCGGGAAAGTGTTCGCCTGAAGGTGTCCAAAGGCTGCTCATCCTGGTACTGTATGCATCTTGACTACATGGAAGCGGGGCCTGCCACGAGTGGGCTTCCACCTGGCCACACGTGCGCCCTCAGGTCGCCCTGCCGTGCGTCAGGTCGTTGGCATCCCGGCGCGGGCCCTGCCCGCAGGTCGGCCTCGCTCCACCGAATGGCTTGCGGAAAGACCGCGGGCCCAAGTGAGAGGTGTGGTGCCGCATCGTCGCTGAAACAACAACTGAGCACCGGATCAATGATCGTATCCGTGCCCGTGAAGTCCGACTCGTGGATCCCGATGGGGTGCAGCTAGGCATCAAGTCGCTGCCCGAAGCGCTCGCCATCGCCAAGGAGCTCGATCTGGACCTGGTGGAGGTGGCACCCATGGCCAACCCCCCGGTCTGCCGGATCATGGACTTCGGGAAGTTCAAGTTCGACGAGGCACAGCGTGCCAAGGAGAGCCGTCGCAAGACGGTCCACGTCGGGATCAAGGAGATGAAGTACCGGCCCAAGATCGGTCCCGGGGACTTCGACACCAAGACCCGTCAGGTGGCGAAATTCCTGAACGAAGGGCACAAGGTCAAGATCACCATCATGTTCCGTGGTCGGGAGGTCTACCACCCCGAGCACGGCAAGCGGATTCTGGATCGCATCGCCGAGCAGATGGAGGGAGTGGCCAAAATTGAGGCCGAACCCAAGCTCGACAACCGCAACATGATCATGGTGCTCGCCCCGGACAAGCGGGCCCGCCAAGCCGCCGCGTCGAGGTCGGCCAATCAACACCGGGGCGACAAGGCCGACCCGGTTCGGGCGGAGACCGGGACCAACGGCAGCACGCCGGCCACCGAGGCGACCGAGACGGCAACCACCGAAGAGGGATGACGCAATGCCAAAGATGAAGACGGACCGGGGTGCCGCCAAGCGGATCAAGGTGACGGCCACCGGCCGGCTGCGACGGCGCAAGGCCTTCCGCTCCCACATCTTGGAGAAGAAGAGCAGTGTGCGGACCCGCCGCCTCGGTCGCGAGACCGACGTGGCCCGGGCCGACGAGAGAGCGGTGCGGAGGATGCTCGGCATCTGACCTGCCGGCCCGCACCCCGACACGAGACGAGAGAGGAGGACCCCCCATGGCTAGAGTCAAGCGATCCGTTCACGGTCGCAAGCACCACCGCGCCGTTCTCGAACAGGCGAAGGGATACTACGGAAACAAGAGCCGCACCTACCGGTCCGCCAACGAGCAGCTCATGCACTCGATGCAGTACGCCTACCGGGACCGTCGTGCCCGCAAGGGCGACTTCCGCAAGCTGTGGATCCAGCGGATCAATGCGGGCGCCCGGCTGCACGGCATGAGCTACAGCCGGCTCATCAACGGCCTGCACCTGGCCGGCATCGAGGTCGACCGCAAGGTGCTGGCCGATCTGGCGGTCACCGATCCTGACGCCTTCGGTGCCCTGGTGGAGGCGGCGCAGTCGGCGCAGACGGCGCAGTCGGCGCAGTCGGTTGAGTCGGCGCAGACGGTTCTCTCCTCCTGAGCCAACCGCTGGCGTTCACGCACCGTCGCGTGCGCCGGGTGCGGGGGCTGCTGCAGAAACGGTCGGCGCGCTGGTCCGAAGGCGTCTTCGTCGCCGAGGGGGCCGAGCTTCTGCGCACGGCACTCCGTGCCGGCACGCCCATCGAGTCGGTCTACCTGGCCCCCGAGGGTGCCCGGGACCCCGCCACCGCGCAGTCGTGTGACGACGCCCTCCGGGCGGGAGCGCGTCTCTTCGATCTTGCTCCCGGCGTGCTGGAGCGGGTGGCCGACACGGTCACCCCCCAGCCGGTGTTGACCGTCCTTCCCATGCTCGCAGAAGTTGCCCCGGCTCTGAGGGCGCACGACGAACCGCTCATCGTCGTCCTGGTCGACGTGCGCGATCCGGGTAATGCGGGCACGGTGCTCCGGACGGCCGACGCCGCCGGGGTGGGCGCCGTCGTCTTCTGCGGTGAGTCGGTGGACCCCTACAACCCCAAGACCGTGCGCGCCTCGGCCGGTTCCCTCTTCCACGTCCCGTTCAGCGTCCAGGACGACCCCGTGGCCCTGACCGCGTCGCTCGCCCGGCGCGGCTACCGCACCATGGCCGCGGTGGTCCGCGACGGGGAGGACTACGCCGAGGTCGACTGGTCGGTGCCGACGGCGCTGTTCCTGGGAAACGAGGCGGCCGGCCTGCGACCGGCCGTGCGCGCCTCCTTGGGCGGTGCAGTGGCCATCCCGATGGACGGCCGGGCCGAGTCACTCAACGTCGGGATGGCCTGCGCGGTGCTGTGCTTCGAGGCCCTGCGCCAGCGTCGTCGACGCGATCGTCGGTCGACGGACTGACGGCATCTACGATCTCGATGGTGACCGCGAGCGAGAGCAGTATCGAGGGGATACGGGAGGAAGGAGAGGCGGCCATCGCGTCGGCCCGCACCCTCGAGGAGCTGGCGCAGATCGGGGTCGACCTGTTCGGGAAGCGCTCCGCGCTGGCCGATGCCCACCGCTCGTTGGCCACGCTGCAGGCCGACCAGAGGAAAGAAGCGGGACGCCGGTTGCACGAGATTCGAGCGGCGCTCGAGGCGCAGCTGGCCGCCCGGCAGGGCGCGCTGGCCGAGAGCGAGCGGGCGGAGCTCTTGGTGGCGGACCGGCTGGACCTCACCGAGGTCATCCCCGAGCACGTGAGGTCCCCGCTGACCCGCGGCCATCTCCACCTGGTGTCCCAGGCCCGTGACGAGCTGGAGGACGTGTTCGTGGGGATGGGGTTCGAGGTGGCCGAGGGCCCCGAGGCGGAGACCGACTGGTACAACTTCGAGGCGCTGAACATGCCGCCGGCCCATCCGGCCCGCGGCATGTACGACACCATGTACCTGGACATCGGTGAGCCCGAGACCGTGCTGCTGCGCACCCACACCTCCCCGGTGCAGGTCCACCTGATGGAGGAGGCGGTGCGCAACGGCACGCTGCCGATCCATGCGGTCATGCCCGGGAAGTGCTTCCGGCTCGATACGCCCGACGCCCGCCATCTGCCCGTCTTCAACCAGATAGAGGGGCTGGTGGTCGACCGCGGCATCACCTTCGGTGATCTGGCCGGCACCATCCAGACCTTCACCACGGCCTACTTCGGAGAGGACATGCAGTCCCGCCTCCGCCCGGCGTACTTCCCGTTCACCGAGCCCTCCGCCGAGTTCGAGATCACCTGCGCCATCTGTCGCGGCGCCGGATGCCGCACGTGTTCGCACACCGGGTGGGTGGAGCTCGGCGGCTGCGGGATGGTCGACCCGGCCGTCTTCGCCGCGGTCGGGATCGACCCCGACGCCTGGTCCGGCTTCGCCTTCGGTTTCGGCATCGACCGGCTGGCGCTCATGCGGCACGAGATTCCCGACCTGCGCTCCTTCATGGAGAACGACATCCGATTCCTGTCGCAGTTCTAGATCCGTGCGCGCCCCACTCAGCTGGCTCCGTGACTTCGCCCCCTTCCCCGACGACACCGGGGCGCTGGTGGCCGCGCTCGACGACCTCGGGCTCGTCGTCGAGGAGGTCGATCGAGTGGGGGAGGGACTCGAGGGCGTCGTGGTCGCCCGGGTGTCCGAGATCCACGCCATTGAAGGAGCCGATCGGATCCGGCGGATCGTCGTGGAGGCCGGGGGGGCGCCCCTCGACATCGTGTGCGGCGCATTCAACTTCGAGGTGGGCGACCGGGTCCCGTTGGCTCCCGTCGGCGCGGTGCTGCCCGGGGGGTTCGAGATCGGCCGGCGCAAGATGCGCGGCGTGCTCTCCAACGGGATGCTGTGCTCCGGCCGCGAGCTGGGTCTCTCCGACGACGGAGCGGGACTGCTCGTCCTCGGCGACGAGATCGCCGCGCCACCCGGGACGCCGCTGACCGAGGCGCTCGGCCTGCCGGTGGACACCGTGTTCGACATCACGGTCGAGGGCAACCGCCCCGACGCCTGGTGCATGGCGGGAGTGGCCCGTGACCTGGCGGCCCGGCTGGGCCTCCCCTTCGCCCTACCCGAGCCGCCGGCGCCCGAACGGAGTGGCCGGCCCGTGGCCGACGCGGCGCGCGCCGCGGTCGAGGACCCCGATCTCTGCCCGCGCCTGACCGTGTCGGTCTTCACCGACGTCGCCGTCGGACCCTCCCCGGCGTGGATCGCCAAGCGCCTCGCCCTGGCCGGCATGCGTCCCATCAACAACGTGGTCGACGCATCGAACTATGTGATGCTCGAACGGGGGCAGCCCACCCACCCCTACGACCTGGCGCGGCTGGGCGGGCGTGGGCTGGTGGTCCGCCGGGCCCAGCCCGGTGAGAAGGTGGACACCCTCGACGGGGTCACCCGCACGCTGGGCCTTCCGGGGCGGAGCCTGGGCGACACCGGCGAGGACTGCCTGATCTGTGATGCCGACAACGTCGCGGTGGGGATCGCCGGCATCATGGGCGGCGCCTCGTCGGAGATCGCCGACTCGACCACCGAGGTGTTGTTCGAGGCGGCCTACTTCACGCCCATGGCCATCGCCCGGACCTCCAAGCGCCTGGGCCTGCGGACCGAGGCCTCGGCGCGTTTTGAGCGGGGCTGTGACCCCTGGGGGATCGACGCCTCCATCCGGCGCTTCGCCCAGCTCCTGGGCGAGAGCGTCCCGGCCCTCCGGGTCTGCGACGGCATCCTCGACGTCCGCGGATCTGTCCCCGAGCCGTTCGCGTTGGAGGTGCCCATCGCCCGCGTCCAGCGCCAGATCGGCGTCGCGCTCAGCCCGGGCGACATCGCCGCGCTCCTCGACCCCATCGGGTTCAGCACGCGGGCCGGTGCCGGGGACCGGGTCACCGTCGTGGTGCCGACCAACCGGCCCGACGTGCGGCCGGCTCCGTACGGGATCGACGACGTCATTGAGGAGATCGCCCGCATGTTCGGGTACGTCAACGTGCCCCGCCATACCCCGACCTGGCCCCAACCGGGGCACCTCACGTCGCTGCAGCGGTCGCGGCGGCTGGCCAAGCGCGTGCTGTGCGGCGTCGGCGCCTCCGAGGGCTGGACCAACACCTTCGTCTCCGACGACGCGCACCGCCGGGTCGGCCTGCGGGGTCCGGCGGTCCGGGTGTCCAACCCCCTCGTGGCCGAAGAGCCCTTTCTCCGCCGCTCGCTGATGCCCGGCCTGCTCGGCGCACTGGCCTACAACGCGGCGCGCCGCCAGGGGTCGATCCGCCTGTTCGAGGTCGGCGTGGTCTTCTCCCATCCCGAGCAGGGCGCGCCGCGGGTCGTGGAGCGGAGTGGCGCCGGCGGGTCGCAGACGGCGTTGCTCCCCGGAGAGCGCGAGCACCTCAGTGCGGTGTTCGCCTACGAGGACGACGACGCGCGCACGGCCACCGCGGCCTGGCACGTGTTGGGCGACGCCTTCAGGGTGCGCGGGGTCCGCCTGGTCGCGCCCGCCGGCGGCGAGGTGATCCCGGGCCTGCACCCGACCCGATCGGCCCGGTTGGTCGCCCATCCGAGCGGGCGGGAGATCGGCGCGGTGGGGGAGATCGATCCCGCCGTCGCCGTGGACTTCGGACTC
>Ga0302326_10008750_pt1 | contig 22267 bp, 19 predicted proteins | sample Palsa_T0_3_FD_202264 | JGI IMG/M metagenome (GOLD analysis project Ga0302326, IMG submission 202264) | Peat permafrost microbial communities from Stordalen Mire near Abisko, Sweden - Palsa_T0_3 | ecosystem: Environmental > Terrestrial > Soil > Palsa > Peat permafrost | place: Sweden: Abisko... | reverse complement strand
CTTGGCCGCTGCGGCAATCCCTGATAAGATTCGGAAAATCCACTCACCGGAGCGAGAATGCAGGCTATCCTTGCGCTGGAGGACGGCAGAGTCTTCCGAGGCAAAGGCTACGGCGCCAAAGGCGAATGCTACGGCGAAGTCGTTTTTAATACTTCCATCACTGGCTATCAGGAAATTTTTACTGACCCGTCCTACTCGGGGCAGATCGTCGTCCTGACCAACCCGGAAATCGGCAATTACGGCACCAATCAGGAAGACAACGAAGCCACGCGTCCGTGGATCGAAGGGCTGATTGTGCGCGAGTTCTCGCGCGTGAGCTCGAACTGGCGCTCGCAGCAGGTGGCCGAAGAATATCTGGAGCAGTTCAAGGTTCCGGTGTTGTCGGACATCGACACGCGGGCGCTGGTGCGGCATCTGCGCGATCATGGGGTGATGCGCGGCGTGGTCTCGACGATTGAAAGCGACGCCGACAAGCTGATCGCGAAGGCGCGGTCGATCCCGAAAATGGATGGGATGGATCTGGCCAAGGAAGTCAGCACGAAGCGGCCTTACGTGTGGGAAGTGGGAGAGCGCTCGCACGAGCCCGTGGCCGTGGTCGGAGTGAAAGACGAGCCGCCGCGGTTCAACGTTGTGGCGTACGATTTCGGTATCAAGCTGAACATTTTGCGCAAGCTGCGCGGCGAAGGCTGCAAGGTGACGGTGGTTCCGGCGCAGACTCCGGCCGAGGATGTGCTAGCACTGAAGCCGGACGGAATTTTTCTGTCGAACGGGCCTGGCGATCCGGAGCCTTGTACGTATGCGGTGGATTCGATTCGCAGGCTGATGGGGCGCAAGCCGATTTTCGGGATCTGCCTGGGACACCAGCTGACGGGGATTGCGCTGGGCGGCAAGACGTTCAAGCTGAAGTTTGGACATCATGGCGGGAATCATCCGGTGAAACAGTTGAAGACGGGGAAGATTGAGATCACGGCGCACAACCATAATTTTGCCGTCGATCCTGATTCGCTGGCTGACAGTGAAGTCGAGCTGACGCACGTTGATTTGAATGACCAGACGTTGGAGGGGCTGCGGCATCGGAACCTGCCGCTGTTCACGGTGCAGTATCACCCGGAAGCCGCGCCGGGGCCGCATGATTCGCATTATTTGTTCAAGGAATTTACGAAGATGATGGAGGAGTGGAAAGGGTGAGGAGCCACGAGCAAAGAGGGTGTGCGCAACGGGAGCTTTGAAAGGGCGCGCCTTTAAGGCGCGCCGTGTTGAGATGAACTCAAAGTTTGTCATCCCGACCGGAGAAGATCATTCGCGAAGCGAACGACCTTCGGAGTGGAGGGACCTGCTGTTCGCATGCGGTTCATGTGCTGACGGACAAAAGCCACGCAGACAACGATCAGCTTCGCTGATCGTTGTCTTTGGTCGGAATGACATTATGTGAGAAGCATGAAAGAACACAATTACTCCGTGTACATGATCGCGAGCAAGTCGCGCGTTTTGTATATCGGGATGACGAATGATCTGCACCGCCGAGTTTGGGAGCATAAGAACGATCTGATTGAGGAATTTACGAGGCAGTACAAGTGTCATCGGCTTGTTTATTACGAATCGTTTGATGATGTGAACAAGGCCATTGACCGCGAAAAGCAACTTAAGCGTTGGAATCGAGCCAAGAAGGAACGACTGATCGCGCTGCGCAACCCGACGTGGGATGATTTGGCGGCCGAATGGTATCTGCGGCACCAGTTTGAGCCGGAAAAGCAGGTCCCTCCGCTCGCCAGTTGACCGGCTTCGCCGTTCAACTGACTCGGTCGGGATGACAGGAGAACAAGAAATCGCATAAATGCCCAAACGCACTGACATCTCGAAGATTCTGATTCTTGGCTCCGGGCCCATCATCATTGGGCAATCGGCGGAGTTTGATTACTCTGGCACGCAGGCTTGCAAGGCGCTCAAGGCTGAGGGCTATGAAGTAGTGCTGGCGAACTCGAATCCGGCCACCATCATGACCGATCCGGAGTCGGCCGACCGAACTTACATTGAACCGCTCACGCTGGAATATCTGGAAGAGATTATCCGCATCGAGCGGGAAATGTCGCCGGGCGCGGGATTTGCCGTGCTGCCTACCGTGGGCGGACAGACTGCGCTGAATCTGGCGATTGAACTTTCTGATGGCGGTGTGCTGGAAAAGTACAACGCAATTCTGATCGGCGCCAACGTGGCAGCAATCAAGAAGGCGGAAGACCGTCTGTTCTTCAAAGACGCCATGCAGAAGATTGGGCTCGATGTGCCCAAGTCGGCGCTGGTCAACAATACGAAGGACGGGCTTGAGTTCGCGGGGAAGATCGGGTTCCCGGTGATTATCCGGCCATCGTTCACGCTGGGCGGGTCGGGCGGCGGAATCGCCTACAACCGAGAGGAAATGGTGGAAGTGTTGTCGCGCGGACTCGATTTCTCTCCTGTCCACGAAGCGCTGATTGAAGAGTCGGTGCTGGGCTGGAAGGAATTCGAACTCGAGGTGATGCGCGACACCGCGGACAACGTCATCATCATCTGCTCGATTGAGAACTTTGATCCCATGGGCGTGCACACTGGCGATTCGATTACCGTGGCGCCGATCCAGACGCTCACCGACCGCGAGTATCAGGCGATGCGCGATGCTTCGATTGCGGTGATCCGCGAAATCGGCGTGGACACCGGCGGATCGAATATCCAGTTCGGCGTGAATCCTGAGACCGGGCGGATGGTGGTGATCGAGATGAATCCGCGCGTCTCGCGGTCTTCGGCGCTGGCCTCGAAGGCCACCGGATTTCCGATTGCGAAGATTGCGGCGAAGCTGGCCGTGGGCTACACGCTGGACGAGATTCCGAACGACATCACGCGCAAGACTCCGGCGTGTTTCGAGCCGACGCTTGATTATGTTGTGGTGAAGATACCGAAGTGGCAGTTCGAGAAATTTCCCGGCGCCGACGACACACTGGGACCGCAGATGAAATCCGTCGGCGAAGTCATGGCCATCGGGCGCACGTTTAAGGAAGCGCTGATGAAAGGCATCCGCTCGCTCGATACCGGCAAGCGCGTCGGCGGAGAAAAGATTGAGCCGAAAATTCTGACCAAGCGACTGGTGACGCCGCATCCGGAGCGGCTGGCCTACGTGCAGTACGCACTGCGGCAGGGACACACGGTGAAGCAGATCGCGAAGATGACTTCGATGGATCCGTGGTTCTTGTATCAGCTCAAGGAGATCAACGACCAGCAGCTGGAACTGGAGAAGCATCCGATAGAGTCGATCCCAACCGAGGTGCTGCGCGATTGCAAGCGCATGGGATTCTCCGACGGACGATTGGCTGCGGCCTGGCGGCTCGATGGGCAGGAGAAAGTTCGTCACCTGCGCAAGAAACACGGCGTGATGCCGGTGTATAAACGCGTCGACACTTGCGCGGCGGAGTTCGAAAGTTTCACGCCCTATCTGTACTCGACCTACGAAGACGAAGATGAGGCCGCGCCGACCGACAAGAAGAAAGTGATTATTCTGGGCAGCGGACCGAATCGCATCGGGCAGGGAATTGAGTTTGACTACTGCTGCTGCCACGCGTCGTTCGCGCTGCGGGATGACGGGTACGAGACGATCATGATCAATTGCAATCCTGAAACCGTCTCGACCGACTACGACACCAGCGACCGGCTCTACTTTGAGCCGCTGACGTTTGAAGATGTGTTTGCGATTTACCAGCACGAGACCTCGAAAGGCGCGCCGGTGGGCGTGATTGTGCAGTTTGGAGGACAGACTCCGCTCAACCTCGCCTTGCCGCTAAAGGCCGCGGGCGTGAAGATTATCGGCACGTCGCCGGAGTCGATCGACCTCGCCGAAGACCGCAAGCACTTCAATAAGCTTCTCGAAGAATTACAGATTCCGCAGGCGCCGGGCGTGATGGCGACCTCGATCGAAGAGGCCATTGAAGGCGCGAAGAGCATTGGATATCCCGTGCTGGTGCGGCCTTCGTATGTACTCGGTGGCCGCGCCATGGTGATTGCTCACGACGAAGAATCGATCGTTCACTACATGAAAGAGGCGGTCGAGTACTCGCACGACCGGCCGGTGCTCATTGACCACTTCCTCGAGGATGCGATTGAGGTTGATGTGGATGCGTTGTCGGATGGCGAAGACGTGGTGATTGGCGGGATTATGCAGCACATCGAAGAGGCGGGAGTTCATTCTGGCGACTCCTCGTGCGTGCTGCCCGCAGTGGATATTCCGCAGCCGCTCCTGGAACGGATGCGCGACTACACGTTTAAGCTGGCGCGGGCGCTGAAGGTGGTTGGGTTGATGAATATTCAGTTTGCCATCCCACGCGGAAACGGCACGGCCACTGGGGATGGCGACAAAGTCTACGTACTCGAAGTGAACCCGCGAGCTTCGCGCACGGTGCCGTTCGTTTCCAAGGCGACGGGCGTTCCCATGGCGAAGATTGCGGCACGGCTCATGACCGGGCGGAAGCTGCGCGAGTTCTTGCCGGAATTCATTGAGCGCCGCGCAGATCTCGATACGGGAAGCTTTTATTACGTGAAGTCTCCGGTGTTTCCGTGGAACAAGTTTCCCGGGGTTGATACGGTGCTTGGTCCGGAGATGAAGTCGACTGGCGAAGTGATGGGCGTGGCCGACAATTTCGGCGAAGCGTTCGCCAAAGCGCAACTGGCTGCCGGACAGAAACTGCCCACGCAGGGAGCCATCTTCATCAGCGTGACCGATCATGACAAGCGGCACGTCGCGGAGGTTGCGCGGAAGTTTGTAGACATGGGATTCAAGCTCGTGGCGACGGCGGGTACTGCCGACGTGATCGAAGAAGCGGGCATGAACGTAGAGCGCGTCTACAAAGTCAAAGAAGGACGGCCCAACGTGGTCGACTTCATCAAAGGGCAGCGCATTCAACTCATCATCAACACCCCCACGGGAGTTGAGCCCTGGTTTGACGAGAAGGCGATTCGCCGGGCAGCGGTCACCGCGCGCATTCCCACGATTACGACGCTGGCTGCGGCGCGCGCGGCGGCAGAGGGAATCGCTGCGCTGCAGCGTGGAGAGATCAACGTAAAGGCGCTGCAACACTTGCACGCGGAACGCGGCACTACTATCCGTCGCTAGCGGGATGATTTCCGCCAGTGCAGCCGTTCCGGTTAAAATTGTTCATGCTCTTGCACGGAATTTTCCCTCCCGTTACGACGCCGTTTTATCCTGACGGCAACGTCTACTACAAAAAGCTCGAGTCCAATATCGAGCGCTATTCGCGCACGCCAATCGGGGGCATCGTGGTGCAGGGCTCGACGGGCGAAGCCATCCTGCTCTCGGACCAGGAGCGACGCGATGTGCTGAAAGTCGCGCGCGCAGCCGCCGCGCCCAATAAAGTCCTGATCGCCGGCACCGGCGCCGAATCGGCCGTTGAAACTCTGCGCCTGACCGAGTACGCCGCCGAACTCGGCTATGACGTGGCCCTCGTGCGCACGCCGCACTTCTACAGAAAGCAGATGCTGCCCGCCAACCTGCTGGCCTTCTACCGCACCGTGGCCGACCGCTCTCCGCTTCCGGTGATGATCTACAACGTGCCCATATTCACCGCATATGACATTCCTGCTGAAGTCGTGATCGAACTGGCTGGACATCCGAACATCATTGCCATCAAGGAATCGAGCGGCGACGTAGAAAAAGTTCGCAAGATGGTGGAGGGCACGCGGAACGTCAAGCGCACCGCCACCGTCACCGAAACCTTTGAAGCAGTGACGCCGCGGATGCTAGCCGCCGCGGCAGCTGGATCCAGCGCCGATGGCGGACAGTTAGTGCCGGTCGGCGTCCTGTCGGGCGTATCGGATGCGAAGCCATCCTCGTCCGCCGTGACGATCGTGGGCAAGATGAAGACGCGCCAGAAAGAAGTCGGATTCCAGGTGCTGATCGGCGCGGCGCAGAAACTGCACCCGTCGCTTGATGCTGGTGCGGTAGGGGCGATTCTGGCCTTCGCGTGTCCGGCACCGACAGCCTGCTACGAGATTTACGCCGCATGGAAAGAAGGCGATGCTGAACTGGCGCGGCTGAAGCAGGAACGAATTGCCAAGGCGGCGCAGCGCGTGGGCGGCGAACTCGGGATCCCCGGCATCAAGCACGGCATGGACTTCAACGGCTATTTCGGTGGGCCGTCGCGACTGCCGCTACTCCCGCTGACGGGAGATTTGAAGGCGGAAATTGAGGGCCTGCTGGCGGATGTGAGGAACTAGAAGAGTTTCAGGTTTAAATTGCGGGAGAGCACGTTCTGTGCTAAAACCCCTGCCCAATGCGCTAACCGTTGCCTGTTGTGTTGTCCTGCTTCTCTTGTGACCCGGACCGCCAAAGCGTATACTGTGTTCGAACGAACGTTCGAATTATCCCGTCCACTTCGAGTCCGCTTCAGAATTATGGGCAGTCCTGTGACAGTATCCCGAGTACTCGTGAGACGGCACCGCACGGCGGCGGAACCGGCGACGCGCTATGACCGCCGCCTGGCGGAGATCCTCGCTCACGCCACTGAGGTATTTTGCGAAAAGGGATACGAAGGGGCATCGATGCGCGATTTATCGCGCGCCAGCGGCATGTCACTGGCTGGACTTTACTACTACTTCGAGTCTAAAGAGCGGCTGCTGTACTTGATCCAGAAGCACACCTTCACCACGATCGTGCAACGGCTGAAGATGCGGCTGGAAGGGGTGAGCGATGCGGAAGAGCGCGTTCGGATCTTCATCCTCAATCATCTGGAGTATTTTCTGGCAAATCAGGCGGCTATGAAGGTGCTTACGCACGAGGCTGAGGCGCTGAAAGATGGCCTCGCGTTGGAGGTGGCGAGCATCAAGCGCGAGTACTACCGGATTTGCGTTGGCCTGCTCGAGGATTTGAAGGGCGAGTGCGGCCTGCAGTTCTCCACGCGCATTGCCGTGCTCAGCCTGTTCGGGATGATGAACTGGATCTATACATGGCATAATCCGCGCGTGGACGCCGACGCGGCGTCGATGGCGAGGGAGATGGGCGATTTTTTTCTACGAGGCGTGATGGCAGGCGGCAAGAATCGGAAGAACGGGCGCTGAGCTGGGATTCGAGCTGGGCGGGAGCAACAGCAGATTCCTCGCTTCGCTCGGAATGACAAACGTTATTGGAAAGTTGTTCGGGACGGCAAGTGGAGATACCGAAGGAGACATAAGAATGGCAACGACATTGCAGCCAGGAACTGGCGAAGCTATCAAACAGCTCGTGAACTATAGCGTCGATGGCGGCGTAGCGCTCATCGAGATGTGCGATCCGCCCGCGAATACCTACACCTATGAAATGAACCGGCAGCTCGATGAGGCGATCCTGAAGGCGCGCATGGACAACGATGTCCACGTCCTGGTGCTGACTGGCGCGGGGGATAAGTTCTTCTCCGCGGGAGCCAACATCAAGATGCTGGCCAGCGTCGACCCGACTTTCAAGTATTACTTCTGCCTGCATGCCAACGAAATGCTGCTGCGCCTGGAACACACGCCGAAGCTGGTGATTGCAGCGATCAACGGACACTGCGTAGGTGGCGGACTCGAAATCGCGATGGCGGCCGATCTCCGCATCGCACGAAAAGAAGCCGGCAAGATGGGTCTGCCGGAAGTGAATCTTGGAGTGCTGCCCGGCACCGGCGGTACGCAGCGGCTCTCGCGCATGGTCGGCAAAAGTAAGGCAATCGAACTGATGGTGACCGGCAACACGTTCTCGTTTGAAGAAGGACAGGAGCTGGGCATTATCAACGAGGTGTTCGAACGCGAAGGCTTCATGGAGAACATCATGGAGTACGCGCGGCAGTTCTGCCCGCCCAACAAGGCGTCGAAGGCTGTGGGACGCATTAAGCGCGCGGTGCAGACGGGATGGGAGATTCCGATGGAGTCGGCCTTGGCGGTGGAGCGCGAGAACCAGCAGTTGCTGTTCCAGAGCGAGGATGCGAAAGAAGGTCTGGCGGCGTATGTGGAGAAGCGTCCGGCGGTGTTTAAGGCGAAGTAGGGCAAAACCTGCGTTTAGCAATTGGCACTTAGCATTTGGCCCTCGGCATCCGTTGCCGCGACGCGGGAGCCGACCGGCTAAAGGCTAATTGCCAATTGCTGGCTCTGCCAGCGTCGAAGAGCGGGGAATAAATCATGCCGGGAAAAGTAGCAAAAATCGGAACGTTCAGCGACTGGGTCGGGCTGTTCAACGACTGGCGGAAAGATATTGGCGTTAACACGGAGGACATCGACTCTTTTCACTTCGACACGCTTTACGGCGCGATTGACACCGATGAGATCGAGTTCGGTTCCTACAAAGGCCGCCGCAAGTGGGAGAACTTGCGACAGATTCCCACGCAGCAGATGCGCGATGCGTTGATGAACATGATCGTCTACCAGGGCGACACCGAGTTTGCGAGCGTCGAACAGCAGCGCAACTTGCTGGCGAATGCTCCGACCGAGTGGGACCGCCGGGCCATCACCCGCGTCATGATTGAAGAAATGCGCCACGGCTGGCAGATGTGCGCGCTGCTGGTCGATCACTTCGGTCACTCGGGCAAAGTTGAGGCGCAAAAAATGCTGGAGCGGCGCGCGTTCGAGAACAAGCGTTTGCTGGGCGCCTTCAACGTTGACGTCGACAACTGGATGGACTTTTTTACTTACACAGACTTCGTCGATCGAGACGGAAAGTTTCAGCTGCAGATGCTGAAATATTCCGCGTTCGCACCCCTAGGACGATCGATGTCGTACATGCTGCGCGAAGAAGCCTTCCACATGGGCACGGGCAACGACGGGCTGCGGCGCATCGTGGAAGCGGGCGTGATCCCGGCATGGCTGATTCAGAAATATTTGAACAAGTGGATTTCAAGTTCTTACGATCTGTTTGGCACGGATCATTCTTCATCGGCGCACTGGGCCTATGTGTGGGGCGTGAAGGGGCGTTACGATGAGCCCAAGAATGATAAGGCTCCTAACCTCGACGACTTGAATGATTACAACCGTAATCTTTATCGCGATGAAGTGGCGGGGTTGATCGAGCGTTTCAATGGCGCTCTTAGGCCGGGGGAACCGAAGCTGTATGCGCCGGACATCAAGTTCAATCGCGCCATTGGGAAATGGGCGGGGCAGAAATTCCACGCGCAGACGGGCGAGGCGCTGGACGATCGCGCCTATGACGAGCACATGAAAGACTACATGCCGTCGGCGGAAGACAAGAAACTGCTGCTTGACATCATCAACAACGAGAAGAAGTGGATTGCGGAGAAAACCGGCGCACGCGATCCGCTCTCGACCATCGGCGAAGTACGGAAGTCGGCGATCAATCTCTAGCTGGCAGCTATAAGTCGCATCTCTGGTTCGCGCATGACGATCACATCCCCGGATACGATAGACACGAAGCTCGGGCGAATTTCGCTGGAACTGGACGCTCCCGTGGCTCTAATCGTATTGCGGCATCCGCCGTTGAACGTTATTGATATCGCCATGATGGAAGAGTTGGCGCAGTCTTTGGCAGAGATCGAGGCGCGGCCGGAAATATCGTTGATTGTGATTGCCGGGGATGGCAAGGCATTTTCAGTAGGAGTGGACGTGGCGGCGCATACTGCCGATCACGTACAGGAGATGTTGGCCAAGTTTCACGCGGTAATTCGCGCGCTGGTCGCGACGAAGAAAGTCACGGTTGCCGCGGTGCATGGGCACTGTCTTGGCGGTGGAGCGGAATTGGCCTTGGTGTGCGATATCGTATACACCACAGAATCGGCACAATGGGGATTTCCGGAAATTAAGCTGGGATGCTTTCCGCCGGTGGCGTGCACCGCGCTGGCAGCGCTTGTGGGACAGAAGCGCGCGGCGGAACTGATTCTGACGGGACGAACGATCGGCGGCAGGGAGGCGGCGCAGATCGGGTTGGCGAATCGGGCCGTGCCCGAGAGCGAACTGGCCTCGGCTGTGGATGAATCGATCGAACATCTGCGCAAGCTCAGCCCGGCGGCGCTGGCTGTAGCCAAGAAGGCGTTCTACGCCTGGGACGCGATGCACTTCGATAAAGGACTGGCGCGGGCGGAGCGAATTTATTTTGACGAATTGATGCAGACCTCTGACGCGCAGGAGGGAATTTGTGCTTTTATGGAGAAGCGCGAGCCGAAGTGGACTGGGAAGTAGCGCGCCTGACAATGGACTCCGAAAGACGGAGGACGAAATATGGACTACGAAATTACTCCCGAAGAAGTGAAGGTCAAGCTCGATACCGGAGAAGCGTTCACGCTGCTCGACGTTCGCGAGCCCTGGGAGTTTGAGACTGCCCGGATCGATGGCGCGAAGTTGATGCCGATGGGAGACGTACCTTCGCGGGGGCATCAGGAACTCGATCCTGAGGATCACGTAGTGGTCTTGTGCCATCACGGCGTGCGCTCGATGAATGTGACGGTGTGGCTGCGGCAGCAGGGATTCGAAAAAGCGCAATCCATGCGCGGAGGCATAGACGCCTGGTCGCAGCGGGTGGATGGGAAAGTGCCGATGTATTGAAAAGAGCTGTCAGCTACCAGCTTTCAGTTCAGGCCGCCGCAATTGCGACTTTCCATCAATGGCTTTTCCGGAACGACGAATGCTGTACGATACGATCCAGGCAATAGCCAATCGATGATCACGGACTGCCACATCCACATCCAGCCGATGGAAATGTTCAAGCCTCAGGCGCTGGAGCTGATGAAACGAAAGCGGCCGAATTTCGACCAGATTGTCGAGTTCTGCCGGTCGCCGAAGGCGTTCCTCAAGTTTCTTGACGCCAGCGGCCTTGATCGGGCCATGCTCATTAACTATGTGGCTCCGGAAGTCATCGGATTCACGAACGGAGTGAACCAGTTCGTTGCGGACTATGTGAAGGAAGATCCTAAGCGGCTGCTGTCCTGTGGAAGCCTGCATCCCAAGCACACGACAAACGTACTGGCCGATGTGGAACAGATTTTGCGTCTAGGGCTGCAGATGATCAAGATCCATCCGCCTCATCAGTTGCTGTTTCCCAACGACTATCTGAACGGCGCCAAGGAACTCGAAATCATCTACCGCGCTGCAGAAGCCAACGGAGTGCCGGTCATGTTCCACACCGGGACGTCGATTTTTCCCGGCGCCCGCAATAAGTATGGGGATCCGATTTACGTGGACGACGTTGCGGTCGATTTCCCCAAGCTGAAAATTTTGCTGGCCCACGGCGGACGCCCGCTATGGATGCAGACCGCATTCTTTCTGGTGCGAAGGCATGCTAACGTGTACCTCGACATCAGCGGCATCCCGCCGAAGACGCTGCTGAAATATTTCCCACGTCTGGAAGAAATCGCTCACAAGACGTTGTTCGGCACGGACTGGCCCGGTCCGGGTGTACCCGACATCAAGAAGAATCTCGACGATTTCCGGGCGCTGCCGCTCAGCGAAGCCGCTCAGCAGCAGATACTAAGTAAAACCGCGCTGACCATGTGGCCTGCCTGACGGCCAATTTCGGCTTCTTATTGCGGCTTCGGCAATCGATTGCTGCATGCTCCGCGCCCGTTGGAAAGTTCGCCGCCTTTCAGGTATAAAACAAGGTTGCTCCCTCTGCGTCTCCTCCCCGCGTGGTTCGGCAACGCAAAATCCTGCGGTCGAAGTGAGAGAGCAGAATGAGAGATCAATGTCCAGCGTGAACACAACTCAGGCTCCCAAGGGACTTGAAGGCATTGTTGCCACCACTTCCAAGATTTGTTACATCGACGGGGACCGGGGCGTGCTGGCGTATCGCGGCATCGACATCCACGAACTGGCCCAGAAATCGAATTTTGAAGAGACGTGCTACCTGTTGTGGTTCGGAAAACTGTCGACACGCGGCGAGCTGCGCGACTTGCACCAGCGGCTGGCGAAAGAACGCAAGCTGGACCCGGCGATCATTGCCCTGTTGCGCAATGCACCTCGCCATGCGCTGCCCATGGACGTCCTGCGCACGGCGGTCTCGGCGCTGTCGTTCTACGATCCGCAGGAAAAGAGCAACGACAGCCAAGCCAATGTGGACAAGGCAATTCGCATCACCTCGCAAATTGCCATGATTGTTGCTGCCTATGATCGCATCCGCAAAGGACAGCCGGTGGTTGAGCCCGACCAGTCGCTCTCGCATGCCGCGAATTTCCTGCTCATGCTGAACGGTAAACAACCGTCGCCGACTGCGGAACGAGCTCTCGACATCGCGTTAATCCTGCATGCCGATCACGAACTGAATGCCTCTACATTTGCCGCGCGGGTTACGGCTGCAACCTTGTCGGATATGCATTCCGCCATCACTTCGGCGATTGGCGCTCTGAAAGGGCCGCTGCACGGCGGCGCCAACGAGGCTGTGTTCCTGATCCTCGAAGCGATTGTCGCAGCCGGCGCGGACCCGATAGACTTCATCAAGGGCATGTTGGCTCAAAAAAAGAAGATTCCGGGCTTTGGTCATCGCGTCTATCACACCGAAGACCCGCGCGCCACGCACCTGCGCGCCATGTCCCGCGATCTCGGCCAGGCCAGCGGACAGCCCAAGTGGTTTGAGATGTCGCACAAGATTGAAGAATTCGTGAAGGCCGAAAAGAAGCTGAACGCCAACGTGGACTTTTACTCGGCTTCGACGTATCACACGCTGGGCATTGACGTGGACCTGTTTACGCCCATCTTTGCCGTGTCCCGCGTCAGCGGATGGGCTGCGCACGTGATCGAGCAACTCAATGACAACCGCTTGATCCGCCCGCGCGCCGAATATCTGGGGCCGGAATATCCGAACCAGTACGTCGGAATCGACCAGCGGTGAGATTTTGCGGCCGCGAACGTAACTTGGACGCGCATGAAAGTTCGCGATATCATTCGACTGTTGGTTACCACTGGACGAACGAAAGAGGAGACGCAGGGGCTCATTCGCGAGGCGATTGAGTTCCATCTGGAAGGTTTACGCGAAGACCAGCTCCCGATTCCCCAGCCCAGTGCTTCCGCAGAGATAGTTAGCGTCTCGTGATTCAGGGGGGCCCTTGGTTGTCGCATGGAGGCGCGCCCATACCGCTTCGCCCCAGCCTGGAGCCGTCGCTTCGTGTCTTTTCGTTTTCACCATCGTGCGGAATGCCGTTCGCATTCGTAGCGAGCTACGTCTCTACGCGCTACGCACCCTGCAAGGTAGAATAGAAGCGGATTCCGTATGCATCGCATTTACCTCGACAATAACGCCACCACGCCGGTTCTACCCGAAGTGTTCGAGACGATGCGTCCTTATTTCGGCGAGCGGTTCGGCAACGCGTCATCGATCCACCACCACGGGCAGCAGACCCGGGCGGCAGTCGAGGACGCGCGCGAATCGGTTGCCGTGCTGCTGGGTTGCCGTGCGTCGGAGATCGTTTTTACCAGTGGCGGCACCGAGGCTGACAATCTGGCGATCGCGGGCCTGGTCGCGGCAGGAGACCATGTCATCACGTCGAGCATTGAACATCACGCGGTGCTGCTGGCCTGCAAGCATTTGGAAGAGATTGGTTGCGAAGTGACGGTTCTGCCTGTGGACGGCCGCGGCCTCGTTGACCCGGGTGACGTCCGCCGCGCGCTGCGTTCCAACACGAAGCTGATCTCTGTCATGATGGCGAACAATGAAACTGGAGTCTTGCAGCCGGTCGAAGAGATTGGCGGTATCGCGAACGAGGCGGGCGTCTACTTTCATACCGATGCGGTACAGGCGGCTGGCAAGGTTGCGATCGATGTGAAGCGAATCGGTTGCCAAGCGCTCTCGATTTCGGGCCATAAGATGCACGCGCCCCAGGGCGTCGGCGCGTTGTATATACGGAAGGGAACTCGCCTTCAGCCGCTGTTTTATGGTGGCCGGCACGAGCGCTCGCGCCGCGCTGGTACGGAGAACGTCCCAGGAATTGTGGGGCTGGGCAAGGCGGCTCGATTGGCGAAGGAAGCACTGGACCGCGGCAATGACGAAAAGATGGCAGCGATGCGCAATCGATTGCAGCAGGGAATTCTCGCGCAAGTCGAGGAAGCAGGAGTGAATGGCGACGGCGCGGCACGCGTGCCTAACACCACAAACATTCACTTCGACCACATTGATGGTGAGGCGATGGTGATTGCCCTCGATCTGAAGGGGATGGCAGTGTCGACGGGCGCGGCCTGTTCGTCGGGCGCGATCGAGCCATCGCACGTGCTCGTCGCCATGGGTCTGCGGACGGATCAGGCGCGGGCGAGCATTCGCTTCAGCCTGGGCAAACAGACGGTCGCAGAAGATATCGATGTGGCAGTGGCGCTGGTGCCGGAAGTTGTGGCGCGGCTGCGGGAGTTGTCGCCAATGTATAGGAGACCAGCTCTTAGCTCTTAGCCTTTAGCTCTTGGCTTAGAGCGTCGGCCAAGGGCTTCAAGCCAAGAGCCAAAGGCCAAAAGCCAAAAGCGTTTTTATGCTGAACACTGAAACGATTGCCGTAGCCATGTCGGGCGGTGTGGATTCTTCCACTGTCGCGGCTATGCTGCGCGCCGACGGACACAACGTGATTGGCCTGACCATGCAGCTCTGGAACCAGCGCCGGCTGGCAGGGCGCGAGGGCATGCCGGAGTCCGTTCAGGGACGATGTTGTTCGCTCGACGATGTTTACGACGCGCGCCGCGTGGCGCAGCATCTCGGAATCCCGTATTACGTGGTCAATCACGAGGAGCGTTTTGAGCGCGACGTGATTCGTCCGTTTGTCGAGGAGTACGTTTCCGGACGCACGCCCATCCCTTGCAGTCTCTGCAACAATCACTTGAAGTTTGATCAGCTGCTCATTGTGGCGCAGCAGATTGGCGCCGAGCGCGTGGCTACCGGACACTACGCGCGGGTGGCCTTTGACGACGCGCGAGGCCGCTGGCTGCTCAAGCGTCCCGCAGATTCGAGCAAGGATCAGACTTATTTTCTCTTCGGCCTCACACAGGAGCAGCTCAGCCGCACTATTTTCCCGCTGGGCGACATGACCAAGCCCGAAGTACGCGAACTCGCTCGCCAGCACGGGCTCGCGCTCGCCGAAAAGCCCGACTCGCAGGAAATTTGCTTCGTCCCCGGCGGCGACTACAAGCGCTTCATTGACGCCTACCTCGCCGAGCAGGGCGAAGCTTTGCCCGACACTGCCGGCGATCTCGTTACCACGAACGGCGACGTCATCGGCGAGCACGGCGGCATTCACAATTTCACTGTGGGCCAGCGCAAGGGACTCGGCGTGGCCACGGGATCGCCGCTCTATGTCATCCAGATCAGCGGCGCGAACAAGCAGGTGATCGTGGGCGGAGAGGAACATCTTTATTCGCGCACCCTGCGCGCACGACGGGTGAATCTCATAGCCATGGACGACCTGCGCGAGCCGATGCGTGTGGCGGTGAAGATTCGCCATCGCCACGAGCCCGCCGCGGCCATGATCGAGCGGGTGGGCGACGACGAAATCCTCGCCACCTTTGACGAGCCGCAGCGGGCTATTACCCCCGGCCAAGCCGCCGTCTTCTACGACGGCGACATCGTTGTCGGCGGCGGCTGGATTTCATAGGAAATCGATCGTGTAAAAAGTGTTCCCCACTCTTGTCGCTGCGTTCTTTGCGGCGACAGGGTGGGGAATTTGATTTTGGGTCTGAAATCTGGAAGTCAAAACTCCCGCCCTATTCGCAGAAAGCGCAACGAGGGCGGGGCACTCGCGCTGTATTTTCTAATCGCTATAATCCCCGCATGGCCTCTGCAAATCCTTCGCTTCTACTGCCGCAAGCTTCAATCCCGGCCGCGCCATCCTTCTGGGTCCGCCAATCCCCTTCGGTGAAGCAGGGAATCAAGACCGGGCTCGCGGGGGTCATCACCTACGCCATCTACGTTGGATGGCACCTTCCTCAGGGTTACTGGGCCGTGTTCACGGCGCTGGTGGTCACGCAGGTAACACTGGGCGCCTCGTGGAAGCCGGCCCTGTACCGCACTATCGGCTCAACCTCAGGAGCGCTGGGGGCAATGCTTCTGTTCCTGATGGTTGGGTCCGGAACCGTTCGTATCGGCATCGTATTGTTTGTACTGGCGAGCCTGTTCGGTTTTCTCACCGTGCTGCATCCCAGCTTCAGTGCGGCAGGATTCACTGCGGCCATCGTCCTTCTGATCGGCCGGATCGAAGGCACGCCTTTCCACACTGGCTGGCTGCGAGTTCTCTATACGCTGCTGGGGTCATTCGTCGCGTTCGCCGTTGGTGCGCTGATCTGGCCGGTGCGCGCCCGCGAAGGTTTGCGCAGTAAGATCGCCAACATCCTCGACGGCTCCGGTTCGCTCTATCGCGCAGTTACCGCAGCCGCGCTGCTAGGAGTCGACAACGAACAGCAAATTCGCGAGCTCGACAACCAGTTACACGACCTGCGCCGCGGCATCACTCAGCAGATGGACGACGCGCGCAGCGAACTGACTTTTTCCCGCTTCAATCCGAGTGCGTATCAGCAGGTCGTCGAGTTGGCCGACCAGGTTCGTCGGCGGCTGACCGCCATGGCGGAAGATCGATCGCTCTATGTGCACGCCCAGGTCGAACCCGGGCTGGTGCCGTCGTTAACGGATGTCGTGGAGAAGACATCGCAGACTTTCACGGCTCTGTCGGAGGCAATCCGCAAGGGCAGTAGTTCCCCGAATTCAGAAGAACTCGAAGCCGCCGTCCGCGAACTGGATGCTGATCTGGCGAAACTCCGCGAGCAGCGCGCCACCGCGCCCTTTGCGCTCGATCGTATGCTGCCCTTCTGGGCGCTGGTTTTCAATCTGAGGGAAGTGGCGCAAGACTTGAAACAACTGGAAACGACTCTGCCGCAGCTCGCGTGAAAATCGCACTCTGGCTGTCGCAAAAGGCGCGACTCAGCTTGCTCGCGAGCAGAATATTTGCGATGAAGCGTCCGCGGCGAACGTAGAGAAAACCTAGCGCTCGGAATGCCTGCCTTGCGGAGCGAGAAATCCGGACGAGTAAAGACTCAGAAGTCAGATGAAGATCAGATGAACATCTCATCCTGTGGAACGGGTCGCCGTTCTTCGCGGCCGTTGCCATTCTTGCGGGCGCGGCCGCCAAACAGAAACTCCAGGCCGACGGTCAGGCCCTGCATCAACCCGGAAATCCGGCGAACCGGCGAGATCACTGTGTTGTGGACCATATCGGTGGTCTGCTCCACGCGATCCAGCGTTCGGGTGAGCAGTTCGTCGGCGCGAATGATCTGCAGGCGGCTGCGGTCCACCACGTCTTTCACCGTTGCATCCACGCGCTCCACCTGGTCCCGCAACATGGTGGTCGCGTCCTGCAGGTTGTCGGTAATCACCTGCAGCTTGGGGCTGATTTCGGTCAGCAGCGCCTCTGCCTGCTCGACGGTGGGCACGACTTTGGTTTTCACCTCTGTTGCCATGGCTTCCATGAGCGCAATGCTCCGGCGCATGGCTAGATACATAGCCAGCAGGATGCCTGCCTGCAGCATGACCGCCAGCCCGGTCAGGAAGATGAACACAGGAGTGAGTTTGTCCATAAGCGTGCTCCGGCAAATCTCATAGCGCCCGCCGAAAGACGGAAGCTGGCGCGGCAAGTCTACTAAGCTTTAGGCGCGCCCGTTTCCGTGGTGGCTTCCTGGTAGGCCTGACGTCCAGCCTCGTAGGCGGCGCGGAACTGCTCCTTTTGCTGGTTGACCACATCGCGTCCGCGGTCGGCCCACTGCGCGGCCTGATCGCGCGCTTCCCGCGCCCGGCTGCGCACGTACTCGCGGCCTTCCTCGGCGCGCGCGCGCAACACTTCGCGCGTCTCGTTGCCTGAACGGGGCGCGTACAGCACTCCCGCCAGCGCTCCTAATCCCAATCCTGCAAGAAACCAACCAAAGCTATTGCTATCGCGATCCGACATAACCATTACCTCCGAGTAAAAAGCATCAACACGAATGGTACATCCTCTGTCATGCAAATACAATTACGGGGAGCCTGTAGACGGTGAAGGAAGGTACCGGATGAGCCGTCTGCAGCGGGACAGTTGTTTCGACAGCTTTGCGCGACAGAATTTTGCGGTTCTTCCGTCGAATCAAAAAAAAACTGTGGCCCCGGCCTTACTTCTGCTGGGTGGGCGGAGCCGTCGGCGCTTGTGCCGGCGCGGGTTGCGTCTTGACCGGTTGCGATTTCAGACCCTGCAACACCGAGCTCGGGCCGCCACGGCGGGACGCATAGACCGACAACGTGATGGACGTGATCATGAACGCCACGGCCGACCAGGTAGTGGCCCTGGAGAGCGCGCTGGCCGCGCCTCGCGGACCGAACGCCGTCTGGCTGCCCTGCCCGCCGAAAGCCGCGGAAATGTCGCCGCTCTTGCCGCTCTGCAACAAGACAACGATGATGATGAATAAACAGACCAGGATGTGAACGGCAACGATTAAACCGTAAATCATGATGTATGTTTTCCTGACGGCTCGATTTTGCCCAGCGAAGGGAATTCATGGTGCGGAAGGGGGGATTTGAACTAGTTCATCACGCTGATAACACGTAACTTACTGATTCCGCACTCGGCCTAAAGGGCCAGATACCCCACAATCCCAATTCTATTGTACGTTTATTTTACGGCGAACGACTCCGGAAAAGAAACTCCTGTCGGAATGGTTTTCTTTTCTAGGCACCAGTCTGACACTAGCCATCGGATCAGTCAAGGCGCCGGTGGAGATATCGAGCCGATCTGCCGATTCCAAAACTCCGGAACGCGGAGAAGTCGGTAGTGGTGCAATCCAACCGCACCACCAGCGAGAACTCTTCGTCCTTGCCGACATTAGAACTCTGTGCAACTGGTGCTGGTCGGGCCGCAAGGGTCCGGCGGAAAGTAGGCCGCAGTCGTTCCGAGTCCATTGATGTAAACCTCGGCGGAAGCGACGCAGGCGTTTGATCCTCCCGAGGAAACGCTCGGCGTCACTACTGGCTGCACTTCCGCACGTTGCCCCAGCCTGGTGACTACCGCGTTCCCAGGCAATTCCAGAAACGTGGCCTGGCCGGGATTGAGATTGACACTCATCAATTCGTTTCCAATCAGGTTTCCGTTGCTGTCGAGAAAACTGATCTGCCCCACGCATGGGTCAGGAGGGTACGCCACCACATTCAGGCGCACTGTCTGCAAGAGGGCAACACCCAACATGCCCAGTTCCGGGTTGGATGAATAACTGACTGCGCCAGGGACCAGCACGTTGGTGATGCCGAGTCCATTGTCAAGCACTTCCGCCGATGCATGGCAGGAACTAACGATGCCTGCGGCCGGCACAACCGTGGGCAGGACCTCTACTCGTTGACCCAGGGAGCTGGTAAGGCTATTGCCGTTGATGGCCAAGGAAGCCGACTGATTCGGTTCCAGGGAAACACTGATCGTTGTGCCCACGGGATTGCCGCTGCTGTTTTGGAAACCGACCTGGGCATAGCAAGGGTCCGGAGGAAACGCCACTACATTGATTTGCAACGTTTGCCCGCGGACCAAGCCGATCATCGGGAAGTTGGTGTTTTGCGGTGGACTTTGTGCCCATCCAAGAGTTGCAAGGACGAGCATTGTCAGGAGAACTGAAGTTTTCGTTTTCATGGTTCCTCCAAAGTGTTTGTCGTAGGTTTGCGGCTTTCGCCGTGAAAGTTGTGAGATCGCCGTTCATGCCCGCCTGGCTTACCGGGCATGACCCTCGGCCACGGTTTGCGCAACCGCCGTCTCGATCTGGTTCAGCTGTTCTTGCAGCGCTCGAATCTCAGCCTGTTGACGCTGCACTTCGTTCAGCAGCAAAGGATCCAGCAACTGATATTTCACGGTCTCAATCTGGCCGTCGGCGGAACGGGCCACGAGATCAGGAAAAACTTCGGCCACTTCTTCGGCGATCAGGCCGTACTGAATCGGCTGCGATCCGTCGGCAAACGGTTTCTGATAGCGAAACGTAACCGGACGAAGACGCATGAGATCGCCGCTGGCATCGCCCATGTCACGGATGTCGGTCTTGAAGCGCCGCGAAGAGCTGACCGTGCCTAACTGGCCATTGGAGTCGATTACGACAGGAACAGCGTTGTTTTCGGCTGTGGCAACGCCGCGCACGCCAGCCACGAAGAATGAGCTTTGCGTTCCAACGCTTCCGATGCGAATTGTCCCGATATCACTCGTGGTTCCGGTGCTACCGATCTCGATGTTGTAGCTGCTCGTGGGAGGCGCGTCATTCCCGGCAAGATATCCAATGGCAATGTTGTTATCGCCGGTTGTGTTGCTATCGAGCGCTTGGTAACCGAGGACGACGTTATAGCTCCCTACGTGCTCCACGAGCGCGTCGTAGCCCATCGCTGTATTCCCGTCCCCGTTGGTGTTCGAATAGAGAGCGTCAAAGCCTGCGGCGGTGTTGTATTGCCCGACATTGTTTTGATACAGGGCCTCGAAACCGTCGGCGGTGTTGTTGACGCCCGTTGTATTGCTATGGAGCGCATAGGCTCCGCCGGCGGTATTTTGTGCTCCACTGGTGTTGTTTTCCAGCGTGGAACTGCCGAGAGCAGTGTTGCTGTACCCCGTGGTGTTATAAGCAAGCGCGCCACTCCCGGCGGCTGTGTTCTCCTGCCCCGAAGTGTTCAATGCCAGCGTTGAATATCCGAGAGCCAGGTTGCCATACGTCACTCCGCCGGGCATGGTCAGCACAAGCGTTTCGCCAAGCACGTAGCCCGAACTCGAGTTGATGTGGCCTGACACATCCAGCGCATACTGCGGCGAAGTCGTGCCAATGCCTGTGTTGCCTCCGCTCTGGTAAATGTGGGAGTTGCCCAAGGCGGTACTGCTTGTCCACAAGGGAATGTAGTTGGTTGTCCCGGAGCCGCTGATCGTGGCGGGCGGTAGGACGTTAACCGTGCCCTGCTGTCCGGCGCTGAGCAGGCTGCACAGGAATACCATCAATTGTGAAAGCACCACGATGCGAAGCTGTTTCATAAAGCGCCTCCTCCAGCTAATTTGTTGTTATGTGCGGAATCCATGATTCACTGCCTCACTTGGCTGCCACCAACGGAGGCTGCCACAACGCAGGCTGGGTTGCGGCTACTGGCGCCTTCACCTTTCGTAAAGCCTCGCGAGTTTGGCGCACCTCAGCCTTCAGGCTCCGTATCTGGCTCAGAGCTTTGCTCAGCTCAGTCTGTTGCTGCCGCAAGTTCCGCTGTTGTTCCTTGGCGGCCTCAATCAGCAGCGCCGTCAAGCGGCTGTAGTCCACGCCGCGAGCGTCTTTTCCGTTCTCCTCGTAAGTCACAACCTCCGGCACGACTGCCCCCACTTCTTCCGCGATTACTCCGATTTCATGCTTGCCTGAGTCCTTCAGGTCGTAGGAAACGCCGCGCAATTGCTCGACCTTGCCGAGCGCGTTGTGCAGCGGCTGGACGTTGGTCTTCCAGCGGCGGGAGCTGTAGGTGGTCCAGCCGTCGGCGATAGCCTTGCCTGCTCCTGAGGCGATGGTGAACACATTCGAGGGGGTGGTGGTGCCGATGCCGACTTTGGTGGTGGCCGACTGCCCGTTCACGCCGTTGATGCTACCCAGCACCAGGGAATTGCTGGCGTCGACTTCGGCGTTGGCGCCAAGCGCGGTGGCATTGGTCAAAGTGCCGGTACCCAATTTCGTTCCTGTTCCCAGAGTGGTGTTATTGTTCCCGGTTACATAGGTGCTGTCGACGGTAGCGCCCGCGTTGTTACCCACTCCGGTATTGGCTTGGCCCGTGCTAACGAATTGGAGTGCGAGGTTCCCGACCGCTACGTTGCAGCAGGAGGCGCTGTTATACAGCGCCTCGTATCCGTCGGCTGTGTTGCCGCTTCCGCTGATGTTCAGGAAAAGTGATTGGAAACCGGCGGTCGTGTTATTACTACCTGTCGTGTTGGACCAGAGTGCACTGACGCCGCTGGCCGTATTTTGGACTCCCGTGGTGTTGGCGTCGAGCGCCTCTTCGCCGTCACCTGTGTTGGAGTAGCCGGTAGTGTTGGCGGCGAGCGCAAACCCACCGGTCCCGGTGTTAAAGTAGCCGGTCGTGTTGACGTAGAGTGCGGAACCGCCGGTGGCCGTGTTGTAGTTACCTGTGGTGTTGGAAAAGAGGCTCTGCCATCCGCTGGCAGTGTTGTAATACCCCGTTGTATTGATAGCAAGGGCCTGGTATCCATGGGCGGTGTTGTCGACACCAGTGGTGTTTTGTTCCAGCGCCTGGTAACCGCTGGCGCTGTTTCCGGACCCCGTGGTGTTGGAAAATAAAGCGTATGCTCCATAGGCGGTGTTGCCG
>Ga0302326_10008747_pt1 | contig 22273 bp, 16 predicted proteins | sample Palsa_T0_3_FD_202264 | JGI IMG/M metagenome (GOLD analysis project Ga0302326, IMG submission 202264) | Peat permafrost microbial communities from Stordalen Mire near Abisko, Sweden - Palsa_T0_3 | ecosystem: Environmental > Terrestrial > Soil > Palsa > Peat permafrost | place: Sweden: Abisko... | reverse complement strand
CGCACTCGTGCGTGCCGTGTTGGCAATCGTGCCAACACAGAAATCGTTCACACGAGTGTGAACGCGGCACGCATGAGTGCGTGCGCCACGATGGCATAGCGTGCAACACTAAAAACATATTCCTGGGTTTTTGTAAATGACGGGGAAACTTACACCGGCGCATAGCCGTTTGGATCCCGTGTGGAGTTATGCGGCCACGTCCGGCTTTTATGACGAGGTGCTGGGCTCCGGCACTCAGCCTCGCCCGCACTGGGGAGCGCTCTCGGAATCCCTCAGCGCGATGGGCCATCAGGGTCTCACGCGCCGCTGGCGCGAAGGGCAGCGCCTGATCCACGACAACGGGATCACCTACAACGTATATAGCGATCCGGAAAGCACCTCCCGCCCCTGGCCGCTCGATCCTGTTCCGCTGATGATGGATCCGGCCGAGTGGAAAAACATCGAAGCCGCCGTCATCCAGCGCGCCATGCTGTTCAACTCCATCCTGGCCGATCTCTACGGGCCGCAGCGATTGCTGCGCGAGAAGATGCTCCCGGCCGAGCTGGTGTTTCCCAACCCCGCGTTCTTGCGCCCCTGCTGGGGCATCGAACCTCCCGGCGGCGTCTTCCTACATATGTACGCGGCCGACCTGGCGCGCTCGCCCGACGGACAATGGTGGGTGCTGGCCGATCGAACGCAGGCTCCTTCCGGCGCCGGCTATGCGCTCGAGAATCGTCTGGTTACCACGCGCGTGTTGCCCGACGTCTTCCGCGCGTCTCATATCCGCCGGCTGGCCAATTTCTTCCAGACCTATCGCGATGCCCTGCAGCGCCTGGTGCCAGCCAATCGGGAAAACCCGCGCATCGTGCTGCTCACGCCCGGTCCTTATAACGAGACGTATTTCGAACATGCGTTCCTGGCGCGCTATCTCGGCTACACGCTGGTGGAAGGCGGCGATCTCACGGTGCGCGACAATCGCGTCTTCCTGAAGACTCTGGGTGGCCTGCTTCCAGTGGACGTTATCGTCCGCCGCCAGGATGACCAGTTTTGCGATCCGCTCGAACTGCGCGGCGATTCCATGCTGGGTGTGCCCGCGCTGGTGGAAGCGGTGCGCGCGGGGAATGTAGCTATCGCAAATTCCTTGGGATCGGGCCTGGCGGAATCCCCCGCCTACGCTGCGTTCCTTCCCGGACTCAGCCGTCTTTTGCTGAACGAGGAATTGAAAATTCCCACCGTTGCCACCTGGTGGTGCGGCCAGGAAGAGCCGCTCGAATACGTGCTCGGTCACCTGGCTGACCTGGTGCTGAAACCGACCTTCCCCGGCACGCGCGGCGACCCCATCTTCGGCGCCGCTCTGAGCGCTAAGGAACGCGCAGCACTGCTCGATCGTGTACGAGCCGAACCGGACCGTTACGTCGCGCAGGAGCGCGTTGCGCTTTCCACCGTTCCGGTGTGGGAGGATGGTCCGGTCACTCCTGGTCCGCTCCAGCCTGGTCCACTCCAGCCTGGTCCACTGCATCCGCGCCACATGGTGGTTCGTGTGTATGCGGTGCCCTCCGGCGGAAGCTATGCCGTGATGCCGGGCGGACTGACGCGCGTCTCCACTTCTCTCGACAGCATGGTGGTGTCCATCCAGCGCGGTGGCGGCAGCAAGGACACTTGGGTGCTGGGCGATGGTCCCGCGCCCCCCTTCACGCTGCTGCGTCCCGCCACGCATCCGCTGGATGTCAGCCGCGCCACTTTCGATCTTTCCAGCCGCATCGCCGACAACCTCTTCTGGCTGGGCCGTTACACCGAGCGCGTGGAAGCCGCGGTGCGAATCACGCGCGCCATTCTCTCGCGCTTCTTCCAGGAAGAAGATGCCACTCGCGCCTCGGGTTTGAAAGCGGGCATAGAAATTCTTGCCGCCCTGGGTTATATCGCAGGCGAAAAACCGGCCGCCGCCGAACGCGAAGTTCTCGCGATGATATACGATCCGGCCGACGCCAGCGGCCTGGTTTCGAACATCCATCAAGTGCGCCGCGTGGCCTGGCTGCTGCGCGACCGCATTTCCGTCGACGCCTGGCTCATCCTCAATCAGTTGGACCAGCAGTTTTCGACCCACGCGCCCTCCGATGAATTTCAGGTCACCACCGCGCAGGACCGCCTGAATCACGCCATCATCACGCTCTCGGCCTTCGGCGGTCTGGTGATGGAGAGTATGACTCGCGGCGACGGCTGGCGTTTCCTCGACATCGGCCGGCGTCTGGAACGCGCCATCCAAATGGTGGAGCTGCTGCGCAATGGTTTGCCGAAGGAAGCCTTCGGCGGAGTGGGCGTGCTGGAAGCGATTTTGGAAATGGCCGACAGCTCCATCACCTATCGGTCGCGCTACCTGACCTCCGTGCAAGTGGATTTGGTCCTCGATCTTTTGCTGGTGGACGAAGCCAACCCGCGCTCCATCGCCTTTCAGCTTGCGCGGCTGCGTGAACATATCGGTGAGCTTCCCGGCAGCCGGACTTCCATTCGCCGGCCGGGGGAAGAGCGCATGGCGCTGTCGTTGCTCAACACCGTGCAGCTTATCGACGTGCGGGAACTGGCCCGCTCCGGAGGGCGCGCCGCGGCGGAAGCTCGCGAAGGTCTGCTAGGCAAGCTGATTGCGGATTTGAGCCTGCTCTCGGAAACATTAACTCGCGCCTACTTCAGCCACGCGACGCAATCCCGCCGTCTTTGAGATTGAGATGAAACTGCTCGCCACGCACATCACTCGCTACTGGTACTCGGGCCCTGTTTCCATGTGCCATACCGAAGTGCATCTTGCGCCGCGCCCGCGCAAGAACCAAACCATTCTGGAATACGGCCTCGACGTCAGCCCGCGGCCGGATTCCCTGGTATCGCGGGAAGACTATTTCGGCAATGAGGTGACGTTCTTCTCCATCGCCGAGCCGCACCGTGAGTTGATCATCACATCGCGCTGCCTGGCCAATCTGGAGGCATTGGCGCCTCCCACGCTCGATCTGTCACCGCCCTGGGAGCAGGCCTGCGAGGAAGCCGCGAAACGGGATACGCCCGAGACGTTCGAAGCCGGGCAGTTTGTTTTCGAATCGCCATCCATCAAGGTTGGGCCGTCGTTCGCGCAATATGCGGCCAGCTCTTTCGCCGCCGGCCGTCCGTTGTTGAGCGCCGTCGAAGATCTCTCGCGCCGCATCTACACTGAGTTTCATTACGATCGCCGCGCTACAACCATCGGCACTCCGGTGGATGAAGTTCTGGCGTTGCGGCGGGGTGTATGCCAGGATTTCGCGCACGTGATGATCGCCTGCCTGCGATCCCTCAAGTTGCCCGCGCGCTATGTGAGCGGATACTTGCGTTCTGGTGCAGACCTGGCCGGTGATGAAGCATCGCATGCCTGGGTATCGGTGTGGTGCCCGGTGTTCGGTTGGCAGGATTTTGATCCCACCAACAACGTGTTGCCGAGCGGCGGACATTTTACCGTGGCGTGGGGCCGGGATTATTCCGACGTTACGCCAGTAAAGGGCGTGGCGCTGGGCGGCGGCGAGCAGGTGATCAGCGTGTCAGTAGATGTGTCCCCGGACGAGTCCCCGGATGGGTCCCCGAATGCCTCCCCGCGGTCAGCGGAGTGAGTTGCATTATGCGGCGATCGGCTAGTTCAACATTGCGTCGAGCGATAACGTTTCACTGTTGGTTAAAACCTGATCGATGTCGAGCAGCATTTTCACGTTGCCTTTCACCTTCGCCATTCCCAGCAGATAAGGCGTGCTGACGTCCTCTCCAAAGTCTGGCGTGTCTTCAATCTCGCCCGCCGCCAGATTCAGCACTTCGGAAACTTCGTCCACGATGAGGCCGGTCTGGATGGGTACTCCGCCACGGTGGACTTGTACCACGATGATGCAGGTGCGCTGCGTGTATTCGCGCTCCGGCAGCCCGAACTTTAGCCTCAGGTCTACCACCGGAATCACTTTCCCGCGCAAGTTGATCACGCCCTTCACGTAGGCGGGCATGTGCGGAACCGAGGTGATGTCCTGAATCCCCACAATTTCACGAACCTTCAATACCTGAATGGCGAAGTCTTCCTTTCCCAGCCGGAATGCCAGGTATCTTCCGCTTCGGTTGTCGGCCATGGCTGGTGAGTTCGATTCCGACGTGTTGATGGCAGTTGAAGTCACGGTGCTCCTTGCGGGCTCCTACAAATTCCTCATCGTTCGCGCCACGAAAAGCTTGAAGCCAATCGTCGCGGTTACTAAAAGGCCCTGGGCGCATCTAATTGGGGAGGCGGGCGCTGGTCTGCCCACCGCCTATACCAACCATGAGCATTCCCATCCGGTCTGTGTTCGACAGGTTTACTTCGAACAGAAAACGCAAGCCCGTCGCGGCTGGCCGTGCCTACTTCTGCCGTTGCGGCAAGCCGGTGTTCTTTCGGAACAGCATCTGCCTGGCCTGCAATACCCCTCTCGGCTATGAGCCCCATTTGCAGCGGGTTTATCCGCTGGCAGCTGGGTCCGAGCCCGGCACCTGGCAACTCGCGAGCGATGGCGCGCCCGATGGAAAATACCTTCGTTGCTCCAACCTAGATTCGCCGGCCGCGTGCAACTGGCTCGTCTCGGAGCCTGAAATGGAGGGAAACCCCCGTCTGGTGTGCATCGCTTGCCGGCTCAACCGCACCATTCCGGATCTTTCCATCCCCGAGAACGCCGTTTGGTGGGGCCGCTTGGAAGGAGCCAAACGCCGCCTGGTGTCGTCTCTGGTGGCCCTCCATCTTCCGGTTGCGTCGCGCGTCGACCAGGACACCGAGCGCGGCTTGGCCTTCGATTTTCTGCGCTCGCCCGCCGAAGGACCGCGCGTCTTGACGGGCCATGCCGATGGGATCATCACCATGAACATCGAGGAGGCCGACCACTCCGCGCGCGAGCGCATTCGCGAGGAGTTGCATGAGCCCTATCGCACGCTGCTCGGTCACTTACGGCACGAAGCAGGGCATTACTATTGGGACCGCTTGATCGCCGGGTCCATCTGGTTGGACGATTTCCACAAGCTCTTCGGCGACGAGCAGCAGGACTACGCAGAGGCGCTCGAGCGTAACTATCAGCAAGGCCCACCGGCCGGATGGGAACAGCAGCACGTCAGCGCCTATGCGAGCGTGCATCCCTGGGAAGACTGGGCGGAAACGTGGGCCCACTATCTGCACATGCTGGACACGCTCGATACCGCGCTGAGCTTCGGCTTGGACACGCGCCAGCTCGAAATGGAGATCGACCCCTTCACTCCCGATGCTCTCTTCCGGCCCACCGACGCCGGCGCAAAGCGCTTTCTTTCGTTCCTGAACGCTTGGATCTCGCTCTCGGCCGTGCTGAACGAACTGTCGCGCAGCATGGGTCAGCCCGACCTTTATCCGTTCGCGCTCCCGCGTCCGGCTGTCGCCAAACTGCACTTCATTCATTTGGTGGTTTCCGAGCCGCGCACGTGACTCGCTCTCAGATCAGGGATTGCGCAGAGATATGGGATCGTGTCGCGACCGGCATCCTGCTAGACGCGTGATCGTTCCAGAGTGCCAGCGCCTGCGCGCAAAATGCGGTCGAGACCGGATTGACGAAGGGCATATCGATACCTTGTTTGCGGCCGAACAGGAATCCGCCGGATGCGCATTGAAAGCTCGCCGCTTGCTCAGCTTCGTGTTCCGCCGTGGTCTGATCGAGCGGGAAGACGCCCATCAGCCGCGCGCGCAGCAACTGTGCGTAAACATCGGAGCGCGCGAAGACGGGCGCGATCTCACGCAAATACCGGGCGGCGCGATCTACCCCATTTCGAAATGCCGCGGCGCAATCGGGCCGATCGAGCACCGGCAGCAGACCCTCCAGAAAATATCCGTAGGCGTGGAGGCGATCCATAACCAGCTCGGAGTCCGTTTCGCCAGGCAAGAACTCGCGATCGTTTTCGAGCGCGGCCTCAAGCGCCGATTCGTAGCCGCGGGAAAACTTGCTCTCGCCGGTGATCTCGAAAAGCTGGCGCCAGGCCAGCGCGGATTTTAGTTGATAGCATCCAGGACTTCGGGACCAGCGCGGCTCCCACGCGAGCGGCCGTTTGCCGGGCAGCGCGAGAATCGGATTCAGACCGCCGCCAGATGGAAAATCCACCAGCATCGCGCGGCCTGCCGCGATGGCCACATCCCGGAATTCGATATCTTCGGTGGCGCGCCACGCGGCGAGAAGCCCGCGCACGATGATGCCGCAATCGAAGAAGTACGCGAAGCCCGCTGCTCCATTCGCCGCGAGCTCGAACGGAAACGCACCCAGCCGGGCGTCCCATGCAACGCGGGTCAGAAATCGCGCCGCACGCAGGCCGGCGTTCAAGTATGCCGCGTCACTGGTTCGCTCATAAAAGAACAGCAGAGCGCTGACCGCATAGCCGGTAATCTCGGTGGATAGCGGGGCATTCTGACGCAAGTCCGATCGATAGTATCGCGCTACGCCGCCGCTTGCTTCCTGAATGCCAGACTGCAGAAACCAGCGGCCAGCCGCGTGGATCAAGGTGTCGGTCGTTGACAAAACCGCAATTGTAACATCCGCGCCGCTCGAGCCTCGCGCGTTACACTGAATGCAGTCTTTACCTCGCTTGCCAAGCCAATACGTCATCGGAATCGACCTGGGCACCACCAACTGCGCGCTGGCCTATGCGCCGGACAGTGGAGAGCTGCTCGGTCAAAGCAGCGAGCAGCCGCTGGTTTCGCTGTTCGAAGTCCCGCAACTGGTGAACCCGGGAGAAGTGCGCGAAGATCCGCTTCTGCCGTCGTTCTTGTACCTGCCGGGATCGTCGGATTTTCCGGCCGGGTCGATCGCGCTCGCGTGGGAATCCGCGCCTGAGTTCGTGGTTGGGGCGCTGGCCCAGAAACGCGGCGCGGAAGTGGCGAGCCGCCTGGTGTCTTCGGCCAAATCGTGGCTGTCGCATCCGGGTGTGGATCGCACTGCGCCGATCTTGCCGCTCAATGCACCGGAAGGCGTGGCGAAAGTTTCTCCCGTGGAGGCATCGCGGCGTTATCTGGAGCATCTGCGGGAGGCTTGGGATTCCAAGATGCCGGACGCGCCGTTCAGCGAGCAGCAGGTGCTGGTGACGGTGCCCGCGTCGTTCGACGCAGTGGCGCGCGAGCTGACGCTCAAAGCGGCTGAAGAGGCGGGCTACCAGAATCTCCTGTTGCTGGAAGAGCCGCAAGCCGCGTTCTACGCCTGGATCGAGCGGCATCCCGATTGGCGCGAGCGCGTGGCGGTGGGCGATCTGATTCTGGTGGTGGACATCGGCGGAGGCACCACGGACTTCACGCTCATCGCGGTTACCGAGCAGGCCGGTGAATTGGCGCTCGAACGCGTGGCGGTGGGCGAGCATATTTTATTGGGTGGCGACAATATCGATCTGGCGTTGGCCCGGCACCTGGAGCAGCAGCTCATAGCCAAAGGAACCAAGCTGGACGCGATGCAATTGCATGCCCTTTGGCAGCAGTGCCGTCTGGCCAAGGAGCGTTTACTCGCCAAAGACAACAAGAAGCGCGAGGAGCCTGTCACCATCCTGGGGCGCGGCACGGGACTGGTGGGCGGAACCATCAAGACTAAGCTGGCGGCTGAAGACGTGGAGCGTTTGCTCGACCAGGGCTTCCTGCCCGCGGTGTCGAGCCACGACATGCCGCAACGCCGTAAGATGGGCTTCGCCGAGATTGGACTGCCCTACGCCTCAGATGCCGCCATCACACGTCATCTGGCGCGATTTCTGCGGCAGCAGGCAGCGCAATCGGAACATGGGTCGGTGCGCCGGGGTGCGAGCGGACTGGCGGCGCCCACGCACGTGCTGTTCAACGGCGGCGTGCTGCGCTCGCGTCTGGTGCGCGAGCGGATTCTGGATGTGCTCAACGGTTGGCTAGCGGAAGAAGGCATGGGTGCCGTAAAGCCGTTATTGGGAGAAGATCTGATGCATGCCGTGGCCCGTGGCGCCGCGTACTATGGGCTGGCTCGCAAAGGCCGCGGGGTGCGCATTCGAGGCGGAGTGCCACGCACGTATTACGTCGGCATCGAAAGCTCGCTGCCCGCGGTCCCGGGCATGCGCGTACCAGTGAAGGCGCTGACCGTCGCGCCGTTTGGGATGGAGGAAGGCAGCTCCATCGACCTGCGCGGGCGCGAGTTCGGACTGATTGTCGGCGAGCCGGCCGAGTTCCGATTCTTCCAATCCGCCGTCCGCAAAAATGACGCGGCAGGCAACATGCTAGACGAGGTAGGCGAGGAACTCGAAGAGCTCTCTCCGGTGGAGGTAACACTGGACTCTGCCGGCCAGGTGGGCGAGTTCGTTCCCGTTACGCTGGAAACGGTTGTTACCGAAACTGGAATGCTGCAGCTTTGGTCTGTGGCGCGCGATGGGCGGCGCTGGAAGCTGGAGTTCAACGTGAGGGAAAAAGTGCACACTGAGGCTGTGTAATCACAGGCATAAAGCTGAAACGAATAGGGGCCCCGAATCGTCGGTGATTGTTATACTGGGGCGGTACTTCTCGAATTCTAATATCATGAAGCGTCTTGGCATTCTATTTCTGTCTCTGTCGACGACGGTGTTCGCGCAATCAGCGCTCGACTTTCTAACCGGGCAAGCGGCCCGGGAAACGATCGGACAAGGCACGTTTACAGCGGAATCCGTTGGCTCGCCTTCGCCTTATCAGATTGGGGCGTCGCAGGGAATCGCTTACGCAAACAACACGTTGTTCATCGTGGATTCCAATCTCCACGGGCTGATCACGCCGGTCAATAATCGGGTCCTGATCTACAACAATATCTCGTCGTTCATCTATAACCCAACAGACCAAGTTCCGCAAGGTGGTGCGTGCCCGGTGTGCGTCGGCACTCCCAGCGTGGGCCAGGCCAGCCTGGTGTTGGGCCAGCCGAATTTCACCACCACTACCAATCCCTATACGACGCAGAGCGGCTTCCGCAACCCTACCATGGTCGCGTCCGACGGGAATATTTTGGTGCTGGCCGACACCGACAATAACCGCGTCCTCATCTGGAACTCGATTCCAAACGTGCCCGATCAGCCGGCCGATATCGTGCTCGGACAGGCAAATTTTACAACCGTGCAGGAGCCACCGCCGCTCAACAGTTCCGCGATGCGAGGTCCGGAAGGCGTGTGGATACAGGGGACGCAACTCTATGTGGCGGACACGCAGAACCATCGTGTGCTGATTTGGAACAACATCCCGACGTCCAACAATCAGCCGGCTGACCTGGTTCTCGGCGAGCCGAATTTCAGCACGTCGCCGCCCGCCACTACCAGCGATCTTCCGCCCACCGCGAGCAATTTGTTTTCGCCGGTGTCGGTTACCTCGGATGGAACGCACGTGTTTGTCACGGACCTGGGCCATAACCGAGTCTTGATCTGGAACTCGATTCCGACGCAGAACGGGCAAGCAGCGGACGTGGTGGTTGGCCAGCAGAACATGACCAGCGAACTCGACAATGGCTATATCAACACTTGCGTCGCAACCAGCACCGACGCCGACGGCAACCCGGTTTACAGCGCCGGTTGCCCGACGGTGATTTGCCCCTCCACGAGCACCGACAGCAATGGCACGCCGCTCTATCCATCGCGCTGCGGCGTCACCATGAGTATTCCCCGCTATGCCTTGTCGGACGGAAAGCGGCTGTTCGTGGCCGATAGCGGGAATGATCGCGTGCTGGTATACAACACCATTCCGACCACCAACGGAGCGAAGGCGGATATTTATCTGGGACAACCGGACGAATTTACAGACCAGGTGAGCAGCAGCACGGACACCTTTCGCCCGGACGCGAATATTCTCGAATCGGCTCCCAACACCACGCGCACGCCTTACGGGCTGGCATGGGACGGCACAAATCTCTATGTGTCGGATCCATTCGATGTCCGCGTGTTGGTCTTTACACCCGGTTCGTCCAATATTCCCATCACTGGAATCACGAACGCCGCCAACCAGAATACCTACGCGGTCGGCACAGTGAGTCTTACGGGAACCATCACCGCGGGCGACACGGTGACCATCACGATCACATCGCCCGGTACCGTCGTCAGCAGCACCGCTACGGGCTGCCAAACCGGCCAGGAGTGTTACACCTACACAGTGGTGACCAACGACACTCTGGTCAGCATCGTGGAGGCGCTGGCCAACGCGATCAACGGCGTCAAGCCGGTCGGCACGCCGGATCCAAACGTCATTGCCAGCGCCAATATCGTGGCGGGAAGTTTGTTTGTGGTGAATTTGATTGCGCGCCAGCCCGGTTTGAACGGCAATAATATTGGATACGCGGCGACTACGGCGTCGGTTACGAGCGGGGGCACTCCGAGCGAAGCGGCTACCGCGGCGGGATCCACATTGGCCGGCGGCGCGGCTGCCGAGGAACTGGCGCCAGGGACTTTAGTGACCATCTTTGGCAACAACCTGGCAGACACCACGGCCACCGCCACTCCCGACGCAAAGGGGAACTATCCCACCACCTTCAACGGAGTGCAGATGTACTTCGACGGAATCCGCTCGCCGATTTTGTACGTCTCGCCGACGCAAATCAACGTTCAGCTGCCCTACGAAACGGAGGGCACCAGTGGCGTCAGTGCGGTGGTGCGAACCGTTCACAACGACGGTTCGGTCACCGCCACCACCGCTATCGGTGTCCCGGTCATCTCCGGCTATGGGAATCCCGGCATTTTCGCGGGAGGCGGAAACGATCCGCGGCCGGCGCTCGCCTACCACACCGGATACGCCACTGCGCTAGTGGATATCGATGGATCGATTACGGCGGGTGACGTGGCCACCCTCACGATTAACGGGAATAACTACAGCTATGTGGTGCAGTCTACCGACACGTTGCAAGCGGTTCGGGATGGTCTAATCGCTCTCATCAACTCCAATGCAAACGATGTAGTGACGGCAGCGCCGGCCGGAGAGTTCACTCGCATCGTCCTGACAGCCAAGGTGGGAGGGCCGGCCGGCAACAACATCGCTATTTCGGCATCCGTCAGTACCAACGCCACTATCACGTTGTCTCCGCTCGACAGCTCGGCAACCTGCTGCGCGAATATCCCTGGATCGCTGGTTACGCAGGACAACCCGGTGGTTCCGGGCGAAGTGATCACCATCTATGCCACGGGCATCGGACCTACCACGCTGCCGGACGGCTTGACCACTGCCAGTATCACTGGCCAATCCTATCCCGGGCCGGCTCTCAACGTGCCGGTAACCAACGTCGACAACGCGCAGGTGGGCGGCACAACCGCGAACGTGCTGAGCGCGGGACTGGCGATCGGCATGATGCCGGGCATCTACGAAGTGGTATTGCAAATCGACAACTCGCTGCCGACCAATCCGCAGACGCAGATGTACATCGCACAGAACGTGTTCACGAGCAACATCGTGACCATTCCGGTGGCAGCTCAGGTGCCGCCGGCTTCCACTTCGAGCGCAAGAAAAGCGCACGCGCACTAACGCTGCGGGTTATCGGCCGAACACGAACCTGGCGCGGCGCGGGTCCGCGCCACCGTTGAGCACGCCGTCATGCACCCAGATGACGGTGGGAGCCGATGCGTTGCTCCAATCGCCGGCCAGCGCCACTCGATGCCCCAGGGTCCGCAGCGCGTCGCCGGTTGCGATCGGAATGCGGCCTTCCAAATTCAGCCGGCCCGGCGTAAATTCGTGATTGCCGAACGAACTGAACAGGTGTTCGGTTTGAAAGCGCGGAGCTTCCACGGCTTCCTGCGCCGGCATTTGAAACTCGATGATGTTCAGCACCACCTGGAGCAGGGCCTGGTCCTGATTGTCGCCGCCGGGCGTGGAAAGAATCATTTCCAGTTTGCCATCGCGAGTGATCAGGGTCGGGCTGAGGGTTACGCGCGGGCGCTTGCCGGGCTGCAGTTGGTTGGGGTGCCCGGGGGTCATCACAAAGGATTGCAAGCGCGTGGTAAGCGGAATGCCGGTATCGCCCGCGATCACCGAAGGCAGCCACGCGCCGCTGGGCGTGGCGGAGAAGGCGTTGCCCTGGCCGTCCACCACATTGACGCAAGTGGTGTCGTTCACAATGCCTGTCGCGGCTGATGCGGACGTCGATGGGAGTGAGAAGTGCGTGCCGAGATTTCCCGGGCGATGCTCGATGGACGCGTGCTCGGGATCGATCAGCTTGCGGCGTTCCGCGGCATATTCTTTTGACAGCAGGATCTCTTCGGGGATCTTGCTGAACTTAGGGTCGCCGTAGTAAGCATCGCGATCGGCAAAGGCCAGCTTCACCGCCTCCACCACGGTGTGCAGATATTGCGGGCTGTTGTGGCCCATGGCCTTCAAGTCGTAGCCTTCCAGCAGATTCAAGGCTTCAATCATCACCGGACCTTGCGTCCAGAAGCCCGGCTTGTAGATCTCATAGCCGCGATAGGTGCCCACCTTGGGTTGGTCGATCTCGGCGTGGTAATTGGCCAGGTCGCTATAGGCGATCAAGCCGCGATGGCTCCCAGAGAACGCAGCGATCCGCTGCGCGATGTCGCCCTTATAAAACACATCCCGCACCGCGCGCAGCTTGGCCTGGCGATTCCCATGGGCCTTCTTTTCCGCGTTCGCCAGTTCGCGGAAGGTTTGGGCCAGCGTGGGCTCCCGGAAGATCTCGCCGCGCGGCGTGGGCAGGCCAGCGGGATAGAAAAACTTTACCGAATCTGGCCACAGTGCAATGATCTGCTGGTAGCTGCGTAGCATGCCGCCGAACTCCTCGGGCATGGGGAACCCTTCGCCCGCATACTCGAGAGCCGGTTGCACCACCTGCGCGAAAGACTTGGTTCCGTATTTTTCGAGCGCCAGGATCAAGCCGTCGAACACGCCGGGCGTAATGGCGGAGAGGATGCCCTGCACCGGAACGGGAGGCATGCTGTTGCGCTCTTCCCATACTTCGGGTGTGCGGTGCGTATAGAACTCCACCGTAGCTTTGGCGGGCGCTACGCCCACGCCACTGATGGCGATGGTGGGCTGGCCGGACATCTTGATCAGCAGCGGCATCTCGCCGCCTAGACCAAAACGGCTCAATTCCGTGACGCTGGCAGCCAGAACGCTGGCCACTCCAGCATCCACGGCGTTGCCGCCCTGGGTGAGGATGCGGTAACCCGCCTCCACTTCGAAATTGTTAGCGGCAGCCACCATGTAATGAGTGGCGCGCACTGGTGGCGCCATGGTGCTGGGTGTTTGCGCCTGGAGCAGGACTGCAAGCAGGGGAGTGGCGAGGAACGCCTTCATGGCCTTATTCTTGCATTATCCAACTTTGCCCGGTCTAACAGGGCCCGGTATTTCCGCAGCAGCTCGTAAATCACCACGCCGCCCGCGGTGGCGACGTTGAGCGAATGTTTGCGGCCGAGCATGGGAATGCGCACGTAGGTATCGCACAAAGCGAGCAGCGGGTCTGACAGGCCGTCCACTTCGTGCCCGAACAGAACGCAAACCGGGAAGCGGGGCTGCCAATCGTACAGGTCGGTGGAGTGAACGCTGGTCTCGATGGCGGCGATTTCGTGGCCTTGCTGGCGCAGACGCACGATTACGGCAGCAGGATCGGGGTGATGCTCCCAGGGAACGGTTTCTTCAGCGCCCAGTGCGGTTTTGGCGATGCCACGGTGCGGCGGGCGCGCGGTGATTCCGGACAAATAAAGCTTCTCGCAGCCAGCGGCGTCCGCCGAGCGAAAGAAGGCGCCGACATTGTACAGGCTGCGCACGTTGTGGAGCAGGATGGAGACTGGGACCGGGCGCAGGCCCTCGTAGGGCGTCGCCGCCTGGGTCACCAGATAGGGAACACGATCAGTAGATTTCAAAACAATAGGCCCGATTGTCGTTGCTGGGCGAAAGCGCGTACTCGCCATTCTCCAACGCTTCGTCCACTTCCACGCGGAAGAGATGGCCGCCCAGAGGCTTGACGGCGAGGTGCAGCGCGCGCGATCCGCCGCGTCGCCGGTTGCTGCTCAACGAGACTTCGCGATTGCCGCCTTTGACGTCCAAGCGATACAACTCGAATGTTTCCGGCTGGATATTTCGAGCGTCGATGATGAAAATGGGTTCCGCGAGGGGGGTGCGCGCGGGAGAAGAGGCGCCGGAGATGGTGTACTGGTCGGTCTTCTTGCCCTGCTGGGCGTTGGCCACTTCAGTTTCGACGAGTGACGACGCGTGGAGCAGGTAAGGAATGTCGGGCTTGGGCGGCACGGGCCCGGCGTATTTATCGGCGGCTGCGAGAGAACCGGCGATCACAAATGCGAGGACGATGTTGCAGCGCATAGTGAATCTATTTTCCCGCGTTTTGCGGGCGGTTGCGGGGGAGTCGCGGTTCGTCCAGCGTCTGAGCGCGTCCGGAGCGGGATTAGGCTACTCAATCTACTTGACGGCATCGCTCCAGGCGGCGCGGACGGCGGCAGCGAACTGGTCGGGATCCTCAGCCTGATAAAGCACCGGAGGGTTACCGGCCGTGTTGGGCGGGAGCAGCACCAGGCGCTCGCCTCCGGCGCGATAGAGGCGCACCTTCTGGCCATTAGCGGCCCGAAACCAGCCGGATTCGTAATGCGAATTGGCGAAGCCGTTGGTGCGGAGCGTAGGGCGCCACTCAGAGTTGCGATCCAGATCGACGACGCGGATATTGGCGACGTCCACCGCGTTCGCACGGAGTGTTACAGGATACAAACGGTCATGGATGGCGAGCGTTTCCGAGGTCAACGTGTAGTTGGGAGCTCCGGGTGAGTAGGTGAAAGCAACGATACCCACGCCCATTCCGATGCACGCGAGCGCGATAGCCGTCACTCTTCCGAGCGCGCCGAAGGAGCGGGCGGTCGGCGATGAAAGGTCGGGCGAAAACGGGGTGGATGAGGCCGAGACAGGCGCGTAAGTGCGGATGGTATCGAGAAATGCTTCCGGGTTGTCGGGACTCACCAGAACGGTCTTGGCGGGCGTGACCACAACGATGCAATGGCTTCGATCCGTAACGTACCAGGTGCATCTGCCGAGCTTGGCGGTGCTGAACAGGCCGTAATATCCGAACAGCCCGCCGCTGCCGCCCAGCCGAATACACCCACGGAAATCGTCCGGCGCGGCTTTCCTCGCTTCACGGACGTCCGAGAGATCAATGCGGGCGGGCCCGGCCAGGCGCTGCACCAAAATGGAACGTCCGGCCAGCGAATAGCCGCGCGGAGAATAGGCGAAACACAAAATGATGACGAATATCGAAAGACACGACAGAATTATGTTGTGAACGGCAAAGATTACCGCCAGTAATCCCAGGCAGACAACGGTGGTGACGATCTTTGTGGTGCGATCGTAAGAAGCGGAAAAAGACATCGCTACTCCCGGATCAGTAAGCTGGTCCGATCTTCCACTGCGCGGCAGATGCGATGCAAATCCGTCTCGTCCACCGGTTTGGAGAGCACGTAGCCTTCGCTGTTGCGAAAGGCGCGGCCCACCTCGCTATTGAACGCGTCGGTGAGCAGAACAAAGCCGCCCACGCGCATGCGGACGCGCTCGCAAAACGTCACCCAATTGAGGCTGGGCAGCCGGACAGCGCAGATCACCATGTCGAAACGCAGGCGCTCCACGGTATCGAGGCCCTCTTCGGCGCTCGAGACCGGAACCACGCGGTCGCCCCGGTTGCCGAGCATCTGCACCAACTGGCGCTGCACCTTGGTGTCCGGTTCCACCACCAGAACCGTGAGCTGGCGAATGGCTTCCGACAAGTTGGAAGCGCTCGAACCGTTCTGCCGGGCTTCAATGACAGGCAATTCGATGTCGAAACGCGCCTGCACGGGCGACGTGCGGACCACGCGGAAATCGCCGCCGTGGCTCTCAATGATGCCGCGGCAAACGCCCAGACCCAGGGCGCCCGATCCAGTGTGATCGCCATCGGTGGAATCGCCGCGCGTGTCGGGCGAACGAAGCGGATAGGAAATCTCCACCAGCACACGCTTGGCGAGCAAGCTGCTTGAGACCGTGATCACTTTGTCGCGCGCCTCGGCGGCGGATTTTTCGGCATCCACCAGAAGATTGAGCAAGACCTGTTCGATCTGACCCGGCGAGCCGAGCACAATGGCGCGCTTAACGGCGAGCTGGAACTTGATTTCGACGCCCTTGGCCTTCCACTCGGGCGCGCGAAACTTCAGCAGGCCGGTAAGGATGGCATTCAGATCCAGGGGCTCGGCCTGAGCCTGCTCCACATTGGCGAAGGAGACCAGTCTCGACACGATCTCCGAGGCCCGGCTGGCCTCCGCTGTAATGGACTTGAGCTCGGCATGGTACGCGTCGCCGTTGCGCGAAAGCAGCGCGTCCGCGAGCGTCGCGATGGATTGCAGCGGCGAGCGAAGCTCGTTGGCCACATCGGAGATCAATTGGCCCGCAGCGGCCAGTTTCTCACTGCGGAACAACTGCTCGCGCATGGAGTGCTGTTCCTGAAGCTTGAGCGCGGTGGCGATCTGGTTGGCCAGATGCTGCATGGCGGCCTGCTCACCTTGTCCGAAATAATGGAAGCGGCCGGTGTGATGAATTTCGAGCACACCCATCAGCTCGCTCTGCGCGAACATCGGGACCAGCAACACGGAGCGCGGGGCCGTCACCGTTTCCCGCCGGAAATAAGGGCTGCGCCGAACGTCTGGAATGGAAAGCAGGACATGGTTGCGGAAACACCCCGCAATGGCCGAGGCCATGGAGCCGGAGGGCGCTTCCGGATCGATGGACTCCACCGCGCTGCTATTGGAGTGCACGCCATCCAGCGTTTTGGTGGAACGATTCTGGATGTAGAGGCCGACGCCGGTGGCATCGGAGAGCGCGGGCAGGCTCAACATCAGGCGGCGAAGAATTTCCGCAGAAGAGGTGGCGCTGATGACTTGTTCGCCGAGCGTATGCAACAGGCGCATCTGCTTTCGCAGCGCCGCCATGCGCCGCTCACGGAACCACCAGATGGACCCGAGCGCGCCGGCCAGAATGAGCGAGGCCAGCAGCACGGGCGGTTGAATGGCCCAGCCCCGTTCGATCACCGCCACGGCGGCAGGGGTCGGGATCAGGATCTGGAAGTAGCGATCGTAGGGCGGCAGGGTGCAGTATTGGCTGGCGATGCCGGTGACGCGAATACGGTCGCCCATGCGAAAGCCGCTCAGTTTGGGGCCGGCGTCGCGCCGCGTTCGAGGCAGGAATACATTCAGTTCGTTGGTGCGCGGGCCCACTGAGAGCAGATCCCCGCCGCCATTTTTGTCCTCACCGCTGACAATGCTATCGAGAGTGACCAGAACGCCCATGTAGCGAAAGGACAACAGGTCGAGCGCCGTGACCACCTTGGGAGCGGGCGCACTTTCATGGCGCAGGCGATGGACGTCGCGCGTCAAGAGAATCGGCAGGCCGGCTCTTTTGGACACGATTCCTTGCACTTCCACCCAATCACCTGGCGTCAAGTCCGGTAATTGGGGGATTTCGGGCCGCAGCAGCAACCCAAAAAAGGCGTTGTCCTGGATAGCGACATAGGGGGAATCGGCGATCCAAATCGGCCGGGCAGAGACCTGGCCTGTGACCATCACGTCCTTGCCTTCGTAGGCGGGGACGCGATCTTTTCCGGTTCGCGAGCCGGCCTGCTCCAATGTCATCTTCGCCGGGGGTGCGGGCTTGGATGGAACCGGCTTGGCCTGCGCTGGATTGCTTTGGGCGACGGCTTGGCACACCGCCGCGATTAGCAACGCACCGACCGTGACGCTGCGCACGATCATATTATCCGCCAAGTTCCAACGTTGCACACTGGTTAAATCGGCCAAATGCCCTTAAACTCCAACGCTATCAAGGTCTTTCGAGCGTCGCGCCGCACGGCTAGCCAAGTGAAGGGAGTACTTACCGGGATCATAACACAGCTGATGGCCGGGAACTGACATTTCTAACCCGGTGTCTAATCAGGCACATGAGGATCTGGGAGGCTGCGGGACTGGCGCTGTCCGCCATGCTGCTCCTGTTTTCTTGCGTCGCACCACGCGCGCGTGGTTCCTTCCAGGTGTTCTCAGCCGAACCCGCTTACCTGCTGCGTTCACCGGACGCCAAGGACACGCCTTTTCCAGAGGTGCTCAGCCGCTACAGCGAAGTGGGCCAAAGCCAGGGCTGGCTGCTGCATCCGAACACCGAGTTGCATATCGAAAACGCCTACTATCGAGAGGGCGCGCCCAAGCATGGGATCGTCGACTTTCTTGGCACCGAGAAGGCCGTCTATCAGGTTCGCCCCGACGGCCTGCGGCTGGTCTCGGTGGAATCCGGCTTGGCGCAACGTCAACGTCCGGCGGATCAACTGCCGGTTCAGGAGTTGATTGGAGCGGCGCGATTGCATTATCGCTACTATCGGTACTTCTTCCAGATTGTTTTCCGGCAGAGGGCGGGTGTGCGTGGAGCGGTTCTGTTAGGAGCAAATTCGACGGGCGAGTTGGATGCTCTCGCCGCGCGACTGCAGACCGACCCGGATGCAGTTTGCGACGGGGCATCGCCGCACTGTGCCGCATTTCCCGAAGCTTGCACCGTTGCGCTCGAGATCCGGGTGGTGGTCAACGGCGCCGCGCGCTCCATTGTGTGGGGCAGCCTGCTGGATAGCGTCGCGATGCATCCACGGAAGCTGCAACTGTTGCGGCTCTACAACGGCAGGCTAACGCGGGTTGAGGTGGACGCCGGAGATCCGAATGCGTTGCGCTTGCCCCTGCTACCGGGAGATCGGGTGGATTGGGAATAGCCGCCACGCACTTCATCTTGCTCGGCCCAGCCGATCGTCGAAGTAGAACGGTTCCGGATCATTGAACCGAATTCGCTTGAAGTCCGGGTGAGCGGGATAGATTATATAGTTGCGCTCGCGTGGAATTACGGCCGAGGGAACGGAGAGCACGGTCGTTCGAAGTCCGCTGGCCCAATTTGTTCCTATCTGGCGAGTCGCGTCCACTGGAGGGCTTACATTCCACTCTGTAGGAAGGTCGGGAATCGAGATCGCTGTAACAGCGATCTGGCCGGGGATCTCAATCGGCGTTGCCACATAGTCGTTGGCCAGCTCATCGGAATTAGCTAGGACTTCCAGCGCACAAAGCGCGCGGCTCTCGGCCGTGTAGATAACTGAAGTCCCCTTCTGATCCCATCGGCCTCCGAAAAGGCTGGCGCCCATTCCATCGTTCTCGGGATAGCGACTGCTTCCCAGTCGAAAGACGACCACTTACCAAATGCCGTGTTGAATCTGGCCGAGGGCATCCTCAACACGCGCGATTCCCTCTGGAGTCTCAAGAAGGGAAACCGGTGTCTGATTGCCCAGTGCCGGGATGGGAGCGTTGAGCCATCGGAGGGCCTTCTCGCTGGTTCCAAGTACTTCCACGGTCCGAGCAATGATTCGTACCAGCGACGGCGATATCGGCGGCTGCCGCAGCTCCAAAATCCGAGACTGCACCTCTCGCTGGATTTCGGTTCGTTGCTCTTCCGTTAGCACGTATCGCCCCTGCCTTGAGTATAGGTCTTTCTGCGCCCCTTGCCGACTGCGTGGCCGTGTCTCAGTTTGGTCCTTGGCGGACACCGCTGATCTATCTTGCACACTGAAACCCCTGGGCGCGATAATCGCTGCGTGTGGGGCTGGAGGACAAGACCGGCTGCGGACGGATTCCCGGAAGGATTCCGAGTTCAATACATCGGGATCGCGGCTGCCAAGAACGTCGTGAATTTGCCGGCGGGGGAAATTGCCGAGTATTTTCGCAATTATCCACAGGTAGCTAATGATCTCCTCAATGAGTCGTACGATAAGCGCTACAGTCCATCTACCTTCATCAAGGAAGATGGAGACCGATTTAGCGTCGGTTGGTACTCAACGAAGCGCGGTTACGAGTGTGTTAGAGAGTTCTGGAATCTGGCCGATGCCGCTACAGATTATCTCCTGTTCTCAAGCGGCAAGCGCAGATGGAAACAAGAACGAGATTCAAACTAAGCCGCGTCCCGACCCCGCATGCTAGCATGAGAAGTTGTCAGGCTCCGGGCTTCGTGCAACGGATGGCTGTGAACCCCGCCAGGTCCGGAAGGAAGCAACGGTAACGGTTTAATTCGTGTGCCGCGGATCACCCGGGGTCTGGCATAACTTCCGCCTAATTCTTCATGTACCAGGTCATCGCCAGGAAATACAGGCCGCAAGCGTTTGCGGAACTGATCGGCCAGGAGCACGTCCGCACCACGCTCGAAAACGCCATCGCGCAAAGGCGCATCGCGCACGGTTACATCCTTTCGGGCCAGCGCGGGACGGGCAAAACCACGGTGGCACGCATTCTGGCTCGCTGCCTGAACTGCATCGAAGGCCCCACGGCGACGCCCTGCGGCGTTTGCGCCAGTTGCCTGGAAATTGCCGGCGGCAATTCGCCGGATGTGATCGAGATCGACGCGGCGTCCAATCGCGGCATCAACGAAATGCGCGAGCTGCGCGAGAACGTGCGCTATCGGCCGGCGCGGGACCGTTACAAAGTCTTCATCGTCGACGAGGCGCATCAGATCACGAGCGAAGCCTTTAACGCCCTGCTCAAGACGCTGGAGGAGCCGCCCGAGTGGGCCGTGTTCATCCTGTGCACCACCGAAGTTCACAAGATCCCGACTACCATCGCGTCGCGCTGCCAGCAGTTCAGCTTCCGGTCGGTGGATTTCGCCGAAGTGGTGAAGCGCATGGAAGAAATTTGCGTCAAGGAAGGGATCGAGACCAATCCGGAGGCGCTCAGCGTGCTGGCGCAGGCGGGCGAAGGCAGCGTGCGGGATTCGTTGTCGGCGCTCGATCAGGCCATTGCGTGTTGCGGCACGAAGCTGGACGCGGCGGAAGTGCGGGGCATGCTGGGGCTCTTTTCGCTCGATGCGTTGGGCGAAGTGTCCGAAGCTCTAAAGGCTGAAGATTCCCGGCGCATGCTGGATCTGGTCTTGGAGCTGGAACGCAACGGGCGCAGTTTGCAGCATTTCTGCCGGGAGCTGGCGCGCTACTTCCGGAATCTTCTGGTCGCGAAAGTTGCCGGCGCCAACACCAGACTCATCGCGGCGTCGGCGCACGAGCAGGAGCGGCTGGCCGAAGTGGCCAACGGATTTTCCGAAGAAGATCTGACGCGCTATCTGCAGCTCACGCTGGATCTGTTCAAGGATCTGCAATTCTCGTTGCAGCCGAGGCTGCATTTGGAAATTGGCCTTTTGCGATTGGTGCAGGCAGGCAAGCTCGTCTCAATTGAGCAGGCGCTGTCAGATCTGGGCAGTGGCGGTTCGCCGCAACTTCCCCCACGGAAGCCCTCAACGCCACCACCGACGAGATCGGCCGCGCCCCCAACCCCAAATCCCCAACCCCCAACCCCGGCCAGCGCACAGCCCTGGAAGGACCGCCTGCATGCCGCCGCAGTCGAGTTTGGTATGCAGACAACGGCTGACGCCATTGAGCATTCGCAGATCGGAGAGTCGGGCGGCAAGTTGAATTTTGTAACTCCTGACGACTACCGGCTGTTCATGAATGAAAAGGATATTCTGAAGATCATTCAGAAGGTAGCGGGAAGCCAGATGCGATTCGAGATAACATACGGAACACCGCAGGCGACTGGAGCTCCGCTGGCGAAACCGAAGGACGATGTGTCCGAACGCGCGCTGGCGCATCCGGAAGTGAAGCGATTCCAGGAGCTGTTCCCGGACGCGCAGGTCCGCCAGGTGCGTAATCTAAAGCAATGAGGCAGGGTATATGAAACTTCCCGGAAACATGCAGGCCATGATGCAGAAGGCCGAACAGATGCAGAAGAAGATGCAGGAGGAGATCGCGCTGATTCGCGTGGACGCCTCGGCCGGCGGCGGCATGGTGACGGTGCACATGGACGGCAAAAAGAACGTGACGGCGGTGAAGATCGATCCCGAAGTGGCAGGCGACGTGGAGATGCTGCAGGACATGGTGATGGCGGCGTTCAACGAAGCGGCCAAAAAGGTGGACGAAGCGTCGCAAGAGAAGATGAGCGGGCTGCTGGGCGGCCTGGGACTTCCCCCGGGAATGTTTTAACTCTCTCGATGCCGGATTTCGCCGAACCGCTCGCGCGTCTGATTCAGGAGTTTAAGCGCCTGCCCGGCATCGGGCAAAAGTCGGCGCAACGGCTGGCATTTCATGTGCTGCGCAATGAGCGCGAGAGCGCCGAACGCCTGGCACAGGCGCTGGTGGACGTCAAAGACAAGCTTGGGATCTGCGCGGTCTGCAACAACATCAGCGATGGCGAGATATGCAATTATTGTCGCGATCCGCATCGCGATCATTCCGTGATTTGCGTGGTGGAG
>Ga0302326_10008744_pt1 | contig 22280 bp, 23 predicted proteins | sample Palsa_T0_3_FD_202264 | JGI IMG/M metagenome (GOLD analysis project Ga0302326, IMG submission 202264) | Peat permafrost microbial communities from Stordalen Mire near Abisko, Sweden - Palsa_T0_3 | ecosystem: Environmental > Terrestrial > Soil > Palsa > Peat permafrost | place: Sweden: Abisko... | reverse complement strand
GCGCAAACCAGCACCACGTTCGGGATAAGGTCTACGAGTAAGCGGGCATACAGCTCGACGTATGTATGAATGGCGCCGATTTCAAGAACGCCATCTTCGAGAAGCTGCGCGACCCGCAGGCTCTGTGGGCCGGCAAATGCGAAATCTACCTTTTTCGCGATGCCCAGCTCAAAGAGTGTTAAATGTTCCGGGCGGCTGATGCTTGAGATGATGAGGTGAAGATCGTGGATCTTCTTCGCATCTACCTTAGCGAGAGAACGCGAAAGAAAATCCGCCTGTTTTTGATTGTCCCCTTCCATGACAATCCGGTCGCCGCTCTGAATCAAGGTTTCGAGAGCTTCAACAATCTTGTTTTGCGCCAAAACCGGACCTTTCATCCATGCCTTTAAGCTCTCCATCCGACGTCGCTTTTCGTCCCGTCTAGTTGTCCATGAGGTCCGCTGCTGTGTCAGTGTTTGGTCACTCATTCAACTTCTCCTTTCCAGCACACAACCATTAGAGCCTTGTTCTCATGATTAGGATAGTTGTATGTTTTTATGAGCGTGATTAGTTAGGACAATCGAAAATCTATGGAAATACGACAACTCAATCCCTTCAAGCGCTGCGTGGACTTGTCCCCGAAGTTGAGACAGCGAATAAGAAACACAATTTCAACGAATGGAGCCTTGTGTCATGGGACAAGTGGTTCGGAAGTTCACGCATGAGTTCAAGGGCTCCGCGGTGCGAGGGTTGGAGCTGGGGTAATCGGTGACCGAGGTGCCTCGGGCCTGCGAGGCCAACCCAATGTTCTTCACCGCTTGCGGCGTGAGGCGCGTCAGTTTGGGCACTGCGATTATGACAATAGGCGTGCTATGGAGGCTACGAAACGGTGCGAATGATTTGATACTGATGCATCATTTACGACGAGAAAGTATTTTCTATAATCGTGATAGCGTCAGCTAATCAGGAGTCCGCATGGAATTCCGTCATATTCGTTCATTTTTGTCCGTCGCCGAAACCCTTCATTTCGGTCGAAGCGCTCGGCTCCTCAACTTGAGCCAGCCTGCGCTTAGCCTTCAGGTCAAAGCCCTCGAGGACGAATTGGGTATTCAACTCTTAAGTCGAAACCGCCAGGGCACGGTGCTTACGGAGGCTGGGCAGGCGTTTCGGGAAGACGCTGCGGCCGCTCTGGAAAAACTCGAATTTGCCAAGAGGAAAGCTCAGTGGGCGTCAGCAGGCAAACTCGGCCGTGTTCGCATTGGTTTTATATCAACTGCCGGTTTTGAGATCGTCCCGAACTTGATGCGGCGATTTCGGAAGAGCTATCCGGATGTTGAATTTTCGATAAGAAACATCTTGACGGGAGCTCAACTGGAAATGATCGACGATGGTCTGCTAGATGTAGGCTTTCTTCGTCTTCCCGTTGAAACTCGCAAAGAGATCGAGGTGACAACGGTTCATCGGGAACCATTCGTCGCGATCTTGCCTTCATGGCACTCTCTTTCCGCCAAAAAAGAGATTCGCCTGCGTGAACTCAAAGGGAATCCATTTGTCATGTATGCACGGGAGTTCGCTCCTGGATTCCATGATCTCTTGACTGGCGTTCTGAGCAACGCTGGAGTCATCCCTAAGGTGGTCCAAACCGCAGGAGAGATGCCTACCCTCATCTCTCTCGTCGATGCCGGCGTGGGCGTCTCGATTGTCCCAGCATCTGTCGCAAAACGGATCGTCTCCAAGGTGGCCGTGTGCTCGATTGCGGATCGAATGCCGGAGTCCGAGATTGGCTTGGCCTTCGCACGGCAGAACACTGCGGCAGTAGTACGCCGATTTTGTGAATTCGCTCGGACGTCGCTGGGGCATTAGAGCAGAAGCAGAATTACCGTACTGTAGCGACCAGCATGCAGGGCGGATTTTTCTTGAGGAAAAATCCGCTCGACCTCCGAGGCCTCACCTTATACCAATTCTGCTTCTGCTGTAGTGTTCAGATCAACGGGAGGCGACAGGAATCGTAGTGTCTTCGCTGCCTCACTCTTCCGTCAGATACTCGCGATTGACGTCGTTCGAACGCAATTCCGTTCTCTTCAAGGTCGAGGTGTCTTGCAGCATTTCGCAAGACCCGACACAATGTCTTCGATTTGTACGCTCGCACGCCTCCACGACCTTGATTAGCGGCGCATATCACGGTCATTAAAAGAAATCACCGCCGCGAATCGCGCCCTGCGCGTCCAACGTTGGGTGAGGACAAAAACGCATCCGCTGGATGACGGCCTCACCAAAGCAGTGACGGGTTCTTGGTCTTTGAAACGGTCGCAGCATTCGTAGTAACCCGATGCCACAACAAACGAAGAGAGGAATCAAAGAACGATCCTGAACGACCAGACCAGAGCGTTACAAAAGAAAAGGAGCAACAAATGATTCATTCGATGAAGTCTATGCGAGCAGTACGACGAATCTCTCAGTCCCTCTGCATGGTTTTCTTATCGCTGTTAACCTGCGGCATGCTCTCAGCGCAGAACAAAGAGCATCGCGTTCGGAATATCGTTCTGGTTCACGGCGCCTGGGCGGATGGTTCCGGTTGGAAGGGCGTTTACGACATTCTTGTCAAGGACGGCTACAACGTCAGCATCGTCCAAGAACCAGAGACGTCCTTCCAGGACGATGTGGCCGCCGTGAAGCGTACCCTCGCACTGCAGGACGGACCGAGCATCCTTGTCGCGCACAGCTATGGGGGAGCCGTAATTACGGAAGCTGGCTCGGATCCATCGGTTGCCGGATTGGTGTACGTGGCGGCGCACATGCCGGACGCCGGCGAAAAAGAGTCAGAGGACGGAAAGCGCTTCCCGAGCGACCTCGCCAAATCGGGCGCCATAAAGAAAACGTCCGACGGGTTCACATATATCGATCCGGCGCAATTTCATGAATTATTCGCAGCCGATCTTTCCAGCGAACAGGCCGCGGTCATGGCGCGCTCGCAGGTGTTCAACTTTGCGGACAATTTCTCAGCGACGATCACCACAGCCGCCTGGAGAGCTAAACCGAGTTGGATGCTAGTGGCGGGTAGCGATCGAACCATCAACCCAGACTTGGAGCGTTGGTATGCCAAGCGGGCTGGAAGCCACACAGTCGAAGTTGCAGGCGCCAGCCACTCAGTCTACGTTTCGCATCCCAAGGAGGTCGCGGATGTAATTGAGAGCGCAGCACGTGCGGTTTCGAAGTAGCCCGGACTCCGTAAGAAGCCCCCACACCCGGAGGACCAAGTGAAAATTCTCGAAATTCAGTCGTCGCCAAGAGGCGAATCTTCCGATTCGATCAGCCTCACCAAATCATTCATCGAGGCGTGCAAATCCAACAACACCTCGATAGTTGTGGATACGTTGAACGTCTGGCATGAACGGCTACCGGAGTTCGACTACGAGGCGATTGGAGCGAAGTACAAGGCAGTGAAGCACGAAGCGATGACTGAAGCAGAGTTCAATGTATGGGAGCGTATTCAATCGTTGATACAACGCTTTCAGAACGCCGATCGAATCGTCTTAGGAACTCCAATGTGGAATTTTGGCCTGCCTTACAAACTCAAACAATTGATTGACCTCGTAGCGCAGCGAAACTATCTGTTTGCCTACGACGGCAAACAGTGACCGCTGTTGTGGGAGGTGTCGGGAGCCCATTCTCTCAAGCGAAACCGGTGACGCCCCGGATTTCGCGGAGAAGCGATTGCTCATTTGGGGTGCGCAATGTCGCCGATAATTGCAGATTGGGTGCGTCATCGGAGGCTATCGTTGCCATGTCACAATCGGGCCGTAAACTCACGTTGGAAGAGCGGGTCGCACGTGCTGCGGAAACCGCTTTGTCGCGTCAGCAATACGTCAGCGCCATTGACGTGCTGTGCGGAATGGGAATCTTGTTGCCCACGCACGTAGATTCCTGGCGCAGAGGGCGCGTGGATTACCTGGAGCGAGTGATTCAAGGTAATCTCCACAAGATTTCTTCGACCATGGAAATATTCCGGCGTTGGGCTGGGGAAAAAGGTCTGAAGCCAAATGAAACTGGCTACGTGCGCAGAGCGCGGTCCGGGACCATACCCTTGCAATTCAGCAAGAGCGGAGACCCAGTGATCGAGAAGAACTACTCTACGCACTACATATCGCCCGCGCTGTCTGAGCGCAAGCTAGAGAAACTCCAGGAAAAACTGAATCGCGCTCCACATCCAGTCGTAATTGAGATTCTGCGCGACGCGCAGTGCTCGGAGTGCTGCGCGGAGATGGGCGAGGGATCGTTCCTTTTGATGGAAGCCGAGCAGCCGCTGTGCATGGCGTGCGCCGGTTTCGGCGACCTCGAGTTTCTTGCCGCGGGCAACGTCGCTTTGACGCGGCGAGCAACAAAGCATAGCGCGCGAAACGCTGTGGTGGTCCGCTTTAGCCGGACCCGAAAACGCTACGAGAGACAGGGTGTCCTCGTCGAGACATCGGCTCTGGAAAGAGCCGAGCGGGAATGTGCGGAAGATGCGGATGAACGGGCGGCTGGACGCGCGCGAGAGGCCATGCGACGCCGCGAAGAAGACCGCGAGCTGGTTGCTCGCATGGCGAAACAGATCGGGGTCTTGTTCCCCGGCTGCCCGGCTCATGAACTCGCTGCAATCGCCGAACATACCGCCGCCAGAAGTAGCGGGCGCGTTGGGCGGACGAAGGCGGGCAGGAATCTGGAGGAGCGCGCTTTGACCGCGGCTGTGGTCGCAGCGGTTCGGCATAAATATACCGCGTACGACAAACTCCTGGAACGAGGATTGGATCGCGCTTCAGCCCGTGAGACAGTCGGCGATAAGATCGACGAGATTTTGGCGGTCTGGCGAACGTAAGTTCTATTCGACTTGGCATTACCCACTATCTCGCGGAGATCCGGAAATCAGCCGTTTGGTCCAAGCCGAAGAAACCCGCCTTATGGAAGAGCGGTTCAATCGCCCGGTGTATTGGCCCGTGGCGGCCCATGTTGTACGCTCCTGAAGAGGGAACTTTCCTATGCTAATCGAACAGCAGATCGCCGAGCGGCAGCAGAGGGCTGCCGCAGCTCCGCTGAAGATTTTGAAACGGCCCGCAACCGGGCCCTATGGCGATTACAGTGTCAAGTCGGCCAGCGGACGGACCTATAAAGTGGCGATTCGCGGCCTGGGGCTCTTCGAGAATTATTGCTCCTGCCCGGATTTCGCGGTCAACACGCTGGGAACCTGTAAGCATGTCGAGGCGATGCTTCTGCGGCTCAGGAAGCGCCATCAGAAGACGCTGGAAGCCGCGAAGTTCAAGCGCACGCGCGCTTCCATTTCGCTTGAGTACGGGAATACGATCGAGGTGCGGCTGCGCATGCCCGCTTCGCCTTCCCCGGCGCTCCTGTTGCTCGCGGCGGAACACTTCGACGCCAACGGTCTTCTGCGTCGCGAGCGTTACCGGCGGTTCTCCGAAGTGCTGGAGGCGCTGCGCAACGCGGACGGCCAGGCGGTCATCTATAGTGACGTCCTGGAGTACATCGACCGGGAAAACGAGCTGGCCGAAGGGCTCGAACAGGAGCGCAAACTGCTGGCAAAGCTCAAGCGGGGACAGGACCCGACGGCTGGCGTCCTGAAGACCACGTTGCTGCCGTATCAGGCGCGCGGCGCGATCTTCGCGGCTTGCCGAGGACGCGCAGTCCTGGCCGATGACATGGGACTGGGCAAGACAGTTCAAGCGCTGGCCATGGCCGAACTCTTGCGTCAACGGCGGGGAATCGAGAGAGTGCTGGTGATTGCGCCGGCCTCGGTCAAATACCAGTGGAAAACGGAGATTGAAAAGTTTACCGATAGCTCTGTGAAGATCGTCGAAGGTATGTTGCCGCAGCGGCGGGCGATGTATGCGTCCCCGGAGTTTTTCACCCTCACCAACTACGAACTTGTTCTCAAAGACATTCGATACATGCAGGAGCTGCGTCCGGACCTGATCATCCTCGACGAGGCGCAACGAATCCGCAACTGGACCACTGCGACAGCGCGCACTATCAAACAATTGAAAAGCCGTTACGCCCTGGTGCTTACCGGCACGCCGCTTGAAAATAAACTGGAGGAGCTGTTTTCCGTTGTTGAGTTTGTTGACGGCCGCAGGCTCGGCCCGGCCTTCCGCTTCGTAGACGAGCACCGTGTATTGGACGAAAAAGGCCGCCTGACCGGCTATCGTGGGCTGGACCGCATTCACGAGCAGTTGGCCCCGATCCTGCTGCGGCGCACGCGCCCTGAGGTACTGAGGGATCTGCCCGAGCGAACCGACAAGGTCCTCCGCGTGCCGCTGACCAGCCAGCAGGCCGAACCATATTACGAGCAGGGCGATATGCTGGCACAGCTCATGCGCAAATGGGAGCGCCAGGGCTGGCTCTCCGAGATCGATCAAAAACGCATTCTCTGCTACATCCAAAACATGCGCATGTTGTGCAACTCGACATTTCTATTCGATAAGCAGACCCATCATTCGCCCAAGCTCCAGGAGTTCCGCGAGATCATGACGGACTTCGTCGTGGGCGAAGAACGCAAAGTGGTGGTGTTCAGCGAGTTCGAACGGATGACGCACCTGGCGGGAGAAGAACTGCGCAGGCTGGGCATCGGATTTGTGTCGCTCCACGGAGGCGTTCCCTCGCGCAAGCGCGGCGCATTGATTGAGCAGTTCCGCAACGATCCGGCCTGCAAGGTTTTTCTCTCGACCGATGCGGGAGGCGTGGGCCTCAATTTGCAAGCGGCATCCGTGGTGGAGAACTTTGAGCCTCCGTGGAACCCTGCCCGGCTGGAGCAGCGCATCGGACGCGTACACCGTTTGGGCCAGTCGCGCCCGGTACACGTAATTCACATGCTCACGGAGAAGAGCATCGAGGAGCGCGTTTGGGAGACGCTGGCCTTGAAGAAATCGCTGTTCGCCGGCGTGTTCGATTCTCCCACTGACGAGATCAGCTTCGCCAAGCTGGGCCGCAAGACCATGCTACAGGCCGTGAAAGAGATTTTCGCCGAACAACCGGGCCGGCCGAAACCGTTGATTGACCACGCTCCTGCCGTGCCGGTGGCTCTTACCGAGCCGCTGCAGCACGTGCAAACGCAGTCGGCGGGTTTAACGGATGCAACGGCGCCAATGCCTGTAGGTACCCGTCCTTCGCTTCCGGCAACTTCTGGCGGTAACGGCGTCGAACTGGCTGCGGCCTCGTTCATCGAAGCTGGACTGCGATTGATCGAATCGATCACGGCAGGCCGCACTGCGGGAAGCGCGGCTGACGGCACGGCTGGACATTCCACGGCCGCTCCCGCACCGCGCGTGGCTCAAGTCTTGCCCACCCTGTTCACTAGCGATCCTCGGACGAACCGTCCCGCATTGACCATCCCTCTGCCTGATTCAGTGACCCCGGAGCGACTCACTAATGCGTTCTCGGCCCTGCTGAACATGCTCGGAAAATCCGCGAGCGCACCTGCCAGTCCAGAGAACCAGAGTTGACCGGCATGCCCAATCGAGACCGCGGGCATATTCAGGAACATCGCCAGCCGTTCCTGCCATTGATCGAGTAGTTGTTGCCGATGAACCAGAATCAAAGTATTGACCTTGCGCTTTACGATCGGCCATGCCGCCAAGGCCGTTTTCCCAAACGCCGTCGGGGCGCAGAGATTTCCCTCGTCGTGGACGCTGATCCCTGCGACAGCCGTCCTCTTGGACCGGCCGAAGCTGACCATCGAATTCCGCTATGATTGGTGTGCCCGCGAACCGTTCTTCGCGAACTTCGGGCCGAATGTTATGCGCGCGCAAAAGGGCCATTACCTCAGTCAGACACCCGCGCGGCACGGCAATGTGATGGGGGAAATCCTGGCCGCACGCGATTACGCGCGGTTTGGCATATGTCGGAAGCCGCATCGCCTGCGCCTTGTAAAACTCCGGGGTCTGGAATGCCGCCAGCCTGAGCAGACGATTCAACATGGCCGGTGGCAGGCCCTGCTTGTCCACGTAAAGAAGATTCGCGCGGACGATCTGTGCCGTTTCAGGGAGTGCTCCCTCAATCGGCCGCTCCGTCTGCCTTCGCGAAGGTGGCAATGTCCAGGGATCTTGTGCATCTTCGTCATCGGCAATACTGATGCGAACCCCGATCAAATCGCCATTGCGTTGTCCTAACCCCTAGACGATAGCGCCACACTTGCGGGGAGAGCTTAATCCAATCTGGACGAGCCACTTGTCTAATCAATCAAAGAAATTGCTCGGCGGCCAAAGTTGGGGGTCATGGGAAAGCGTGTAAAATTTCCGGCAAAATCCCAGGAGCGCTTCAAATCCCCAATCGGCGAACCTCGTCGTTATAGTACTTGCGGTAGAGAATATCCCACTCCTGCGTGCCTTCCTGGATGATCTTGCGCTGCGAGCTGATCTTCAGCCGCGCCGCCTGATCGATCTTGGTCTCTTCGGCAAAGAGTTGCTCCAGCGCCTTGCGCGCCTCCTGGCGAATCGTGTTGCGATCCTCCAGAAAATCGACCTCATCGATCTCGGCCAGGGTGTCGGCAACTGTGTGGGCCAATTTGTTCAGCTTGTCGCGGGAGATTCTCATAGCACCGCCTTGTACTTGCGCGCCAGCTCGCCCTTGACCTTCTTGAACATCTCCGCATACTGCGCGCCAGACTTAAGCATCTCCTGCTGATAGGCCTCAAGAATCACGCGGACTTCTTCATTGATACGGTCTTCCAGGGAAAGCTCATCCACCATGCCGGCGGCGACCTGTTCTTCGACCTTGGCTACCTGGTCGGTGTGAATCATTTTGGCGTCTACCAGGTGCTTGACCGTGCGACGCGCCAGATATCCGATGTATTCGCGGGAGAAGATCATGAACTAACCCTTACGATAACGCATTCGACCGTACCCTGTACATCCGCGAACCGCCTAAACTCCATCGCACCAAGCTCTAAGCGGCAGCCCACGCCCTGGATCTCACGTTCCAAACTGAACTGTGTTCAATTCCGATGCGCGCAGCTCTTCGTATTGACACATTCGTCCGCCAGCCGCAGCCGCTCTACCGGCCGGCCGCCAACCAGGTGTTCCGTAACGATCTCTTCGGCGTCGGCAGCCTGCACATGGCCATACCAGACCGCTTCCGGGTAGACCACCACCGTGGGGCCATGCTCGCATTGATCCAGGCATCCAGCCTTGTTGATGCGCACTGTGCCGCCCAGTCCGGCGGCCTTTACAAACTGCTGCAATTGCGGCAAAAGCTCACTCTTGCCATCCTTCGTACAAGAGGGCCGCGGAGCGCCCTCGGGACGAACATTCTGACAGACAAACACATGGCGTTCAAAAGGGGCCAAAATGGAAAATCCTCCAATTGCCATGATATCGGGTGACTTGCAGGCTCCTTTCCACAGGTTGGGATTGGTGCGTAAGAATCTCTCCGGCCCCACCCCGCTCCCATCTGCGACAATGGAGAGCGACCTATGGAAACCGACGACCTTGTAGCACTCAAAGACGATATGGTGGCTTTCATCGAGGGGCATGGCATGCGCCGCCTTCCCGGATACGTCACCGAAGACATCCCCGCCATCCTCTGGGAAGAATCCGAACACCCTGAAGACAACCCCGACTCATGGAAAGATTTCGTCGAGATGGCCAAGCACGCCGGCGCTGTCTTCGTCACCATCAGCGAAGTCAAGTTGGACCGCGATGAGCTCGAAGAACTGATCGAAGAAGCCGGCGAACTCAACTTCCCCGACGAAGAGGCCTCCGAGCTGGTCGAGGCCCAGATGCTCGAAAAATACGCCGGCAAGGTCGGCTACATCCAGTTAGGCTTCGTCCACCAGGGCATCGTCTTCCTCCACGAAACCACCACCGAGTGGTACGAGCGCTATCAGGAACTGCTCGAAGGCATCGAGAGCTTCGGCGACATCGTCATCGACGACCCCGATGGTGAAAACGAAGATCTGTAAGTCGCGCCCCATGACGGTGGTCTTGTGAACGCTGGGCTCCAATCGAATCCCATCCCGCAGGCCACCCTCGGTCAAGCCGCGCCTGAACCAGCGTTCACCCCTCCCCCGCAGCGCTGGCAGATCGGCACACCGCGTCCGGAAGAATCCGCCGCGCTGGCCGCTGCCGCGCACATTCCGCAAGTCGTAGCCGAGCTCCTCCTGGCCCGTGAAATCACGACTCCGGAAGCCGCCTTCAGCTTCCTCAATCCCGAAATCGGCCAGCTCCACGATCCTTTTGAGATGCTGGGCATGGCCGCCGCCGTCGACCGCCTCGAACTGGCCATCGCCCGCCAGGAAACCATCCTCCTCTACGGCGACTACGACGTCGACGGCACCACCGCCGTCGTCCTCCTCAAGACAGCCATCGAGATGCTTGGCGGTTCAGACGGAGCCAAAGTCCGCTTCCACGTACCCCACCGCCTCCGGGAGGGCTACGGCATCCAATCCTCCGTCCTCGAAACAGCAGCCCAGGAAGGCGTAGCCCTGGTCATCAGCGTCGATACCGGCATGAGGGCCTTTGCCGAAGCCAGGCGGGCGCGCGAACTCGGCCTCGACCTCATCATCACCGACCACCACCTGCCCGACGCCGAAGACGAAATTCCCGTCGCGCTCGCCGTCCTCAACCCCAACCAGCCCGGCTGCAATTACCCCGAAAAATCCCTCTGCGGCGCGGCCATCGCCTTCAAGCTGGCGCAGGCCATCCTCCAACGCAATGACGAGCGTCTCGGACTCACCCGCACCCGCGAAAAAACCATCCCGTCCTTCCTCAAGATGGTCGCCATCGCCACCGTCGCCGACGCCGTTCCCCTGCGCGGAGAAAACCGAGTCCTCGCCGCCCTCGGCATCCGCGAACTCCGTCGCCCCGCCGGTCTCGGCCTGCGCGCCTTGTTCCAGGCTGCCGGAATCGACCCTGCGACGAAACAACTGACCAGCTTCGATCTCGGATTCCGTCTCGGCCCGCGCATCAACGCTGCCGGCCGCATGGATATCGCCGCTGAAGTCGTCGAGCTCTTCACCACCCGCGACGCAGCCCGCGCCCATGAGCTAGCCGCCAAGCTCGAACGCCTCAACACCGAGCGCCGCGAAACCGAAGCCGAGGTTCTACGCAAAGTAGAAGCCCGCCTGGCCACCGATCAATCGCTCAACGCAAACAGGATGCTGGTCATGATCGGCGAAGGCTGGCACCGCGGCATCATCGGCATCCTCGCCTCGCGCGTCGTCGATCGCACCGCCAAGCCGGCCATCGTGGTCAGTGTCGAAGACGGCATTGCCCACGGCTCAGGCCGCTCCATCGACGGTTTCCCGCTCCTCGAAGCCATCGAGACCTGCGCCGACCTCTACACCCGCTTCGGAGGCCACGCCTTCGCCGTTGGCTTCGCCATGCCAGCTGAAAATCTGCCTGAAATGGAGCGCCGGCTTTACGCCTTCGCTGCGCACAAACTCGTCGGCCAGGAAGCAGAACAGATTCTCCGCATCCATGCCGAACTGCCGTTGGATCGCGTCACTACCGTGCTGGCTGGCTGGCTGCGCAAGCTTGAGCCGCTGGGCCACGGCAATCCAGAGCCGGTCTTCGTGGCCCGCAACCTGGCGCTGGCTGCTCCCGTCCGCGTCATGAAGGAAAAACACATCCGGCTTGAACTGACTCCAACTGCCACGGGCACAGGCCCAATCGTCAAATCCGCGCCCATCGACGCAGTTGGCTGGAACCTCTCTCGCCGCGCTCGGCAACTCAACCTGCAACCAGGTTCGGTGATCGATCTCGCCTATCGCATCCGCGAAAACGACCATCCCCAATACGGCGGCCTCCAAATAGAGATCGCCGGTATCAAGCCGGCACAAGATATTTAACCCGGCAAAAAATGCCCCCGCAGGTGTTGGCCTGCAAGGGCATTGGGGGGAAGGCCGTGGGGAATTCTCTCTAGTGACGCCAGAGGTGCTCGGTAGCCACCCGATAGCCACGCTCAAAGCCGCGCCGAAAAGCCTCGCGATCCCTCTCCGCCACACTCGGATGCCGATAGGTTTCGTGCCGGTTCACATCCGGCTGTTTGCCATCTTTGTAGTCGGACCGCGCCGCCTCCACGCCGTCGTGGAAGCCATGCCGGGTCATCTCGTCGAACTCCGCTGGCGGAACATCCCAGCCGTCCTGCACATAGCCCGGCGCAGCCGGAACCCCGTAAGGTGTTGGCGCCGCCACCGTTGCCACTGGCATCAGAAAAGTAGCCAGTACGCCTGTCATGCAAATTCCCGCAATCTTTGTCATCGTTCCTCCTGCCATGGTTTCGTATCTGTTATCGATTGCCCAGCGAACGAACTTCCTCCGCCGGGGAATTACAGCCAGCAAAGCGACTCGCTAAACGCGGTTCGCCACACTCTCCGCCATTACACCCACTTCATGAGATGAAAAAAGCAGCCTGCGGGATGGCCGCAGGCTGCAAGAGAATCATGGCAAGCTCTACTTACCGTCCATGCGGCTTTCCGCCTGAAGGCTTGGGCGCAGCATGGGATGCAGGCGCAGCATGAGACTGCGGCGCCGGGTGAGATTGCGGTGCAGCATGAGATTCCGGAGCTGCGTGGGCTTGTGGTGCAGCATGAGTTTCAGGAGCCGGTCGCGCCGCTGGCCTGGCTTCCGTGTGAGCTGCCTGCGGAGTGTTATGAGCCTCTGGCCTTGCAGCCGCTGCCGGGCGGCCCTCGGCTCCACGGTTCGCCGGCTCATTGTGCGCTGCAGCCGTCATCGGCCTTGCCGCGGCAACATTGGCAGGACGCCCATGGTTGGCGCTGAAGCGCTGCTGCGGATCGTGTGCCGCAGCCGCAATGTGCTGTTGCTGAGCCGCCGTCGGCGCAATGTGATGCTCGTTCATCGCAGCGCGCTCTTCCGGCCTCGGCTGATAATTCAGACCGCCTCTGCCACCGGCATAGGAAACGTGATTGACGTTCACGTAGGTTGTCTGGCGCACGATTGTCTCATTCACGTAGACGCTATGGAACCCTCCGCCCACGTGCACAATGGCGGTGTTGTAGAAGAAGTGGCCGCCGCGCCATTCGCCGCCGGCAAAGCCCCATCCCATGTAGCCGAAACCGTAGTTCACGCCGCCGTAATAGCCGATGTGCGGACCCCAATAGCCGGCATGGAAGAGGTAGTTGCCACCCTCCCAGCCCCAGTAAGGAGGCGTCCAAAGAAAGCCCGGTTGAGGAGCCGGCACCCACGCGCCAGGAACCCAATAATAGCCATCGTCGCCGTACGCCCAATAGCCGGGCGTCCACATCAACCCCTCGGTAGGGCATGGCGGCTGAACATACACTGGCAGCACTGGCGGAGCAATGCTGATGCCGATGAACACCCCTGCGAATGAAGATGCCGGGATCATGCAAAGCAGGCACGCGAGCAAAAGCAGCCGCGTTGAGCGGAATAGTTTCATGGAAATCCTCCGTGGTTCGTTCTTGGGGCAATCACGCTGCCGGGGAAATAATTCCGTAGCTCGATGCCGGTTAATTTTTTACGGCTGCCGGTAAGCGGCAACTCGATGCAAAAACCACTTGCTGCCTAAGAAACCCTCGCAACGCTCGAAAGTTTCCCTCAAACCTAAATAAAACAGATCGAACTCCACCTGTTCCCTAATCCCTATTCCCTGGTCCCTGTCTTTACGCCTTGAATCTGAAATGGAAAATATCCCCATCCTGCACCAGATAATCGCTGCCTTCGAGCCTCATCCTTCCCATCTCCTTCACCTTGGCCTCCGAACCGGCCGTAACAAAGTCGTCGTAAGCAATGGTCTCCGCGCGAATAAACCCCTTCTCAAAATCTGTGTGAATCGCGCCCGCGGCCTGCGGCGCCTTCGATCCCTTCTCCACGGTCCACGCATGCGTCTCCTGCGGACCCACCGTGAAAAATGTCAGCAGTCCGAGCAGCCCATATCCAGCGCGAATCACCCGCGCCAATCCAGTCTCCTCAAGCCCCAGCGACTCCAGGAATTCCTTCTTCTCCGCCTCATCGCCAAGCTGCGAAACCTCAGCCTCGATCGCCGCCGAGATCACCACCGAAACCGCGCCCAGCCCCTTCGCAAACTCCGCAACCTTCGCCGAGTACGCATTGCCCGTCCCCGCCGCAGCCTCCTCAACATTGCACACATACAGCACCGGCTTCGAAGTAATCAGCCCCATCTGGTGCAGAATCTTATGCTGCTCATGCGTAAGCTCCGGCGCAATCGTCCGTGCCGACTTCCCTGCCCGCAGCGCCTCAAGCGCCATCTCCATCACCGGCAACTGCGCCTTGGCCTCAGGATCGTTGCCTTTCATCTTCTTCTGCGCCGCCGTCACACGCCGTTCCAGGCTGTCGAGATCGGCCAGCATCAGCTCCGTCTCCACCGTCTCCGCATCGCGCACCGGATCGACCGAGCCCTCCACATGCGTCACATTGCCGTCTTCAAAGCAGCGCAACACATGCGCAATCGCATCCACCTCGCGAATATGCGCCAGAAACTTGTTGCCCAAACCCTCGCCACGTGAAGCCCCACGCACCAGCCCCGCAATATCGACAAACTCCAGCTGCGTCGGAATGATCTTCTGCGAATCCGCCAGCTTGGCCAGCACTTCCAGACGCGCATCCGGCACAGCCACGCGGCCCACATTCGGCTCAATGGTGCAAAAAGGGTAGTTGGCGGCCTCAGCCGCGGCGGTTTCGGTAAGCGCATTGAACAACGTGGACTTGCCCACATTCGGCAAACCGACAATTCCGCAATTGAATCCCATTCGTCTTCCTTACGTGCTTCAAAATCTCCGCCGTATCGCAGCGGATCAGGCGAAGACAAAACCTCACTCCGCCCTCTCTATCATAAGCGGCGTCGGAGAGGAGGCCTGGAAACGAAGACCAGAGAAGGATATGCCTTACCAAACACTTCAGGGCGCGGGCTGCATTGCCTCAATGGCATCCACCCTCGCCTTGCTGAGCGTGGCGATGGGATCGCCCGAAGGATAGAACTCCATGGTGATGAATTTGTCGTATTTCAACTGAGCAAGTGTGCGATAAATATTGCGATAGTCAATCTCGCCAGTCCCCGGCTCATGCCTTCCCGGCACATCGGCAATATGAACGAGGCCGACGAGATCAATGTTCTTCTCCAGCTTCTCGATGAGATTCCCCTGCGCACGCTGCTCATGGTAGAAGTCGTACAACACGCGAACATGCGGGCTGTTCACCTCGCGCACAAGATCGAAGCCTTCGCTCACGCTGGTCATGAACATCGTAGGGCTTTCAATTGGATCGATCGGCTCGATCACAATCTGCACATTCGCGGCAGCGGCAAGCTCCGCTACGCGCTTCAGATTCTCGACCGAAGCCGCATGTTGCGCCGCCGGAGACAACGTGCCGATACGCGGCCCCGACTTGAGATTGACCTGCGGGCTCTCCAGCGTCTGGGCTGTCTTAAACTGCCCTTCAAGCTCAGCCAGCAGAGCGTTTGTTCCCGCTGGATCGGCGAAACCCGACTTGACGCCGCTAAGCATATCAAATCGCAGATGGAGCGAGAGCATCTTTGCCATCACCCGTTGCATCTCGTCGCTCGACCACTGGTGAAATTCACCGACCAACTCGACACCCTGATATCCAGCGGCAGCAACGATCTCCAGGCAATGATCGAAGGACACTGATTTTCCAAGCGTCCAGAGCATAACCGAAAACCGTGGCTGAGGATGCGCAGGCCCGCTCTGAGAAAGCGCCGATGGGAGCACGCAGCTTGCAGCCGCGGCGGCAATGCGCTGACTAAACTCCCTGCGATTCATAACACCCGTCCTCTACTTCTTTTCCGTCTCCTGAAGAAACTGAATCAGGTAATCCTTCCAGACCGCAGCCTGCGTATGCGTTCCATGTCCGCGCGTCGCGTCTGAGATGGGCAGAAGAATGAACTTCGCATGAGACATCTTAGTCACCAGCCGCTGCGCAATGCCAAGCTCTGGCGGGTTGATAAAGTCGTCGGCGGAGTTGATCCACAGCACCGGCGCGGTGATCGTGCCCAGCTTCGGCTCCGGGTTATAGTTGCGCGAAGCATCCACGTAATATAGAAAATCGTTGGCGTCCGTGTGCGCGATAAGCCCATCCATGGTGCGGTCCACATACGCCTCTGCATCTCTCCGCGTAGGAAAGTTCTTCTGCATCTGCAGCGGAGCGGAGCCGGCAATCACAATCAGATCGTTGGCCCCACGCAGACCTTCCTTCGGTTCGGCTGTGTATTCCCCGCCTTTCCACTCCGGATCGTCGCGAATCATCTGCATCGCCATATATCGCCAGATGCGGTTGCGTCCTGCAAGCTCAACCGGCAGGCACGCAAACGGAGCCAGCGCGTCGGAAAACTGAGGATAGGTCTCGCCCCACACAAACGACTGCATGCAGCCCATCGACGTGCCCAGAATCAGCCGCAAATGATCCACATGCAGGCCATCCACCAGCATCGCGTGCTGGCTCGCCACCATGTCGTCATAGTCGTAGTGAGGAAAGCGCATATGCAGGCCATCGGAAGGCTTGCTCGACTCACCATGACCTATATCGTCCGGAAGAATAATGAAGTATTTCGTGATATCCAGCGGCTGTCCCGATCCAAACAGCACATCGGAAAACACCGGATTCAGCAGCGAATGCGCGTTGCCGCCCGTGCCATGCAACAGCAGAACAGCATTGTCGGTATGCCCCGCAGCATCGCGATGCGGCTGCCCCAGCGTAAGGTAATGCAGCTTCAATTCGGCAATCGATTCCCCACTGCCGAAGTGATAGTTCGGAATGACATAGTTGCCGTCTTGCGCAGGCCATTGCGTGTGAGTCTGGGCCTTGGCTAGAACGGTAGCAATCAACAAAATCAAGACCAAGCGGACGGATTGGTTGCGCAAATGCAGTCTCCCTCAAAAATATGGCCTGTTACGACAATCAAACTATAAACAGTGAGCACTTGATTTAGAGACTCTAGGTACCATTATGCGCCGTTTGCTTCTCAAGGCTCTCTTGCGCGTTGACCGCGATCCGCCTCGACTTCCGGTACACATTTCCCACCGCCAGCGTCCAGAAAGGAACCAGGTCAACCCCAGGCAGCAGCTTGGCGCAAAACGATGGCAAGAACTCCCAGTGCCAGCCAAGCAGATACGTGAGCGCTCCTCCAACCACAACATCGAGTACATCATCCACCGGCGATACCGCTCCCGGCACGAACAACGGAAACACAACCACCTGAAGCGCATCCGCAACAATCGCCAAGATAATAGCGGCCCGCATGCGTGCATCCGGCGAGATGGTGATTGCATCTTGTGCCACGGCAGCCTGCTTTCCTCGTCGTTCGGAACCCGCTCGTTTCGGTACGTCGTACCTGATGTCCTTATTCTATAGGCCTTACAGCATCGCTGCCAGAAGCGTCAATTCCCGCTCAGAACTTGTAGCTCGCCCCAATCCCAAACACCTTGCGCGCATCCAGATTCACCGGCACTACTTCAGGCCCTACAGGCGTAGGCAATTCCGTATACCCAATCTGCCCCGCCACCTGCCCAATGCCCGCATCGAAGCTGAAGCGCGGATTCTCCCGCTGCGTGATGCGCACCGCATAATCCAGCGTAGTAGGAATGTGCCCGCCGCCTGGCACCAGCAGCCCGAGATTCTTCACATGTGGAGGCTCCTGCGTAAACCCCGCCGCCGGCACAATCGCCGTATGCCACGGCCCCGGCAGCGGAAATCCCACCCCGCCAAACAGCCGCCCGCCAAAGCGCGTAGCCTGCCCGCCAATCCCATAGATCGAAGCATTCGTAGCCTTCCATCCGATGTTCAGCAACAGCGGCACATGCACGTCCACCATGGTCTTGGTCACCGACGCGTAAACATCGCCATTGGTATAACTCTTGCCATCGATCGCGCCGGTAACAAAGTGATCCCCGGTCCGCACCACAAATCCCGCCGCCACACCCGGAACCCACTTCGTATGGAAGGAGTCCTCCGGCAACACCACTCCCTTGCCGTGAAAGACATTCATCCCCGAAAACTCCCAAAGGCTGCTGAAGAAGGGATTGTCGCCATTCGTATGCGCGCTGCGCGTATACCCAACCTCAGCCCGGTTGGCAAAGCCCTCGGTGATGCTGGCCGTGTATATATCGCCAATCACATCCCCGGCATGAACATAATGGAACCCCACCGAAGGCCGCGAAAACACCTGGCCCTTGGCCGACTGCACCACGTACGCCGTAGGCGTGATGAATCCGCCCGTCTGTCCCTCCAGCGTCAGATTCTGCGCCATCGCTGTTTTCGTTGTACCGATCAGCCCTGACACTACCAAGGCAACCAGCATTGCCTTTCCAACTGCTCTCAATCGTTTCTGATTCACGCGGGGGTTCACTCCTCAGAACTCAAGGATTCTCCCCCGCCACACAGATGGTTTGTCAACCAGTCACTCTCTTGGCACTCCCCTGCCCCGAGGACGCAAGCTGTCCCAATGGTAGACTCCTGCCATGGCAGCCGAACCCAAGCGCGGTTTTTTCCTCACCTTTGAAGGCCTCGACGGCTCAGGAAAAACCACCCAGATCAAGCGCCTCACCGCATGGCTGGCCGCGCAGAATCAGCCGCACATCGTCACCCGCCAGCCCGGCGGCACAGCCACAGGCGACCGCATCCGCGCACTCCTGCTCGACTCCAAATCATCCGGCCTCGCCCCACGCACCGAGCTCGCCATGATGTTCGCCGACCGCGCCCAGTCCATCCAGGAGATCATCGCACCCGCCCTAGCATCCAGCCACATCGTCCTCTGCGACCGCTTCACCGACTCCACCGAGGCCTACCAGGGCGGAGGCCGCGAGCTCGGCTCCCAGATCGTCCTCGAACTGCACCGCCTCCTCTGCGGCAACCTCCAGCCCGACCTCACCATCCTTCTCCTGCCCGATCTCAAAGCCTCCCTTGCCCGCGCCCGTCGCCGCAACACCCACGAGACAGAAGTCACCGGCAAGGACGAAAGCCGCTTCGAACGCGAGCGCGATTCCTTCTTCCAACGCGTCCATCAAAAATATCTAGACATCGCCGCCCGTGAGCCATCGCGCGTAGTCGCCATCGCCGGCAAGCTGAGCATCGAACAGGTGCATCGCCAGATCGTCGATGCGCTCTCACCTCGCCTGGAGCCCTTCAATCAACCTCAAACGCAACACGAGACGCAAGCGTGACCCGAGAACCAGTCGGCCCAGCCAGTCCCGGCCCGCCAATCGTCCAAAAGGGCCAATACCGCTTTCCACCCGGCCTGCGCCTCAACCTGCCCTTCTATTACTTCGCCAGCTTCTTCGACCGCACCAACCCCATCCTGCTCTTCGAATACCTGAGCAAGTACGGCCGCGCCGCGCACTACCGCATGTTGTCGAGCCATGTCATCCTGCTCAACGACCCCAGCGACATTCGCGAAGTCCTAGTCGACAAAGCCCATCTCTTCATCAAGGAACGCACCCAGAAGCGCATGAAGATCCTTCTCGGCGACGGCCTCATCACCGCCGATGGCGAAACCCACAAACGCCATCGCCGCATCGCCGCGCCAGCCTTCCATCGCCAGCGCATCCAGGCCTACGCCGCCACCATCGTCGGCCACGCCGCCGCCATGCGCGATCAATGGGAAAAGGACTGGCAGCCCGGCCGCCAGATCGACATCGCCGCCGAGATGATGCGCCTAGCCCTGCAGATCACCGCCCGCACCCTCTTCGACACCGAAGTCACACCCGAGATCGCCGCCATCAACCACGAAGCCAACTCCGTCATGGAGATCTACAACGACCTCATCGCCATGCCCCGCGCCGAAGACCTTCTACGTTGGCATATCCCCATCCCCGTCCTAACCCGCTTCCGCAAATCCAAAGCCCATCTCGACTCCGTAGTCGATGCCATGATCTCCGCAAAGCAAGCCGAGAGCGCAAGAGCCGCCAGCGAAGGCCGTCCCATAGGCGGCGACCTGCTCTCCATGCTCATCGCCGCAAGAGACGAAGACCCCGCACAACCCTCGTCCAAAAAGTTAGACAGCGAGGAGCTCCGCGACGAAGTGATGACCATCTTCCTCGCCGGCTATGAAACCGTAGCCAACGCCTTGGCCTGGACATGGCTCCTGCTAGGCCAAAACCCGGAGGCCGAATCCCGCCTCCACAACGAACTCGACACCGCCTTGCTTGATTCCTCAGGGCATGCCCGTCTGCCCACCCTCGAAGACCTCCCATCCCTGCCCTACACCGAGATGGTTCTAGCCGAGTCCATGCGCCTCTACCCACCCGCCTGGGCCATGGGCCGCCAGGCCACAGAAGACGTCGCCATCGGCCCCTACCACGTCCCCAGTGGCACATTCTTCTTCTTCAGCCAATACATCGTCCATCGCGACCCCAAATACTTCCCCGACCCGCTAGCCTTCCGTCCCGAGCGCTTCACAGCGGAAGCCAAAGCCCAGCGCCCCAGGTTCGCCTACTTCCCCTTCGGCGGCGGCGGACGCCAGTGCATCGGCGAATCCTTCGCCTGGATGGAAGCCATTCTCGTGCTAGCTACATTAGCCCAGCGCTGGCGCCTCAAAGTAGTCGAAGGTCACCCCATAGCCCTCCAACCCAAAATCACCCTCCGCCCCAAACACGGCATCCAAGTCATCCCCGAAGCCCGCAACTAACCACAGCCTTGTCATTCTGAGCAAAGCGAAGGACCTGCTTTTGTCTTTGCACTTGCCTTTGCACTTGCTTTTCTTGTCTGTCATTCCCGAAGGGAATCTGCTTTTACGCTTGCAGTTCTTTTGTTTTTCCGGAGAGAGCAGGGGCATTCATGCCCCTGAAAAAGCCTCACGCAAAAGAGCGCCTTCAGGCGCGGGACTTCCCCACCAAACCAAGAATCGCCGCGCAACCAAACCTTGCCCCACCACCCCCGCAATGTCTAAACTCGCTAGGCATCCGCATTGGCCACGCAAGGGGATCGAGATCACAATGAACAAGAGGCAGTTCTTGAAGACCACCACCACACTCGCAGCCGGCTCCATGCTCGCCCGCCTCGCCAACGCCGACGCCAAGGCTCCCGCCGAGCCCGTCGCCCACGAAACCAACTGGGCTGGCAACCTCCGCTACCACGCCGACAAAATGTACGCGCCCCACTCGGTCGAAGAAGTCCAGAAGTTCGTCAAAGAATGCTCGACCCTCCGCGCCCTGGGCTCGCGCCACAGCTTCAACACCATCGCCGACTCGCTCACTAACCAAATCTCCCTCCAGCATCTCAACTCCATCGACTTGGATGCCAATGCACAGACAGTCATCGTAGGCGCAGGCGTTCGCTACGGCACGCTCGCGCCCGTCATCGACGCCAAAGGCTTCGCCGTCCACAATCTTGCCTCGCTGCCCCACATTACCGTCGCGGGAGCAATAGCCACCGCGACCCACGGCTCCGGCGTCAAAAACGGCAACCTCTCCACAGCCGTCCGCGCCCTTGAAATCGTCACCGCCGACGGCGAAGTCCATCACATCGCCCCCGGCGACCCGCACTTCCCCGGAGCAGTAGCCGGCCTCGGTTCCCTCGGCGTCGTCACCAACGTCACACTCGCCGTCCAGCCGCGCTTCGAGATGACCCAGGTCGTCTATCGCAACCTGCCCACGGCCCAGCTCGAACACAACCTCGAAGCCATCATGGCCTCCGGCTACAGCGTCAGCCTCTTCACCGACTGGCAAAACCACCGCATCGCCCAGGTCTGGATCAAGAGCCGCGTCGCCAACGGCCAAAAGACTGCCATCGTCCCCGACTTCTACGGAGCCAAGCCCGCCACCCGCAACATGCACCCCATCGAAGCCAACTCCGCCGAAAACTGCACCGAACAGATGGGCATCCCCGGTCCCTGGTACGAACGCATGCCCCACTTCAAAATGAATTTCACGCCCAGCAACGGCGCCGAGCTCCAGACCGAATACTTCGTCCCGCGCAACCGCGGCTACGAAGCCATCCGCGCCGTAGAAACCCTCAGCGCCAAAATCGGCCCGCACCTCTTCATCACCGAACTGCGCTCCATCGCCGCCGACGACCTATGGATGTCGATGGCCTACCAGCGCGACTCCCTCGCCATCCACTTCACCTGGAAGCAGCAAATCCCCGAGGTCATGGCCCTGCTCCCCGAGATCGAAGCCAAACTAGCGCCCTTCGAAGCCCGCCCCCACTGGGCCAAGCTCTTTACCGTCCCGCCCGCCACATTGAAAGCCCGTTATCCCAAACACGACGCCTTCACCGGGCTGGCAACTCAGCACGACCCCAAAGCCAAATTCCGCAACGAATTCATCAACCACAACGTCTTCGAACCCGCGTAAGACGATGAGTCTTTGC
>Ga0302326_10008743_pt1 | contig 22281 bp, 21 predicted proteins | sample Palsa_T0_3_FD_202264 | JGI IMG/M metagenome (GOLD analysis project Ga0302326, IMG submission 202264) | Peat permafrost microbial communities from Stordalen Mire near Abisko, Sweden - Palsa_T0_3 | ecosystem: Environmental > Terrestrial > Soil > Palsa > Peat permafrost | place: Sweden: Abisko... | reverse complement strand
TAGTGGGCCGCATGTCCGCACGGACAAGGTATGCTGCGGCTATCCGCATCCGGCGGATCGTATCGCAGCAGTTGCGCCAGCGCGGAAGCCCCGGCTTGGTGCATGGCGGATCGCAGGGCGGTCTCGACCGCTTCCAGATCGAACGGGACACTATTGCGGCGCTGTTGAAAAACAACCCGCAGGAAGCGGTCTACTTCGTGGGCAACTTCTTGTTGGATGGCCTGCGCCGTTTTTTTTCCTGGGCCGTCTGCTCAGTCTGCTCGACGGGCCGCAAGCGGCAGATCTTTCGATTCACATCGACCAACTCGCCCGTCAGGGTCTGGAACTTACGGAACTCAGCGATCTCACCTTCCGCCTTACGGACGGCAGCCGGAGACGGCAGATTCTGGGTGACCGTCTTGCCCTCGACTTTCTGGGTGAGCTGAAAATGAGGGCCGTGTCCGGGGTCGTTGGGTTTGGCGCAATGGCAAACGGGACTGCCACAGCGGCGGGTGGCACTGGTGATGGAACCGGGTTGGAAATCGCCAAGTTCGGAAATCTGCCGAAGCAGGGTGGATCTGTCGCCGATTAAAGCCGGAAACGGGTCTGGCATAGGGCCTCCTGATCTTAAAGTATCACATACTTTAAGAATCAGGCCACAAAAAAGGAAAACCCACAATCCATCATTTTCATGTCGCGCACTCATTCGCGAATTCGCGACGTTATTATACCCATGTGACCGGCTTTGATGTATGATTGAGCACAAGGCCTGCAACTATGAACCGCGCCATCCCGCTCCCGGTCTTGCTGTGCCTCCTGGTTTGCGATGCCGCGGTTGGAGCAGTGGCTCCCGCCCAGAAGAACGCGGAGGCGGCCAAGAATGAAGCCGATCAGCAGCAAAAAAAGACGGAGCCGAAAGCGAACTACTTTCTGGAGTCTTACTCTCTCGCCCAGGTCAAATTGGAAAGCCCGCCGCAAACCGGCGAGAAGAACCCTCTTTGCCGCAATCTCAGCCAAAACACGCTGTTGAGCGCCAAACAGATCGTGGATTATCTGGGTGACCGTTCTCCATTTAAGCTGCTGGCGAGTGGCAATCGGATACTGATCTTCTCGAGCCAGCCGAAGAAAGACACAGTTCCCCCGGATCTGGATGCCTTGAAAACCGAGATCGGAAACGTGGCGAAATTGGGCAGGTTTAGCGTAGAACTTTCGATCCCGCACGCCAGCGCCCTGGGCGACGTGGGAGCGAAAGTCAAGGAGATGAACTATCCCGATTTGGACATCGAAACAGCCGGTTCCGGCAGGATCCGGGTGTCGAGCGAGAGTGCCCCGGACTGTGCGGCATGGACGGCCTTCCTGACCAGCCTGCGCGAACTGGCATGGCGGCCTTATCCGGTTTCGCCTGTGGACAAAGTCTTTTACTTAAACGGTTCCGACGTGAGCGCCGCGTTGAATTCGGCTACTCCTGCCAGTGCCGTGGGGAGCGGGACGCCGGATGCCAAGAAGACAAAGGCTGCTCCTGCGGCCGCTAAGCCCGATACCACTAACGGCGATGACGAAGCCGACGACTCGGGACCATCCGGCACTGCCGATCGGGCAGCCGCGGATTCCAAAGATTCGGCCAAGACGCCGGCCAGTGGAAGCGATCGCTCCGGAGCGCAGACTGGCGCCGGCCCCAAATCCGCGGGCCAGGATTCGGCGGCAAACGGCAAATCTTCAGATGCCACCAAGGCTCCCAAGAAAGATACATCGTCCAACTCGGCTGAGGCCACACCCCTGCCCTCCGCTTCGGACCTGCTGGTTTTCTCGGAACCCATACCGGGCGACGATGCCGCCGTCGCCGAAAAGCGCCGCATCATTGCAGCGCTCGACCTGCCAAGGCCGGAGATGCTGGTGAATGTCTGGAGTTCCCAAATCTCTTCCGACGATCCGAACGTGGTAGTCGAGGAGAGCCAGAAGCTGCGGGAATTGGTGACCAGCCACAACGAGAGCCTGCAGGGCGCTATATTTCGTGCCTGGTACACAATCAAGACCCGCGCCGAGGTGCCGCGCGATTTTTACGATAAGGCGTTCTATCGGTACATTGTCTACCGCACGGTCAATGACTCGACCGGCCCCCCAGGCGGCGGCAACGACCTGCAGGCGGCGGCTAACGCATTCCTGCGACGCCAGGACAATGCCGCCACGTTGCAGAAGGCTCGACGTGACAAATGGGGCATCTGCGATGCCGATAAATACTGTCTGGGTTACACGGAGCTGTTCCATCCGCTTAAGCCGCGTCTGACGGACCTGCTAATCGCGGTAATTGCAGCCCAGGACCCGCGGAACGCAGCCACCGAGGCCCTGAACGCGATGGAGGCCCGGACCGGCACTCCCAGCGACGATTTGGCCAAGTCCTGCGAGAGCCTGGATCGCGACCGCTCAAACGTTGCCACCGGCCCTCCTCAATTCGCATGCTTTCGCAGGTTACAGACCGCGATGTTCGCTCCGCCGCCATCGGGAGGGACGCCCTACGCTGTCGGCCAGCTCCGCAGCGCGGTCGCGGATTTTCTCTATCACTGGAAAACCGCCAAGCAGTTCCCCCACGAGTTCTCCGCCTACGATCTGGACCAGAGCGCGCAGACTTTGAATACCGCGCTCGCGCCGCTGATCGACGCTTTCAATCGCGATATCGCCACTTACCAGACAATTCTGCGCGAGCGCTTCGATGCCTGCTTGCCCAAGAGATCCGGGAAGGGCTTCTTGAATGGCGGCATTGTGACCGTGCGCACCGTCAGCGGTAAGGAGACCATCGTGGATACCGCCACCCAGAGTTATCTGGACGCCAGCGAAGCCCCTACCCTGGCGCAGTTGGCGAACTCCATCAGCCAGGCGGCGGGCGGCACGTTTCCGCCGGGCGTAAAGGGCGATATCACGACCTCAGCCATCTTAGGGGCCGTCAATGCCATGCAGCCCAGTGAGGCCAAAATCGGCCGCGGCATGAAGCTGGATATCATGCCGCGAGCCTTGGCGGGCGCCACTTCCGCCGAGATCGATGTCACTTTGAAAGTGGACGAAACGGCCGAGCCGGCGCTCTACACCGGCGGAGAAACCAGCAAGGTGAACGACAATACATCGCGGGTGGCCAAGCACGACACCACCACCAAGATCCGCGTCGATTCGCTGAAGATCGTGGAGGTGAGTTCATTGTGGGCGCGCCTGCAACGTTCGCGGACCAAAATTCCACTGATCCCGCCGCTGGTCGAGCTTCCCTACATTGGAACGCTCGTAGGTATTCCGCGGAAGCCCGCGGCCGAATATCACAGCAGCAGCGCCGTACTGAGCGCCGTGGTGATCCCCACCGCGGCCGATCTGGCTTTCTCCACGCGCTATGAGCCGGACCGCATCGCCGTCAATACGGGCAGCAGCGAGGCTCCCCAGGTGGAATTTCGCAGCGCCGTAGCCTTTGCGGACCTGGGGCCCATTCGCGATTATCACCGCGCCATCACCGCTTGTTTCGCGACCGGGATTACCACGCCGGTGCCCCAGTGGGACGCTCCGGCTCGTACCGCGCCGGACGACTGTGACTCGCTCAAGTTCGCGGATCTCCCCGGCCAGGGGCAGTGATTTAACTGGCGGGACATCGCGGTATCGCAGGGCATTACGGCGGGTTCAGCGGATTTGCCGAATATGACCCGGAAGGAGCCGAGGAATTCGTGGCGCTGATCCGGGCGCTTTGCAAGGAAAGTTCTCGGCCAGTCGCGCTCTGATGAACTCCACAACGCCGGTAGTGGTGGATATGGAGCTGGCAGAGGGATTTGAACCCCCGACCCTCTGATTACAAATCGTCAACACACCAAGAATCAATAGCTTAGCACTGGGCACACCCCGTTGCTCACGATTACCAAATGTTGCTAGTTTTCATGGACTTCGGCGGCCTTCCAAGCGTGCCGCTCACAACGGTGGGCAACGCTTCCATGCAGGGGGTGGGCACAGAATTGGACACAGTTGCGCTGAGGACGGGCATACTTTTTGGGCATACCTGGAGAGCACTGGTCGAACCGCGCGGCGCAGCCGGGGAAAAACGGGCGCTCCCTTGCCTGGGCTTACAGGGCCGTAGAACGTGCGGATCACGCCCAGACGGTCTGGTGAGCTAAACTAGAATCGAGATGGCACAGCGAGCCGACAACGCGCAAATTGGAGCGGATCAGGTGCGACTTCCGGCGGGCCTTGTCCTCAAACCGCCAGTCAGCCTGGAAGATCTGAAGACCGATACCGAATATGACCCGGAAGGGGCCGAGGAATTCGTGGCGCTGATCCGGGCGCTTCGCAAGGAAAGCTCTCGGCCAGTCGCGCTTTGATGAACTCCACAACGCCGGTAGTGGTGGATACCGATGTCGTTTCTTTTCTGTTCAAGGCTCATTCCCTTGCTCCCGCCTATCAAGCCATTCTCGCCGGCCGGTCGTTGGCCGTGTCGCTAATCACGCTGGCCGAAATCGAGTACGGCATGGAGGCAAAGAATTGGGGCGCCAGCCGGCGCGATCTCATGGGCCGCTTTCTCTCACGCTTTACGCCGCTGCTACCGGACACCGAAGCCGCCCGCGCGTGGGCGCGGATCAGGTGCGGTTGCGAGAAGAAGGGCAAACCAATCTCATTTGCGGATGCCTGGATCGCAGCCGCAGCCGTACAGTTGAATATTCCCCTCGTCACTCACAACGCGAGCGATTACGCTGCCGTAGAGAGCCTTGTCCTTCTGACGGCCGCGACAATCCCCTAATAGCAGCCTCAACCCCCGCCACGTCACCGATTCCTGAACGGACAATCAGCCGGTGCGAGATTGGGATACCATTCCTGGGCGGGCCGTGCGGGGATCGCAAGACGCAAACGCTATGGGCAGGTCAATCCACGCCCTATGATGGTTGCTTCGTTGCCCGTGGTTGCGTTCGTTGGTGGCCGGTGGGGGTCGCTCCGGGCCGAAAGCCGGATGCAGGGCTGGCGGTTTGCGGCGTCGTGCGGGACCGGGCTAAGGATTTTTCAGAAGAGCACTGCGTGATTCTGGCGATCATTGGACCGTTCCCGGCTGTTGTGGAATCGGGAAATGGTAGCCGTTGAGTACGTCTGCACCCCATTTGATTGCATCCTGCCCGCCGAACAGTACGGCATCACGAGCGAAAGCGATCAACAGGCAATGCTTGTGCCACGAGAAATCCGGCAGGTACGGATCGTCCCGTTCGGCCATCTTCCCGCAGAAGAAACATTCGTCGTAACTGAAGAGCATTTCGTGGAGCACGTCAGGCGGTACCTCACTCGCTTTCACCCGTGAGAAGTAAGGGTCCTTTGCGGAAATAGCATAATCATGCCAATGACCCCATGCATTACGGATCATCCACAACATTAAGCCGTGCTTGGCACCATCGGGTTGCCCTACGAACGGCTTCAGTGCCGCATCCAATGCAGCGTTGAGCAGCGGCGTGATTCCGCAATAGTGCATACCGGATATTGGGGCAGGGCCGTTGAAAATCTCGATCATCTTCGGACTGACCACCACCGGCTCTATCGGCGCTGGTGGCCGAGTTAAAAACAGCCGCTCTTGGCTTCCCTTGCGCTTAATCCGTCGATGGCCCATACGATTCAGTTTAGTCGAACCACAAGGCGCTTGCGTCGGCGTTTCGGTGCGGTGCGGGCACCATAATCGAACACAACCGGCGACTCTGGGCTTGTGCGGTTTGCGGCGGTTGGCTGCTTAGAGCTTCCCAGAACGAAAGTCTTCCAAGCGGCTCGTGACTGCGGTCTTTCCTGTGGCGCTCTCGTGGCCGAAGCTGCATAACGTTTTCTGGGGATCGACAATATACGACAGGGCTTCAATTAAGTCACGCATGTCTTTTGGCGTCATCCACGTTTTCTCGTGCAACTGGAAGATCCAATCGAGAACGCCCGCTGATGAAGTACATTCTGCGAGATCCACTTCGTAACGATGGTGGTCGTGTGTATGCGTTAGCGTCAATTCGGATCTATCCAGGGTCCATCTACCCCATTTTGTTTTCCGGCGTAATTCTGCCTTCCGTCGTACTGCCTTCGTGTGCAACTCGCCAAGAGAATATGCCCGGTTCTTCACTGTCTTCTTCGCTGCCATGCTTCCTCCATTACGACGCCGACCGTCTTGTCGTTGGATGGCCGGTGAGGTTGGCTCCCATCTGTTTTATAATGGAAGCACGGGCCTGGATAGCTCAGTTGGTAGAGCGGCTGATTTGTAATCAGCAGGTCATCGGTTCAACCCCGATTCCAGGCTCCACTCCTTCATTTTCACGACTACCGTTTTGACTACCCGGCGTACCGAAGTTCCTGTAACATTACTAAAATCAATGAGTTGCAGGAACTTCGATCCTGATTACAAATCAGATGCTCTACCAACTGAGCTACGCCAGCCTGCTGGAGCGGGAGACGGGAATCGAACCCGCAACCAACAGATTGGAAATCTGTGACTCTACCATTGAGTTACTCCCGCAGTCAAAACGCCATTATATCAGTTGCGGCCGGAGCCTTGAACACCGCCTGGCTACCCGCGCTACCTGCGCAGCACGCTGGAATTCGGGTCGAGCTGCACCTTCACTGGCGCCTGACGCAACGGCACGCTGAAGGTCACGGCCCCCTCCGCCGTGCGCACCCACTGGGTCATCGTCTTGCCCTGCCCCAACTGGATCTCCACCGGCGCGTACACGCTGAAGTCCGGGGCCACATCGCTTTGCGTGATGGTCCCGTTCACGCGCACCGTGGGCGCCTTTCCCTTCGTCGTATAGCTGAGCTTCAGCGATGGAATGCCCGTGCCGTAGACCCATTGGTCGAAGAAGCTTTCGAGTTGCGGATCCGGCGATTGCGGCGGCAAAAAACGCGCCGCGAGCAAACGGAAGTCTTCGGTCGAGAGCGCCTTGCGCTCATACTCTTTCCGCAGCGTGGCCAGCATCGCCAGAAAACGTTCATCGCCCATGCGCCGCCGCAGCATGTGCATGATCCACGAGCCCTTCCCGTACGTGATGGTGTGGTACGCTTGCGGCGTTTGCGAGTTCTCCAGCCGCATGCCCAGCACGATCGGGCCGGTGGATTCCACAGTGTCGCCGCCCGCGGCCTTCAGCAACAGGTTGGCCTTGTATGCGTCCAAGGCCAGTGCCACCGGATGCGGACCGCTGCGATTCTCCAAGTACAGAAGGGCCGAGTAATCCGCCAGCGCCTCCATCAACCACTCGTCGTGATAGCCCGCCGAGGTCACCACGTTGCCCCACCACTGGTGCGCCGTTTCGTGGGCTTGCAGAATGTCGGAGAAGAAGAGGCGCCCATGCGCATCCAACGCGCGGATGGCCCTCTCCTGCGGCGCCAGATACGACATGGTGGAAAGATAGATCAGCCCCGGGAAGCCCTGCCCGAACCGTCCGGGCACGGGAGACACGGTCAAGCTGGGCAGCGCCGGCGGACCGAAGCGCGCCGCCATGAATTCCAGCGCCGAAGCGATTTCGGAAGCGATCTCCTGCAGGCGCACCAGCGGATCGGGCGGCAACTCCGGCGGCAGCACCACGATCTCCGGATCGTGCGCCGGGAACCTCGATGGCGGTTCAGACGGCAGGGCCGGACGCTTGCCCGCCAGCGCCGGCTCGATGGCCCGGTTCGCGCAGACTTCCACAGTGTACCCGTTCCGCGACAGGCGCACGCGCTCATACTGGCCCAGGTTGAAGCCCGCGAAGCGGATCGGCGTGCTGGTTTTGCGGCGGGTGATGCGCGTGTCGCCTTCCTCGCGTTCCTCCACTAATTCGCCCGGCGTCACCAGGTCCAGGTCCTTGGGATAACGGAACGTCAAATCGTATTTCGCAAATTGCAGTCCGATATTAGGGAACCAGTTGGCGCGCGCTCCCACGTAGTAGACCTGGTTGCCGGCCTCGAAGATCACCTTGCCCTCGTGCCGGAACTCCAACTCGTATTCCTTGCCGGGCTGCAGCGGTTCGGGGGGCACCGCCAGGAACATTTCGTTGCCCACGTTGCGCAGCAGTTCCGTGCGCATCGACTCGCGCTGCAGAACCTCCGCGGGCCGCCCGTCCACCAGGACCGCCGACACCCGCATGGGCCGCGCGATGTCGAATGCCAGCACCGGCAGAGCCGCCGTGCCTCCGGGCTTGGCCTTCACCCGCGTCACCACGCGCAAAGCGAGGTCCGGCTGCAGCGCCGCTTCAATGCGAAAGTCGTCCAGCACCAATTCGCGCTCCACTGCCCGATTGCGGAAAGAGCGCGCCACGAAGCTGGTCCACACGTCGAAGTACAGCAGGTTGTCGCGGGTGTTCAACTGGCCGATCACGATCTGCTCGCGCGCACTGCGGTCGAAATACAGGTCGAATGTGCCGAGCTTCTTCCCGCGCACGGAAATAGCGAAAAAGCCGTGATTTTGCGGTTCGCCCAGAAGCAGATCCCACGCCAGGCGCGTCTGGAAGCTGGCGGCGATATTGCGTACCACGGGCGTCCACTGGCCGGTCATCATGGCGCCCATTTCGGGACTCTTCCTGGCGGAATTTTTGCCAATTTGTTCGGTAAGCTTGGCAAAAGTGTCGTCCGAGAAAATCAACACGGCGGCCACGAAGTGCTCATCGAGGTTCGGCGAACCGGTGTAGGATGCCAACGATCGCCGCTCGCCGCGATTGGGCGGAAGCACCAGCATCTCCCCATCGCCGCTCTCCACATCCGCGGCGAAGACCGCCGCCGTACGTGCGCCCGCCACGGGTTTGGCGAAGATCAGGTAACCGTCGGTCAGGAAGATGCGGGCTTCGTCCTTGGGCAGCGCCAAGTCGCGTACCCGGTAGCACTCGCCGGGATCCAGGGATATTTCACGAATCTCACGAGCCAGATCCGATGCGCTGACCGCCGCGCTGGCCAAACCGGGCCACAGGCACACCAATAGGAAGAAGACCCACCGCATGGTTCCAGTCTACCTTGGGGCGGGGCGCTTGCCGCGGGGCCTCAGTCGAGCACGGAAGACACGACCCCAGCCCCCGGCCCCCAGCCCCCGACCCCGGCGCGCCCAGCGCGCCTAGCGCTACAATTCCCACATGCGACTGGTTACTTTCCAACGCGACCAACATCCCGAGCCGGGCGTCCTCAACGGAGCGGAAATCGTGGCCATCCGCGGCGCCGGATTCGAAGATGTATTATCCGTGGTGGCCGGAGGTCCCGACGCGCTACACCGCGTCCAACGATGGTTGGACGATCCGCCTTGGGGCGAAATTGTGAAGAGAGCCGGCGTAAAGCTGCGCGCGCCGATCGCGCGCCCGCCCAAGATCGTTTGCGTGGGCCTTAACTACAGGGCGCATGCGCTCGAAACCAAGATGGAGATTCCCGAAGTGCCCACCATCTTCGCCAAGTTTCCCAACACCACGATCGGCTGCCACGAGCCTATCGTGCTGCCCAAAAATTCCACCAAGCCCGATTACGAGGCGGAGATGGCCTTCGTCATCGGCAAGCACGGCCGCCATATTCCGGCCGAACAATGGCAGGACTACGTGTTCGGTTACACCAACTTCAACGACGTGAGCGCGCGCGATTTCCAGATGCGCACTTCGCAGTGGATGATCGGGAAAACCTTCGATACTTTTGCCCCGATGGGACCCGCCCTCGTCACCGCGGACGAAGTCCCCGACCCGCACGCGCTGGATATCAGCACCACCATAAACGGCGAAGTCTTGCAGCACAGCAATACCAGCGACCTGATTTTCAAGATTCCCGAGCTGGTCGCCTATCTTTCCAGCGTCTTCACGCTCGAACCGGGCGACGTGATCGCCACCGGCACACCATCGGGGGTGGGCTTCGCCCGCAAGCCACCGCGCTGGCTGGCGCCTGGAGACCATGTCGTCATCCGCGTGGAAGGCTTGGGAGAGCTGAGCAATCCGGTTGTGGCGGAGGAATAAGTTTTGCCCGCGGAACGCGGCCCGTTCGCTACAATCCAATGTAGGCCGCCATGTATCTCGACTCGATTCGCCTGGAGAATTTCCGTACCTTCCGTTCGGCTGAGATTGCGCTATGCCATCCCGATCAGGATTTCCACAAAATGGAGATTCCCAGGCCTAAGCTGGCCAACATCAACCTTCTCCTGGGAAACAACGGCCTCGGCAAATCGGCATTTCTGAAGGCTGTGGCGCTGGCCGCCTTGGGTCCATTTGTGGGCGACGCGGGCGTGTTCCCCTACCGGTTGGTGCGGCGCGAGCCAGGGGAGGACAGAGCGAGACGCGAGAAGGTTCCGGGCGCCGAGGCACGGCTGAAGGCGTCCTTTACGGCGCATGCGCAAGATCGCGTGCCGGGCAGAGTCAAGCGGATCGAATCCGAGATCGGCATCCAGCGGGTGGAGGATATCGAGAAGCTGAGGTGGACACGTTCGGATGAAGCACAGTGGCGTCCCATCTACCAGGCGTACTCCGCGGCGTTCTTCTTCGTGGGCTATGGCGCCACGCGCAGGGTCGAACGCGAAGAGCGCGTCGACACGGGCGCCCGCCGGGCTTCCGCCTCTGTTCGTGCCCAACGCGTGCAGAGCCTTTTCGAAGAATCTTACTCGCTCATGCCGCTCACGGGCTGGCTGCCGGGCATTCGGGAGTCAAACCCGGCGCGCTACGCGCAAGTTCAGCATCTGATCAATCGTCTGATGGGCGTAGGCCACTACCGCTTCACAGGCGAAATGGAACAGCGCGAATACCTGTTCGAACACAAAGGCTTGAAGGTCCCGTTTCGCGCACTTTCGGACGGCTACCGGGCTTATATAGGCTGGATCGGCGATCTGCTCTATCACGTCCATACGACTTGTCCCAAGGGTACGAGGCTGTTGAGCAGCCGCGGGATCGTCATGGTGGACGAAGTGGATCTGCATCTGCATCCGAAGTGGCAGATGACGGTGCTGCCCGTACTGGCCAAGGTATTGCCCAATTTGCAGTTCATCGTCACCTCTCACAGTCCCCTGGTGGTTGGGTCTCTGGAGTGGATGAACATAATCGTGATGCAGCCGTGCCCCGGCCAGTCGAGCAAGCCGGCCCGGGTGCGGACAGCGGTGCACGGCATGGATGCGGACCAAGTGCTGTTGACGGGCCTGTTCGGCATGGAGTCCACACGCGCGCCGTCTAAAGAAAGACGGCTCAAGGCTCTCACGCTGCGGGCCGGCGAGGGCGATCTGGACGCAGCCAAGCGGCTGATGAAAGAAATGTCGCGAGGGATAAAAACGCCCGCATGATCGCCTACCGTATCTCGCGCAAGGAACTACGCAAGCGGATTGGGGCTAAGTGGCTGACTAATGCCGAAAGGCGTACGAGCGAGCTTCGTAAATGCGGCCAGTATCAAGACGGACCCGCCATCTGGAGCAAAGTCAAGTTTGTGTACATGAGACTCCAAGGCGGCTCGAAATGCGCGTTCTGCGAACGCAAACTCGAGTCCGAGGAATTCGGCAAAGGAGAATTCGCGGTCGAGCACTTCCGGCCCAAAGCAAACGTCAAGGCCTGGCCGTTGCCCGACTCGCTTGGCGCCCAAGGCGTGTCGCTTGCCGAGCCTCCATCAGGCAAGGGTGGCTACTATCTGCTGGCCTTCGATATCTTCAACTACTCGGCGGCATGCATTCCCTGCAACTCGGCGCTGAAGCGCGATTATTTTCCGGTAGCCGCGGCCCATAACCTTAGCGGCGGGCGCCCCGAGGATCTGTTGAGTGAGCAGCCTCTGTTGCTGTATCCAATCGGAGATTTCGACGACGATCCCGAAGATGCCATTTACTTCTACGGCTACCTGTCGCAGCCCGTCGCCGCGTCAGGTCATTTGCGGCGCCGGGCGCTGGTCACCATCGAGTTTTTTCAACTGAACAGTCAGAAGCGGAAAAACCTGCTGGTGGAGCGCGCCCGCGTGCTGGTGGGGCTGTATCCTTCGCTTGAGGTGCTGGCGGGCGCCGCCAAGCGGGCCGATAAGTTAGAGGCTCAAGAGGTGGTGGACGCGGCCACGTCCGCCGCGGCGCCACACGCCAACTGCGCGCGGAGTTTCCGCAAGCTGTATGCCCGCGACGCGGACGAAGCTCGGGAGTTGTTTCACTTGGCCGTGCGGTTGATTCGTTCGGTGTCATAAGTGCCACGCCTGCGATAGCGCGGCGCTGATAAACTGGATGACGGTAACTTATGCGGATCGTGCCAGGTATTTCGTTGCTGCTCCTGTTCGCCCGGGCAATCGCCGCGCAGCCCGCGGCGCCCCCGCCAACCAACACTGCGTTGGCGCAAGCCGGTCTCGCCGCGCTGAACAGAGGGCAATTCACCACCGCTGTCTATTTTCTGAAACAGGTGGTGGACAAAGAGCCCCGGCACCCGTCGGCCTGGACCCAACTGGGCCGCGCCTACTTTGCCTTGGACCAGGTGGATGCCGCCATTGACGCGCACCTCAAGCAGATCGATGTCAATCCCGAGTGTCCGGGCGTGTACGAGAACCTCGGCTTGGCGCTCATGCGGAAAGGGATGCAAGAGGAAGCCATGGAGGCCTTCAAGCAGCAGGTGCAAGTCGACCCGCAGAATTTTGCCGCGCATGTCGCCTTGGGCAACCTATATTACGACCTGCAAAAATACCCCGAGGCGGTTGCGGAACTGGAAAAAGCCGTGGCCATTCGCCCCGAGAATGTGTCCGGCCAAATCCGTCTGGGCGAGGCTTACTTGGGAGCCGGACAGACCGAGAAGGGTCTGACGATTCTCGATAAAGCTGTGCAGGACAGGTCTTCGCCGTTAACGTGGAATGCTGTGGCATACGGACTTGCTTCGCATAAAGTGCAGTTAGGGAGGGCCCAGCAATTTGCGGAGTCGGCCGTGACTACGGAGGCTACCACGCTGCGGAACGCCGAATTAGACCACATCACCGCAGCCACGCTCCGTATAGTCATACGGCTGGCGCAGGATTGGGATACGCTGGGGTGGGTCCATTTCCAACGAGGCGATCCGGATGAGGCCGCCAAGTTCATCCCGGCGGCCTGGTCCGTCAATCCGACCGGTGAGATTGGAGATCATCTGGGGCAGCTTTACCAAAGCCGCGGTCAGAAGAGGGAAGCGATTGCCACGTATGCCCAGGCACTGGCGGCGCCGGGTCCGTTGCCGGATACGCGGCGAAGGCTGGAGGCGCTGGCAGGGAATGCGGTCCCCAGGGTTGCCGATCCGGCCGCCACCCGCACGGTCAACGCCGGCAGGCTGGTCCCCGAGAAGGCCGCGGCTGAATTCTACGTTGCGCAATCGTCCGTAGCGGCCGGCGCCGAGGTGCGCTTCATCGGCGGCGATGATAAGTTGCGACAATTCACACAGGCCGTGCAAGCCGCCGTGCCCGCCGCCATTTTTCCGGATGCGACACCTACTAAGCTGATCCGCCGCGTCAGGCTCACCTGTCCGGGCGGGGGCGGGGAGTGCGCGGTCGAATTGCAAACCGCGGCCGCCGCGCTGATGGCTGAGCTGAATTCGATCCCGCCGGACACACATATTCCGGCCGGGCCCGGCGCCGAAATGCGGCCGGGAACGTACCGTATCGGCGGCGAGGTATCCGCGCCCGTCCCTATCTATCGGCCGGAGCCGGATTATTCGGAGAAGGCCAGAAAGGCCAAGTATCAGGGAACGGTCGTGCTCTACGTGGAAGTTGATCCCAGCGGCCATCCCCGCAATATCAAAGTCGTTCGAAGTCTCGGCCTCGGCCTGGATGAAAAGGCAGTCGAGGCGGTCAGCCGCTGGGAGTTCCGGCCAGGCATGAAAGACGGACAGCCGGTCACCGTGGCCGCCACAATCGAAGTCAATTTCCGGCTGCTGAAGAATCCCGGCGACCGTTGAGCGCGATCATCTGGCGATGCAGATCGTCGATCACCCGCACTACTGGCGCGCCGGCGAATCGGGCGGCGGGGAATGCGCCGGTCCAACGAACGCCCGGCGGATAGAGCGCCACGAAATCCCATACCACGCGCGCGCGCAACCGGTGCTCGCCGAGCACCCGCTGCGGATCGGACTCGGCCGCGCGCCGGATTTCGCCTGATAGCGCATGTTGCGGATCCCAGAACTGCGTCGCGCGCCGATCCGGCACGCGCGCCACGGCCTGCGCTCCGGGCGCATGCCAATCGGTCAGCAACACCGGTTCCCAAACCACGAACACGCGCATATCCGGGTCGCGCACGTCGCGCAGCACCGATTCGATCGCGGAGGCCCCCCGCAGACATGTCCCTCAAGTGGGCGAGAGCAGCACCACCACGCGCGTGCGATCCGCGGCGGCGTTGAACGCTTGCCGGAAACCATCCAAATGGAAAGCCGTTACGGCCGGCTGGCCCGCAGGCGCGCTGGCCGGCACGTAGGCGAACAGCATCGCCGCCACCAGTCCGGTGGAGCAGAGCAACACCGCTACGTTCAATGCGCGCCGTCTGCGCCCGCATTGGCGCGCCCGGAACGCCTGCACGACACCCACCGCCAGCATCAGCACCGCGAATGCTATCAGGTAAGGTTGCAACGATACGAAGATGCCGGAAGCGCCAGCGGAGCCGGCCGCGAGCAGAAACGGCCCCAGCGGCAGGCAGCAACTGAGCGCTGCCAAGGCGCTCGCTACGGCCGCTGCGGATGAAGCCAGCGTGCCTCGCGAGGAGGGCTCGTTTGGGGGCATGGCACTATTCTACTGGTTTGCCGGACGCGCTAACTAAGAGAGCCGCCTGAAAGGCGGCTGCGGGCAGGATTGCCCGCCCTACAAAATGCACTAAGGTACAAGCGTGCGCAACAAGCGAGCGCGGTCCCGAGGCCGGATGACGAATTCGTCCGCCCCCGCAGGCACCACCCAAACCTGGCCCGGCGCGAAGGCCTTGCTGCCAAAGTGCCCTTCGCCTTCCAGGCAGACCAACAATTCGGCGCTTGACCCGCCCGTGTACGTCAATTCGGCGGGGATGGCGATCGATTCCGTCCGGAAGTATGCACACTCGACGAGCAGCCGCCGGCCGGCGCCCAAATCCACGGGCGCGGTCTTCCCCGGATGGGTGCCCAGGTCCGCCACCGCCAGCGCCGCATCCAGATGCAACTCGCGCGGACGGCCGTAGTCATACAGCCGGTAAGTCACATCGCTGTATTGCTGGATCTCGCATAGCGCCAGGCCCGCGCCGATGGCGTGCACGGTACCCGCCGGCACGAAGAAGCTATCGCCGGGTTGCGGCGTATACCAGCGCAGCAAGTGTTCGATCTCGCCCGAAAACGCCGCCGCGCGCGCCTCTTCGCGACTGAGAGGCTGCTCGAAACCCAACGCCAGCCGGGCGCCGGGCGCGGCACGCAGGACGTGCCACATCTCGGTCTTGCCCGGTCCGGCGGAGGTGTCCGGCGGGTGCACCTGCACCGAGAGACTCTCCGACGTGAACAGAAACTTCACCAGCAGCCGGGGTTCTTCGGGCGCCGTGAACCAGACTTCGCCGGTCTTGCGGGCAGAGTGCGGATACCAGGGCTCCGTCTCCGGAGTGCCCCAAACTTTCTCGAGAGCTGTAGAACTAAGCTGACGAACGGTCACTGCTCCACTATAAACCGGTGCAGCCGATCGAGGCCCCGCTCCAGCTCATGCATGGAAGTCGCGTAGGAGATGCGCACGTGGCGGGCGGTGCCGAATGCCTCGCCCGGAACCACGGCCACGGCCGCTTTGTCGAGCAGGTTCTCGGCGAATTGCGCGCTGCTGGAAGTGCCGTTCCTGAGCACCACTCCGATATTCGGATAAGCGTAGAACGCGCCCCTCGGTTCGGCGCAGCGTACGCCCGGAATCGCCCGCAGCCGCCCGATCACGAAGTCGCGGCGCCTGGCGTATTCGGCCAGCATGGTGCTCACGGATTCCTGCGGACCGCGCAACGCCTCCACGGCCGCCTTCTGCGCGATGGATGTGGGGTTGGAAGTGGAGTGGCTCTGCAGCTTCAGCATGGCCCCGATCACGGGCGCCGGGGCCAACGCGAAGCCGATGCGCCAGCCCGTCATGGAATATGTTTTCGAGAGCGAACCTGCCACCAACACATTCTCCTTGGCCCCCGGCAGCGACGCAACCGAGAACGGTTGGCTGTCATAGAGGAAGCGGCAATAGCACTCGTCGGTCATCAGGAAGATGCCGCGCTCGGCTGTCAGCCGGTGTATCTTTTCAAACTCTTCGCGATCCAGGACCGCGCCGCTGGGGTTCGAGGGCGAGTTGATCATGACGAGCTTGGTGCGGTCGGTCAGGTATGGCCCGAGCATATCCGCAGTGAGCGTGAATCCCCGCTCTTCATCGGTTTCGACGAAGACGCACTTCGCGCCGGCGTAATTCACTACATCCTTATAAGTGACCCAGTAAGGCACCGGGATCACCACTTCGTCGCCGGGATTGAGCAGCGCCTGCGTCAGGTTGAATATGGCATGCTTGCCGCCCACCGTGATCAGGCACTCGCTGGGCTGATAATGCGTGGCGAAATCCGCCGCGTGCCGGTCGCACACCGCCTGCTTCAACTCCAGCGTGCCACCCGCATCGGTGTACTTGGTGAAATTCTGCTCTATCGCGCGTATGGCGGCGAGCTTGATATTGTCCGGCGTGGGGAAGTCCGGCTCGCCCGCGCCGAAATCCACCACGTCTACGCCCTGCGCGCGCAATCTCTCCGCCTCGGCCGCCACCCGCATGGTGGACGACACGCTGATGGATGAGATGCGCGCCGCGATGTCTTGATTGGCCTGCGCTAGCATTCTTGTTTCTTGTCCCCTTCTAAGTATTTCAACTTCGCCCGAACCGCTTGCGCAGCCGGACCTCTACCGATGGCGGCACCAGATCCGCGATGTTGCCCCCCAGCCCGAATACTTCCTTCACCAGGCGCGAGCTGATAAACGAGTGCGCCTCGGTGGCCATCATGAAAACCGTCTCGATTTCCGGCTGCAGGCGCCGGTTCATCAAAGCCATCTGCAACTCGTACTCGTAATCCGAAATCGCCCGGATGCCGCGCAACAACGCGGTTGCGCCATTCTGCGCCGCGTAATCCACCAGCAGGCCGTCGAAGGAATCCACCGCCACGTTCGGATAGCAGTTCACCACTTCACGCAGCATCTCAATTCGTTCCTCCACGCTGAACAACGGCTGCTTGGTTTCGTTGCGCAGAATCGAGACCACCAGCTTGTCGAAGAGACGGCACCCGCGTTCGATCAGGTCCAGGTGACCGTTCGTGATTGGGTCGAACGAACCCGGATAGATGGCAATCACTCGGGGCGGCTTCGTGGCCGTGCGGACGCGCTCAGTCTCGTTGGCTATCCTTCGATTCTACCGAAACTTCAGCGCGGCTGCTAGCGAGGTTTGAAGGCCTTTTCAATAGTGGCCATGGCAAGGAACAGTCTGTTGGGATGATCCGATAGCGATCGAAACTCATGGTGAAGGTAAAAGGCGCGCGCGCTTTCGTCCAGGGCATCGACCACCACGCCTACCGACGCAACCTCCGCCGTATTCCTCAGGCTCCTGTGCAGGGCGTCCATCAGCAGAAATCTTCCGAGATGTTGACCGCGGCAGGAACTGGCAATCGCCAGGCGACCTAATAGAGTGGCTGGAAGAAGCGGATAGCGAGGAAGTTTCCTGGAAATGGCGTCCGGCAGTTCGCCTAGTTGGACGCTATAGGCGGAGAGTGTATAGTAGCCGAGGACCGCACCGTTCGGGTCGATCAGGACGAAGGAAGCGGCAACCTTTCGTCTGGCATCCTGTCCAGCTTGATATTGGAGATATCGGTCGAGTTCCGGAACGCCCGAATGGAAAGCCGCTCGGTCGTGCGATGCATTGAGCGGTTCTACCTGCCATTCGAAACGACGCGCATCACTCACCGCTGGATGTTTTTTGGCGATATGCCCGGCCAGCTTTGCGCAGCACAGGCCCGGGTTCCGCTGGGCTCAGGAGAGCATCCGCAAATGCTTCCGTTTCGCGGGCCGTAAGCAGCAACATGGCACGCTTTTCAATCGTCCGTTCGGCGGCCGCCTCCGCGCTGTGAAGAACGAAATCGGTCATAGTGCGGCCTTCGAGGTCCGCCGCCCGTTGAATGAGGAGCTTTTGATCCGCATTGAGGCGGGCGTCAAAACGATACGTCTTGGACAGCGGGATATTGTCTTTCTGCCGCTGGCCTCGTTCGGCGGTTTGGGGCACTCGATTGACCTCCGGATTCTAGTGTACGTTAAATATCCGTACGGCGTCAAGGGCCTCGCCCTACTGCTTCCCCTACTGCTAAACCATTAGCATCAAAAGAGTATTGTAACTTTGCCTTCCCTGCGATAACATTCGAACTTCAGATACATAGGATTACAGGGTCTTAAACTGATGAATCGCGCGTTCCGGACCGCGAAGGGCCTTGAGGGGTGGTGGGTGGTGGTGGCCGGCGTTCTTTCGCTGGGGACCGTGGCCGGGGTTGCATCAGTCGATGCACCCTCCACGCCTGCATACGTCTACACAGCCACCGCGCGGTTCGATCCCCGGGCTTGGGCGTGCGGGCAGGAGCGCTTCCCCCAGAAAGCGGCCATCCGCGTGGTGTCTCCGGCAGAGTCGCGCGAACTGGCGCCTGGCTTCTACGCGTCCGCCGATCCGGAAGTATCCTTCGACGGCCAGCGCGTGCTCTTCGCGGGTAAGCCGCGTCGCGCAGATCCCTGGCAGATTTGGGAGACTTCCGCGGCGGGTGGCGAACCGCATCGCATCGCCGCGTGGCCGGAAGATTCCATCCGCCCGCTGTACCTGCCCGACGGCAAAATCGTGTACGCCCGCAAAACGCCGCAGGGTTTTCAGCTCGAAGTGCTGCCCCTGGCGGGCGGCGAGCCTTTGCGCATCACCTATGCGCCGGGTAATTTTCTGACCTGCGATGTGCTGCATGACGGGCGCGTGCTTTACGAAGGTAACGACTTATATACCGTTTACCCGGATGGCAGCGGCGTGGAGGCCTATCGCTGCGATCACGGTCCAGGCCGTCATGCGGCGCGCCAGTTGGCCGCGCGCGATGTGGTGTTCGCTACGGATAAAGGGCTCGCGCGCTTCACCTCGGCGCTGGCCACACAGTTGGAGATCGGCCCCACGCGGGCGGGGGAGTTCGCCGGACCAGTGGCGGAAGTGGCCTCCGATGCATGGTTCGTTTCCTTCCGCCCCAATGCCCGCACGCCTTACGCGATCTACACCTTGAACCCGGCGGGCGGCGCGCTCAGCAAGGTTTCCGACAAGCCGGGCGTGCAGCCGGCGCTGTTGGCGGCGCGCGAAGTCCCCTTGCGATTTCCTTCGGGCCTGCATGACTGGGCGGGCGCCAACGTGCTTTGCCTGAATGCCTACACCTCAAAGAGCCGCATCGCGGAAGGCTCCATCGCCAGTGTGCGGCTCTATTCGCAAGGTCCCGAGGGCCAGCCCACGCTGCTCGGCGAAACACCTGTCGAAAGTGACGGCTCGTATTTCCTGCACGTCCCCAGCGAGCAGCCGTTGCGCATGGAACTGCGCGATCGTTCCGGCCGCACCATAGAAGCTGAACGCGGCTGGTTCTGGATGCGGCGCGGCGAGCAGCGCGTGTGCGTGGGCTGCCACGCCGGCCCCGAGCGCGCCCCCGAAAATGCCGTACCCAAAGTGCTGCTGCGCACGGATGTGCCGGTAGTCATGCCGGTCCCCGGAGGCGCTCAGTGAGATCCTGCCTGCTATTCATCGCCACCCTGGCTTGGGCCGCCGATCAGCCGGCCGTGACCATCCGTTTTGAAGATGCCACGCCCACCTCCGGGATCCAGTTCACGCACAGCTTCGGCGCGCGCAAATTGGGGTCGCTGCTGGAAAGCACCGGCGCGGGCTGCGTCTGGTTCGACTACAACAACGACGGCCTGCCGGATCTCTACGTCGCCTCGGGCAAGCCGCTGGGTGACGACATCCATCCTTACCCGCTGCGCAAGCCCCCGGAAACGCCGCAGCACAATCATCTCTACCGCAACGATGGCAACGGCAAATTCACCGATGTCACCGAGCAGGCCGGAGTCGGGGCGGACCTGTTCAGCATGGGCGCCATCGCCGCGGATTTCGATAACGATGGCTTCGTGGACCTGTTGGTCACCGGCTATGGCCACGTCACGTTGTTTCGCAACAAAGGCGACGGAACGTTCGAAGACGTCACCGCCAAAGCCGGGCTGAACGTGCCGGGCTGGTCGATCGGCTCCGCGTGGCTGGACTACGATCGCGACGGCTGCGTGGATTTGTTTGTCGGTCGGTACGTCAAGTTCGATCCCAAGTATCGCGCTTATTACGCCGCGGATAACTATCCCGGCCCGCTGGATTATGCGGGCAACACTAACATGCTGTTCCACAACAACTGCAACGGCACATTCACGGATGTTAGTCAGAAGTCCGGCATCGCCAAGTATGTAGGACGCACCATGGGTGTTACAGCGGGCGATTTCGATGGCGACGGTTATCCCGACATCTACGTGGCGAATGACAAGACCGAGAATTTCCTGTTCCACAACAATCATGACGGCACCTTCAAGGAAGTGGCCGTGCAGTCCGGTGTGGCTTACGGTCAGAATGGCGAGTCCACCTCGGCCATGGGGCCGGTGTTCGCCGATTTCGAAAACAGCGGGCACGTCGGCCTGTGGGTTACCGATTCGCGGTATAACCGGCTGCTAAGCAACAGCGGTACGGACTTCAACGACATTACGGAGTCGGCTGGCATCTCGCAGTTGACCGCGCAGTATGTAAGTTGGGGCACCGGCGTCTACGATTTCGATAACGACGGGCTGCGCGATATATTCATCGCGCACGGCGGCCTCATCCACATGGTGCCGCAGGAGCATTCGATTTTCCGCAACCTGGGTAATGGACATTTCGCGGATGTGTCGAGCGGGGCCGGACCCTTCTTCGACGTGAAAACCGTGGCGCGCGGGGCGTGCTTTGCGGACTACGATAACGACGGCAAGATGGATTTGTTCATGGTGAACCTGGGTGGACCGGGCTACCTTTTGCACAACGTCTCGCCCGGCGCCAACCACTGGGTGGGTTTCAAGCTGGTGGGCAGGAAGAGTAATCGGGATGGCATCGGCGCGAAGATCGAGGTGTCCGCGGGTGGGCGCAAGCAGCAGGCCGAACGCATGGCAGGTTCCGGCTACTTATCGCAGGATGACGCGCGAGTGCACTTCGGACTGGGCGCCGCGGCGAAAGCCGAAACCGTCACCATCACCTGGCCCAGCGGTAAAGTGCAGACACTGCGTGATGTGGCGGCCGACCGTGTAGTAACCGTGGAGGAAAAATGATACTAGTGGGGCAGGCCCGTGGCCTGCGGCGGCCTCGTAGGCCGCCCTGCGCTGGACCAAGGAAAATCCTCCGCCGTGGCGGCGAGTCCCGCACTGACGGGATTGTACTCAATGTATCGCTGGATGCGACGGAATTCTTCACCATTGCGAACCAAATGATCGTAGCTTTCATCTTGCCAGAACGGTTCACCGGTACGCCCCAACAGCAGGTTAGCTCTCTTTGCGGTGGTGGCCTTCAATGAACAAAGCAGCTTCGAGACCTGCACATGTGGAGTGATGAGTAGATGAACATGATTGGACATAATCGCGAATGCATGCAATTCGTAATGTCCAAGCTCGGCGCCATGCTCTATCGAAGCTATTACCAACTCGGCGACGGACGGCTGGCTGAGAAACATGGGGCCGGCGCGGGCGTTATGGAGCAAGCGGTCCATAGCGACGAATGCTTCGCCGGAAGTCAGATTGCCGGATGGGAAGACGCGACGTGTGGGCAGGCTATCGCGCAGGGAAAAGGTGACGAAAAGCGGCTGACCAATGAGGTACAAATGCGGGAGGCGCCGTTCTTGGAGGACCACGATTGGTTAGTGCGCTGCGCTCGGAAAGATTCTCAAGGGCGGCCTGGGAGGCCGCCGCAGGCCAAGGGCCTGCCCCACTTTTTCGGACTCTGCATTGCGGCTTTGGCGGGTCTGGCCGGGACGATCACTGCTGCGCCCTTGCGCTATCCTTCTCCCGTCGAACTCGCCGTATCCCCGGATGGTGCGCGCCTGTTTGTGGTCTGTGAAGGCAGCGACGAACTTGTGCTGGCCGACGCACACTCCGGCAAAGTTACTGGTCGCGTGCGAGTGGGCCGGGTGCCCAAAGGCTTGTGGCTCACTGACCGCTATGCTTACGTCGCGAATTCGTGGAGTGACACTGTTTCGGTGGTAGATACGGAGTCACTCCACGTCACGCGTACACTTCCCGCTGGCTTCGAGCCGAATGCCGTGTTCGCCGATGCGGCCGGTACCGCTGTTTACACCGCCAATCGAATCAGCAACGATATCTCGGTTATCGATCTGGCCACTGG
>Ga0302326_10008740_pt1 | contig 22283 bp, 21 predicted proteins | sample Palsa_T0_3_FD_202264 | JGI IMG/M metagenome (GOLD analysis project Ga0302326, IMG submission 202264) | Peat permafrost microbial communities from Stordalen Mire near Abisko, Sweden - Palsa_T0_3 | ecosystem: Environmental > Terrestrial > Soil > Palsa > Peat permafrost | place: Sweden: Abisko... | reverse complement strand
ATACCCGATCCGGGCGACGAGATCGATCTGCCCGCGGGTGAGGCAGCCGCCAGGCGGCAGTGGAAAAAGTTCATCGACAAGGGGCTCGAGGACTACGGCGACGACCGAGATCGACCCGACCACGACAGCACCAGCCGGATGTCGGCGCATCTGAAGTTCGGCACCATCCACCCGCGCACGATGGTCGCCGACTTGGACCAGCGTCGCGCCGGCGCGCGAGCGTACTTCAGGGAGTTGGCATTCCGCGACTTCTACGCCGCGGTTCTGCATCATTGGCCGGACAGCGCCTGGTGGAACTGGAACCGCGACTTCGACGCCATCACAATGGATTCCGGCGCGAAGGCCAAACAACGCTTCGAGGCGTGGAAGGCCGGCGAAACAGGATTCCCGATCGTCGACGCCGGCATGCGTCAGCTGCGCGCCACCGGCTACATGCACAACCGGGTGCGAATGATCGTCGCATCGTTTCTGGTCAAGGACTTGCACCTGCCCTGGCAGTGGGGTGCGCGCTGGTTTCTCGACCAGCTGGTCGACGGGGATATGGCCAGCAACCAGCACGGCTGGCAGTGGTCCGCGGGATGCGGGACCGATGCCGCGCCGTACTTCCGGGTGTTCAACCCGACCACGCAGGCCGAGAAATTCGATCCCTCAGGCGACTATGTCCGGCGTTGGGTAGCCGAGCTTGCCGAGGCCGACGACGTCCGCCTGACCAAGGGCGACCGACCTGCTGGCTATCCCGAGCCGATCGTCGATCACAGCGCGGAACGCATCGAGGCGCTGCGGCGCTACCAAGACCTCAGCTGAATGCCTGTCAGCGAGCGGCTTTTTTGCGTTCGATGTCGGCCAGCGCAGCAGCCAACTCGGCGCGCTGGGCCGCCGACGTCTCCCAGGCCAGCTGCCGGTTTTTGACCACCTTGGCCGGTGCGCCGACGGCGATCGAATAGTCCGGCACGTCACCTCTGACCACGGCGTGCGATCCCAGCACGCAGCCCCGTCCGACAGTGGTTCCCCGTAGCACCGTGACCTTCACCCCGACCCAGGTGTCCGGCCCGATGCGGATCGGGGACTTGACGATGCCCTGATCTTTGATCGGCAGGTTGATGTCGTCCATCCGGTGGTCGAAATCGCAGACGTAGCACCAGTCGGCCATCAGGACCGAGTCGCCGAGCTCGATGTCGAGGTAGCAGTTGATGACGTTGTCGCGGCCCAACACCACCTTGTCGCCGAACCGTAGGGAACCCTCGTGCGCGCGGATCGTGTTCTTGTCGCCGATGTGGACCCAGCGCCCGATTTCCAGTTGCGCCAATTCCGGCGTCGCGTGAATCTCGACGCCCTTGCCGATGAACACCATGCCGCGGGTGATGATGTGCGGGTTGGCCAGCTTGAACTTCAGCAGCCGCCAGTAGCGCACCAGGTACCAGGGCGAGTAGGCGCGGTTGGCCAGCACCCACCTCAGCGAGGCCAGCGTGAGGAATTTGGCTTGGCGTGGGTCACGCAGATTCGATCCCCGCCAGCGGCGATGCAGAGGTGCCCCCCACATGGTCGTCATGGCGGGAAAGCCTATCGCCGCCGCGCCAGGCGTGGTGAGGCGGGCAATCGGATCTGCACGCGACATCCCGGGTTACCCTCGCACCGTGCCATGGCCAATCTCCCGCCGTTCTTTGCGGCACTGGTCATCGGTGGCGTCGGCGATCGTTTTGACCGTCGCCGTGGCAGGCTGCGGCAACACCGACTCCTGGGTCGATACTGTGCCCGCCCAGGGTTGGCCCGCACAGTACGGCGATGCGGCCAACAGCAGCTACACCGCGACGTCCGGTGCCAGCGGCCTGACCCTGCGCTGGACCCGCTCGGTCAAGGGATCGCTGGCGGCGGCGGTAGCACTCAGCTCCCGTAACTGGCTCGCGGCGAACGCGCAGACACCGGGCGGCTGCTCGCTGATGGAGTGGGAGAACGACGACAACGGCCGGCAGCGGTGGTGCACCCGGCTGTACCAAGGCGGCGGTATTTCGGGCCCGTTGTTCGACGGCTTCGACAACCTCTACGTCGGCCAGCCCGGGGCGATCCTGTCCTTTCCGGTCACCCAGTGGATCCGCTGGCGCCGTCCGGTAATCGGAATGCCATCCACGCCGAGGATTCTCGGACATGGTCAGCTGCTGGTCGTCACGCATCTGGGGCAGGTGCAGGTTTTCGACGGCCATCGCGGAACCGTGGTCGGAAACTCGGTGGACCTGGTGGACAACGTCGACCCCAGCGACTTCACCCGTGGCCTCTCGGACTGCGGGCCGGCCCGAGCGGGCTGCCCGATCGCCGCGGCGCCGGCATTCGCGGCCTCGACCGGGCTGGTGGTGCTCGGCCTGTGGGAGCCGGGCGCCCCCTCGGCGGTGCTGGTCGGGCTGAAGTACCACCCCGGCCAAAGCCCCCTGCTGACCCGGGAATGGACCAGCAGCGCGGTCAACACCGGCGTGCTGGGCAGCCCGGTGCTGTCCAGCGATGGATCCACTATTTACATCAACGGGCGTGACGAGCGATTGTGGGCACTGCACGCCGCCGACGGCAAACCGAAGTGGTCGGTTCCGCTGAACTTCCTCCCGCAGACCCCGCCCTCGGTGACACCGGGCGGATTGATCGTGTCTGGAGGCGGCCCGGACACCCGGCTGGTCGCCTTCAAGGACGCCGGTGACCACGCCCAAGAGGTGTGGCGCCGCAATGACGTCAGTCCATTGTCGACGTCGAGTCTGGCCGGTCGCGGCGTCGGCTACGCGGTGGTGACCGGCGGGCCCGGCCAGGGCGAGCGGGGCATGGCGCTGCTGGTCTTCGATCCCGACAGCGGTCGCACACTCAACAGCTATCCACTGCCCGAGGCGACCGGATACCCCGTCGGCGTCTCGATCGGTCGTGACCGACGGGTGGTCACCGCCACCAGCGACGGCCAGGTGTACAGCTTCGGACCGAGCTGACGGGCGCGACGGCCCTAGCTTTTGACCGCCAGAGGCGGGATGGCGTTGCGCGGCACGTGGACTTGGCTGGCGCCGGCCAACGACGGCAGCAGTTCACCCGGCGCGAAGTAGAAGACCAGCTCATCGTCGGTAATGGCGAAGTTCTGATAGTGCGACGCGTCGAGACCCGAACCGGGCGAGATCGCGGCACTGAGACCCGTCTGCCGTCCGACCTGGCGTTGCACGATCGGGTAGATCGCGTCGAGGGGTTTGGTGTTCGGCACGAATAGCGTGTCAAAGGTGATCGCCTTCTGCGCTGCCAGGTCGTAATTGAAGCCCTTGTAGAACGTGGACGGTCGCGGACCACCGAGGTCTTCGAAGACCTTGAGCACCACGCTTCGGGTGCCACCGGGCGGCCGGCCGGAACGATATTGCTCAGAGGTGACTTCCATTTGGTAAGGCACATCGCGCGGGCCGGAAGTCTGCGATGACGTCTGCGCGACGCTGACGAATCCGTCCCGATTCTGGCTGACGAAATCGCTGAGCGCCTGCTCGTCGGGATAGTCGACCGGAAACGTCATGTCCAGCGTGTAGGTGGATGTCGTGGCATGCACATGACACGTCTGCTCGTCCTGTAGTTCGCCACCCAGGCTGGTGCAAACCGATTCCGCGGCCGCAACCGCTACGCCCGACCAGCCCAGCAGGGCTCCGGCCGCAATCACTGCGGCCGACATCATGTTGCGCATCGGTCGACTTGTCCTCGCAGACTCAAAACCGGCTGAAATACCGTCGCGTCAGCCTACCCGGCCGCCATCAAGCCGCATGGTGAACGACCGCGATCACGCGGCTCCGGCACGCGACATCGAACGAACTCTGCGAGTGTGTCGTAGTCGCGCAGCCGGGGGCGGTGAGCTACAGCAGCCACATCATGTCCCGGTGACGCTTCGCTGCAGCTGTACCGGGCCCCCCGGTGCGCTTGGTATCAGTCTGCAGTGCGAGCCAGATCAGTTCATGGGGAGAATTCCCTATCTTTTGCTGCAGAGTCCAAGATTCAACCGGCAACGGTGGCCGCTGAACGGACGGTACTGGGGGTCGAATATATGAAAACCCTGAAAAATGCTGTGGCTACTCCGGATATCCGGATATTCGCCGAGTGCGATAAGCCTGCAGTCCGCGGGCTGCGATCAGACGCTGACCCGCGAAGCAGGATCGCTACCTCAGAACATGCCGGATTCGGGACCGAACGCCGTCACGATGTCGTATACGTCAGGCGCGTTAAAAACGAAGGCATGACCTTCAGTGAACAGCACGGCGGCCAGATCAGAATTAGACCCATAGGTCTCCGCGTAGCTGTCCGTTGAGCCAAACGGGTCCACGACGAAGGCGACGTTTGAATCGCCATTCTCGGCGGACGCAAAGCTGTTCTCCGGCCCCAGGACCGAGGCGTAGTTGTCGCTGCCGAAGCCCGCCAGGTCCGCGACGCCGTTGGTGGTGTAGCTGGTGTCGGCGACGGCAGTGTTGTCGTTGCCATAAATCGCCTCGGCACCCTCGTATTCACCGGTGGTGCTGCCGGACTCGCTGGCGAAGTTACCGTTGCCGCCGACGGCGGAGGAGCCATCAGACAAGCCGCTGTTGTCGCCGATGTCGATGGCGGTGTCGTTGTTACCGTCGTGGGTTCCTCCGGCGCCGGCGAAGCTGCCGTCGGCGCCGCCCCCGCCGAGGCTGGCATCGTTGGTGTTGTCGCCGATGTCGATGGCGGTGTCGCCGCTGCCGGTCCCGGTCCCTCCGGCCAGGTCGCCGTCGCCGGCGTAGGCGCCGTCGTCAGGGGCGAGGTAGGTACTGGGGTCGACGTTGTTGCCGATATCGATCGCGGTGTCGTCATCCGCGCCGGTGTCGCTGGCGAGCCCGCCGGCTTCCGCGTGAGTGTAGGTGCCGTCGGCTAGGGCGTAGTCGCCGGTGCCGCCTTCGGCACTGGCGTAGGCGCCGCTGCCGTCGGCGATCGCGAGGCCGTAATCCCCCGTGGTGGTGTAGGCGTGGGCGCTGCCGTCGGAGACCAGCACATACCCGTCGAACGAGATGGCTATGTCGTTGGGATCGAACGAAAATGGGTCGGCCGAGGCGATACCCGGCGAGGACGCCACCGCCGCCCCGATACCCAACCCCACCGCCAACATGCCCAGCCGGGCCACACCACGAATGCTCGCCATGGGATCGTCCTTCCCGACCGCACCCTGACAGGCGCGGAATCGATGCTGCATCAACGGGCCGGACCCCGAAGGGTACATAGCTTAACGGGTGCTGGGAGCAGTATATGAAAACACTGAACTGCTGTGACTAGTCCGGATATTTCGGCTTTAGCGCAGAGGGCCGCTGCGCCGTCACGACGACGGTTGGCACACGAATGCTGTCCCCCGCGCCGCCGCTCCGTCGCCCAATCGGGTGATCACCACCGTCAAGGCTCGGCTGCCGCGCAAGCCCAGTCTTCGGCGCAGCGCATCGGGATCCACATCCACGCCGCGGATCAGGATCTCCAGCGCGCCGCAGTCGAGTGCCGCCAGCGCCTGCCGCAGTCGACGCTCGTCAAAGGGCAGTTGCTGCAGCACCTCGAATCCGCGGGCGCCGGGCGGCAACTCGTCGCCGGACAGGTAGGCGATGTTCGGGTCGAGCTGCCACAGCCCGTGCCGCGCCGCGTAGTGGCGCACCAGACCGGCCCGCACCACGGCGCCGTCGGGGTCGACGATCCACCGGCCGGCGGGCCGGACCAGGCAGTCGTCCGGCTCGGCGTCGGTGATGTGTTCGCCGCGGTCCAGGATGCTGGCTCGGCGTCGCACACCGGGTTCGGCCAGACCCGCCGACCACAAGCAGGCTTCCCGCACCGATCCGCGATACGACGTCACTTCGATCTCACCGTCGAACCCGAGCCTCGTCACGGCGTCGAAATCGATTCCCGGAGCGCATTTCACCACCAATTCCCGGCCACGATAGACGTCGATCAGCTGGTCCAGTGCGGGCTGGTAGTCGCGCGGGTTGAAGCGCCGCCGCCCGCCGCTGCGCCGAGCCGGGTCCGCCAGCACCACTGTGTCGCGGGTTACCGGGTGCAGCGCGTCGGCGCGGCAGAGGTCGGCGGTGGCGCCGAGGTTGTGCCGCGCCATCGCCAGCCGGACCGGGTCGATGTCACTGCCGACCGCCCGGGTGGCCGAGCCGTGCAGCGCAGCCAGCTCGGTGCCAACCGAGCACGTCACATCATGAATTGTTCTGCCCAACAGCCGCTTTGACCGATGCAATGCGACCGCCGCAGCGCTGGCCTGCTGTAGCGCCTCATCGGTGAACAGCCACTCGCTGGTACCGGGCAGCTCGGACAGCTTCGCCACAGCGCGGCGGCGCAGCAACACCGTCTCAACCAGCACCGGCGTCCGGTCACCGAATTGCTCGCGTAGCGCAGCGATCTCGCTGATGCGGTCGGTCAGCGGGAGGGCTTCGACCACGGCCAGCGCAGCGGAACCCTCATCCGACGTCAGGTAGCCGACGTCGTCGAGGCCGAACTTCAGGACGGCTTGACCCCGGTGATCATGACGTTGTAGAACCAGCCCTTGGGCACCACACGTCGCCAGACGTTGGCGTCCACCCAGCTCAACGCCTTCCAGCCGCCGAACGCAAACCGTGCCCAACCCCAGCCGAGCCGATCCGCCGGCACTGTCGACTCGAATGTGCGTACCGGCCAACCCAGCATTGCTGCGGTGAACTCCTCGCTGGCCGTTCGGACCTCGACGGCGCCGGCGTTGGTGGCCATCCTCTCCAGGTCGTGCGGGTCGAAGGTGTGCAAGTCGACTACCCACTCCAGGGCGGCGGCCCGTGAGTTCTCGTCGATCTCAGCCTGCGGACGGCGCCAGCTGCTCAGCCCGGGCAACCGCACGGCCCGGATGGTGATGTTCCAGGTCAAGTTCGCCAGCGTGCGGGCGTAGCTGTTGCCGACGGTGGTCGGCTCGCCGGCGAAGACGAAGCGGCCTCCCGGCCGGAGCACCCGCATCACCTCACGCAGCGACAGCTCGACGTCGGGAATGTGGTGCAGCACGGCGTGTCCGACTACCAGGTCGAACGTGTCGTCGTCATACGGGATGCGCTCGGCGTCGGCGATCCGGCCGTCGATGTCCAGTCCCAGCGACTGCCCGTTGCGGGTGGCGACCTTGACCATCCCGGGCGACAGGTCGGTGACCGAACCGCGCCGCGCCACTCCGGACTGGATCAGGTTGAGTAGGAAAAAGCCTGTGCCACAGCCTAATTCAAGCGCGCGGTCATACGGCTGCCGATGGATCTCGTCCTCGGGAACGATGCCGTCGAAGCAGCTCCGGGCGTAGTCGATGCAGCGCTGGTCGTAGGAGATCGACCACTTGTCGTCGTAGCTCTCCGCTTCCCAATCGTGGTAGAGCACCTGGGCCAACTTGCTGTCGTGTCGGGCGGCCTCAACCTGCTCAGCGGTGGCGTGCGGTTGCGGCACCGGGTTGGTACTGGTCATGGTGGGCCAGCCTAATCGGCCGACCGGGTCGGCGACCATTCTGGCTAGGTTAAGTCGCATCTACCGGCGGCCGCCGCAGAGTGGCGGCGAGTACATCCAAATATCGACGCTCGGCGGCCGACCGCTCGGCCGGGGTCAGCTCAAAGGCCTCGTCGATGCCGGCCTTGGCTGCGGCAAGCGCGCCGCGAGGTCCCTCGACGAAACGACCAGCCCACGCCGCGGCGGCGTCGTACACGTGGTCAGGGGCCACCATCTCGTCGATCAGACCCAGCGCCAGCGCCTCTTCGGCATCGAAGAAACGGCCGCTGTACACAAGCTCCTTGGCCCTGCTCGCCCCCACCGTGCGGGCCAGCAGCGCCATGCCCGCCCCGTCGGGAACCAGACCGGCCAGGATCTCCGTCGCGCCGAACCGCACGTTGTCGCCGCTCACCCGCCAGTCGGCGGCCAGCGCCAGACCCAGGCCGGCACCCAACGCATATCCGGTGATCGCGGCGATGGTCGGCTTGGGAATCGCAGCGACGGCGGCGACGGCCGCGCGGTGCACGCGTATCCAACTCTCGGCCTCGACTTCGATCAGCGTGCGCAGCTGTGGCATGTCGTCGCCGGCGGAGAAGATCTCATGGCCGCCGAAGATGACGACGGCGGCGATGTCCTCGCGGCGGCCGACCTCGGCAGCGGCCGACCCGATCTCCCGGTAGACCTGCCGGGTCAGGGCGTTGGTCGGCGGACGCGAGAGCGCCAGAGTCCCGACGCCCGGATGGCCTGGGTCCAAGTGGACGCTGACGAATTCGGTCAATGCCGCCACCTCAAACCACCGGCTTTGCGGGCCCGGTGATAGCGGTCGGAGTCGAAGAACTCGAAAGTCCAGTTTTCGCCGTCGATTTCGACGTTCGGTTGCACGGTCACGATCTGACGCTCGACGGCCAACACGTCGGCAACCGAGCGCCCGATCAGCGAGTCCAGCTGTGTCCAGGTCGGCGGCAGCAGGAAGCAGCGGCCGGCTTCGAATTCGGCGATGGCGGCCTGCGGTGTGGTCCACTCCGCGCGATCGGACTCGGTGTTGTCGCCGTCGGCGCGCTGGCCTTCGGGGAGCACTCCGACGAAGAAATAGGTGTCGTAGCGGCGGGTGCGCTCGGCTTCGGGCGTCACCCAGTTGGCCCACGGCCGCAGCAAATCGGCTCGCAGAACCAGGTTTTCCCGACTCAGTAAGTCGGCGAACGACAGCGTCCGGTCGGCCAGCGCCTGACGAGATTCGCGATAGACCGATGCGTCGCTGACGATGCCGTTCGGGTCATCGGCCGGCCCGGCGAACAGCACGCCGCATTCCTCGAAGGTCTCCCGCGCGGCGGCGCACACCAGCGCTTCGGCCAACTCGGTGTCGGTGCCGAACCGCTCCGCCCACCACGATGGCGGCGGCCCGGCCCAGGCGATCTCGGCATTGCGGTCGCGGTCGTCGACACCGCCGCCGGGAAAGACCACTGTCCCGGCGGCGAATTCCATTCCGGCGTGCCGTCGCATCAGGAAGACTGCTAGACCTCCCGCACCCTCTGGGTCCTCGCGCAACAGCATCACGGTCGCGGCCGGTCGCACCGGCAACGGGACAAGCGGTTCCTCAGTCACGAGCGCCTCCGATGGGCCGCGCGGGTGCGGGTGCGCCGGGCGAAGTAACGCCCGTCGATCACATCCACCGTGATCGACTGGCCGAACGCCGCGGACAGATTCTCGCCGGTCAGCACGTCGGACAATAGACCCGCACCGACGACCTGCCCCTGCGACAACAGCATGCAATGGCTGAAGCCGGGCGGAATCTCCTCCACATGGTGGGTGACCAGGACCAACGCCGGCGCGTCGGGGTCGGCGGCGAAGTCGGCCAGCCGCGCCACCAGCTCCTCACGTCCGCCCAGGTCGAGACCGGCGGCGGGTTCGTCGAGCAGCAACAGCTCGGGATCGGTCATCAACGCGCGTGCGATCAGGATCCGTTTGCGCTCACCCTCAGACAGGGTCTCGTAGGTGCGGTCGGCGAGATGTTCGGCGCCCAGGCTTTCCAGCATGTCGACCGCACGGTTGTAGTCGACGTCCTCGTAACGTTCGCGCCAACGGCCCAGCACCGCATAACCGGCCGAGACGACCAGGTCGCGGACCAACTCGTTGTCGGGAATCCGTTGCGCCAGCGCCGAGGAACTCAAACCCACCCGGGCGCGCAGCTCGGACATGTCGACCCGGCCCAGGCGCTCCCCCAGCACATAGGCGACCCCCGACGATGGATGCTCGGCGGCAGCGGCGATCCGTAACAGCGACGTCTTGCCCGCGCCGTTCGCCCCGATGATCACCCAGCGTTCGTCGAGCTCGACCGACCAGGTCACCGGCCCGACCAACACGTGGCCGTCGCGAACAAGCGACACGTCGGTGAAGTCGATCAGCAGGTCGGGGTCGACTGCCTCGCTTGTCTGGTCGGCCACCTGCTCATCGTGCCGTACCGCGACGCTACAACGCTTGCCGGGTCGCGACTGCTCGTGCTTACTCCGGCGGGATGTCGATGCGGCTCACCACGCCGTCGAGCGCGTCAGCGGCCTCGATCTCACCACGCGTCACGCCCAACAGGAACAGCACGGTGTCCAGATACGGATGGCTCAGCGACGCGTCGGCGACCTCGCGCAACGCGGGTTTCGCGTTGAACGCCACGCCCAGCCCCGCGGCGGCCAGCATGTCGATGTCGTTGGCACCGTCGCCGACCGCGACCGTCTGCGCCATCGGCACCCCGACCTGATCTGCAAAGTCCCTCAGCGCCTTGGCTTTACCTGCGCGGTCGATGATCGGGCCGATGACCCGGCCGGTGAGTTTTCCGTCGACCACCTCTAACTGATTGGCAGCGACGAAGTCCAGCATCCACTCGTCCGCCAACGGCTCGATGACCTGACGGAAACCGCCGGAGACCACGCCGACGTGATAACCCAGCCGCCGCAGCGTGCGTAGCGTGGTCCGCGCGCCTGGGGTCAGCTTCACCTCTTCGGCGACCTCGTCGAGCACCTCGGCGGGCAAGCCGGCCAGGGTGGCGACCCGCCGGTGCAACGACTCCGCGAAGTCCAATTCGCCGCGCATGGCCGCCTCGGTGATCTCGGCGACCGCATCGAGCGCGCCTGCCCGCTCGGCGAGCAGCTCGATGACTTCCTGCTGGATCAGCGTCGAATCGACGTCGAACACGATGAGTCGTTTGGCGCGCCGCGCGATGCCGAAGTCCTCCAACGCCACATCGACGCCGGCGTCGGCGGCCACCCGCGTCAGTACCTCCTGGAGCCGGCCCCCTATCCCGGGCGGCACGGAGACCCGCAACTCCAGGCCGGTGACGGGGTAGTCGGAGACGCCACGGATGAGGTCGATGTTGACGCCCAGCGCGGCCACCTCGCGGGCCACCGCACCGAACGCCTCGGCGGTGATCGGCCGGCCCAGCACCATGATGGTGTGCGTCGCGGTATCCCGGAGGATCGGCAGATCGTTGCTGCGCTCGATGGTCACGTCCAGGCCAACGCCATGGATCGCCGCCTCGACCTCGTCACGAAACGCTTTCTCGTCGCCGACTTCCAGCGGCGCCGACACCAGCACTCCCAGGGTCAGCCGACCACGGATCACCACCTGCTCGACGTTGAGCAGCTCGACCTTGTGACCCGAAAGGACCTCGAAGAGCGCCGCTGTCACGCCTGGCTTGTCGTGACCGGTGATGGTGATCAACGCCGACACCTTATGGGGTGTACTCACCCCAGATTGTCGCCGCGAGAGACCATTACGTACGAACGCTGACGTCGTCGGCTCGGGTGACGTCCCCGTCCGCGGGTCCGTGGGCCTTGCCCACGTGAGCCTCGGCGCGCAATCGCTCCACCATGTGCGGGTAGTGCAACTCGAACGCCGGCCGCTCGGAGCGGATTCGCGGCAGCTCGGTGAAGTTGTGTCGCGGCGGTGGGCAACTGGTCGCCCACTCCAGTGAGTTGCCGTATCCCCACGGGTCGTCGACGGTGACCACTTCGCCGTAGCGCCAGCTCTTGAAGACGTTCCAGACGAACGGAAGCATCGACACGCCAAGGATGAATGCGCCGACCGTGGACACGATGTTGTAGGGCTGGAACCCGTCGGTGGGCAGGTAATCGGCGTAGCGGCGCGGCATGCCCATGTCGCCCACCCAGTGCTGGATCAGGAACGTCGTGTGGAAACCGATGAACGTCAACCAGAAATGCAGCTTGCCCAGCCGCTCGTCCAGCAGCCGGCCGGTCATCTTCGGGAACCAGAAATACGTGCCGGCGAAGGTGGCGAACACGATGGTTCCGAAGAGCACGTAGTGGAAGTGCGCGACCACGAAATAGCTGTCGGTGACCGCAAAGTCCAGCGGCGGGCTGGCCAGCAGCACCCCGGTCAGACCGCCGAGCAGGAAGGTGATCAGAAAGCCGATGGAGAACAGCATCGGCGTCTCGAACGTCAGCTGTCCCCTCCACATCGTCCCGATCCAGTTGAAGAACTTGATCCCGGTCGGCACTGCGATCAGATAGGTCATGAAGGAGAAGAACGGGAGCAGCACCGCGCCGGTGGCGAACATGTGGTGCGCCCACACCGCCACCGACAACGCGGCGATCGACAGCGTCGCGTAGACCAGCGTGGTGTAGCCGAAGATCGGCTTACGGGAGAACACCGGGAAGATCTCGGTCACGATGCCGAAGAACGGCAGCGCGACGATGTAGACCTCGGGGTGACCGAAGAACCAGAACAGGTGCTGCCACAACAGAACCCCGCCGTTGGCCGAGTCGTAGACGTGGGCTCCCAGGTGCCGGTCGGCGGCCAGCCCGAACAATGCGGCGGTCAGCAGCGGGAACGCCAGCAGCACCAGGATGGACGTCACCAGGATGTTCCAGGTGAAGATCGGCATCCGGAACATCGTCATACCCGGTGCCCGCATACACACCACGGTGGTGATCATGTTGACCGCGCCGAGGATGGTCCCCAGACCGGCGACGATCAGCCCCATGATCCACAGGTCGCCCCCGGCGCCCGGTGAGTGGATCGCGTCGGTCAGCGGGGTATAGGCGGTCCAGCCGAAGTCGGCGGCGCCGCCGGGCGTGATGAATCCGGCCATGCCGATCAGGGCGCCGAACAGGAACAACCAGAACGAGAAGGCGTTCAGTCGCGGAAAGGCCACGTCGGGGGCGCCGATCTGCAGCGGCAGCACCAGGTTGGCGAAACCGAACACGATCGGCGTCGCATAGAACAACAGCATGATCGTGCCGTGCATGGTGAACAGCTGGTTGAACTGCTCGTTGGACAGGAACTGCAGCCCGGGCGCGGCCAATTCGGTGCGCATCAGCAGCGCCAGCAGTCCGCCGACAAAGAAGAAGATGAAGCAGGTGACCACGTACATGATCCCGATCAGCTTGTGATCGGTAGTGGTGATCAGCTTGTAGATCAGGTTGCCTTTCGGCCCGATCCTTGGCGGGTATGGGCGGCTGGCCTCGAGTTCTCCCAGCGGCGGCGCTTCGGCGGTCAAGAGCTCCTCCAATATCGGGCAGGCAACTGGGATCTGGTGCCTGAGTTTAGCCGTCCAGCGGCCCCGGCGGCGGACTGGTCCTACAAACTGTCGTAATAAGCCGGTGAACACCTTTGCCCCGCCGCGCCGCCCCCGTGCTCGAGTGGGCGTCACCTGGCCAGATGTTAACGTCGGACCCGTGCTCAGGGGTGTGCGACCCGCGCTGGCCGCGGCAGCGATGTGCGTTGTCGCCGCGTGCAGCGGTTGCACATCACAGCCGGCCGGTAGCAGCCGATCGCCCTCGGTGATCACCAGCACCACCCAGGTCGCCGGGGCGGGCGTTCTGGGCAATCAGCGCCGGCCGGACGAGTCGTGTGCACCGCAACCGGCCGAGCCGGATCCCGGGCCGCCGACTCGGACCGCCCATAACGCCTCCGGGGTGCAGCCCGATACGGCCGAGGTGCTCGCCGATCCGCAGCGCATCGTGGTGCTTTCCAGCGACCAGCTCGACGCCCTGTGTGCACTCGGCCTGCAGTCGCGGATTGTCGGAGCCGCGCTGCCGGACGGCTCTTCTGATCAGCCGTCCTACCTGGGCGCGGTGGTGCACCAGCTGCCGGGCGTGGGCACCCGCAGCAGCCCCGACCTGGCCGCGATCAAGACCGCCAAACCCGACCTGATCCTCGGCTCACAAACCTCGACGCCGAAGCTGTATGCGGCTTTGGCCGCCATCGCGCCGACCGTGTTCACCGGGTCGTCCGGCGCGGCCTGGGAGTCCAGCCTGCGCGGGGTGGGCGAGGCGACCGCGCGGGGCGACGCCGCGGGTGGGTTGATCGACGCCTTCACCACCAAAGCCCACGACGACGGCGCCGCACACGACGCCGCCCACTATCAGGCCTCGATCGTGGAGTTCACCGAGAATGCCGTCCGGGTGTACGGGTCGGACAACTTCCCGGCCAGCGTGTTGACCACGGTGGGTGTTGATCGTCCTGCCCCGCAACGGTTTACCGATAAGCCGTACATTGAGCTGGGCGCCACGGATGGGGACCTGGCGAACAAGTCGGACTTCTCCGCGGCCGACGCTGACATCGTGTATGTGTCATTCGACTCGCCCGCGGCCAAAGACCGCGCCCCCGTGCTCTTGGACAGCGACTCGTGGCGACGACTGTCGGCCACCCGCGAGAATCGAGTCTTCGTGGTCAACAACGAGATATGGCAGAGGGGCCAGGGTCTGGTCGCCGCTCGCGGCATCATCGACGACATGCACTGGATCAACGCTCCGATCAATTGACCGACCGTGTGATGTCGAACGCATCGAGGAAATACATAGCTTAGCTATGCTAATGTTGGTTGCGTTCAATAGAATTCGATACACAACCAATTGCATTTAAGAGGATTGTTGATGAGCACTGTTTCCGCTTACGCCGCTACCTCGGCGACCGAGCCGTTGACCAAGACGACGATCACCCGCCGCGATCCCGGTCCACACGACGTGGCTATCGACATCAAGTTCGCCGGCATCTGCCACTCCGACATCCACACCGTCAGAGCGGAGTGGGGCAAACCCAACTACCCGGTGGTTCCAGGCCACGAAATCGCTGGCGTAGTAACCGCAGTCGGCTCCGACGTCACCAAGCACAAGGTCGGCGACCACGTCGGCGTGGGCTGCATGGTGAACTCCTGCGGCATCTGTAGTAGCTGCAAGGCCGGGCTGGAGCAGTACTGCAAGAACGGCGTGACGCTCACCTACAACTCGATCGACAAAGACGGCACACCGACGCGGGGCGGCTACAGCCAAGCGGTCGTCGTGAACGAGAACTTCGTCGTCAACATTCCCGACTCACTGTCCCTGGACGCCGCCGCACCGCTGCTGTGCGCGGGCATCACGCTCTTCTCGCCGCTGCGACACTGGAAGGCCGGTCCGGGCACTCGGCTGGCGATCGTCGGACTCGGCGGCCTTGGGCACGTGGGCGTCAAGCTGGGCGCCGCGTTGGGCGCAGAGGTGACGGTGCTGTCGCAGTCACTGAAGAAGATGGAAGACGGTCTTCGTCTGGGCGCCAGCCATTACTACGCCACCGGCGACCGCGACACGTTCAAGAAGCTGCGCAACAACTTCGATCTGATTCTCAACACCGTCTCGTCGAATCTGCGCCTCGGCGACTACCTGAATCTGCTTGACGTCGGCGGCACGCTCGTCGAGCTGGGTATGCCGGAGCACCCGATGGAGGTGCCGGCATTCCCGCTGGCGCTGGCACGGCGCAGCCTGTCCGGATCCAACATCGGCGGCATCGCCGAGACCCAGGAGATGCTGAACTTCTGCGCAGAGCACAATGTGACGCCCGAAATCGAAGTCATCGCAGCGGACTACGTCAACGAAGCTTACGAACGAGTGATGGCCAGCGACGTGCGCTACCGCTTCGTCATCGACACGTCAACTATTTGACGAGTTCGCGGCCTCGGCTTCGTCCTGTTCACTGGTGATGCCCGCCAACGGCCAGCCGGCGGCGGCCAGCCTGGCGGCCACTCGCGCGATGTTCTCCGGACCAGCGTCATAGTGAGTCATGTTGGAGATGAAATCGGCGATCACGTCACGGCTGACGTTGCCGTTGGACAGCTCTTCCTCGTCGATGGCATCCACGACCTCCGTGATCTGCTCATCGGTCAGCGGTGTGCTGCGCAGCAGTTCCAATAGCGCGATCCGGTCAGGACCGGGAACGCCATCGGGATAACCGACCTGCAGCCAGTGGATCACTGACCGGAAGAAGTTGGCCGTGGAGGACGCCGCGGAAGATGGGGATATCGCCACCTGACCAGTGTCATGGCTGCGGGGTCAGCGGCGCCACCTTCGCACTCGACTAATTAGACAATTCATGCGCCGTTCACGGAATATACGGCCACGGTCCGACCCGAGGCGCGGGGCCCGCAGTAACGCGAGTAACAACCATTCACTTGTTGTTCGGACCGCCCCGGACTCTCCTCGGGGCGGTCCGAACGGTGTCAGGTCCTATTGCCGGGCTGCTGCAAACTGATCTTTGCGCCACCAGAAGAGGTCGAGTCGTGCACCGTGAGCACCCCGTCGTTGGAGGTGCCCGGCGCCACGTCGAACGACACTACGGCCTGAATGCTGTTGCCGGGATTGATTTCGAGGGTCATTGACCCGATCCACATGGCCGCCGTGTCATTGGCGCTGAATTGCTTGTCGCCGATTTGAAGCTTCTGATTCGACGCAAAGAAGTTCTGGGCCTGGTCCCCGACATTGCTCACGTTTAGGTGCACGTTAACGAACTCACCTTGCGCAGTGACTGTTTCGACCTGATTGCTAGGGTCGCCAGCCGTTTTTGACTGGTCGACGGACGTTGCAACGAACACGAATTTGCCGTCGCGGACTTTCTGTCCGATCCCAGCCAGACGAAGTGGAGCGGTGTTCGTGGGGGTCGACGAAGATGTCGACGTTGAGCTGCTGTTGTTGCGGTGTGAACCGGCTTCGCCGACGACCATCAGCACCGCTATGACGGCAAAGAGAATTACCCACTTGGGTACCGATTGCTTCTTCTTCGGCAATCCACCCGCGGCGGGTGGCGGCGCGGCCGGTCCCCAGTTTCTGCCATCCCAGTAGCGGCTTCCTGCGCCTGATGGGTCTGGATACCAACCTGGGGCAGGGAGCGTCGGCTGCGTCATAGCCGAAACGGTACGGGCGCCGCGCATTGCTTGTCGGTGGCTGGGGGGAGAACATCCCGTGGCCGATCGGCGTCGCGATGACTTCCCGAACAAACTTCGTAGGCGATCTGGTCAAGACCGCCGCTGACCGGCGGATTCAGAAATCCCAGTCCGCGTCTTCGGTGACCACTGCCTTGCCGATGACGTACGAGGATCCCGAGCCGGAGAAGAAGTCGTGGTTTTCGTCGGCGTTCGGCGACAACGCCGACAGGATCGCCGGGTTGACGTCGGTCTCGTCGCGCGGGAATAGCGCCTCATAGCCGAGGTTCATCAGCGCCTTGTTTGCGTTGTAGCGCAAGAACTTCTTGACGTCTTCGGTCAACCCGACCTCGTCGTAGAGATCCTGGGTGTACTCGACCTCGTTGTCGTAGAGCTCGAAGAGCAGCTCGTAGGTGTAGTCCTTCAGCTCGGCCTGCTTGGCCGCGTTCTCGAGCGCCAGCCCGCGCTGATACTTGTATCCGATGTAGTAGCCGTGCACGGCCTCATCGCGGATGATCAGCCGGATCAGGTCGGCGGTGTTGGTCAGCTTGGCTCGGCTCGACCAGTACATCGGCAGATAGAACCCGGAGTAGAACAGGAAGCTCTCCAGCAGCGTGGACGCGACCTTGCGCTTGAGCGGGTCGTCGCCGCGGTAGTACTGCATCACGATCTCGGCTTTGCGCTGCAGGTTCGGGTTCTCCTCCGACCAGCGGAACGCCTCGTCGATGTCGACGGTCGAGCACAGCGTGGAGAAGATCGAGCTGTAGCTCTTGGCGTGCACCGACTCCATGAAGGCGATGTTGGTGTAGACGGCTTCCTCGTGCGGCGTCAGCGCATCGGGGATCAGGCTGACCGCGCCGACCGTGCCCTGGATGGTGTCCAGCAGCGTCAGTCCGGTGAACACCCGCATGGTCAGCTGCTTCTCGGTAGGCGTCAGCGTGCCCCACGACGGGATGTCGTTGGACACCGGCACCTTCTCGGGCAGCCAGAAGTTTCCGGTCAGCCGCTCCCAGACCTCTGCGTCCTTTTCGTCGTGCAGACGGTTCCAGTTGATCGCGGAAACCCGGTCGATCAGCTTCATTCCATCGCTCACCAGAACCCCACTTCACCAGGACGGATAGCCGTGCATGCCTAGGCCAACGACACTACCCCTGGGGGCCGACAAGCCGCAGTAACACAACAAGTTGTGTCTACGTGTCGCGAGTCCGGCAAAGGAGCCGGCGTCAGTCGAGGCCGGAATGCCGCAGCGTGTGCGTAAGACCTTCCTCGAGGGCGCGCAGCGCGATGTCAGTAAGCCGGCTCAGGTCATCGATGTCGTGCTCGGGTTTGGTCATCCAGGTTTCCAGTGCGGCGAATACGGCGGTGCCCAGGCTGTGCGCCGCGATGACGGCGATCATCGTGCCGTCGGCAGTGGGCGCCGACCTTTCATGGATGAATCGCTCGATCTCGTCGGCAAGCTGATCGCGAAGCCGTCGAATGTGGCGGCTGATGATGTCCTGGTCGAGGTCGCGCGACCGGATGGCCGCAGCCTCGCGGACCATCTGGAAGTCAAACGGGAAGGCGTCCACCGCCTTACGCACTGACACGGTGATGGGCTCCCCGTGCGGGCGCAGCGCTAACGCTCGAGCGAACCATTCAAAGCCGATGTCGTAATCGGCGAAGATCACCGCGTGTTTTGACGGGAAGTGCCGGTAAAACGTTCGCTCGGTGACGCCGACGTCGGCGGCGATGTCGGCGACGCTGGTTTGATGCACGCCGTCGGCGACAAAGCGTTTCATCGCCGCCTGCAATAAAGCCTGACGCGTGCGTTCGCTGCGGCTGTATCCCACCCGCCCATCCCCCTCAATGTCACTCTTGACGCAAATATGTCAGCTATGACATTGTGCGGTCAAGTAATGGGCGCGGCCTACGGAAGGGAAGTCAACATGGCCGACTACGACGCGATCGTCATCGGTGCGGGACACAACGGTCTGGTGGCCGCCAACGTGCTGGCCAAGGGCGGCGCGAAAGTGCTTGTCGTAGAACGTGCGCACTTTCTCGGGGGGATGGCCGCGACCCGAGAGCTTTTCGACGGATACAAGCACAGCGTCGGTGCTTGGGCGGTGTTGATCTGGCGCCAGGAGATGACTGAGCGCTTGGAGCTGACCAAGTGGGGCTTCGAGCTGATGGATCAGTGGACGTCGACGTGTACGTTCGGCGATGCCGACGACACTCCGTTCGTGATGTATAACGACCTCGAGCGGATGGCACGGCACCTGCTCGATGATCACGGCGCCGACACCGCGACAGCCCTCGGGGGTTTGTTCGCCCACATCGGCCGATTCGCGCCCTATTTCGTCGACTCGGCGTTCGGTCCCCCGCCCGACATCATCGAGGTGATCGCGGCGCAGCCCACGCCTGAGGACCGGCATGATTTCGCCCAGATGTGGTACGGCAGCACCATGGACACGGTCCGCCGTTTCCTGCGCCCCGACCAGGGGCGCTGCATCCAGGGGTCACTGGCCGCGATGTCGATCGACGCCTTCGACGGCGGCCCCTGGACGCCGGGCTCCAATGCGTCGACGCTGTACCACTATCTGATCGGTGGCGGCAACGTCGAATACATCATGCCGCGCGGCGGCATCGGCGCACTGAGCACCGCGCTGTGCCGGCGCGCCGAGTCACTGGGCGCCGAGGTGCAGATGAAGCAGCACGTCAAGCGAATCCTGGTCACCGAGGGACGCGCCACCGGAGTCGAATTGCGGGACGGCACAACGATCTCCGCCGACGTCGTACTGTCGTCACTCGATCCGTACACCACTTTCGTGAATCTGGCCGGCGCGGAACACTTTTCCGATGACTACATCCGCAAGGTCAAAGAAATCAACTTCAACCTCGGGTACATCCAGGCCCATTTGACCCTCGACGAAGCCCCCACCTGGATCGACCGACTGCAGCCTTTCATGCAAGACCAGGGCCATCGGTGTCCGACCGTCGCCTATGCGCCGTCAGCCGAATACATCAGCGACGCGTGGGAGCAGTACCGCAAGGGTCAACTTCCCGACGCGCCGCCCACCTACCTCTACATTCCCAGCATGGTCGACGCATCACTGGCGCCCGCGGGCAAGCACAGTGCAACCATCTTCACCCCGTACTTCCCCACCGGACTGGACGCAGATGAAAACCGCAGCTGGAAAGAGCAATACGCCGACACCTGCGTGAAGATCTTCGACACCTACGCGCCCGGCTTCGCCGATTCCGTCACCAACCGCGTGGTGTTCTCCAACCGCTACTTCGGCAGCACGTTCAGCGCCCATGCCGGCGACTACTCGCATGGGCTGCTGCAGCCCAACCAGTTGTGGACCGGCCGCGTCGTCGAAGGAGCCGACAAGTTCGCCACACCCGTGGACGGCCTTTTCCTCTGCGGCCAGTGCACCCACCCCGGGCCAGGCGTGACCGGCATTCCCGGGTGGAACGGCGCCGAGGCGGCGCTGACGCAACTCAACGCGCGGGTCGGCTAGATCACTTTCGATAACCCGATCTACTATGTACCATTTGGTACATGATTACCGAAGACAGCATCGAGATCGATGCGCCGGCGCAACTGGTGTGGCAGATCTTCAGCGACGTCGAGCGCTGGCCCGAGTGGACCCCGTCGGTGACGTCCCTGGTCGCACGGGATGGCACCGGCCTGGCAGTCGGAAAGCGTTTCGCCATCAAGCAACCTGGCATGTCGAAGCTGGTCTGGAAGGTCACCGAAATCGATTCGGGCGAGTCGTGGACGTGGACGCAAAGATCACTCGGCGTGCTGGTGACCGCTCGCCACTGGGTGATCCCACAACCGGACGGCCGCACCCTGGTCCGCCAGCAACTCGACCAGCGGGGCGTGCTCGGTGCCCTTATCGGTCGGCTGATGATCAAGAAGACCAGGCGCTTCCTCGAACAGGAGGCACAGGGCCTCAAGGCGCGGTCTGAGCTACTGAGCGACACCAGTGGCCCGCACTCCTGACCTTGCCCGGCGGCGGCAACTGCTCGACGCCGTCTTCGAGGAGTTCGCTGCGGGCGGCGTCGGCGACCGCTCGCTGCGCGAGCTAGCGGCTGCCGTCGGCACTAGCCATCGTATGCTGTTGCACCACTTCGGTTCTCGAGAAGATATGCTGGTGGCAATCGTCGAGGAGGCCGAGCGCCGCCAGATGGCGCTGGTCCCCGATCTTCCGATGAATCCTGCCGAGGGATTCGCCGCCATGTGGACCGACCTTCGGCGTCCAGAACTGCGCCCGGTGGAACGGCTCTTCTTTGAGTGCTACGCCCGAGCCGCCCAAGGCGAAAAGCCATTCACGCGAATGATTCCCGGCGCCGTGGACAGCTGGCTCGGCGAGGTCGAGGCTCACGCCGATGCGCCGTATGACCGTGCGATGGCGCGGCTGGGGCTTGCCGTTACCCGCGGGCTGCTGCTGGATCTGGTGGCCACCAACGACGAAGCCGGCGTGGACGCGGCCGCGGAAGCATTCGTGAACCTGCTCGGCCGCTGAGTGATCAGGCTCCCGCTGCCGCCGAAGGCCGGCCTGCGGGCGGATCTCAGCTGGCAGCGGAGTCCAGCGGCATCGCGTTGTGAATGGGCTGATCAGGGTCGAGCTTGATGCCGATCAGCTCGGCGGTGCCTTCGATGACGCCCATCATGATCGTGGTCAGGTGCTCGACGAACTTCTCTCGCGGCATCCGCCGCGGGCTGTCGAGGGTGGATCCCAGCCACCAATCGGTGGCCGACGCCGCACATCCGAACGTTGCGTAGGCCGCGAGTTCGATTGCCGCCGGATCGAGCTCCATCTCGCGCAGCTCGTTGTTGAACATCTCGGCCATCGCCAGCGTGATCTCGCGGCCTTCGTTCATCGTCAACATCGTCGACTCCGACTGCTCAGGAAAACGACCCTGAATGAAGAACCGCAATACGTTGGGATGCTCGTCGACCAGGTTGACGTACTCCTCCGCGCTGCGCTTGATGATCTCGCGGGCCGAATCGGTGGCGAAGTCGAGCGACGGGAACACCGCCGCCCACAGCATGTCGCGCAGTCGTCGTCCGATCGCCTGAAACAGATCGGATTTGTCGGTGAAATGCCGGTAGATCTTGGGTTTGGCGGTGCCGGCCTCTTCGGCGATCTCGCGGACACTGAGGTCGGGTCCCAACCGGTCGATCGCACGGAACGCCGCTTCGACGATCTCACTGCGCACCTTCTTGCGGTGTTCGCGCCAGCGTTCGCTGCGTGCGTCAACCTTGACCCCGGGCTTCGGGCCGGGGTGAGGCAGAGCGGGCCGGGGAATTCTGACCACGTCAAGCACCATACCCCGGTGCCTCCGCTGACCTGGGCATACCGGTCACCGAGAGCTGCGAGGTCACAGCATGCAGGAGACGCAGCCTTCGACCTCAGTACCTTCCAGCGCCATCTGCCGCAGCCGGATGTAGTACAGCGTCTTGATGCCCTTGCGCCATGCGTAGATCTGCGCCTTATTCACGTCGCGGGTGGACGCGGTGTCCTTGAAGAACAGCGTCAGCGAGAGTCCCTGGTCGACGTGTTGGGTGGCCGCCGCGTAGGTGTCGATGATCTTCTCGTAGCCGATCTCGTACGCGTCCTGGTAGTACTCCAGGTTGTCGTTGGTCAGG
>Ga0302326_10008738_pt1 | contig 22287 bp, 14 predicted proteins | sample Palsa_T0_3_FD_202264 | JGI IMG/M metagenome (GOLD analysis project Ga0302326, IMG submission 202264) | Peat permafrost microbial communities from Stordalen Mire near Abisko, Sweden - Palsa_T0_3 | ecosystem: Environmental > Terrestrial > Soil > Palsa > Peat permafrost | place: Sweden: Abisko... | reverse complement strand
GTCCAAAGTAGGCGTTTTTGTGCAAATACGTTGGACGTATTGCAGTAAAACCAATAACTTCCATTGTTGTCAATGCTGGCATCTGATCCGAATCCTACCTGAGGAGCCATAGAATTAATTATTTAGGACGAAGAGTTCGCTTCTTATCAATAGGGCCACCGAACGGTTGTAGATCTAAAGCAGGAGCACAGGAGGTGGCTATGGCAGAAGCAACACTTGTACCGGCACTGCCCTCTGAGGCAGAGTCAGTTCTGGCCAAGGAAACGAGCCGGGTGCTGGCTTCCCATATGGGAGCGGCAGAGCCGCTGCAGTTCCGGATTGGTCCCGCGCCGGAGGAAACGGTGCGTGTTCCGGCCTCCGCTGTGCGGATGCTCGTACGCATTCTAGAGGAGATGGCCAAAGGTAACGCCATTACCTTGATCCCCGTCCATGCGGAACTCACAACTCAAGAGGCGGCCGATATGCTCAATATCTCCCGACCTTCGTTGATCCATCTGCTCGATGAAGGAAAGATCGACTACCGCAAAGTGGGGACCCATCGGCGCGTCCGCTTCGAGGCGCTCATGAAATTCAAAAGACAGGCTGACGCCGATCGGAACGCCGCGCTTGCCGAGCTTGCAGCTTATGATCAAGAACTCGGGATCTAATCTTCGGCATGGCCTCCTTCGCCGCCTTTTATGACGCAAATGTCCTCTATCCGGCCGAGCTACGCAATTTGTTGATGCATCTGGCCATGACGGGATTGTTTCGGGCGAAGTGGTCCGCTGAAGTTCACGAGGAGTGGATGAAGAATCTTCTCCTCAATCGGCCTGATCTGTCACGCGCGCAACTGGAGCGCACGCGAGACCTGATGGACAAGCACGCGCTAGACGCCTTAGTAACGGGCTATGAAGACCTGATTCCAGGCTTGCATCTCCCAGATCCCGGTGACCGCCATGTCCTTGCTGCCGCTATCCGCGGGCGGATGTCATTGTGACGATGAACCTCAAAGACTTTCCCGACGCTGTCCTCCACTGTTTCGGAATCGAGGCCCAGCACCCGGATGAATTCATCCTGCACCTGTTCGGTCTCTCGCCGGGTACCGTGGTCTCTGCTGCGCGAACGCATCGGGAGAGCCTTAATAACCCGCCAAAGACCGAGTCAGAATATCTGGATACGTTGGAGCGTCAGGGCCTCACGCAGACAGTATCGGTTCTTCGGGAGTACATCGGCGCCATCTAGCGACCCTGAGCGGCCCGTGCGGCGCTCGAATCACACCAGAAGTGGGCGGCGCGCCAGCAACGCTATCCGTTTCTTTCGGGTTACTATTTCATGTGGCGTAGCATCGCGGGCCCGCCGGTCCGCAGAAGCAAGCCTGATCACCCCGGCGTGTTCCTCTGAGCTCCGCTTCAAACCCGAAGAAACGCCCCGGGGTCCAAATCCCGCCCAATCACCCGCGCCCCAAATTTATTCCCCCTTGAGCCTCAACCACATCGAACATCCCTCGCCAACAGCCGCTCCAACCCGTGCTAGAGGTAGGTCGACCCGGCGCCAAAGCACACCCCCGAGCCCCTCATGAAACAGATTTACCAAACGAACCCACCTCCGCCGCGATCCGCAACAAATCACACCACTTTCCCCACCTCAATCGAACCCACGCACAGAAATTACCAAACGAACCCATCATTCCCACCTAAACCCCGCAAACACAATACGTTCCCCTTGACAAAACGAACCCATGCCGACTCCCCTACGGCGCCCCGATTCCAGGTACAATTCTCTTTCGTCTTTTCGGCCGCCTCCATGCATGAGATCTGGCATCAGAATTTCGACCCCCTGGGTAACCCGGTGTTCTCCACCATCGCAGCCGCCGTTCCGGTCTGCACCCTCTTCTATTTCCTGGCCGTCCGCCGCACTGCCGCCTGGCTCGCCGCAGTCTACTCGTTCGCCATCGGCATCGCCATCGCTCTCGGCATCTTCCACATGCCCGTGCACATGGCCGCCGGCGCGGTGGCCGATGGCCTGGTCTACGGGTGGCTCCGCATCGCCTGGATCCTCGTCGCCGCCGTCTTCATCTACGACATCTCCGTCGAAACCAAACAGTTCGAGATTATCAAGCAATCCATCGGTGGCATCTCGTCCGACCGGCGCCTGCAAGTGCTCCTCATCGCCTTCGCGTTCGGCGCGCTGCTCGAAGGCGCGGGCGGCGGCGGCGCGCCCGTAGCCGTCACCGGCGCCATGCTGATCGGCCTCGGATTCCCGCCCATGCAGACGGCGCTCCTCTGCCTGGTGGCCAACTCGGCGCCCGTGGCTTTCGGCGGATTGGGAAATCCCGTGCGCACCCTCGTTGCTGTTACCGGCCTGCCGGAGGCCGACTTCAGCGCCATGATCGGCCGCATCCTGGGCATCGTCATTCTGATCCTGCCGTTCTGGCTGGTGCGCATCCTCTGCAAATTCCGCGAGACGGTGTCGATCTGGCCCGGCCTGGTGGTCGCCGCCGTCACGTCCGCCGGCATCCAGTTTTTCTGGTCGAACTACATGGATGCTTCGCTCGTGAACATCGTCTCGGGTCTGGGCACGCTGGTGGTCTTGGCTCTCTTCTTCGGCAAAGTCTGGCATCCCAAAGCGAACTGGCGATATGCCGGCGAGGCGGCGCCAGTTGCGTATGCCGGCGAAAAACTCACCTTCGGACGCATTCTGCGCGCCTGGTCGCCGTTCCTCATCGTCAGCGCGCTGGTAGTCCTGTGGGGCGCGCCGCCCGTCGCCAGACTTTTGGAGCGGACCTCGTGGAAGCCGCCCGTTCCCGGACTGCATTTGCTGGTAATGCGCATGCCCCCCGTCACTGCGAAGCCGTTCGCCGAGCCGGCGCTCTTCGACCTCTCCTGGATCGCCACTCCAGGCACGGCGGCATTTCTAGCCGGCCTCATCAGCGGCCCGCTGCTCGGCCTCTCGCTCAAGCGGACCCTCCAGGTTTTCCTCAGTACCTGCTGGCGCATTCGCCTCAGCGTGGCGGCCATCATGTGCATGCTCGGGCTCGGCTATCTCACGCGCTATTGCGGCATGGACGCCACGCTCGGCATGGCCATGTCGCACACCGGCGTGATGTTTCCGTTCTTCGGCACGCTCATCGGCTGGATCGGCGTAGCGCTTAGCGGGACCGATGCCGGGTCGAACGCGCTCTTCGGCAGCTTTCAGGCCATCACCGCCAATCGCCTGGGTCTCAGCCCCATCCTCATGGGCGCCGCCAATAGTGCCGGTGGCGTGATGGGCAAGATGATCGCCGCGCAGTCGCTAGTCATCGCCGCTACCGTCACCGGGCAGGATGGTCAGGAAGGCCTCATCTTTCGAGCCGTTTTGAAGCACAGTCTGGGGCTCGCCGTGCTGGTCGGACTGCTCGTCCTGATGTTCGCCTATGTCTTCCCCGGCGCCGTGCCGAACGGTCATCATTACTGGTAACGAAGGAGATTACATGCATCGACGAATCATATGCGCACTCGCGTTGGCGGGGTGCCTCGCGCCCTTATCGCAGGCCCAGCTGTGGACGTGGACCAAAGAGCAGATGGCCGATTACACCAAAGCGTGGACCGGCGACCGTTTCCCGGACGGCCGTCCGAAAGTCCCCGACCAGTGGCTGGAGCGCGCCAAAGACATGTCTGCCGAAGAGGTCATCTCTTCGCGCACCGCCGCGGGCTTGCCCATCTACAGCCAGTACGAGGGCGATTTCCGCGTGCTGCATCCCGAAATGAAAATGGCCGGCCGAGCTTTCACCGTGATGTTCATGCCGACCCGTCCCGATCTCGATTCCGTGATCACTGCCAAGCTGCGCGACCGCGGCGTCCCCCTGCTGAACAATCAGTACGTCATCGATATGCTCCAGCCCGGTGACGTGATGGTGGTGGATCTTTACGGCAAGCATGAAGGTGGCACCATAGTCGGCGACAATCTTTTCTACTACATCATGAAGGCCACCAAGGGAGGCGGCCTCGTGGTCGACGGATCTTTCCGCGATCTCGACGGCATTCAGGAAATGGGGCTGCCATGCTATTACCGCTACGCGCACCCCAGCGCGCTGACTCCGCAGACCACGACTGTCGCCGGCTATAACATCCCCATCCGCATCGGCAACGTCACCGTGATGCCGGGCGACTTGGTCATGGGCGACAAAGAGGGCGTCTCTTTCATCCCGCCTTCTACCGCGGAGGCCACACTCGACAATGCCGATCGCATTCACATCCACGACGAGTGGACGCGCAAGAAATTCGACGAAGGAAAATATAAGTCAAGCGAGATTTATGCGTCGCCCAAAGATCCCGCGCTGCAGAAGGAATATCAGGAATACCTGACCAAACGTCTGGCGGAAATCAAGGCCAGCCGCCAGAAATGATCATACCGGCTCGGAAACGCTATCTGCCGATACTGAGCCGCGAACGCGAGGGAGTCTTCAAGCTAAAGTTATCTACACGCCGGTGTATTACTATCCCTCCATATTCTTTCCACGCCGCGACGATTGGCCGGGCAGACCACGGAAATCAGGCGAATGCTCACGGCGCTTGATTCAAAAGCTGACCGCTGACAGCTTGCGCGCGGCGCATTGCATTACTATCCCTCCATATTTGCACGCCGCGACGATTGTCTGAGCAGACCACGGAAATCAAGCGAATGCGCACAGCGCTGATTCAAAAGCTGACCGCTGAGAGCTGACTGCTGACAGCTTGCGCGCGGCGCGTCGTGGGGCATGCTTTAGTTAGCTTGCCCTGCCGGGCGACAGCCCGGCCAGTCCCTGCGGGCCAATGGGCGGAAGGACACTAATAAGCGGAGGCTACGGTATGAAATTCCTGTGCGTCGTGTCCCTGGCCGCCGCCGCGCTGACCCAAACTCCATCCGAGCCGAAGCCCGCGGGGTAGCCGGCAAAGTCATCAACTCGCTCACCGGGAGCCGATCCGAAAAGCGGAGTTTACACTTACCACCAGCCTGTTCGACGGGATGACCGGTATGGGGTTAGACATCGCGGCCCCACCCCCCGCGCGGTCCCCGCCCTAAATCCTACCGAACTTCGCCACCGCCTCTTTAATCGATCGGAATTTCTCGATGAACGGAATCATCGAGTGCTCGGTATTATCCAGATCCTGCGCCTTCTTCAGCACGTCCGCCGCGTGCGCTTTCGGCACCACTGCGACGCCGTCTTCATCAGCCACGATGATGTCGCCGCCATTCACCTTCACGCCCGCGCAAGTCACCGGGACGTTGACGCCGGCGAAGCGATAGTGATTGATGGTGGTCGACGGCACCACTCCCCGGCTGAACACCGGGAATTGCAGCTTGCGAATCTGCGGCGTATCGCGCACGCCGCCGTCGATGATCGCCCCCGCGAACCCTCGATACTTCATCGCCGTCGCCATCAGGCCACCCATGCCCGCGTAGTCGGCGCCATTTTCGAGCACCATCACGTAGACCGATCCGGCCGGCGAGTTGTCGATCGCATCCAGCATCCCCTGCGACGCCGCCGAGCCCTCTTTGTGCTCCTCTTTCTTCATCAGAATTGTCACCGCGGGGCCCGCGAACTTCGCCGCCGCGAGCGGCCGCATTTCATGCGACATGTAGGACTGCTGCCCGTACAGTTGCTCCATGGCATCGGCCACCGATGCCACTTCCACCTCGCGCAATCCCTGCAACAACGAGTCACCCGCGGGCTGGGCCATTAACCAGCAGACGGCCAGCGCGCCCGTCAGTCCGGCAATCGACAACGTTCGTTTCATGGGAGAACCTTTCCCGCTGGCGGCGTCACGTAGAAATCGTAGGTGATCTGCCAATGCGATTCCTTTCCGGGCTCGATCTTCATATTGATAAAGTCCTCCGGGCAGACAGTCGTGCGGATCGACCAGAAATTGATCTTCCACAGCGGCCGATCGCCTGCCACGTGTACACCCGCGCCCGTCTTGCGATTCTCCACGCGGAAATCGAAATCGCCCGCGGAATCGCCGTACCCGGTCAATTGCGTGAAGACGCTCTGACCGCCGGGCTGCAGCTCCTTCAGATAGTGGAGTTCCTTGCCCTGCACTTCCGCCAGGCCCTGCAGATCGGCGACGGCCTTCACGTCGAACGGAAACTTCACCGTGAAGTCGGGCCCCGACGGTTGCCCGTCGATGACGAAGAAACCATGATTGTAGACATTCGTCTCGATCAGCTTCTTGCCGGTGTTCTTCAGGCTATGCTCGATGATCAGCCGAGGCTCGTTCTTGGCGAGCCGCACGGTCTTCTTATAGAGGTACGCGTAGCCGGAGGACGGGTCGGTCAGTACGTGCGTGAATTCCACCGCGTCCTTCGAGACCTTAGTGGCCCATTTGCCGTTGTCCACGATTTCGTAGGTTTCGAACTGGCCGAAATGCTCCTCTTGCGGCTTCTTCAGCAGGCCGACGCCGATGCGTACAAACGTCGCGCCGACCTTGGCGTCGTCGTACCCGAGTCCGCTCTCGCCGGTGCGATATTCTTCCACCGGACCGGTGATGGCGTCGTGCAGTTTGGGATCGTAGCGCGGGAACCAGACGCCGAAATAGTTATGGCCCTGGAATTCAAGACTGGCAACCACGCCCGACCAGTCGAAGCGGGTGGCCCGGTAGTATCCATTCGCCGCGTCGGGCAAATAGAGCTTGGCGTGGATCACGCCGTTGGAAATCTCGGCCTGCGGGGGATCGGCGGCGTGCAACGGGGACGCGGCCAACGCGGCCGCAATTAGAATCGCTCGATACATGAAGTTTCCCTTCCTTTGTAATCTGCTTCGTGGCGCAGGCACTCCTGCCTGCTGGGTCGAGAACTCCTGATTGTCCTGAGCCCATTTCGCGTTCGGGACCACTCCCTGACGGTCGCGGCTCGGTGTCGGCGCACTGCGTTTCCGAGCCGCGCGCGTGAGCAAGCGGTTTAGGGCTCATGGGAGTTTCCCCGAACTCGGGGTGTCGGAGTCTCGGTGCTGCTTCGGCACGTTTCCGTAATGTTCTATCGCTGGTCATGACAGAATGTGCAATCGGTGCCGGCGTTCTTCGTCTTATGGCAATTCAGGCATCCGCCCATGGAAATGTCCGTCTCGCGGGAAAGTTGATCGCTCTCCGCGACTTTGCCGTGACAATCTTCGCATGCATTCCCGGCCTTGATATGGGCGCGATGGCTGAACGTCACATAATCTGGGATCTCATACACCCGCACCCACGGAATGGGCCGCTTGTTATTGAAATAGGCGGTCAGTTTTTGGATGGCCGGGCTGTCTGTTTTGATGGCGGAATGGCACTGCATGCAGGTGGCAGCCGGCGGAATGCCCTCAGTCTCACCGGGGTCGGGGCTGATGTGGCACATTTTGCATGCCAGTCTCACCGTTCCGGCGTGGGTTTTATGGCTGAATGGCAGAGGCTGCTCCGGTGCGTCGGCCGCGGCCGCCACCAGGAGTGCCGCCAGCGCGAAAAGGCCTGTCGCTCGACACCCGATCACGGTTTATGACCGCTACTATATCACGACACTTTTTCGATACCGTCGCGGTCTGCTGCTACAATGGATTTTCGGCACCTGTACTCTGAAATAGCTTAGGATAGTGAGGTAGCTTTCGTGAATCGCGAATCTTCCCGCCGTAATTTCCTGGCGGCCGGGCTCGTTTTGCCCGCCGTCGCTTCCGCGTCGCGCACCTCCGGGCAGTCTCCCCAGGCAGCCACGCCATTGAGCCAGCCGGCTCCCCCCACAAAATCCAGCGCACCGGTGTTCCAATACCGGACGCTCGGCAAGACGGGGCTCAAAGTCACCAGCCTCGGCTTCGGCTGCATGATCACCTCCGATGGCAGCGTGATCACGCGGGCCGCCGACATGGGCATCACCTATTTCGATACTGCCCGCAGCTACTCCGGCGGCAATAACGAGCGGATGGTCGGGGCGGCGCTCAAGGGTAAACGCAATCAGATTACTCTTTCGACCAAAACCGAGGGCCGCGACAAAGAGGAAGCGCTCCAGCAAATCGACAAGAGCCTTTCGGAGCTGGGCACGGACCACGTCGACATCTGGTATCTGCACGCCAAGAGCAAGCCCGAGGACGTAACCGACGAACTGATCGAAGCGCAGCAGATCGCCAAGAAAGCCGGCAAGATCCGCTTCGCCGGCGTGAGCACACACTCAGGGCAGAAGGAATTGCTCCCGTGGCTGGCCAAGAATCCGAATGTGGACGTCATCCTGACCACCTACAACTTCACGATGGAGCCGTTCATGAACGACGTCATCGCCGAGGCAGCCCAGGCCGGTAAGGGCATCGTCTGCATGAAGGTGATGGCGGGCGGCACGCGCGGACGCGGGGCTTCCCCGGCGATCAGTGAGAAGCTGCATCGCGATGGCGCTCTCACCTCGGCGCTGAAGTGGGTGCTGCGCAATCCGCAGATCGGCACCACTGTCCCCAGCATGACGGACATGGACCAGTTGGATGCCAACCTGAAGGCGATGACGCAACCGTTCGCGGCGCCGGACGAGAAGATTCTGGCGATGCATCTGGAGCGCATCACGCCGTTTTATTGCCGGCTCTGCGGCGAGTGTGCCGGACAATGCCGCCAGGGTCTGCCGGTGCAGGATGTGCTGCGCTTCGCGACCTACGCCGAAGGGTACGGCCAGTTCGCGCTGGGCCGCGAGCGGTACCTGGAACTCCATCCGTCGCACGTGCAGGCGAAGTGCGGCGATTGCCCCAATTGCACGGTGAACTGCCCATACGGCGTGAAGGTGGCGCGGGAAATGGCGCGCGCGCAGGAGATGTTCGCATGATGCGGGCCGCCGCGGTAGCGCTCGCGTGCGGCCTCGCACTCTCTTTGGCAGCGAGCGCTGCCGCGCCGACATGCAATCTTGTCCCCGGCTGGACGGCTCAGGGAAAGGTCCGCAGTTACACGCAGGACAACCTCTTTGAGTACATGGACGGCAACGCCGAGGGGTACCTGCTCTATGGGTTTCAGACCATGGAGGGCGTGACGTGCGAAAAAGGCGGCGCCACGCTGGTGATCGACATCTCCGACTTCGGCGATTCCGATTCGGCTTACGGGATGTTTTCAGCCACGCACGACCCCGGCCAGCCGATGGTGAAGATCGGGATGGGCGGCCAGATTGTGCCGCGCCGCGCGCTCCTTGTGAAGGGTAAATATTACGCTGAGATCGCCGCCAATCCCGAGGGCGACTACTCGAGCACGCTTCGCGAGTGGACGGCGGCCATTGAAAAGACTCTCGACGGCAGCTCCGATCCGCCCGCGGCATTGGCATGGTTTCCGGCTGAGAAGCAGCAGACGCTCCGGCTCGTGCCGGAGAGCGTGCTGGGCATCGGCATTTTGAAGCGCGGCTACGTGGCGCAATATGAGGCGGGCAAGGCGTTCGTGGTGGAAGAGGAGTCCGTCGCATCGGCCACTGCCTTAATGGGGAAATTGCGTGCGCGCTTCGCGGGCAGCTCACCGGCCGCGGTGGGCGACGATGGTTTCCAGGCGACCGATCAGTATCTCGGCAAGCTATGCATTTTCCGCAAAGGGAAATACGTGGCGGGATACGGCAATTTGGCTGACGGCCAGGATGGCATCGCGCTGGCTACCGCTTTGGCGGCACGCATTCGTTAGTGAGGTGGGGCGGACCCCGTGTTCCCCTCGGGACGCCCTCGTCCCGCTTTTCTGTCGCAGAGAGACTATCACTAATAGGGGAGGGCCGGCCTGGGGGCCGCTCCGTACCAAGGGAGTCCGCCCCACTTCGAAAAACAATGCGGCATTAGGCGCTAAGCCCCCAAATGTAAAAGGTGCACACAGCGACGGTTTGGCGCCTGATGCCGGGACTGTAACCTTATCATGGCCATAGCCTTAATTAGCTAAGGCCAATGGCCCCTGACGTGCCATACCAGTGTGGGTGAGTTTTCTCCCGATGCATGGCAAATGCACCGCAGGGAGATTTCGATTCGTAAGGCCAAATCTGGAAAGGTAGTGAAATGAAGAATATCCTCTTGTGGGTATTGCCTCTGGCTGTCTCCACCGTAGGCGTAGCGCAGGAAGCAGATCCGCCCTCTCGCGTAGCGCGCATCGCGTATATCGGCGGTCCGGTATCGTTCGAGCCCGCCAGCTTGGATCAATGGGCCGACGCATCGCTGAATTATCCCATGACCACGGGCGATAACCTATATACCGACGTGGGCGCGCGTGCGGTGCTGCGCATCGGCCAAAATTCGATCCGCCTGAACTCGGGCGCTAATTTCCAGTTTGTGAACCTAAGCGATAACGTCGTCCAGACCAGCGTGAACTCCGGCAGCCTGAGCCTGCGTGTACGTCATCTCTTCGACAGCGAATCCTGGGAGGTCGACACTCCCAACGGCGCAATCACCATCCTGCGCACCGGCGAATACCGCATCGACACCGATAGCTCCAGCAACGCCACCATCGTCACCGTACGCGCGGGTGACGTAGAAGTCACCGCCAACAATCAGAGCTTTGCCATTCACTCGGGACAGACCGCCTTCTTCGACAATTCCGGCGTCCCGCCCGACGTGCAAGCTGCGAGCTCACCGGACGATTTCGATTCGTTCGTCTCTTCGCGGGACCGCATGGAGGATGTTCCGCCACCGCAGTACGTTTCGCCCGACATGGTCGGCTATGAGGATCTCGCGGCCAATGGCGAGTGGCGTAACACGCCGGAATATGGCGCGGTATGGACGCCGCGCGTCGCAGCAGGTTGGACTCCCTATAGCGACGGATACTGGGCTTGGGTCGACCCCTGGGGCTGGAGTTGGGTGGATAACGAACCCTGGGGTTTCGCTCCGTTTCACTATGGACGTTGGGCGTTAATCAACAATAGTTGGGCCTGGTGCCCCGGCGCGGTTTCGGCGCGTGTATACTATGCTCCCGCGCTGGTGGCTTTCGTCGGTGGCGGCGGATTCAGCGCCGGAGTGTCGATTGGCGGCGGGGGCGGCGGTCTGGTGGGCTGGTTTCCCCTCGGCCCGCGCGAAGTATACTACCCCTCGTACCATGTGTCGGAAGGTTACGTCCGCCAGGTGAACGTCACCAATACCCGCATTACGAACATCAATGTGACCAATATCAATGTCACCAACGTCAATTACGTAAATCGCGGAGCCGTCGTGGCGGTGCCGCAGAATTCGTTCGTATCGGCGCAGCCCGTTAAGCGCGCCGCGGTTCACGTCGACGCCAACCAGATGCGTCAGGCACAGGTAATAGGAGCCGCCCCCAAAGTAGCGCCGCAACGTGAGAGCATCGTCACCAACAGCAATGGCCGCAAAGCCGCCGCGCCTCCGGCCGCTCTTGCGAATCGTCCGGTAGTTGCCAAACTCGCTCCACCGCCGAGTGCGGTTCCGTTTGCCGCTAAACAGCAAATGCTGCAGCAGCACCCTGGCACCCCGGTAGAGCCGGCGCAATTGCAGACCTTGCGCACCCAGGCCGCTCGGCAGAATCCGGCTCCCGCGCGTATGCAGGTTAAGGCAGTTGACCCCAAGCAGGTTCATCCGGTCACCCCGACTGTGCGCCCCGGTCCTGCGCCAACCCTTGCTCAGCGCCCGGCCCAGCCTCAGAATCGTCCAGCGCAGCCGGCTACTCCACCCGCGCCCGCCGCCCGGCCGCAAAATCTTCCCCCGGTCCAACAGCAATCCCAACCGCCGGTACGCCCGGCGCCCCAGGTCACCCCGAAGGCTCCACCCGCGGAGCGCCCCGTACCGCAGGAAAACGCCAGACCCGCCGAGCGTCCCGCGCCGCCGGTACCCGAAAAAGCTCAACCGCCGGTGCGCCCGGCACCCCAGGTCACCCCGAAGGCGCCGCCCGCAGAGCGCCCGGTACCACAGGAAAACGCCAGACCCGCGGAGCGTCCCGCGCCAGTACCCGAAAAAGCGCCACCCGCTGTGCGCCCGGCGCCGCCGCTACCCGAAAAGGCTCAACCCCAAGTGCACCCGCCGGCGCAGCAATCGCACCCACCAGAGGAGCCCAAACGCGGAACTCCGCCGCCAAAGAAGGAAACGAAGAAACCCGAAGAAAAGAAACAGTAACAGAGCGCGGTGAAGGACACGATGCGCAATGCTCATCCCGGATTGCAGGTATCCATCGAACTGCCGCCGCCCCGGAGTCCGGGAGCATTTGGCAGCGAGCCGGAGGATGTCCGCCACAGCCGGTACTTCGACCTGACTGCCCGCGGAGTGTATTTCCTACGCGATGCGACCCCCGGGGCGAGATGTCTTCTACGATTTCGGGACGCATCGCGCGACCCCTTGATCGGCCCGCGCCATGCCGAGCCTTTCGGTCAACGCTGACGATGAATGGCTGTTCTATCTCGAAGTCAACAACAGCGGCAGCGATGCTCGAAACTTCCGATGAGCCTTGCGGGTCGCCGCATCACTGACCCGATGGTACGGCCGTGACGTTGCGCGGCCGCAGGCTCAGTCCTTCCAGTTGCGGAACGAAATCACGTTTCCATCGGGATCGCTCACCGTGATCGCGGCTGGACCGCTCCTCGCTTGCAAGCCCAGCGCGGCCAGAACCGCCGCCGTCTGCTTCAAGTCGATCGCGCCGAATCGAATTCCCGCTTTCATGGACGAATCGGATGCCGCGATATCCAGTTCCTGGCGAGAATCGCCAGGTATTCGGAGAGCACTGCCCGCGAGCTCGCTGAAGCCGAGCTTCCCGACATAAAACGCTCGCGTGGCGGCCACGTCTTCCGCCGTCGCGGTAGCGCCTATCAGCACTTGCGAGACGCGATTGGCGCCGAGGTGCTTGCCGCGATCCTCGTAGTGCCGCGATCCGGCCATGTATTGGGTGAATTCGATCGTCTGTCCCTCCGGATCCTTCATGGTCATCAACAGGTTGCCGGCGCCGGCTTTGCGGACATCCGAAACCTTCAGCCCGCGTGTCACGTAGGCGCCGTGGAGCGCCTCCAGATCGTTCGATTCGTAGCAGACATGCATCAGCCCTAGGGGCTGCGAGGGATCGCTGCGCGGATACAATTCGAGAAATTGGAGGTCGTTAATTTTGAGGAAAGCTTCCGTGGTGCGCTCGCCTTGCTTCATTTCGAAGAACTGCTCGAAGCCCAGCTTCCGATAGAAACTGCGCGCTTCCTCCAAGTCGGCCACGCGGAATGCTACATGTGCGATAAGCAACTGATTCGACGGCTGCGTCCAGGCGATCGCGGCGCAGAGCAGGCCGGCACACCACCGTTTGGCGATCATCCCGATATCATACTCTTGACGCGCGGCTCGGATAGGCAGATACTCGGGACGGGAGTGGCTGTTTTATGTCGCGGGTCTCGATGTATTTCTTTTCACTAATGGCTGCGGGCGCCGCATCCGTGTCGCCGGCATTCGGGCAAGCGGTAATTGCCACGCATTCCGGCCTGGTCCACTTTTTCGAAGGCACGGTTTTCGTGGCGGGACAACCTCTGGAATCGCATTTCGGAAAGTTCACCGCCATTCCGGAGGGGGCTGAATTCCGTACCGAGCAGGGGCGCGCGGAAATACTGCTGACTCCGGGAGTTTTCCTGCGGGTGGGCGAAAAGAGCTCCATCCGCATGGTTTCGACTGCTTTGGCCAATACTAAGGTGGAATTGCTTACCGGTTCGGCGATGGTGGAATCGGCGGACGCCGCGCCGGGTACGTCGGTCGCCGTTCTTTATAAGAATTGGTCAGTACGTCAGTCCCACCAGGGCAGCTACCGGGTGGATGCCGATCCGCCGCGCGTGCAGGTGCGCGGAGGGACGGTGGAAGTGGCGGCGTCGGGCGACGCGCCGGTGACCGTCGAGCAAGGGAACGACTTGCCGCTCGAAGGCGTGCTGGTGCCCGAAAAATCCGCGATCGAGGCTCCCGATTCGCTCCGCGATTGGGCCGAGGGTCGCGCGCAATCGATCTCCGCGGACAATGCCATCGCGGCGGATATTCAGGATCCGGCCACCATGACCAGTAGTAATTACGTGCCCACCGACGCCTTCACTTATTTCCCATTGCTGGGATATCCGTCCATGGCCTCGACAGCGGGCGTTTATGGCGGAGTTTCGCCGTACCAATCGAGCTTGTATGGGACTGGCCTATATCAGCCCGGCTTCTATTCGCTCTACCTGCCGGGTTACACGTACCGGCCTTTATTATTGGGGGTGCGACCGCTCGGAGGCTATTCGCCCTATTCGCCACTTCGGCTCGGCACGGGATTGGGCACTGGCCTGACTGGGCCTCGCTATCCGGTGACGCGCCCTATCACCCCGCCGCCAACATCCCGTCCGACGGTGCATGTGATCGGACACAAGTAAAGCTGAAATTCCAATTTCAGCATTTATATACTTGACTCATCTGGTGGCCACACGCTGCACGGAACTAGGCTCTTGGCCTTCTCAGCGGTTTTCGAAATTCGGGCACGGTGGTCCCTACAGGACAGACGGTGGTGGAAAGGGGCCGGCATCAGGGCTGACAGAATTGATCGATTTCATGGCCCTGTGTTCCCCGAACATCCATGCTTCGAGACAGCACCAGCGGGTTTTCACGGGCTCTTTACATTCTAAATGGCAGAGTGAGACTCCGAACCCTGAAGGCAACGACTCGGGATGGCTCTACGCGGGTCGAGGCCAAAGACATTGTGGCCACGGACGGACACGAATACACACGGACAAAACCAAGGCTTTTCTTATCCGTGTGCATCCGTGGCCAAATTGTTTTCTTGCAAGTTCCGAAGCCCCATCTTCCCCATCGAGATCAGATTGTGGCGACAAGAGTTCGGAGACGCTGAACGCACTCGCATCCCACTCACTCTGCTCGCGGCTCGCAGGGTTATCTTTGCCCGTCTCCCCGACAAGAGTGTCGGCGCTGCAGACTGAGAGTCTGCGCCACGTCGAGTTACGCCGGCTCGAAGTACGTCTGCGCCAACTCGGGTTTCTCACGGATGGCGCGGCGCCAGAAAGAGCGCGCTTCCTCTTCCTGACCCAGCGTCATGAGTGCGTGTCCTAAGTTCAGGAGCGCTTCCGCGAATTCCGGGTCCTCAGCCAGCGCCTGCTGGTAGAACTTGACGGCCTCCTCGGTCAAATTGCGCTTCTGACAGATCAGGCCGGCGTTGTAGAACAGCTCGGCGCCCCGCTCGCCCATGTCGATCAGGCGGCGATGCAGATCGTATGCCTCCTGGTAATCCTGCTGTTCCAGGGCGAGGGCCGCTAGTCCGCGGACCGCGTCTGAAGAATCCGACCGGATCATGAGGGCTTCCTGGAAATAGCGGCGGGCCGCTTCCGGATTGCCGGAGCGGGCGAAAGCGATGCCGGCATTGAGACAAGCTTCCGGCCAGTCGGGCCGGCGCTCGATGCAGACCTGGAACGCCGTAGCGCTTGCTTGATAGTCGCCGCGCAGAAGGCGGAGATAGCCTAGCCGGAAGGTGGCGTCGCTGGATTCGGGAGCTTCGTCGGGAATGCGCTCGTAGAGCTTTTCGGCCCAGTTGCGCTCTCCCTGTTGTTCCAGCACCAACGCGAGATTCCACAGTACGCCGGCCTGCTGCGGATCGGACTCGAGGGCTTTTTCATAGCAGGCGCGGGCGCCGGGCAGATCGCTCATCTCCTGCTGCGCCACGCCGAGGTTGAGATGCGCCTGGGCGCAATCGGGCCGCAGCGTGGTGGCCTGACGGTAAGCCTGAATGGCCTTCTCATGCTGGCCGAGTTTGTGATAGGCGACTCCCAGGTTGAACCAGTTTTCAAACCGGCCGGGCGCCATTTCGGAGAGGCCGCGGCAGTAGCGAACCGCGGCCATATAGTCGCCGTCGCCAAAGGCCAATGTGGCTAAGGCTTCCGTCGCTACGGTGGATTCCGGCTGCAACTCGGAAAGCATTTCGGCATAGCGGCGGACGGAGTCGTGATCTTTCTTCTCCAGGAATAGAGCCACCAGGTTGCAGAGCGCCTCTTCGCAGCGCGGGTTGCGCTTGAGCACCTTGCGATACTCTTCCACCGCTTCGGCGTGGCGGCCGGCCTGCTGCAGGGAGACGGCCTTACCGAATAACGCCTGCTCGTGGTCGGGATACAAACTGAGGTATTTTTCGAGAGGCTCCAGCGCTTTCGCGGGCTGCCCCGTGTGGATCAGGGAGGTGCCCAAGCCGAGCAGCGCATCGGCGCGCGTGGCATCCACTTCAGCCGCCACGCGGAACGATTCCGAGGCGTTGGTCCAATCCTTCAAGTTGCCTTGGCAGACGCCCAGATTGAAGTAGGCGGTGCGGTGCAGGGGCTCGATTTCCACCAACTGAGTGTATACCGCCGCGGCAGCCGCGTAATCGCGCATTTCGTAGTGAATGTGGCCAAGGGCGGAGTAGAGCGCGGGGTCGCGTTCCCCGGATTCAATCGCCTTGCTCAACATCTTAGCGGCGCTTTCCAGCTTACCTTCCAGATGAAGAGAAACGGCTTTGGAGAGCGTTCGATTGGGACGCTTGAGCTGTTTGACTTCGTCGATGGAAGTTACGGCGGCCGGCATGATTTTGGAGCCACCCGTTATAGTTGTCTTGGTCACGACCTGCATATTTCGGTCCTCCCGTATTTCGAAATCCTGGCCCTCTGAGGGCTGATGTGTGAATATTCTTCGGTCTCTTCGGCCACGGTCAGGTCGGTAGCCGGGGGCGGCGCGGGTTGCGAGGGCTGTGCCGGCGCCTGGGGAATTTCGTCGCGCCACAGGTCCGCCGTCTCGTTGCGCGATCCGCTCGACAGATACGCACAGACACGTCCCAGCCAGTCCTGGTTCTTACTCAACCGCAACCAATAGAGCTTGGCGCTTTCACCCATTTCGCTGAAAAATCCGATGCCGCCGACCTTGATGGCATCGGCAGTCCAGGAATCCACTTCCTGACCCTCGACAGACGTGACTACCTTGTTACCGTTCACGTCGACGGCGATGTGGTACGGCTCATTATTGTGCACCATGATGCTGAGCGGCGTTTCCACGCGCTGCCCTTTCTTGCCCCCCACGACGGCGTAATGCACCATGGCCACCACGGGCCGCAGACCGGGCTCGATGACGGTCATCTTCATGCCGTAGTAATTCTGCGGATCGTGCGCGCGCACGGCCCAACTCATGCTCTTCTTTTCGATCTCGCCGAAAAACTCAAAATGATAGTCGGAGAAGCTCTGCGCGGGACGATAGAGCGCTAGTTGGCCGGTTCGCACGTAGCCATCCGAGTTGCGAGTCCAACCGGCCGGCAGGGTCATGGCGTTCGAACCCCACGCCTCCATGCGGCGAAAGGTATCGGTGAGTTCCACTGACGCGCGGTTTTGGATGGCGTGGCGGACCCGTGCGATCGGTCCCTCGGTTTTCGCCGATGCGTACCGGGCGGGCGCGGAACTACCTGTGTCGATGCCGGACGATGTGTTGTTCGAACCTATTCCGTGGATGTTGGTGTTCAGGGCAAACAGCTGCCGGCTGATCTTCACGGAGCCGAAGCCAAACCACATCCCCAGTCCGACGATCAGGCTGGCGGCAATCAGCTTACCGGCCGAGAACAGGCCACTGCGGCTGGCCGACGGCTTGCGCAGGGCCTTGCTCATTTCGAAAATCTCTGCAAAAGCCGGAGTTTTCTCCACCGGCTTGAGCGGCGCAACGGCTTCTTCAAGCCGCTCGAATATCGGTCGAACAACGAATTTGGGCGCGCGAAGGACAACCTTAGGCGCGATCGATTCGAGCGATTTGACAGGAGCCATGGGCGTCCGTTGACAAATGAAGTCGGTGGACGCCGCCTTCGCCAGCGGGAATCCGCAACGGAGCAAGGCGGCTGGCGCGGCCGGCGATTGCAGTGCGGCAGCAGTATTCAGGCGGGTAGCGTCGCCGCCTGGATTCGGTTCGGCCGAGGCGGGTTGAAGGGCCGAGGGTACGGCCGGGCGGAACGGTGCGGTGCGATTGCCGGTAGTGTGCTCGAGTGCGAAATCAGGCAGGCGAAGCGCGTGGCCGGCGCGGCCGGACTGCTGGTACGCGGCCGCGACTAGGCGCGAATCGGTTACGGGCCCGACGATCTCCGGCAAACGCCGGCCGGCGGGAGCTGCCAGATTCTTATGTTGTCCAGCCGCGGGTCGCTGCAAAGCGCCGGCCTCCGGGGCGGCCACCGGCAAAATGCCGGAGAGCGCTGACTCCAGGTGCGGCGCCACAAAGGAGATGACCGGTTCGGCCATCGCCGCGGGACGCCAGTCGCCTTCCCAGCGAATCGCGGGCTCGTGCAGCGACAGTTCAACCGGCGCCTGCACGCTTACCTGGGTAGGCAGCGCGCCACCGAACGAAGGAACTACCTCGCGGACGGCTTCGCAAGCCGGCAGACTGGGCATCCAGTCCTGACAGGCGTCGGCGATTAATAGGGGCGGTACGAACTCCTCCACCGGTTCCGGCATGATCGCGGCTAGTGCGAATTCCGGGAGCCGGACCTCTCGCTGGAAGATGGGGAGCGCGGAGGGTTCAATGGCTGCAGGCAATAGCGATTCGACAGCTTGCGCCGCGGGGCTGGTCGCCGCCTCGGCGATGTCCGCAGTGAGGACCCAATCGGCAGCCTGTACGCGCAAGCGCGGCAGTTGAGCCGCGGTCGCGGGCCAGCTGACGATCTGGGGTTCGGCAAACGGCGGCAGGAACGATTCCACCGGTTCGGCGAAGGCTGCGGCTGCCGGTTCCATCAGGCCGACCGCGACTACCCAGGCAGCGGGATCGACTGTGAGGCTCGGCAATGTAGTCGCAGCGGCGGGCCATTGCACGATCTGGGGTTCGGGCAGCGCGGGGAGGAACGATTCGACGGCTTCCGCCGCGGCTGCCGGCACGGGTCCAACGACATCGACGGAGAGCACCCACGTGGCAGCGTTCAGGGTCAGGCGCGGCAAAGTACTCACGGTAGCGGGCCACGGAGCGATCTGCGATTCAGCGGGGGACGGAAGGAACGATTCTACCGGTTGGGCAGCGGGTCCGGCCACAGGTTCGGCCATGGCGGTGGCATCTGCGGCCAGCCACTCGGCGAGTTCGATCGCCATTCGCGGGAGCGCGGGGAGTGCGGGCCAGGCGATGCTCTCTGGTTCGGCGAACGGCGGGATTAGTGTTTCCACCGGTTGGGCGGATGGACCCGCGACGGGTACAGCCGGATCGGTGGCGGCCATCCAGTCCGCGGTATCAATCGTGAGTTGCGGGAGCGCGGGGAATGCGGGCCAAGCGATACTTTGTGGCTCAGCGAACTGCGGGAGAAGCGCTTCCACGGGTTGAGCGGATGGACCCGCGACGACTTCGGCAGTGAAGGTGGCGGCCAGCCAGTCCGCGGTATCGATCGAGAGTTGCGGCAGCGCGGGGAGAGCGGGCCAAGCGATACTCTGTGGCTCGGCGAACGGCGGGAGGAGCGCTTCCACTGGTTGTGCGGCTGGGGCCGCGACGCGTTCAGCTAAGGCGGTGGCGGCCAGCCAGTCCGCGGCATCGATCGTGAATTGCGGGAGCGCGGGGAGAGCGGGCCAAGCGATACTCTGTAGCTCGGCGAACGGCGGGAGAAGCGATTCCACGGGTTGGGAGGATGGACCCGCGACGCGTTCTGCCAGGGCGGCGGCGGCCAGCCAATCCGCGGTATCAATCGTGAGTTGCGGGAGTGCGGTGGCGGTGGCCCAAGCGATACTCTGTGGCTCGGCGAATGGCGGGAGAAGCGCTTCGACCGGTTGAGATGAAGGTGCCACGGCCGGGCTCGCCATATCCACCGACACCTTCCAATCGACGGACTGCAACGGCCAGGGAACCGGCGCCGAGCACGCCGCGGAGTACGCCAGCATGTCCGGCTGGCGGCCCGGCGGAATGAACGCCTCTACGGCTTCCGCCAACAAACCCGATGTAGCGCGACATAGTCTGGGGGCGCCGGCTCTAACGGCCGGCCGCGATGCATCCGGTAAACGAAGGGCCTGTGCAGTCCAGGAAGGATCGAGCTCAACGGTCGATTTGGGCAGCCGGTCCGCCGCGGGCAGTTCCGCGAACGCCGGGCCGGCAGCCTCCGGCTCGTCGTCGGGTTTGACGCCCTGAAGAGGATTTTCGGCGAGCAATTCTATCGAAAGGTGACGGAGGGACTTGTCGCCGGGCCAAGGTTGCGGCTCGATGGTAAAATCCGCGTCGGGAATCGTGAGTGGGCGGAGCGGCAAGGGCGCCATGCGCTCGCGCGGGAGGGGAGTAACCGCGAGTGGCCAGGCGCTGAGGAGTTGAAGTTCGGGGCAGAACGGCGTGAGAGTGGAAACTTGAGACAGGTTGCAATTAGCGCCAGGAAATGGCTTATACGGTATGAATGTGGCGATTGGGGCGGGCGGAGGCTCGTGCGCGGAGATCCGGCCCAGAACCTTTCCGAGGCGGGCGCTGTAGCCTTTGCGATGCGCAGGGCAGCAGAATTCCGAGTCCCGGAGGATCCGAAAGGGGCCGATTTCTTTACCGCAAAATAAACAGGCCAAGCTAAACTCTCAAGTCCAGGTCCCAGCGCCGCCGTGACGCCATTAATACCGTGAGTGGGACCATTATGGAGCGGGAGGCAGCACAAATTAACCATAGATTTTGTTAGCACATACACGTCTGCGAAGGATAACCATCTACGGTATGACCGTCGATGGATAACATCCGCCATGAGAACCCCGGCCGGGCCTTCCGATACCGGTCGGTAACATTCCTTGGGCTGCGTGCGCCTTGACTGGTGTTACCTCATGGCTGCTAACCCTTTATCTACCCCTTTCTGGCGCCTTTTCCTGGTCGCCTGTTGTACGCTGACCGGTCTCTGGGCGTCGGAAAGCCACGGAGTAGTCAAGGCTGGCGGCTTGCCCGTTCCCGGCGCTACGGTTACCGCTACGCTCGGTGACAAGAAATTGGTAACCTCCACGGACGACGCGGGATTCTACTCGTTTGCTGACCTGGATGACGGGACTTGGAAGATTTCCGTGGAGGCTTTAGGGTTTGGGACGGTAACCCGTGACATCGGGGTTGCGCCGGATGTTCCGGGTCCGCAGTGGGAGCTGAAGTACCAAACACTGGAATCGATCGCCAATCCGCCCAAGCCGGAGGCTCCGGCCCCATCGCCGGCTTCCGGTACGGTGCAGGTTCCAGCCGCTCCGCCTGCGGGCGCAAGCGCAGCAGCCACGCCGCCTCCGGCAACTCCGGCAACCCCCGAGACGACGTCGCCGACCCCCGGCAAGAATTCCACTCCCAGGAGGGCTGGGGCAACCACGTCGACTGCAAATGGCGGGCGGCCCTCGTTAAATGCGGCGATGGCGGGGCAGGCGGGCGGGTTCACGCGTCTGAGTGTGGGACAGACCGGCGACGGCCTGAGCGCTCAAGACGTGGGCGCGCCGTCCCAGGACATGGGCGATCTGTCCGCGCAGGGTAACGACTCTTTCACTATCAACGGTAGTGTCAGTTCGGGATTGGGAGCGAATCAGCCGGGCGGCGACTGGACAGGAGGCCGTGGTCCCGGCGGGCCGGGCGGATTTGGCGATGTCGGCGGCGGAATACCCGGCGGCCCTGGCGGTGTGGCGGGAATGGGTGGCGATCAGAATCCGCAGATGGGAGGAGGCGGTGCTCCTGGCGGCGGTCGCGGCGGGCCGGGCGGTTTTGGCGGCGGCCGCGGTGGCGGCGGCTTGATGGCCGGCGTCCCCAATATCGGCGGACGGGGCGGGCGGGGACGCGGCGGTCCGGGTGGACGCAATCCGGCGGCTTTCGGCAACAACCGGCGCGATCCGCGCTCGCGCTACAATTTCGCCGCCAGCATCAACAACTTCACCAACGCGGTGCTGGATGCGCGGCAGTATTCGGTGACCGGCAAGGAGCTTCCCAAACCCGACAATCAGACCATCCGGCCGACCTTCACCGCGGGCGGACCGTTGAAGATTCCGCACCTTTTCGATAGTAAGGGCAAGGGCACTTTCTCCATCAATTACGCGTTTACGCGAAACCGCAATGCCCTTACCTTCAGCGACCTGGTTCCGACGGATGCCGAAAAGGCCGGGAACTTCGCGGGCTTCCCGCAGTTATATAACGGGTCGACTCCCTATCCGGGCAACATCATTCCGGCCAGCCAGCTCAATCCCGCTGCCCTGGCCTTGCAAAAATACTATCCCGAGCCGAACGTTTTTGGGACCGGCAGCACAGCGTTCAACTACGCCGCTGCCGGCTCCGGCCACACCAATCAGGACAACGTCAACGCTCGTCTCAGCTACACGTTCAACACCAAGAACCAGATCAACGGCGGAGTTCAGTGGCAGCGAGCGGACACAACTACACCTAGCGTGTTCTCAGCCGTCATTCCCGGCTGGTACGACGTCCAGACCACTAACGGCGTCAACGCCAACGCGCAGTATATTTACCAT
>Ga0302326_10008737_pt1 | contig 22287 bp, 14 predicted proteins | sample Palsa_T0_3_FD_202264 | JGI IMG/M metagenome (GOLD analysis project Ga0302326, IMG submission 202264) | Peat permafrost microbial communities from Stordalen Mire near Abisko, Sweden - Palsa_T0_3 | ecosystem: Environmental > Terrestrial > Soil > Palsa > Peat permafrost | place: Sweden: Abisko... | reverse complement strand
CGTTTCGAACAGGAGGCCACAGAGGAAACGGAGAGATGGACCATGGCAAGTGATGCTCTGTTCTCTCTGTTTTCTCCTGTTCAAAGCATCTTGTTCCGAAAGCACCATTCAACGCCCTTGCTGGCCGGGTTTGACCACTCGCCTGGCTTGCCGGGAGGTCCGCCCCACCAGTAGGCAGGGGAGGGGCAGGCTTTGCAGAGCCGGTTTCCCGGTGGCCAGTAACCACCAGCCCATAACCCCTGTTATCCATTTCAAAGAACAGGCGCCGGAGCGCCGCGCCATACATACGCTACCATACTTTGATGGGAATGCCACAAGCAAAATTCAAAAGTTTTTCAACGCCTCCCCGCTTTTTCCGCCAAAGTTCAACTTCCCTGATGGACTTTTCTCGCGCGGAGGGCGCGGAGAGCGCAGAGCGAAAATCGGGGCCATGCGATGCAACCTATTGCCAGATAGTGACTTGCGCTTGTGTCAAAAAAGCATGGCATCCTTTCTCCGAGATCTTTGCACCTCTGCGCGAGCCTGTCTTTCCTTCTTTTTAACTCTGCCATAAAGATTCCCTTCTGTATGTCCTATCCTCGTTGGTCTTCCAGCGCCGCTACTTTGCGCAGTCGGCGCAAGTGTCGTTCCGCTTGACTGAACTTGGCGGCCAGAAACGTTTGGACAAGGTCCCATGCCAACTCCGGTCCTTCGATGCGTCCGCCCAGACAGAGCACATTGAGGTTGTCGTCCTCGACCCCTTGCCTGGCCGAGAAATGATCTTCAATGAGACAAGCGCGTACGCCTCTGATCTTGTTCAAACAAACCGAGGCGCCGACGCCACTGCCGCAAACTGCAACCCCGCGGTCCACTTTCCCCGCGGCTATGTCCTGGCCTAGCGGAATGACGAAATCGGGATAATCATCGTCCGGCGCCAATTGGTGGGCGCCGAAATCAACTATATTGTGCCCCGCCTCACGCAGGCGGGCGGCCAGTTTCTCCTTGAGTTCAAACCCACCGTGATCGGTGGCGATTCCAATACGCATAAGTTTCCTTTCTTTCAGTCCGGCTTGGCTTTCCCGGCCGCTGCGCTGTCTGCCAGCACCAGGGCTTGGTCTTGGCGCACGCGGCCCGCCGGAATGGAGCCGTCGCCGCTCTGCAACCGGCCAAGCATTTGGGCTTTGTCCGGCCCGGTCACCAGCCACAGGATGCGGCGGGAACGGTTCAGGATGGGATAAGTCAGCGTCATCCGTCTTCGTTGCTGGTAAAGGCCCGTCACAGCAACGTCCCGGTCGGTAACATCGAGGACCGGATCACCTGGGACGAGCGATGCGGTGTGACCGTCCGGCCCAAGCCCCAGATGAGCGAGGTCCAGCACGGGCGGCGAACCGGCAATTTCTTGAAGTAGTCGGGCATAGTTCGCAGCGCCTGCCTCCAAATCCCTTTCTTCCACCGGCATGGCGTGGATTTGCTCGGGTGGCAGCGGCGCATGTTCGATCAGACTTTCCCTGAGATGGGTCAGGTTGCGATCCGGGTCGCCTGCTGGCGCCACCCGTTCGTCCACCTGCACTATATGCACGTTCTTCCACGGCACCGGTTCCTCTGCCAGGGCTCGCAACATCTGCCACGGCGTGCGACCGCCGCTGATGGCCATGACGAAGCGGCCTCGCAGAGGCACGACAGCCAAGGCTTCCGCCGCGATAATCTTCGCCCCCATTTTGGCGACCGCATCGGAATCGGCCAACACTTGGGTCTTCATAAGGGAGCGTTCATGGCTTTTTAATTTCGGTCTTTTCCAGATGCCCGCCAAAACCAAAGCGCATGGCAGAAAGCAGTTTGTCCTGGTAATCCGCCTCACCGCGCGACGTGAACCGTTCGTACAAAGCGGACGTGAGCACCGGCACGGGCACCCCTTCATCAATGGCCGCCTTGATGGTCCAGCGGCCCTCGCCTGAATCCGAGACCCGGCCGGCGAATTTCGAAAGTGTCGGGTCTGCCGCCAGCGCCGTGGCTGTAAGGTCCAGCAACCACGAGGCAATGACGCTGCCGCGCCGCCATACTTCCGACACGTCGGCCAGATTGAGGTCGTATTGATAACGTCCCGGGTCGCGCAAGGGTGTCGTTTCGGCGTCGGCTTCGCTTTTCTGTTTTCCAATGTTGGCGGCCTTCAAAACGCCCAAACCCTCAGCATAAGCCGCCATCATGCCGTACTCTATGCCGTTGTGGACCATTTTGACGAAGTGACCGGCGCCGATCGGACCGCAATGCAGGTAGCCGTGTTCAGCGGTTCCGCCAAGTTTCTCCCGTCCTGGCGTGCGCGGCAGGTCGCCCATGCCAGGAGCCAAAGTGGCAAAAATGGGATCCAAGCGCTGCACCACTTCCGATTCGCCGCCAATCATCATGCAGTAGCCACGCTCCAAGCCCCATACGCCGCCGCTCGTGCCCACATCAACATAATGAATTCCCTTCGCTGCCAATTCCTTCCCGCGGCGGATGTCATCCACATAGTAGGAATTGCCGCCATCAATGATGGTGTCGCCGGCCTCCAGCAGTGGCAACAGATCGGCGATTGACTGGTCAACCACCGCAGCCGGAACCATCAGCCAGACTGCGCGCGGCTTATTGAGTTCCTTCACTAAATCAGCCAGCGCGGTGGCGCCGATGGCTTTATCTTTGACCAGATCCTTCACTGCATCCGGTGCGCGGTCGAAGACCACGCACTGATGTCCGTTCTTGATGAGCCGTCGCACCATGTTGGCGCCCATCCGGCCCAGCCCAATCATTCCAAGTTGCATCGTTGTCCTTTCATTCATAAGTTTCCTTTCAATTTTCGATAGCGACGGATAAGGTTGTTCGTCGAACTATCGTGGCCCAACTTGGGTTTCGTCTGGCTTTCGAGTTCTGGAATAATGCGTTGGGCGAGAGCTTTGCCGAGTTCCACACCCCACTGATCGAACGAGTTGATGTTCCAGATGACGCCCTGTGTGAAGACGCTGTGTTCGTAGAGGGCCACAAGTGTCCCCAACACTTCGGGCGTGAGCCGCTCGGCAAGAAGAATGTTCGACGGGCGATTTCCCTCGAACACCCGGTGCGGCACAAGCCAATCTGGCGTGCCTTCGGCTTTGACCTGCGCCGGCGTCTTGCCAAAGGCCAGCGCCTCGGCCTGGGCGAACACATTCGCCAGCAGGATATCATGGTGGCGTCCCAACGCAGTCAGCGCGTGGCCGAACGCGATGAAATCGCACGGAATCAGCCGGGTGCCCTGATGAATCAATTGGTAGAACGAGTGCTGGCCATTGGTCCCTGGTTCACCCCAATAAACCGGGCCGGTGTCATACTTGACCTGCCTTCCCTCGAGCGTTACGTGTTTGCCGTTGCTCTCCATGGTCAACTGCTGAAGATAGGCTGGGAACCGCTTCAGGTATTGCTCATAGGGCAGCACCGCTACGGTTTGCGCGTCGAAAAAGTTGGTGTACCAGACGACCAGCAGACCCATGAGGACCGGCAGGTTCTTCTCAAACGGCGCGGTGCGGAAATGCTCGTCCATGCGGTGGAAACCTTCCAGCATGGCGCGAAAGTTCTCCGGCCCGATAGCCAGCATGGTGGAAAGCCCAATGGCCGAATCCATTGAGTAACGGCCGCCCACCCAGTCCCAAAACCCAAACATGTTGGCCGTGTCTATGCCAAAGGCAGATACTTTTTCGGCATTGGTGGAAACCGCCACGAAATGCTTGGCCACCGCAGCCCGGTCGCCGCCAAGTCCTTTGAGCAGCCAGTCACGCGCGGTCTCGGCGTTCGTCATGGTCTCCAACGTGGTAAAGGTCTTGGAGGAAACAATGAATAGTGTCTCCGATGGGTCGAGGTCGCGGGTCGCCTCCACAAAATCAATGCCGTCCACATTCGACACGAAACGGAACGTCAGGGCGCGCTCGCTATAATGCTTGAGGGCTTCGTACGCCATCACGGGACCAAGATCGGAACCGCCGATGCCGATGTTGACGACGTTTCGAATCGGTTTGCCGGAGTGGCCCTTCCACTGGCCGGTGCGAACCCGGTTGGAGAAATCCGCCATTTTTTCCAACACGGCATGAACTTCCGGCACTACATTCTTGCCATCCACCATAATGGCGGCGTCTTTTGGAGCACGCAACGCCACGTGCAAGACGGCCCGGTTCTCCGTCACGTTGATTTTGTCTCCGCGGAACATGGCATCCATCCGCCCCCGCAGACCGGACTCGTTCGCAAGCCGAAAAAGGAGTTTGAGGGTCCGGTCCGTGATGCGATTCTTCGAATAATCCAGGAACAGTCCTGCTGCCTCAACCGTCAGGCGCTCGCCACGCTTCGGATCTCTGGCGAACAGTTCCCGGAGATGCGATTGGCGGAGTTCTTTATGGTGAAGGGCAAGGGCTTTCCAAGCCGGTCGTTGGGTGAGTGGTCTTACAGTTGTTTTCATATATGATTTCAGATGCGGGGCGTTCATGGCGTCGGAGCTTTTGCATTCATTTGCTCGTCATTCCAACCGCCGCCTAGCGCCTTGTAGAGATTGACTACTGCCAGTTGTTCATCGCGCCGGGTGCGGGCCAAACCCAGTTCCGCCGGGAAAAGTTGTTGTTGAGCTTCGAGAACTTCGTAGTAATTGGCCTTCCCGGCGAGGTATCGCGAGGTGGACGTCCGGACGGCGCGTTCCAATGCAGCCACTTCGCGGATCTGCTGTTCACGGATTTCTCCGAGCCGTTCCCGGGCGATCAGGGCATCGGCCACATCCCCTAAAGCAGTTAGCACGGTTTGCTGGTAACGAAGCCGGGCTTCGTCGCGAGCGGCCTTGGCCTGGCGGTATTGGCCCACCAAGCGGCCTCCCTCAAAGAGCGGACCGGTGGTTTCGGCGGCGACGCCCCACGCATTGGCTCCGCCCAAGGTAAAGGCCGACAACTGCGGGCTGATTTTTCCAAGCAATGCAGTCAAACCTATCGTTGGGAAGAACTCCGCGACCGATTGGCCAATTTGCGCGTTGGCGGAGCGCAAAAGCTGCTCCATTTGGCGCACATCCGGCCGGCGCTCCAATAATGTCGAAGGCAATCCCGCGGGAACTTCCGGCGGCAGTCCCACCAGCAACCGGCCGCCGCGATTGATTGGCCCGGGAACGCGCCCCAACAGTATGCAAAGCTCGTTTTCCGTGGTGGAGATTTGTTGGAGGATGGAAGGCAAGGCGGCGGTTGCGTCAGCCAAGGCCGCTTCAGCGCGCGACTCTTCCAAGTCCGAGGCGGTGCCCCCCTGCAGGCGTTCTGTGAAATACTTTAGACTTTCGCCAAACGAATTGGTGGTCCGTCTGGTAATCTCGATTTCCTGATCCAATTCCAGCAGATGCAAATAATAAGTGGCCACATCGCTTAGCAAACTCAACCTGACGCCGCGCCGCGCCTCCTCCGAGGCTAGAAACTGGGCCTTGGCAGACTCATTCAGCCGGCGGACGCGCCCCCACAGGTCCACTTCCCAAAATGCATTCAGAGTGGCCACGGCGGAACCGGTGGTAGTTCCGTTGTTCGGGAAGACCGAGCCAAACAAATCGTTTCGTCCCTGGCTGACCGCGCCGCTGTAGCCCACGTTGGGAACGAACTGCGACCTTGCCTGCGCGGCAACCTGCCGGGCCTGCTCCACGCGGGTCATGGCCATCCTCAGATCATAATTGTTCGTCAAAGCTTCACGTATCAAAGCCTGTAAATCGTTGTCTTGATAAACTTTCCACCAAGCAAGATCGGCAAAGGACATGTTCGTGGCGGCGATGTCGTTCCGAAAGACCGCAGGCGAATCCACTGGTGGACGCTTGTAGTTGGGGCCGACAGCGCAGCCAGCGAAAATGGCCCCGGAGAGCATGAGGCAGGCGAAAAGGCGGCCTTTGGTGCGCAAGCAACTCATGAAACCTCCGCTCCAACGGCGGTGTCGCCTGCGCTCGCAGAAGTTTCCTTTTTCGCCGGCCGGCGGCGGCTGGCAATATTTTCCACCACGTAAAACGTGACTGGAATCAGACAGACGGCCACGCAGGTCGCGGCCAGCATGCCGCCCACCACCACCGTGCCAAGGATGCGCCGCGAAACAGCTCCCGCCCCGGTGGCGAACCACAACGGCAGCGAGCCGAAAATAAAGGCGAAGGAAGTCATCAAAATCGGCCGCAGGCGGAGGCGGGCGCCGGTCAGGGTCGCCTCGATCAGCGGTTTGCCCTTCTCGTATTCCAGCCGGGCGAACTCGACGATGAGAATGGCGTTCTTGGCCGCCAGGCCGATGAGCATGACCAACCCGATTTGCGCAAAAACATTGTTGACCATCTGCCGGCACAACAGGGCGGCAAAAGCGCCGAACACGGCTATGGGGGTTCCCAGCAAAACACTGAAAGGCAGCGACCAACTCTCATAAAGTGCGGCCAGAATCAAAAAGACGAATAGAAACGACAGAGCAAAAATCGCCGCCGGCGAAACGCCCTGGGCCGCCTTCTGCTCCTGAAATGACATGCCAATGTAGTCGTAGCCCATCTCCGAAGGCATGGTCTGGGCGAACACTTCCTCCAACGCCTTCGTGGCTTGGGCCGAACTGTAGCCGGATGCCGCCGTGCCGTTGAGCTGCGCTGAACGATAGAGATTGTAGCGCATCGTGAATTCCGGCCCGGAGATGGACTTCGTGGAAGTCAGGGCTGACATGGGAATGGATTCGCCATCATGGTTACGGACGTAAAACAGGCCCAGGTTTTCGGCGCGCGTCCGGTATTCGCCTTCGGCTTCCACATAGACCTGCCACTGCCGCCCGAAGCGGTTGAAATAGTTGACGAAATATCCGCCCATGAAAGTTTGCAAGGTCTTGTAAACCTCCGCCAGGTCCACTCCTTGCTTGAAAACCCGATCGCGATCCACATCCACGTAAAGTTGGGGCACGGCCGGCAAAAATGTGGTGTTAATGCTGGCGATTTCGGGACGCTTGCGCGCGGCCTCCATATACTTGGCGACGTTGGCGGCGAGAAAGGCAACGTCTTTACCGCTTCGATCCTCGAGAACCATGGTGAACCCGCCGGCAGTCCCAACACCCGCGATGGCGGGCGGCGGGAAGGCGAAGGCAATGGCTGCGGGTATGCCGGAAAGTTTCCTGGCCAGGTTTGCCTTGATCGCTGCATAACTCTCCTCCGGCTTGGTGCGCTTGTCCCAGTCCTTTAGGCTCACCCAAAGAGTTGCGCTATAGGTGTTGCGCGTGAAGCTCAACAGCGTGAAACCGGCCACGGTCGTGCAACTCTCGACTCCAGGAGTGGACATGACCATGTCTTCTGCCGTGTGGCAAACCCCCAACGTTCGATCCATCGAAGAAGCGAAAGGGAGTTGGATGTTAATATAGAGGTAGCCCTGGTCTTCTTCCGGCAGGAAGCCGGTCGGGAGCGTTTTGCCCAACCATCCGGCGGCCAGCGCCACGAGGCCAAGGAACAACAGACTAAAGCCGAATTTCCGAATCATGGCCCGACACACACCAACGTATCCGTCCGTCAGCCGGCTATAACCACGATTGAACACGTTGAAAAACCAAGCCAGCGGGCCTTTCGCTTCTTGCTTGGGCCGCAGGAGAAGCGCGGACAAGGCCGGACTGAGCGTCAGCGCGTTGAAGGCGGAGATGAGCACGGAGATGGCGATGGTCACGGCGAATTGCTGATAGAGCCGGCCCGTGATGCCGGGAATAAACACGGTGGGCAGAAAGACCGCCGAGAGGATCAGCGCGATTGCCACGACGGGGCCTGAAACTTCCTCCATCGCTTTCAAGGTGGCCGCTTTGGGCGACATCCCCTCGCCGATGTGGTGTTCCACCGCTTCGACCACGACAATGGCGTCATCCACCACCAAGCCGATGGCGAGAACCAGACCGAAAAGCGAAAGCGTGTTGATGGAGAAACCCAATAATGGGAAAAGCGCGAATGTCCCCACCAGTGACACCGGCACGGCAAATAAAGGGATCAAGGCCGCCCGCCAGCCTTGGAGAAAGATAAAAACCACCAGCATGACCAGCCCCAGCGCTTCCCAAAAAGTCTTGACGATTTCGCGAATCCCTTCGGTCACCGACTTCGTGGTGTCAATCGGGATGTTGTAGTCCACGTCTGACGGAAAGCGGGTCTTCAATTGTTCCATCAGCTTCTTGACGCCTTTCTCGGCTTCAACGGCATTGGAGTTGGGAAGTTGAAACAAGGCCATAATGGCCGAGGGCTTCCCATCGTAACGGCCCACAACGTCATAATCCGCGGCGCTTAATTCGATGCGCGCCACGTCCCTCAAGCGCACGATCGCCCCATCCGGCGTGGCACGGAGAACAATGCTGCCAAATTGGTCTTCTGTCGTGAGCCGGCCTTGGGCCAGCACGGTGTAAGTGAATTCCTGTCCGGGCGGCGTGGGACGGCCGCCAATCTTGCCGGCCGGATTGACGGCATTCTGGCTGCTGACGGCCTTTATGATCTCCGGGACGGTGATGTTGAGCTTGGCCAGTTGGTCTGGTTTGACCCAAATCCTCATGGCGTACTGCCCGGCGCCGAAAATCGTCACCGAGGAAACGCCCACCACCCGGCTCAGAGGATCGCTCAAGTTGATATAAGCGTAGTTGGCCAAAAACTCGGCGCCGCGCGTGCCTTTGGGCGAACTGAGCGAAAGGATCATGAAAGGCGCGGAGAGGGATTTTTGGACCGTGACGCCGTAGTTTTGCACGTCGGCGGGCAACTGGGATTGCGCCTGGGCGTAGCGTAGCTGGGTAAGGACCTGGTCAATGTTCGGGTCCGTCGCCAGATCGAAGTTGACAAACAGCCGCATTAAACCATTGTTCGCGTTGACCGAGTACATGTAGTTCATGTTGTCCACGCCGCTCATCTGCTGTTCGATGGGCGTGGCGACGGATTGCTCGATGGTCTGCGCGTCGGCGCCGATATAGTCCGCTTGAATAAAGATTTCAGGAGGCACCACCTTGGGAAATTGGGCAATGGGCAGCGCGACCATCGTGACCAGCCCGACGATGACCATGATAATGGAAATCACCATCGCGACGATGGGGCGATTAATAAAAAACTTGGACATGGTCAGTGGCTTTGCGGCCCGGCAGCCGTTTGGATGGTTTCAGGCACAAAATTAGTTGGGTTTACCAGCGCTCCTTCACGAATTTTTTGAAGACCTTCCGCCACCACGCGCTGGCCGAACTCAAGGCCGTGATCAATGATCCAAAGACTCCCGCTTCGTTCGCCAACGGTGACGGGCAAGAAGTGAACCTTATTTTCGGCGTCCACGGTGGCGACTTGAAAGGCGCCTTGCAATTCCGAAACCGCGCGTTGCGGCACCAGTAAGGCGTCGTGTTTCGTATCAAATTTGATGCGCGCCCGCACGAATTGCCCCGGACGAAGCGAAAAGTTAGGATTCGGAAAACGCGCCTCCAATCTGATGGCGCCCGTAGTGGCCCCGATTTGACGGTCCGAAGTATAAACCTCGCCCGGCAGCGGATAGATGGTCCCGTCCGCCAGAATTAATTGAATCTCAAAGTTCCTCAGGCGCGCCTGGCGGATGTCTTGATTCGGGAATAGTTTGACGAAGTTGATATAGGCCTGTTCGGTGACATTATAATAGGCTTTGATGGGGTCTATTGTAGATACCGTGGCCAGCTCACCAGTGGCAGGTCCCACCAAGTCGCCGATCTGACCCTTTGCGATGCTGGTGATTCCGTCAATCGGCGAAGTGATCCTGGTGAAACCCAGGTTCAATTGGGCTTGTTCCACTTGGGCCTTGGCTGACAAAACCGCCGCCTTGGCTTCCAAATCTGCCTGGACCGCATCGTCAAATTCCTCCTTGCTGATGGCTGAGACCTTGACCAGCGGGGCGTAGCGGTTGACGTCCAATTCTGTCTTGCCGAACCGGGCTTCGGCTTGGGCAAGCTGGCCTTTGGCTTGGTCGAGCAGCGCCTGAAATGGACGCGGGTCAATCTGAAACAACAGGTCGCCTTTCTTGACGATGTCGCCTTCCCGATAATCCTGCGTCAAGAGATAACCGGCAACCTGGGCGCGAATGGTGGCATTGACCAAACCATCCAGCGTGCCCACCCACTCGTGATAGATCGGCACATCGGCTTTCGTCACAGGCGTAACTTCCACGGTCGGAGGTGGAGGGGTTGCACGCGGCTTTTCTTTGCATCCCGCGAAGCAAAGAAATGCAGAGGCAGCCAGGAGTACATTTGCTTTAGCTATTTTAAAGGGGTTCATGGCATTCAACACGCGCCCTTACTTGGCAGCTTGAGAATGAGCTTCCACAAACCACAGCCATTTGTCAATTCCGCGCGAGATTTCGGTAAAAATATCGCTGTGTCAGCGTCACCCAAACCATCTGCTTCGTCAATTGTGTTGCGGGCCTCCTGTCCGAAGGTGGACAGCGCCTTGGCAACCGCTTCAACGTGAGCATGGCCGTCTGCAATGGTCAACGGATACTCTTCGACAGATTCTCTCGTTCAACCATGCGCCGCCATCACGGCTGATTATTGGCGCTGTAAGTCTTCGGCCCGGATGAATTGACCGTATTCCCCACGAGCATGTTGCCTAGAATCATCACCCTGTCGGTGGCAGTTCCAACGCGAATCGCCACGCCGACGTTGTCGGTAAAATAGTTTCCTTGGATAATGGCCCGACCGCTGATGATGTTGACGGCTTGAAGGGAAGAAGGCCAGGATAGGAAACGCGCATTCGACAACGTCAGGAGGCCGCTGTTGTTCCAGGATACCGGCTGATAAAGGGACCCCCAGAAACTGGCCCCGTTGACATTGAGGGCGCTCGCGCCCGGCAAGCCTTGGATGGCAATGTGATTGGTGCCGCCACCCGCGTTGGCGATGTTGAGGTTGGAGATATGAACAGCGTAAGGTTGAGTATTGATGAGTTGCAAGCCAACGTCCACGTTGTCGAAATTGACGTTGCTCATCTGTCCATTCATCGAACCGTTGGCAGAGGCGCGAAACCGTGCGCCGATGGAGTATCCCCAGGAAAAGACGTCTTGAACAACCTCCCAATCGGTCCGCATGAAATCGAATGTAACCGCATTGGCAGACTGGAACGCTTCGATATTGGTATTCTGAGTCCAGAAGGGCCAGAAATGGATGTCCATAATCCGGCCAATGTCGTAACATTGGTCAACCGCGATGCCCATCAGGAGCGGTTGGCCATAGACAGAGCGGACAAAGTGACGCGGACATCCATAGGTTGCCAAATCAATTCCCTGATAAGGGTTTACCAGAAGGACATTTTGGATCGTAATATTATTTCCGCCACCTCCGCCAATCGCAAAGGGATAGGGCGTGGGCGGATTGTTGGTCACTTGGTTTGGGTAATAAATGGTGACGCCTTCCAACGTGGAGTTGTCTCCTTGAAGGGTGATGAAAGGAACGCCAACGTTTGTGCCCGCGTTCTCCACCGCGAGCAGCGTCGTGCCCAGATACTGCGAGTAAGCCGTCACCGCCCGCCAAACCCCGACCAGGCTCGTTTGCGCCGGCACGAGAAGATGGCTGGTGATCAGGTAGTTCCCGCGCGGAAGAAAGACCACCCCTCCGCCGTTGCCGCCGGCCGCATTGAGCGCAGCCTGGATGGCGGCGGTATCATCGTTCGTGCCATTGCCTGTGGCGCCATAAGGCGGGTTTTGGGCATTGATGTAGCCGAGTTGAAAATTGACCTGGGACAGGCTAACCGCTCCGTTGGCAATCGCCGCTGTGGTCACCGCATTGGCAGCCAGGCTGGACGCATTCACCGCGCCGGGGGCTAAAGCTGGCGAAGTCACGGCTTGGGCGGCCAAATTCGCCGCCGTCACGACTCCTTCGGCCAGTGCCGGGGTGGTGACAGCTTGTGGAGCTAATTTTGGAGCAGTGACGGAACCGTTTAGAATGGCCGCCGTGGTCACGGAGTTGACGCCCAGTTGGGCGCTGGTGATGGCCCCGTTGGCAATGCTTTGGCTGGTCACAGCGTTGGATGCCAATAGGGCGCTGGTCACTGCACCGGCGGGAAGATTGGCCGCCATCATGGCAAAACCGACGGAGGTTAGCCGTTGATCAGGCGTCAATAAAGCTGATGGGTTGGCGCCATCGCCGAACCAAATTCGCAGCCGAACATCGGAATTCGTGAAAACGCTCCAATCAACGGGCGTCATGTTGGTCACGGAGTTGTCACCCAACAGAATGGAGAACAAGCCCTGACTGACAAGGTTCGAGACCGCCTGACTTGGCTGGGATCCATTCGTGCTGGTGCCGTCATTGCTCCAAAAGGTGGACGTTCCATTGCTGTTGACCAGAGCGAACTTAAACTGGCCAAGGCCGTTAAAGTTGGAACCGGCGACGCTTAGGTTGCCTTGATAGCTGATGATGGGTGGAACTTGTGCATAAGCCGCAAGGACCACGCCCATCAGGGCCATGGCGCCCCTGAACCAAGGAGTTGTTTTCATTTTAGGCGGTGTCCTTGGCATGTTGGCAGGCCAAGAACCGCCCGTCAAGGAGTTGCTCAGGGTGTGTTGATGATGGGGCTTGTGCTAAGATAAGAAGGGTAACCAGGGTAGGCCAGCCGGAAAAACGCCGCATTGTTTGTCCCCGGCTGAGCGTAGCTATTGGTCAAAGTATTCGTGACTGCCAAGGCAGTGTTGTACGGCCCCGTGACGGCGAGAGCCGCTTGCAATGTGCCCGTTCCACGCCAATTGACGCTCACGCTGTTGGAAGAGTTTGCGATGCCGAGGTTTTGAAGCATATCAATGCCCTCGAAGGGCCCACAGGGGCGGATCACGTCAAACCGAACCCGGCAAACATAAACCACGGCGGGTGTGTTCGTGCCAGGGCCGGTGCCCGTTTCGAAGCGGACGACAGAGTAATTCTGATTGACGCCATTAAAGTTTACGTTTGGCAGCTCAAAATAGGCGTCCTGCCACTTGCCCGTTCCCTGCAGAACGGCCACGGTATTGTACGGCGCCGCAGGAGTTGTGATGGTTGAAACTCCGCCTACCCAACTTTGATATACTTGGGGATATAAACTGGCGCCGGCTTGAGCCGGGTCATCGTAGTAGGTCATCTCTATGGCCACGTCCGCGTTGTCCTGGTCAACGGGGCCAAAGACATTGTTCAGCAACGGAAACTGGAGATTGTTGTTGCCGGAGCCGGGCTCCGGCGCTTCGGACAAACGCTGGTCATCAGGCGGGCCTGCATTCGTCAGCACCATATTTTGGTCGCCACCACCTGGGGCGCCGCTGGTCAAATTGTTGGTGATGCCGAGGTAAGGGGCCCACTCCGCGTAATAACCGTAATTGGTGTCGCATATAAGTGGGTTCATAAAATAGGCCGGGTCCGGTATCAAACCGGCGAGCGTGTTGGTTCCCGCGCGGATAACTCCGATCTCCACCCGGTCCATGAAAGGCGCCGTCCCGTTAATGGCCACTGTCGGGCCGCCGGTCAATGGCGCCGTGTCCACCCCTTCCAAATCCACGCCCGCAATATAGAAAGCCACCTTCAACCACTGGCCGGTTCCCGTCATGGTGTAGGGACTGCCGGCATAAGCCTGCAAGTCACCCTGGGCGTCCGTGGCATATTGGGAGGGGCCAAAAGTGGTGCCGGCCAGCGCCGGATCATCATAAAACTCAATGCCAAGCTCCATGGTGCGCGGCGTATTGCAAGGCAGGCCCAAATAATTGCTCAGAATGCCAAAATTCATCAGTCCGCTGGTGGATTGAATGGCTGTGCGAAGGTCGCCCCCCGGGCCTACCCCGCTTTGGACGCTGTAGGTCTCACCCAGGGTGCTGTTGTTGATCACGGTCAGGTTGTTGGTCAGTTTCTGATTGAAGTCAATGTAGGCCAAATTGACTGCCGGCTCCGGCGCGCACACCACGCCCGCCGCAAAGACGTTGATCTGGTTCGAGGTCCCGAACGCCCCTTTTGGCCCGAACGCAACCGCGCGAATGGTCATGCCCGCGCCAATGCCTTGCAATCGGAGCGTGCCGCCATTGACCCCACCATACTGCCCGTTGTCTTGTTCCGGATATGAAGTGTCGCCGACGTAGCGAAAGCCAGTCAAAGTGTCTATGCTATTAGTAACCTCGAACAACATCCAATTCCACTGGGCGTTGTCCGCCCCTGGCGGAACATTGCCGGCAGGGGCTGCTGTCAAATAATTCAGTTCGCCCTCGAGAAAACTGACACTATCTCCATTGGTGCCAGTGTAGAGGACGGGGCTTCCATACACTTGCATCAAAATGTCAATGACAGGAGTATTCGCGAACATCGTATAGTTTGGGTCGGCAATGTTGATATTGGCGCTCGTAGCCTGGTCGCCCAATAGGCCGCTCAAGGTCGTCGTCGTGTACGTCTGGTCGCAACAGTTGTCCCAGGACATAACATTGTTCCAAGTGGCAGGGGAGTTAAAATTAGCATTCGGGTCGAACACGACATAGTCCACGGTCGAGCTGGGATCAATGGAGGCTGGCCAATCGCTCGGGCTGAACGGCCCGGTTTGAGCATGCAATCCGGCGACCGAAGCCAGCACGAATCCCAGAAAGGCGCCGGGACGAGTCCATTTTGCAAGTCTGCCGCTGTGAGGATGCCATAAGGTTCGCAGGAATTGACCGAAGAGAGACGACATTTGTTTCATAGATATAGATTTGCTGTTGATCACCTTCTACCACAAAGCCATTTCTGTCCGCTATCCTCTAAAGTGAGGAAGCGAGGATGCTCTGGCATTTGATGGCTCTCCAAGTGATCACAGAGAGATTTCTTATTCCTTTGCCCGAGCGATGGCAAGCGGGTTTGCGATCACATTTTCAAAAAAGGCACACATTTCAAAAACATTTCAAAAAAGGCGTGCATTTTTAGAAGCTTCTGGACATGATTGATCTTCTCAACGAGAAGAAAACATGCGCCCATTCGTCTCTGTCGCTTTCGTCTCCAGAATGGCCTGTGTAGCCATTTTAGGCCTTTCCTCTCGCACTCGAACAAAACTCATTGCCTTCATTTTCTTAGCCGTCTTTGGTTGGGCGGGATCGCTGCGCGCGGCCGGACAATATCTGAAGGCGGACTTTCCCGCCTCGACCAACGCAAACGAATCAACCGCAAACCAAAGACCAGAGCCGCAACAGCGCGACATGGTGCTTTGGTATCGCCAGCCCGGCGAAAAATGGCTGGACGCCATGCCGATTGGCAACGGCTACATGGGCGCGATGGTGTTCGGCGGCATCCAGCAGGAGCGTATTGCGCTCAATGAATCCAGTTTTTGGTCGGGCCGCCCACACGATTACAACGATGCGAACGCGATCAAGTACTTCCCGCAAATTCGTGATTTGGTTTTTGCCGGAAAATTTCAGGAAGCTGAGAAAATGGCCGACGATCATTTTTGGGGAATTCCCAAGGCGCAGCAAGCCTATGAGCCTATCGGCGATCTGCTGCTCAAATTTGATGGCGCGACGAATGTCCAGGATTATCGCCGCGAGTTGGACATGGAAACCGGCGTGGCGACAGTCAGGTATAAAATCGGCGACGCAATTTTGACGCGCGAAGTTTTCATGTCCTATCCTGAACGCGTGATGGTTATGCGCATCAGCGGTGACAAACCGGGGCGCGTTTCCGTCCGGGCGCAACTGAAAAGTCCGTATCTCGATGCCGTCACTGCGACGCCGAACAGGCTTGTGATGGACGGCTCATGGAAAAGAACAGACTCGGAGACGAATGCGCTGATTGCGACCGTGGAGGGACGGGGTTTGCGTTTTGAAACGGCAATGTTGGCGCGTCCGGAGGGCGGAACTTCCGAAGCGACGGGCGACAGTGTGCGCATTCAAGGGGCGGACGCGGTCACATTCATCCTTACGATCGCGACGAGCTACATAAATTATACGAACATCAGCGCCGACAGCGCCGCGATTTGCGAACAAATTCTTTCGCGGAGCGCGGAAAAAGATTACGCCACGCTGCGTCACCGGCATGAAAATGATTTTCGCGGATTGATGAGCAGGGTGCATTTGAAGGTGGGTGATGCTTCGATGAACGAGAAGCCGATTGACGAGCGGCTCAACGCGGTTCGCGCGGGCGGGGAAGACCCAAATTTGGAAGCGTTGGTCTTTCAATTTGGACGTTACATTTTGGCGGCCAGCAGTCGCGCGGGCGGACAGCCGGCCAATTTGCAAGGGATTTGGAACGAAACGGTCAATCCACCATGGGGATCCAAGTACACCATCAACATCAATACGGAGATGAACTACTGGCCCGCCGAAGTCTGCAATTTGTCCGAATGCGCGCAGCCGTTGTTTGACATGATCAAGGACATCTCGGTCAACGGAGGGAAAACGGCGAAGACCTATTACGGCCGCGGTGGCTGGGTGACACATCATAATATTGATCTCTGGCGCGGCACAGCCCCGGTGGACGCGGCAAAATTTGGCATGTGGCCGGTCGGTGGAGCCTGGCTTTGTCAGCATGTGTGGGAACATTACGCGTTCACCGGCGACACAAACTTTCTCCGGGAGTATTACCCGGTGATGAAAGGCGCTGCGCGGTTCCTACTCGAAGTCATGGAGGAAGAACCCAAACATCATTGGCTCGTCACGCCGTTTTCGATGTCACCAGAACACGGCTACCTGGACAGCGCAGGAAACATGTCTTTCCTCTCGCCGTCGCCAACCATGGATGTCGGGATTATCCGCGAATTGTTCCCCCATTGCATCGAAGCGAGCCGAACCTTGGGCGTGGACGCGGACTTTCGCGCGCAACTGGAAACGGCGCTGACAAAAATTCCGCCTTACCAGATTGGCAAATCCGGTTTTGTCCAGGAATGGATTGAAGATTGGCAGCCAGGACCTCAAGGACACAACGTGTCCCCAAACTTCCCGTTTTATCCCGGAAGTTCCATCACCCTGCGAGGGAATCCGGATTTCGCCGCTGCGTATGAAAAGTGGATGGAAGCTCATCCGCCGCGCGGCGGGTTTCCGCTTTCCTGGGGCATCGCCATGTGGGCGCGTTTGGAGCGGGGCGACAAAGCCGGCTCCCTCATACATACGTACGTCAGCCGGGCGCCCGCCGCCAACTTGCACAACGCCGGCGCCAATCAATCGGATGCCAGCTTTGGTTATACTGCCGCAGTTGCCGAAACCTTGGTCCAGAGCCAGGCCGGAGAAATCAGCTTGCTGCCCGCTTTGCCGCCCCAATGGCCCAATGGCTCAATCCAGGGCTTGCGCGCTCGCGGCGGATACGAGGTGAGCATGGAATGGAAAGAAGGAAAACTTCAGTCAGCGCAAATCAGCAATCGCAATGGAGGTTCCTGCAAGGTGCGTTACGGTGAAAAAACAGCAAAGTTATCGGTCCAACCCAGCGAGACCGCGCACTTGGATGGGGATTTAAGGGCTGTCCATTGAACTTCTTTTTCTGGGCGGCCCAAAACCAGAAATGATCAGTCAAAAAATAAAAATATGGGTGCGGTGACTTAATTGTCTTCGCGGGTTGCTGTCTCGGACAGCACGAGGTATCCACTGGCCGTTTGGTTAAACATCTTGACCTGATCGGACTGCCACTTTTCGTCCTTGCCCAATTCCCCGGCCAGAATGTTGGCGACTCGCGGGGCCATGCGCATGGCGGCCTTGGCGTTGAGAAATAATGCCTGCGTGCGGCGGGCCAAAACATCCTCGACCGTGCGGGCCATTTCCGCGCGCGCGGCCCAAACTACTTCTGCCTCGAGGTAGGGCAACTGCGAGTCCAGTCGGCGGCCCAGGGTCGTGTCCTCGGTGATGAGTTTGCGAATCGCCGGGGCATCTGAACCATAAAAGGAAAGTGAACCGAAGCTTTCCGCATTGGTATGATGGCCATGGATATTCAGGGTGCGAGTGACGCACGGCCTTTCCGGCAAATCCGCCAGAATGACAGCTTGATCCACACAGCCCTGGGCCATGTTCCGATAGGTCGTCCATTTGCCGCCGGTCACACTCAATAACCCGCTTTTATCAATGTGGATCACATGGTCTCGAGAGAGCGCAGCCGTATTGGTTCCCTCGCCGGATTTCGCCAGCGGACGCACTCCAGCGAATACGCTTAAGATGTCGGATCGGGAGGGCCTCTTTGCCAGATAAAGCCCGGCGGTCTCCAGGATGAAGTCAATTTCTTTATCAAGGGCGACGGGTTCCAAGGATGTCTCTTTCAACGGGGTGTCGGTGGTGCCGACCAGCGTGTGGCCATGCCAGGGGATGGCGAACATGACGCGGCCGTCTTTGGTGTGCGGCACGAGGATCGCGTTATCTCCCGGGAGAAAAGAACGGTCGAACACCAGATGCGCACCTTGGCTTGGCGCCATGATTTGTGCGGCGTCCGGTTCGGCGAGACGGCGCACAGAATCGGTGAATGGGCCAGTGGCGTTAACGACGACTCTTGCCTGGGCGGTGAACTTGTCGCCGGTCTCGATGTCCTGCCAGGTAACCCCGTTCACAATGCCGTCCCTTCCTTTGAGCAGCTCGGTGACTTTGGCGTAGTTCAGCAGCGTGGCGCCTTGTTCGGCCGCGGTGGCGATCAGGTTGATGAGCAATCGCGTGTCGTCAAACTGGCCGTCATAATAAACCACCCCGGCAGTGAGGCCATCGGGATTGACATTGGGCAGGCGTTGAAGCGTTTCCTCTCTGGAAATTTGGCGCGATTTTCCAAAACCGTATTTGCCGGCCAGCAACTCATAAAGCTTGAGGCCAATTCCGTAGAAAGGTCCCTCCCACCAAGTGTAGCTGGGAACCACGCACGCCAGCTCGCTGACGAGATGTGGCGCATTCTGACGCAAAAGGCCTCTTTCGTGCAGGGCCTCCATCACCAGCGAAACGTTGCCCTGTTCCAAATAACGCACCCCGCCATGCACCAGCTTGGTGCTCCGGCTTGAGGTGCCCTTGCCAAAGTCATGTTGTTCGAGCAACAATGTCGCGTAGCCCCTTGATGCCGCATCCACGGCCACGCCGGCTCCAGTGGCGCCACCACCAACAATAATCATGTCCCAAGGTTCAACGCGTTCCCGGGCTTGTTTAAACATTTCGTCTCGTTTCATGACAGGAACTCAGGGATGATGGTTCAGCCGCAGGCGGTTATTTGTTGCCCGATTTTCGCTTTCCTTGAGTCGGCGCATGCACTTCCCAGTCTTTGGACCGCTGGAGCGCGGCGTTCCAGCGGGAACGCATCTCGTCCACTTGTGAAAGGGGCATTTTCGGCTTGAAAACTCTCTCGACTTGCCATTGTTTGGCGATGCTCTCGATACTCTTCCAATAGCCGACCGCCAAACCGGCAAGATACGCTACGCCCAGCGCCGTCGTTTCGGTCACGGCGGGCCGGACGACGGGGATCCGCAATAAATCCGCCTGAAACTGCATCAAGAAGGCGCTGTGACTTGCGCCGCCGTCCACACGCAATTCCTTCAACTTCTTTCCGGTGTCATCGTGCATGGCGCTGATCAGATCGGCCACTTGAAAGGCAATGCCTTCGAGCGCGGCGCGCGCAATATGCGCCGCGGAAGTATCCCGCGTGATTCCGACGATGGCGCCGCGCGCGTAAGGATCCCAATGTGGCGCTCCGAGACCCGCGAACGCCGGAACCAGATAAACCCCTCCGTTGTCCGGGGTGGAGTTGGCCAGCAAATTGACTTCGTCGGCGGACCGAACCAACCGCAGGCCGTCGCGCAACCATTGCACCACGGCCCCGCCAATAAAGACACTGCCTTCCAGCGCATACTCGCGTTTCTGGCCGATCTGGCAGGCGGCGCTAATCAGCAGGCGGTTGCGGGACGTGATGGGTTTGGAGCCGAGATTTTGCAGCAGGAAGCAGCCGGTGCCATAGGTGTTCTTGGCCTGGCCTCGATTCACGCACATCTGGCCGAATAGAGCCGACTGTTGGTCGCCGGCAATTCCGGCGATGAGCGCTTTCTGCAAGCCGAGCGACGTGCTGACTTCACCATAGACTTCACTCGATGTCCGCACCTCAGGCAGAAGGCTGGCAGGGATGCGGAAGAGCTTGAGCAGTTGCTCATCCCACCGGCCGGTATGAATGTTGTAGAGCAGCGTGCGCGAGGCATTGCTCGGGTCGGTGACGTGAATATGCTGGCCGCTCGTCAATTTCCAAATCAGCCACGTGTCAACCGTGCCGAAAAGGAGATCGCCCGCCTCGGCCCGTGTGCGCACGCCGGGCATATTGTCGAGGATCCACGCAATTTTGGTGCCGGAGAAGTAGGAGTCCAGCAGCAGACCAGTGCGTTCGTTTATAATTTTGTCATGGCCGGCCGCGCGCAGTTGGTCGCAGGCTTCGGCGGTGCGCCGGTCTTGCCAGACGATGGCGTTATAGACGGCTTCGCCCGTCTTGCGATCCCAGACGATGGTGGTTTCCCGCTGATTGGTAATACCTATCCCCGCGATATCGCCAGGGCGGATGCGGGCGCGGCCCAGCGCCTCCACCGCGACGGACATTTGCGTAAACCAAATCTCTTGCGGATCCTGTTCCACCCAGCCCGGCTTGGGAAAAATCTGACGAATTTCTTTTTGGGCCAGCGACTGAATCCGGCCTTCCTGATCGAACACGATGGCGCGCACGCTGGTGGTTCCGGCATCAAAAGCGAGGATGTATTTCATATATCTCCCAGAAGGATGAGCAAGGCTGTGCCAACAAATTCCGCCAGATAAGCATTCATGGTCTTTGGTTAAGATAAAACGTTTTCCTGGGGAGTTAAAAGCGGATAATTGTGCGTAACCCCAGCACGGTAATCAAGCTGCGATAAGCGTCGCCATTATTATCATGGAAATCAACGACTTGCGTGGATTCATCAGGCAGGGCATCGGCCCAAAAGCAGGAATATGCCGGCTTTGGACGCGCCGTCCGATTTTTAATTTTTTTGAAGGCGGTAATAGGCGGTAATAGGCGGTATTGGGCGGTATTGGGCGGTACTGACCGGTATTGGGCGGTATTGGCGTCCTGACAAGGCGGTATTGGATCAATCCTCTTGTCGCGCCGACTTGCCCGCATCTTGTCCGCCCTGGTTTTAACGAAGGCGGAAGCCTTGGCGGAGGCGGATCAGCACTCAATTTTCTGCTTTGCCCCTCTTCCCTATTTCAAAGAACAGGCGCCTGAGCGCCATCCATGTTCCATACTACCATATTTAGATGGGAATGCAATGCACAAAATTCAGGTATTTTCCGCGCGGACGAGATTTTTCTGGCCAAAGCCGATCCTTTTGAAGCCGCATGATTTGTAAGCCGCTTTCGTTGTGTGCGTTAACGCAAGATTGCATATGCACGCATTTCACCTCTGAATGATTATACTGTTCCCACTGCCAACGTTTTGCCCGGCGACGTTGTTGTCTCCGGTCACATTCGCCGTTTGGGCAACTCCGGGCGGAAGAATTTCTTTGGGCAAGTGCGCCAGCAGTTCCTTGCGGAAATCCTCCTGTTGCTCCAATGCTCGCTGAATCTGATGTTGCAATGATTCCAGCGCTTCGGGATCGTCGGGCGCTTGGGTAGCGACATTCAAAGCGCCGCTCTGCGCGGGCTTGATGAACTTGCTCTTGAGCCATCCGACGACTTTCTCTCGCGCGGCGTTCAAACCATCCTGCGCAAGCTTTCCGCCGGTTGCGAGGAAGTAAGGCTTCAGAAACTCGACTGTAGTGCGTGCTAATTCACTGCAATTGTAATCAGTCATATTCATTCCTTTGCTTGGTTTTGCTTAAGTTTATTGAACACCTCAATTACAGGTGCGAGCATGCTTTCGTCTGGTTGAAGTTGTGCTTGCTTGATTGCGCGCAGATAATCGTTAGAAAGGCCGCCAATGGGTTGAACAAAAGCCATCGGCACCTTTTGGAAAAGGGGTGTTATCGCCTGGATGCCCTGCGCGAACGCAGCGGCGGCTTCCGCGTGCCGCTCCATGTTTCGTAGTATCACACCCTTTGCGCCGTAAGAAATCGCCAAGTTCGGCAGGAAAGTGTCCGGCCGGGCCTTGGCCAATTGCTCATAAAGCCGGACCGCCTCCAGCGCCTTGTCCAGCGCCTCCTCGCGCCGGCCCAACCCGCTCAATCTGTTGGCCAGATTGTTCAGTGACATCGCCAAGTCCGGCAGGAAAGCGTCCGGCCGGGCCTTGGCCAATTGCTCATAAAGCCGGACCGCCTCCAGCGCCTTGTCCAGCGCCTCCTCGCGCCGGCCCGACTCGCTCAACATGTTGGCCAGATTGTGCAGTGACGCTGCCAAGTCCGCCAGGAAAGCGTCCGGCCGGGCCTTGGCCAATTGCTCATAAAGCCGGACCGCCTCCTGCGCCTTGTCCAGCGCCTCCTCG